>LN899544.1_pt7 | contig 96725 bp, 105 predicted proteins | sample 1252501 | NCBI scaffold set LN899544.1 | reverse complement strand
AAAGTGCCTGGCTTACGAATTTCGGAGGCCAATACCCTCCCCCATCGATGGCGCAGTTCGTCAGTGCTTGCCGAAGCACTGTATTGCTCGAACTTGTCAAAGAATTCCGCTGCAATATCTCCGGGCACGTCCTCGTAATCTTGGTTTCCGTCGATGAGATCGGCATGGGCCTCCCGCACGACAGCTTCGATATTCTCTTGCTGAGAGATCACCTTTCGGAAATGCTTTTCGACCGCCCTTTGCGCCAAATCAGGATCGGCACCCAGCTGCTCCACGCCGTATCGGGTGATTTGCTCGATCATTGCCACTTCGCCTCGGTTCTTTGCGCGCTTGCGCTCGGCAAAACCTTCCACGTGAGCATTCATGACATCCACTGCAGCCCCCACCAGCCGGTCAAATGCCGATATCGCCCTGCTTCTTACCGATGCCTTGACGCCAGTGTCGGTTAGCTCTCCAGCAACTGCTATTTCGTTTGAAAGATGATCATCCGACATATTGCGCCCCCAAAGCTTTCCGCCATTGAGGACTGATGCTTATCGATTCTGCGAGTCATTTTTCAGGTAGACACAGTTTGCTGCACCTTCTCTAGGTGGTGTTGACAAAAGGGATTCACAGGGTGGCCTGATCGTGATTCAAGCTGGTACCTGCAATGGAGACCAGCTTGGCACGAGACCTGATGTCGGACGAGGAATGGGCGTTTCATGAGCGCTTCATTCTGGCCGTGCGCGCCCCGAACGGGCGCAAGCCCGCAAATCACCGCCTTGTTCTTGATGGGATTTTCTGGATCGCGCGGACCGGCTCTCCTTGGCGCGACCTCCCAGAAGAGTTCGGGAAGTGGTCCAGTGTCTACCGCCAGTTCCGGCGCTGGACCCTGGCGGGGTTGTGGGAGCAGATCCTCGAAGCGCTGAACGAAAGTCGGATCGTGCCGGATGCGCTCCAGATGATCGACAGCACCGTGATCCGCGCCCATCATCAGGCAGCGGGCGCAAAAGGGGGACTCCAAGACAGGGTTTTGGCCGTTCAAGAGGTGGTTTCACGACCAAGGTCCACCTGCGCGTCAATGCTGCCGGGCTGCCAATGAGGTCGGACATCACGCCGGGCCAGACATCGGACTACCTGGGCTTTGATCTGGTCATGGACGACAACCTGCCGGAGCCTTGCATCCTGCTGGCCGATCGCGGCTATGACTCCGACAAGGTTCGCAAAACCATGGAGGCGCGTAGCATCCTGCCGGTGGTCCCGATGCGCAAGTCTCGCAGGCTCCGTGTCGCTGTCGATCGCAGGCTCTACCGGCTGCGGAACCTTGTCGAGCGGTGCTTCAACAAGCTCAAGAACGCTCGCCGTGTCGCCACCCGCTACGACAAGACCGCCGAAAGCTTCCTTGGCTTCATCGATATCACGTCGATCCGCCTCTGGCTCCGCCATTTGTCAACATGACCTAACCCCTCTCCATCGGCGGGATAGACAGCAGGTCGCGGCCCTCGACCAGCCCGGCGACATAAGCCTCGGACATGGCGCGCACCGTCTCGTATTCCCAGGGGGTGGACAGCCGGCCCGTCGCCTTGCCATAGGCCCGCATCTCGACATAGGGCAAAGGAGTCCATCCCCCCATGCCGAAGGGCTGAGCGAAACCGAGGCTGGCGCAGGCGGTCAGAAGGTCGGCGCGCTCCAGATCCTCGAACCGGGGCAGCGCGGCGCCGTCCTCGACAAGCTGCTGGCCACGGGTCAGCGTCCAGCCTTCGGGCTTCGCGTTTTGCCAGCCGATTTGGTGCGCGGCGGTGACGAGGCCGCGCCGGGCTTTCCCATGAAGGCGCCCCGGTCGCCAGCGAAGGCCAGCACCTGTTCGGCGAAGCTGCGGCCCGTGCCCCGGATCGGGTTGCTGATGTTCAGCCCGAGGAACCAGTCGGCATCCGAGGCCGTCGCCGGGCGGTCGCCGCGCTCGATGTTCTCGAACCCCACGATCAGCTTGCGCGCGGTGACGCACAGGCGCTCGTGATAGTCCTCCTGCGTGGCGTCGTCGGGCAGCTTTTCGAGCTTGGCGACCTCGCGGAACGCCTCCTGCGCAATCCGGCCCTCGGTGCCCAGGACATGCACGATGCAGGGACGTTCACGCGGCAGCTCGGCGCCCTTGTCGTCAAGGTGCGGCCCGTCGTCATCCCAGAGCGGGGCGCCGGTCGCGGGGTGTTTCAGGTGCAGCGGGCGGCCCTCGTCGGCCACGCCCCGGCTGTCGAAGCTGGTGAAATCCATGTCTATCCCTTGGGTGGTTCTGGTTCAGGAAGGGGCGGCGGGCGAACCACGTCCACCGCCCCGCCGGCCGGCAAGAGGGAAAGACTCGCGACCGGATCAGGTGATATCACTGGCGCCGCGCACGCGGGCGTAGTTCGGAACGAACGTGAAGGTCGAGCCCTCGTAGGTCGTGGTGCTCGCCTCATTGTCGACCAGCGAGTGAATGATGCCGGTCCAGTAGTCCGAGTTCGTGCCGTCCGGGTCCACGATCTGAAGCGCCACTTCGGTTTCGCCCTCGTTCGCGGTGGCGACGGCAGTCTGGCCCGCATCGGCGGTGATCTGGCGGAAAGCGATCTGGCCGCCGGTGCCGCTGCGCGCGCCCTTGAGCGTCTGCGTGATGCCGGTTTCCAGGTCGGGCGCCTCGATGGTGGCGTGGTTGAACCCGATCTGGCCGATGGTGACGACGCCACCGATCTTGCTCCAGGTGAGGGCGGTATAACCGGCGATGGTATTGGTCGCGGGCTTGGTGAGGCTGATGTAGCAGCGTTTCTTGATGCTGGTCTCGGTCATGTTCCGGGCTCCTGTCAGGGCGTCTTGAAGGTCTGGAAGGGGATGGACACGGGAACGCGCCAATAGGTGCCGTCACCGATGCCCTCGCGAATGTGCGGCGGTTGCAGGATCTGGGTCGTCATCCCCGCCGCAGGGATGGTTGCGCCCATCGGGAAAAGGGCTGCGATCTGTTCGGCCAGGCTGTCTGCGGCGACTTCGCCGGTGCCCTTGGCAACGACTACGGTCGCGATCAACGCGCCCGCCACGATGGGGGCCTCGCCGTCCAGCGTGTCGTCGGCGGTCCTCGACCTGACGATGGTGCAGGAGACATAGGGCAGGTTGCCCGGCTTGGCCGGGTCGAAGTCGATATTCGGCCAGGCCTTCGGGATGCCGGCCAGCGCCGCCAGCCGCGCCCTCACCGCTACCTCGGGGGCATGCTTCATTTCAGCCTCGCGATGTTCGCTTGAACGATGCGGTCCCATTGCAGGGCCGCAGCCTCGACAAAGTGCCGGCCGGCCTGGTTGTAGGTTCGGCCCAGCTTGTCCTCTCCGACGAAGCCCGCCTCCATCCGCAGGGCATAGACAGCGGTCCACCCGAACCGGGCCACGTCGCCGGGCTGAATGGCGGTCGTCGCCAGCAGGTAGCTGGTCGCGCCCTGGCCGATCTGCGCCCCGTTCAGTTCGGAGACGAGGGAGTTGCGCAGAAAGCCGGTGTCGACCGGCATCCTGCCGCCCTGCGCCTCGGGCTTCTGGGCCTCGTCCATCACGTCCTGGACGCTGGCCGACAGGACCGCGCGCATCTGCTCGACGGTCTTGTCGCGAAAGGCCCCGAGCTGTGCGGTGAAGGTCTTTTGCGACATGGCCAATCAATCCTGCATCAGGTCGGACCTGACCCGATAGGTGGCCAGGCAGCGACACTGGATGCTTTCGGCGGCCAGGCGCTTCGGGTCGGTGCTGTGCTCCAGGTCGCCGGGGTATTCCATGCGCACGCCCGGGGCCACTTCGAACAGCTCGCCGAACTTCACCTTGCGGCCGTTCATATATCTGTGGCTGTCGCGGGTGCGCGCGTCCATCGTGGCGCCCCAGCCGATCTCGATCTGATCGGCCCGAACCTGCCCGCTGTCCACCAGTTGCGCGAAACCCTCGTGCTGCCCGGAGCGCATGGAATTCAGCGCCTCGGTGCGGCCGATGGTGTCGCCACGGTATTTCTTGAGCCGGTCCCGGTAGCGGGTGACGATCCGGCGCAGATCGGCCTCGGGGATGGGCTTGCCGCTCTCGATGGCCTTCTTGATCGTGCCGTCAAATCGCTTGTCGCGGCGCTTTCGCTGGAAATAGGCCGAGTCGAGGTTGCGCAGTTCCTTTTCCGCGTTCTTGGCCCATTGCGCCTGCTGGCTGGTCAGCCCGATGAAGCCGCCCTCGCGCTTGCCGGTCTCCTTGTTCATGCGCCCGACGATGTCCAAGGCGACCTGCCGGGGGTTCTGACCGCCTGCCAGCCCGGTTTCGATCACCTCGCGGGCCATTTCCCGCTGCTGCTCGACAATCTCCACGATCAGGCCCGAGGACCTGTCGCGAACCCATCGCTCGGCGCGGGTGTGACGGCCGTCGAAGCCCAGCAGGAAGGCGTCGCCGCTGTTCGGGTCTTTCAGCCGCAGGTCGGTCAGGGCGGCGGTCGCCGCGCTGGCGAAGGCATTGCCAATCGCCCGGTCGACCGGAGCGAAGAAAGGCGCCTCGATGCGCAGCGCGGCGACGGCGGCGTCAAGGTCGTTCGCCTCCAGCGCGGCAATGAAGCTGTTCAGCTGGGCCGCGTTGGTGACCTGGTCGATGGCCTCAAGGAAGGCATCGCGGATTTCAGGCTCCAGCCGATCAAGCAGGGCCTGCACGTTCTTGGGAAGCCGAGCCATGTCATATCCCCAAGACCCAGCTGAAAATGCGCACGATGCCGATGGCCCAGGCGCCGACGGTCAGGAAGAGCAGAGCGACGAGGAAGGTGAGCGAGGCCAGCACGGCAAGAAGGTCGGTCATCGTCACGCCCTCAGGATCAGGTCGAAGAACAGCGCCACGCCGCCCGGCGCATAAGGCTCGGCGCGGACGATGGAAAAGGTGACGGCGCCGATCTGGAGCCGGTCGGCGGGCGTCGGCGTGGTGCCCTCTGCCGCCATCATCTCCCGGCGGTCCCCGGCCTGGATGGCGCTGCCGTTGACCAGCCCCAAGGCGATGGTGTCGCCCAGGAGATTGACCGGGATGCGCTGATCGGCGCCGGGGGTCTGGTCCCATTCGGGGCCGGTCGGGGGGCCTTTGCGGATCAGGGTCGCGCCATGGCCCGTGTCTTTCACGGCCGCCGCGACCTCTGCGGCGATGGCGTTCCAGTTTTCCATGGGTCACTCCCTCCCGTGATTAGGGTGAAACCCCATCGCCGCCTCTGCTGCCTGCCTCGCCTCGCAGGCGGCCTCATAAGTGTCAAAGCAACCTATATTGGTTGTTTTGCCGTCTGCCATAATCCGGGCTCGCCATCGTCCGTGCGCGCCATACTGAGAAACCCCCATCATTCCGCTGGTGTTGGTTTCACGCCGCTTTGTGTTCCTGGCATTTATCTTGCGCGGAACAGATCGAAGGTTTTCCCAACGGTTATCCGCCCTATTGCCGTTGATGTGGTCAATATCACCATCCGGCCACGCCCCGACTTGCAATGCCCATATCACCCGATGGGCATAGACCCTGGTGTCGAGGACCGTGCCTTTGCGGTATCCATTGCTTGGGTCGAGGCAATCAATGGCGACTTTCCTGGCATATTTGCTGTTCCAGACACGGGCGGCGCGGTTTGCAGTGTAGCGGCCTTCGCCTGCGATGAACCATTCCGGCCCGCGTTCTTTCCAGAGCAGATGACCGGTATCCGGCTCATAGCGGATAAGTTGACGAAGAGCCTCCGGGGAGGGGAACAAGCGCTCAGCCATAGGATGCCACCAGTCCGTAAAGATCCATCAGCCGGGCAGTCAGCCATTCGACCATGTAGCAGCGCACCTCGGCCGCCTCCGAGGTGATCGGGATGCCGGCGAACTCGCAGAGGTAGTCCACGATATGGATTGCCTCGTGCACGAGCGTGCCAATGCCGGGCCGGCCGCCGGGGAACACCATCCAGAAGACGGCAGATCCGCCGTCCTCGTTGACGGCATAGCCCGCCCCACCGGCCCCGGCCTCAGGCGAGCCGCCGAAGGGCTCCAGCTCGGCCCGCGCGGCCGCCAGGTCGTTGAACACGAGGACCGACTGCCGAAGCCATTCCACGAAAATGATGTGGTCGCAGTCGACGGTTTGCGCGGCCATTCAAGCCCTCATCAGAAAAGACACGCCGCCAGATCCGGCGCGGACCAGCCCGGCAAGCAGGCCCTCGACTGCCGAGATGCGGGGGATATAGCCGTCAGCCCCGGCAGGGCCTTTGACGCGCTCCCATTGCAGCTTGCCGGCGGCGACCAGTACCTTGTCGGTCCCCGGCGTCGACACGGCCGAGAGGGAACCGGGCGCCCGCTGCTCGACCAGCGCGGCCTCGATGACCGCGTGCTTGACCGGCTCCGGCGCCTCGTCGTTCTCCCACTCGCCCAGCCAGCGGGAATTGAACCGCACGGCCACGTAGCGCTGCCCCCGCATCAGGTCGGTCTCGTGCAAGACCACCTCCAGCCCCGCCTGCCCGGTGTAGTCCCGCGCCTCGTCGGCCGTCACGGCCAGTTCTGTCATGCTCAGCATGAGCGCCTCCTGTGCTTTGGATTGGGGCCGGATCACCAGCCCCGCACCAAAGATCAGTCAGTGGTCTGCCCGGCGCCGCCGCCGTTGTTCGCCGCAGCGCCCTTGTCCTTGGCGCGCTTCGTGGCGTCGGCGGCCTTTTGTTCGTTCGTGGGCTGTGAAGCCGGGGCGTCGGTAATGGCCTCGTCCCAGGTCTTCTTTTCCACGTAGTTATCGGGATCGGGAGAATGGTTCGCCATGATGGCCTCCTTGTTGGGAATGACAGGGCCACGTGGCCCCGCCTGTTTCGGATCACGCCGCGACGGTCAGGAACGCGATGGGAACCTGCTTGCGGTTTGCCACCAGCTGCCAGTTCGCGGCATTGGCCAAGTCGGTCCAGCCGGCGCCACGAGCGACGGTTTCGGTGCCATTGCCGGTGATCGAGGTGCTGGTGAAGCTGAACCCGATGGGATGCACGATCATGTTGCGGCGGGTCCACAGCGTTTCCGCGCCGCCACCGTTGCCTCGCGCTTCCTCGCGCTCATAGGCCAGCGGCACCTTGGGATTGCCCATGCCATACGCGAAGGCTCCTTGGCCGATCAGCGCCACCACCGGCGAGCCGTTCAAGGTCATGGCGGTGTCGTTTACGATTACTGGCAGGCCGTTCAGGGTGCGCACCAGCAAGTTGCGCTCGGCGTCGAAGTTGGCCTGCGCCAGCTTTTCCTTGACCAGGACGCCGAAGGCAGCCGAGTTCATGACGTAACCGCCGATACCGCCGAAGGCATCGCCCATGGTCATCTGTGCGTCGATCAGGCCGTTGAAGGTGATGCCTTCGGCGTTGGTGGCCTGATGGACCATGCCGGTGCTCGCCGCGATGGCGTCGTTCAGAATTCCGCGCAGGGTGGCAACGATGCGCAGTTCGGCTTCCTGGCGCCAGTAGAGGTCAAGGCGCGAGGCCACACGGGCCAGCGGGTCCTTCCCCGTCAGGTCGGTGACAAAGTCCATCGACCCGAAGCCTTCGTTCAGATGGCAGTTCCGGGCCTTCATGGAGCCGGTGCCGATCTTGCGAGGAACCGCGATGTCCTCATAGACATCGTTGCTGTAGTTCGGCTCGACCGAGGCGTCGATTGGAAGCCAGAACGGCAGATCCACGATGCCGGTCGCCGATTGCGCCAGTTCCGAGATGATGGGGTTCGTCACAATCAGGCCGCTTTCGAAGAACGGCGTTTTCGTGACGGGATCGGTGTCCATGTAGGACTGGACGACTTCATACGCGGCGTCGCGGTCGCGGGCGAACACGTCGCCAAGGGTAGTGTAGGGCATGGTGTCCTCTGATGATTATTCGCTGCTCATGGCAGGCTTGAGCTTTCCTTCGCGCGCGAGCGCGAGCCGTTCCGCATCGCCCATTTCGGCCAGCGATTTACGGCCTGCTTTATCGCCACCTTCTGCACCGCCGCCCACAGGAGGGGTGACGAATGACTTGCCTTCGCTCGCCGTCCAGTGCTTCACGTGATCGGCCAAGGCCTTCGGCCCCATGTCGGTTTCGACCACAGGCTTGCCATCCACCATTTTCACCTGATCACGAAGTATCGCGACGGCGCCGCGCTGCAAGCCGGGGTCGGTGATGCCGGCGGCAGTTAGTGCCGTAGTCAGCGCATTGTCGCGAGTGATGCCGGTAATCTGGACTTCGGCATTCTCAGCCTTGGTCTTCCAGTCGTCGCGCTCCTTTTCGAGCCGCTGCCGTTCGGCGACCAGCGCCGCCTCGTCGGGCTTGCCCTTGAGCGCTGCGGCCAGATCGTCCCTGGCCTTGTCGGCTTCGGTCTTGAGCGTGGCCTTGTCGGCCTTGACGCGCTCATAGGCGGATTTCAGGTTGGCGACCTCGGGGTGAGCGTCGACGCCCTCCAGGTCGAGGACGAACTTGCCGTCCTTCTCGGTGTAGAGCGCCTTCATAGCCTCATCGAGGCCGTCGAGGGTATCGACAACGGTCTTCAGAGCCATCGGCCCGGTCCTTTCGGTGGTGGTTAAGCCGCCCTCGGCGGCGTTTGCTGGGGCGTCGCCCCGGGTTCTTCCTCGTCGTCATCGAATTCGCGGGCGTCGCGCTCGCGCTCGATCAGGGCGAATTCCTCCTGTGCCGTGCGCTCGGCGCTGGCGATGCCGCCCTTCTGCAACTGCGCATAGAGCGTGTCGTAGCTGATGGCCCCGCGTTCCCAGCTGTCGACCAGCTTGGCGGCGTCCTCGGGGGACAGCTCGCCGGCCGCGAGCGTGTCGGGGGCGTGAACGATGACTTCCTCGGGCGCAGATCCGGCGATGACGGCCGCATGACGCAGGCCCATCTCCAGCAGCGCGCAGGACGACTGCACGATGGACAGGAGCGTGGCCGTTTCCGACCGGAAGCGCAGCGAGCGCGCCTTGCCGCTTTCCTCGACCTTGTCCGACTGTTCCAGCAGCTTGGCGCCGGCCATGACCGCCAGCGTGCGGTTGTCCTCCATCGCCTTCAGGTGCGCGTCGATGCCCGAGCAGGTGGGCGAGACATACTTCACGTCCGGGGTGACGCCTTCGGCCCCCTGGATTGCGATGCAGGCGCCAGCGCCGACCGCCTCGGGGGCTTCGCCGTTGATCACCACCAGCGTCTCCTGGCCGCTCATGTAGAGCTGGTGCCGGTAGTCGGCCGAGAGCTGGTAGTTCGCGATGACCGACCGCGCCACGCCGATCAGCGGGGGCGTGCGGATGGCCGGGTCCAGATCCACCGACGAGGCGACCGCGAAGGGCACGCGCGTCATTGCCTTGCCGCCTCTGGCTGCCGGGGCGATGCTGCGGGCCGGGCTGGCAAGATCCGTCTCATAGACATCCTGCCAATAGCGTCCCTTCACGATGTTGAGCACCCGGAAGCGCTTCACGTCCGACCAGGCGAAGCCGACGCGGGTCTTGCCGCTCTCATCGAGGACAAAGAACTCGGTGTCCCAGTTGATGATGGTCTCGGCCGCATAGCCCGCGAGACGCGGGTCGCCGCCAGCCTCCGGGGCATCCGCGAGAAGGCCGTAGCGCCCCGACAGCAGCAGGTTGCGGGTGATGCGGCGGTGCAGGGCCTCCAGGGGCGTCCCTTTGCCGTCCGCGTTCTCCCAGAGGTATTCCAGGCCGGCGGGCAGCTCGATCTTGATTTCCACGCCATGGGCAATGCCCATCATGCCGGCGATGGTCGGGGCCAGCATCTCGGCCACCTGGGCGCGGGCCTTGTAGCTGGCATAGGCCTTGGCGCCCTTGTCGGGCAGAGCGGTGAAGCCCGAGGGCATGGGCAGGTGGATTTCGCCCTTGGACTTGATCGCGCTTTCGCCGGTGAACACGTCGCGCATCAGCTCCCATTCCGCGACGCGCTCGGCGGTGTATTCGGGATGCCGGTCGTTTACGGATGCCATCAGGTGAGCCCTGTAACTGTGCTGGTTGTGCTTTTCGCCCGGCGCTTGGTCAGGGCGTTGAATGCGCGGCTGGTGCTGTCCGCGTCGTCGTCATGGGTGGCCTCGGGGAAGCCCTCCAGGCTGGTGAACCAGTCCTCGTTCCACGACCCGCGCAGCACCACGACGTTGCCGGCCTCGGCCTGCGCCGAGAAGGGCGAGAAGCGCGTGACCTTGTCGCCGGTCTCGGGCGAGAACCGCACGTCGAACCCCGTGAGGAGCGCGGCCATGTTGCTTTTCTGATCCTTGCCGGCCTGGCCCGGGTCTTGCGGCAGCGAGATCAGGCAGCCTTTCCCGTCCTGGCTGGCGGTGTTCTTGATGGTCGCCCGCACGCCTTGTGGGGTCAGCCAGTCCTTGACGTGATCCGCAACGATGAACCGCCCATCCGGCATGAGGCCGATCTTGGTCCCGGCGGTGGCGTCGGGGTCCGGGGTAGCATCGGTCTTTGGCGTCGCGGCCAAGTCCCAGCCCCTTGCGAAGCGCGTCCCGGCAGGGATGGCGTCGACCACCTCGCACCAGCTGCGCCTGAACAGAAGCCCGGCAGCCGCGCGGATTTTCCAGTTGCCCCCGAGCAGGCGTTCGCGCTCGACCGTCGAGAGGGCCAGCAGGTTGGCCATATACCCGGGGTCGGCCGCCATCAGCGCCTTGTTGTCGGTCAGCTTCGCCGGGATGAACGTCACGGATTTCGGCGGGATCGGGATGCGATTGCCCGCGTCGTCCGTCGTCGTGTGATGCGCCAGATCCTTGGGGCGGTCAGCCCAATGAATCGCGTCGCCGATCCGCACGAAATAGCGCAGGACGCCAGCCCGCTCGTGAATCGGATATCCGGTCTCCTGGTCGATCCACCACGCAATGAACCGCGCCACCCAGCTATCCGCATCGGGGTTGCAGGTGGCGCGCACATAGGGCCGCACGCCCGACATGGAGCGGTTGCGCGAGAGCATGTAGAAGAACTGCTTCTCGCTGAAATGCGTCAGCTCATCGAACAGCAGGAGGGCGATCTGCGAGCCCTGCCAGTTCGCGACCGTCTTGTCGTGCTCCAGGTGGGCCATCGAGAGGGAAGCCCCCGAGGGGAACTTCCACTCCAGCGTGACCTCCTTCGGCGCGGCGCCGATCAGCGGGTAGAGCTTGACGCTCTCATCCCATAGGCCGCCCTCGTTTCGGATCTGCACGGTTGTGCGGCGAAAGAACACCGCCCCGAAGTCCGGGTTAGCGCTATGCCGCAGCGGCTCCATCAGCAGCGCCCAGGTCTTACCCCCGCCCGCACCACCGCCGTAGATGGCGATGTCGGCCGGCGAGCTGAGGAACTGCGTCTGCGGACCCGGCTGCGGCCTGATCTCGTTAATCGCGCCCATTGTCCGGTAATGCGAAAACGGTCACCTGCGCGGCAGGCAGCGGGTTTTCGGCGTCGTTCGCGTGGGTGACCTTGTCGCCGTAGACCTTGGGCGCCAGCTTGCCTGCGCGCCACTTGCGGGCGTCGATCTGGAGCCGGGCAACCGCCACGTCCTCGGGGGTCGCATCCTCGGCGATCTGGCGGATTTCATCGAACTCGCGATGCGCCTGGACCTCGCGCGCGCGGGTGTATTTCTTCGCGAAACCCTCGTCCTCGGTCAGGTGCTTGTAGAACGTCACCTCACCCGGCAGGAAGTCGTCGCGACCAGGTCCGCAGATCGTGGCAATGCTCTCGCCTCTCATCAGGCGGTGAAGGATTTCGTCCTCGATCTCGCTGGACCATGGGAAGGCGTTGCCATGCGTCGAGCTTCCCTTGCGCTCGGCCGGCTGCGCCCCGGCGCTCTTCCGGCGTGCCATGGTGATTTCCTCTGTTGGTTCGGGTAGCGGCCCGGTTACTGGCTGACAGCCCCACCCGCGCCTGGGTCTCCCTCGCCACCGCGCGCATCGTCAGGCGCCGCGACGCTGGCAGGGTCAGCCTCCTGCACTTCGTCGTGCCAGATCAGGCGACCGACGAAGAACAGGACGATGATTGCCGCCAGGATGGCCAGCACGGCCGTTCCCGCGCGAGCGAACCGGCGCGGGCTGGGTTTCGGTTCTCGGTGGTCTGGCATGGTGCGCTCCTGTGTGTTCGGGTCTGAACATTCAGAAGGTGCGCATGTTCCATCCCCAGGCCGGCCCGAGGGGAGCGTGAATTTCGGAAGGCGGCCCGCACAGCGCGAAGCCGGGGCCAACCTTCCCCGCCCGGCAAGGTGGGCGGATAGGTGGAGAGCAACAGCGGAACTGCTGACCTCCAAGTGTCGTTGGATGCGGTAGTGCAACCAGGCACCCCACCAGGAGGAACCACTTGATGAAGACCTTGGCCGAAGCATTCGAACACACGCTGCAAGACGTCTATTGGGCCGAGAACGCCCTGACCAAGGCTTTGCCGAAAGTCTCGAAGTCGGTGAACAATGCCGAACTCAAGACGGCCATTGACGAGCATCTCAAAGAAACCAAGGGCCATGTGAAGACGCTGGAGGCTGTCTTCAAATCCCTGGGCCAGGAAGCGAAGGGCGAAAAGTGCGACGCGATGGACGGGCTTCTTAAGGAGGCCGATGGCATCATCGAGGAAGCCTCCGGCCATGCCTTGGACGTTGCATTGATTGGCGCCGCCCAGGCGGTGGAGCATTACGAAATCGCCCGCTATGGCACCCTTCGCGAGTGGGCGAAGGTTCTCGGCCACGAAGAAGCGCATACCCTGCTGTCCACGATTCTCGATGAAGAAAAGGCGGCCAATTCGAAACTCACCGCGCTCGCCGTCACCTCTGTGAACGAAGCTGGTAAGGCCAAAAAGAAGTAGCCGTCCTGCCTGAAATGAAAAGCGCCCGTGAGGGGTTCATTCCTCCGGGCGCAGTTCGACCTGCTGCAATAAAGCAAGTTCTGACGGCGCAGTCAACAACTTATGCGTTCTTTTTCCGAACCGTGCTCGGCTGGATCATCGCAGCCAGAATCGCGGAATCGCAGGAATCGCAGCTGGGGAACCGCCGGTAGAGGGCATCTCCACTACGGAGACACCTTGGGCCAGGGCGAGAATCGCGGGAATCGCGACAATCGCAGCGATCAGCTTCTCAGATAGCCCGGTCTTGGCGGCTTGGTCGTCGGCGAAATAAGAGTGGCCCACCTGGTCACTCTCTTTCGTGTTGCCCTGAGCGGTCGTGCTTGGTTTATTGATTGATCGATCAATCAATAAAAGGTTGAGGCAAGCGTTTGCGCATATCGAGGGCTGGCTGGCTTATGACGCGGCGCTGAATGAGGGGCGAGCGGGAACCCGTCGCGAAACCCAACCCGGCGTTGCGATTTCCGCGATTCCTGCGATTCCAGCCCCCGGAACACCCCAACAATCGCGACAATCGCAAGAATCGCTAATGAGCCGGTGCAAATTGCGCCGGGGTAGGGACGCCAGTCTGGACCGGCCTCGCCAGCGCCATGGCGCGCCTATGGTGCCCGCACGATAAAGCGCTGGATCGTAAACAGGCCATGCGTCTGCCCCGAGGGGCAGGCTTGACCTTTTAGACAAGTCGGGTGTAGCGTGTCCGTGGGCGTGGAAACCCGGACTGAGTTATACCCACCTGCCGGATAGGCCCTCCGTTGGCGCGGAGGTTGTGGGCGAATGCACCCTTGGCGGGGTGCGCTGCGACGGCTTGGCGGCCGTTCGTTACCGACAGCTTATGTCGGGACGCGGGCGCCATGCAAGACCCGAAAGGGAAAAACGTCCGGCCTGTCACTCAGCAGGTTTCCAACGTCCCGGCGCCAGCCCGTCGCTGGCAATGGCCGTGGAAAGCCATAAGCTGAGTGAGAACTGAAATGACCATTCAACCCAGAACGGAAGCGTTCGCCCCTGTCGTTGCACAGGCGCGACTTGCCGATATTCGCGACAGCCTCGTGCTGGCGCTAGATGCCTCCGAAAAGCGACATGGCTACTCCCAGGCCGAGCGCGAGGCCCGCAGCTACGTGCGCGCGGCCCTGCGGCAGGCTGACAGGCTGATCGGGGGTGGGGCATGAGCGCGCTCGAAAAATATCTGGAAAAGATGCAGGACGACGCGGCCACGCTGGAAGCCATCAACCGCGCCATCCGTGCCCTGTCCACCCGCCGCGAGGACGATGCCCGCGCCCTCTTGGCTGATCTGGCCGAAAAGGCAGTCAGCCTGAGCCGTGGCCTGAACGATGGCTTGGACATTGTGAACCTTCCGAAGGGGGCTGTGGCATGAGCTATTTCGATGCGCATTGCAAAACCGAGAGCGAGCTTCATACCGTTGGGGCGTTGCTCTGCATCTTGGAAATGGCAGCATTCGACCATCTGACGCAGGATGATGCCCCCATCGCCTCTGGCATCATCAACCTGATCCAGGTTGTGGCGGAAAGGGTCAAAAAGGTGCAGGAACTGCTTGATGCCGAGTATGACGTTGGCCGGCCGCGCCCAGGCGGAAGCCCCATCGCTGCGCTGCATCGGGAAATCGTCCGCAGGAATACGTTTCTGAACGGCGACCACGGATTGTCCGAGGACGATTTCGAAGCCTACAACATGGAGACGGTGGCGCTGGCGGACCGGATCGTTGATCTTCCGGCCCAGAACGCAGACGACATGCTGCGCAAAATCATGGGCTACACGATCAACGGCGACCACGATCTCTCGGAAGGCGATAGGGCGCAGCGCATCTTTGCCGAGGCTAGGGCTCTCATCGGGGGTTCCTCGGTGGCCGAGTGCACCGAGCATCAACTGCACAGGGTCGGAGCTTGAATGAGAAGGCCCCTGCTTCTGCTCAAGCGGGGGCCGTTTCACGCTGCGATAGCAGTGCGCCAAGTGCATATACAGCCAGTGTTGTTGCTGAAAAATCCGCAAGATTGCACGGCGTGGGGAAAAACATTGTCGGGAATCTTGCGGCATCCGATCCTCGCCACATGATGTTATCCTCTGGCAGAAGCAGACGGGACGCGTAGCGATGGTAGAGGAACGGGACGAGCGGACCGCAGCAACAAGAGGGCTCATCGGCAGATGCCCGCATTGCGGCAAGGGTCGATTGTTTAAGGGATACCTGACTATCGTGCAGGAATGCGAATCCTGCGGCGAGTCGCTGGGGCTTTATCGGGCCGCCGATGGCCCGGCCTTTTTCACCATGACCATCATGCTGCTACTGCTTATCCCGATGATCGGATTTTCCTGGGTGCTTTATCGGCCAGATCCAGTCACGCTGCTGGCATCGGTGGGGTTGGCTACGACCGCGCTCACCCTGATCATTCTCCGTCTCGTGAAGGGTGCGTTCGTGGGATATCTATGGGCCAAGGATGAACAGGACCGGGGCGCCTGAGCTTGGACTGAGGAGAACCCCCGCGAATCCGAATCGCGGGGGCAGGTATGATCAGCCGGCCAGCCAGTAGCCGGCCAGGACGATAGCGCCGAGGCCGGCAAGCATGATGCACCAGTTCAGCAGCACGGTCTTGCCGGCCTGGACCTCTCCGGCTGCCGGCGGCGCTGCGGGCTCGGCGGGCGGTGTGTCGTCGGTCTTTGGATTTTCGGCAAACGGAGTCCGGCGCACGGCCGGTTCATCATTGGGTAAGTTCATCTGTCGTCCTTCGTGAACGCAAGGGTCATGATCTGCCAGTCCGGTGCCGGAGGCAGAGCGAGCGAGGTCAGGCGGTCATGCGGAAGAACGGAGGCGCGCGGGCGCAGGGTGCGAGTCTGCCGGCGCAGACCCTGATTTGCGGTTGATAGGCATGGGCGACCGACGCGGCGGTGCGCGGCGGTGGAGGCGGGGGCTCCGACGGGGGCAGTGCAGTTGCGGCCAGAGGGCGGACCTGCACCGCATCCTTGCGGGCGATCAGGTCGCGCCCATGGATTGCCGCCAAGGTCAGCGTCGGCGTGGTCAGTTGCTTGGACTTGCTGGCCGCTACGGTGACCTGTGGACCCGGTAACATGATGACCAGCAGGGCCAGCAGCAGGGCCAGCCACAGCTTTGCCGCATGCGATGGGTTCGCGGTTTCAAGGGCCTGCGGGTCCGTCATGCTCTGACTGATCCATATATTCCCGCCGGGACGCAAGGGCTCAGCGCGTTATGGCCGGTTATGACCCCGGTCCACGAGGCGCGCACGTCGGTGACGGCATGACAGAGGAACAGGCATTCGACCCGGCAAAAAAGGCCCGCCGGCTTCACGCCCTGATCGGCCAAATCGAGCGCGACTATGCCGCGCTGATCTCGGCTAAGAACATGAAGTCGCTGTGCGACCAGCTGCTGTCCGAGTTCGACTGATGCGGGTGCCCCCGGCTACGGTCGGGCAGCGCTCTTGGTTAGAGGATATCCGCCGGGGTGTGCCAAATCTGCACCGCAATAAACCGCGATTGGTAGCGCGCAACCACAAACGGTAAGGCGGACGCTTTGGCGGGTAAGTCGCCAATGAGCATATTTTATTCAATAAAAACAATGTGAATTGGCGGAGAGGGTGGGATTCGAACCCACGGAACCCGTGAAGGCTCAACGGTTTTCGAGACCGCCCCGTTCGACCACTCCGGCACCTCTCCGCGCTCTTGGGTGGTGGCGGGGATTTAGCCGCAGCGGGGTTGAAGCGCAAGGGGCTTCGCGCCAAAAACGCGAAAGTTTTGCAACCGGTCCTGAACTCCCGTCGCGGCCGCAGAAAAGGAACCCGCCGATGCCGCTGCTGATCGGGCCGCTGGCCCATCCCCTGCTGCGCCAACGCCTTGCGCCCGAGGCCACGCCGGCCGAGCCACTGGTCGGGCATGCGCTGGTGCCGGAGCCATGCGCCGGCATTGCGGCCGGCTGCTGGCCGCGCCTGCAACCGGCCGGAACCGACTTGCCGCTGTGGCAGGCGGAATGGACGCCGGCGCTGCGCCGCTATGCCGCGATCCTGAAGCTGGAACCCTGCCAGGTCGGCGGGCGCGACGCGCTGGGGGCTTCGCTCGACGGTCCGGGTCCGCAGGACCAGACCGGCTGGCAGCCCGAACTGGCCGCCGCCATGGCCGACCAACTGCTCGCGCTGCCCCAGGACCAGCCGGCCGAACAGGTCCGGCGCCGGTTGCCGATGATCGCGACCTGGGTCGCCTCGCGGCTGCGCGCCGCCGAGACCGCCGCCTTGCCCGGCGTCGGGCCGGCGGGGCAGGGGCGCTGGGACCTGCTCTCGATCAGCGAGCCATATGCCGCCTATTTCTCGGTCGAGGAGGCGCGGCTGCGTCACCTGCGCCACGGCGGCGGCTGGACGCCCGAGTTGCTGCGGGCGGTCTTCGTCTCGGGCGACGCGACGGTGGTGCTGCCCTGGGATCCGCGCCGTGACCGGGTGATGCTGATCGACCAGTTCCGCGCCGGCCCGGCCTTGCGCGGCGATGCCCAGCCCTGGCTGCACGAGACCGTGGCCGGCCGCGTCGATGCGCTCGAGACCCCGGCCGAGGCGGCGCTGCGCGAGGCGGTCGAAGAGGCCGGGCTCCGGATCGAGAGGCTGATTCCCGGCCCGCACAACTATCCCAGCCCGGGGGCGGTGGCGGAATACCTGTATCTTTACATCGGCATCGCCGATCTGCCGGACGAGGCGGCCGGCATCGGCGGGCTTGACAGCGAGGACGAGGACATCCGCAGCCACCTGATCCCGCGCGCCGAACTGACCCGCATGGCGCTGGCGGGCGAGATCCGCAACGGGCCGCTGCTGAACCTGGCGCTGTGGCTGGAACTGCGCCACGAGGCGTTGCGACGCGGGTCGTGACCTGCGCCGGGGCGGGGTTGCCGCCATCCGGTTGTGGCGTGTAAACCAAGGGCGATCCCTTCCGCGAAAGGCCACGCCATGCGCATCTGCCCCGACCTCGCCTCTGCCATCGGCAATACTCCCCTGATCCGGCTGAACCGCGCCTCGGAAGAGACCGGCTGCGAGATCTTGGGCAAGGCCGAGTTCATGAACCCAGGCCAGTCGGTCAAGGATCGCGCCGCGCTCTACATCATCAGGGACGCGGTAGCGCGGGGCGAATTGCAGCCGGGCGGCACCATCGTCGAGGGCACGGCGGGCAACACCGGCATCGGCCTGGCGCTGGTCGGCGCCTCGATGGGCTTTCGCAGCGTCATCGTGATCCCGGAAACCCAGAGCCAAGAGAAAAAGGACATGCTGCGCCTGGCCGGGGCCGAACTGGTCGAAGTGCCGGCGCAGCCCTACAAGAACCCGAACAACTATGTGCGCTATTCCGGCCGGCTGGCCGAAGAGCTGGCGCGGACCGAGCCGAACGGCGCCATCTGGGCCAACCAGTTCGACAATATCGCCAACCGCCAGGCGCATCTGGAAACCACCGGCCCCGAGATCTGGGAACAGACCGGCGGCAAGGTCGACGGCTTCGTCTGCGCCGTGGGCTCGGGCGGGACGCTGGCCGGCGTCGCCATGGCGCTGCAACCCAAGGGCGTGAAGATCGGCCTGGCCGACCCCGAGGGCGCGGCGCTCTACAGCTTCTATACCGAGGGCATCTTCGAGAGCCCCGGTTCCTCGATCACCGAGGGCATCGGCCAGGGCCGCATCACCGCGAACCTGGAAGGCTTCACCCCCGACATGGCCTGGCGCATCCCCGACAGCGAGGCGCTGCCGGTGATCTTCGACCTGCTCGAACACGAGGGGCTGTGCCTGGGCGGCTCGTCCGGCATCAATGTCGCCGGCGCGATCCGCATGGCGCGCGAGATGGGACCGGGTCACACCATCGTGACGGTGCTCTGCGACTATGGCACACGTTATCAGACCAAGCTGTTCAACCCCGAGTTCCTGCGCGCCAAGGGCCTGCCGGTGCCGGAATGGATGGCGCGCAAACCCGCCGATCTGCCCGAAGTGTTCGAGGACTGACCGACCCATGCCCCGTCTTGCTGCCGTGCTGCCGCGCCTCGCCGCGCTTGTCGTCGCGCTGTTTCTGGCGCTGACCCTGCCGGCCGTGGCGCAGGACCCGCAGGCGCCGGATTACAACGCCTGGAACAAGCTCGCCGACCAGGCCGAGCAGATCCTGCAATCCGACCAGGCCAACGACAAGCGGCTGCAGACCATCCGCGATTCCGTGGTCGAGTGGCGCGAGCGGCTGAAGCAGGCCCAGGGCATCAACGCGACCCGGATCGCGACGCTGAAGGACCAGATCAACGCCCTGGGGCCGCCCCCGGCCGAGGGCCAGACCGAATCCGACGACATCGCCGCGCGCCGCAAGGAGTTGAACGAGCAGCTTTCGACCTTGCAGGCGCCGGGCTTGCAGGCTGTCGAGGCTTATGGCCGCGCCGACGGCATCGTCACCCAGATCGACCAGACCATCCGCCAGCGCCAGGCGCATGCGTTGATCCGCAAGACGCCCTCGCCGCTGAACCCCGCGAACTGGGGCCCGGCGATGGTCGAGGCGGCCAATGTCGGCCGGCAGATCTATGCCGAGGCGCGGAGCCGCTGGGACGACATCGGCGGGCTTTCGGGCTTTACCGACCGGCTGCCGCTGGTCGGGGGCTTCCTGCTGGTCGCTCTGATCCTGCTGACGCGCGGGCGGCACTGGATCGACTCGCTGCCCTCGCGGCTGTCGGCGCGGGCCGGCGAACGCTCGCGCGCGGCGCTGGTCTTTGGCGTGTCGCTGGGCCAGATCGCGATTCCGCTGATCGGGGTGATGCTGGCCGCGGCGACGCTGATCGCCACCGATCTCTTCGACGACTGGGGCATGCCGCTGTTGCGCTCGGTGCCGGCCTCGGGCCTGTCGTTCTTCGGCGGCATCTGGCTGGCGCGCCGGCTGTTCCCCGAGGAGGGCACCGCGGGCGAGGCGCCGCTGCCGATGAACGAGGCGCAGCGGCGGCAGGCGCGGTTCCGCGCCACGCTGCTGGCCATGTCGCTGGCGCTGCACCAGCTGATCGCGCGCTCGGTGCTGCCGCTCTCGGGCTTCAACAGCGACAATGACGCGAATACCGTGCCGGAACGGCTGGGCGAGGCCTCGGCCGGGGTCTGGCATTTCCTGCTGATCCTGTTCGGCGCCTTCTGCCTGTTCCAGCTGGCGAATCTGCTGCGCCGGCTCAAGCCTTCGGAGGTCTCGGATGCGCCGGATTACCGCGTGCGCATCGTGGCCTTCCTGGGCGCGATGGCGCGGATCGTGGCGCTGGCCGCGCCGCTGGCCGCGGCGGTGGGCTATGTCACGGCGGCCAATGCGGCGCTGTGGTCCTCGGTCATGACGCTGGGGTTGGTCGGCTTGCTGATCGTGCTGCAGGACTTCATCGGCGACCTCTACGCCATGGCCAAGGGCGGCGGCGCCGCGGCCCGCGACGCGCTGATGCCGGCGCTGATCGGCTTTGCGCTGGTCTTGGCCTCGCTGCCGCTGTTCGCGCTGATCTGGGGCGCGCGGGTCAGCGACCTGGCCGAGGCCTGGACCCGCACCCAGCAGGGCTTCAGCCTGGGCGGGGTCACGCTGTCGCCGATGGCGATCCTGACCTTCGTGCTGGTCTTTGCCGTCGGCTATTTCCTGACCAACTTCATCCAGGGCGCTTTCCGCAGCTCGATCCTGCCCAAGACGCGGCTGGACCGCGGCGGGCAGAACGCGGTCGTCTCGATGATCGGCTATGGCGGGCTGGGGCTAGCGGCGCTGCTGGCGATTACCGCGGCCGGGATCAACCTGACCTCGCTGGCCGTGGTCGCCGGTGCCCTGTCGGTCGGCATCGGTTTCGGCATGCAGCAGGTGGTGTCGAACTTCGTCTCGGGCATCATCCTGCTGGTCGAGCGCCCCATCGCCGTCGGCGACTGGATCGAGGTCGGCGGCCAGCAGGGCGTGGTCAAGAAGATGGCGGTGCGCGCCACCCAGATCCAGACCTTCGACCGCACGCAGATCATCGTCCCGAACTCGAACCTGATCACGCAGCCGGTGACGAACTGGACGCGCGGCAGCCTGCAGGGCCGGATCATCGTGCCGATCACGGTCGGCGTCGGCTCGGACGGCCGCATGGTCGCCGCCCTGCTGCGCGACATCGCCGAGGACCAGCCGACCGTGCTGGTCAACCCGGCCCCAGCCGTCCTGCTGCGCAGCATCACCCCGACGGGACAGAATTACGAACTGCGCGCGATGCTGTCGGACATCAATGCCGGCGTCTCGGTCGTCTCCGAGATCAACCACCAGATCCTGGAACGCTTCGCCGCCGCGGGGATCGTCCTGCCCGGCGTCGTCAGGGGATCGCAGGACATCTACCTGCACCGGGCCGAGCCTGCGGCCGAGGAGGCGCCCGCCGCCACCCCCGCGATCCCGCCCGAGGCGCCCGCGCGGCCTGTCGCAGAGGACCAGCGGCCCACGCAGGAGTTCGAGGGTCATGAAAGCGGCGAATACGGTCCCGCCGGCGTCAACAACGACGGCCGCGACGACACCGACCGCGACTGATCCTGGCGCTGCGGTCAGCCGCGCAGGCGGGGGTGGCGCGGCTCGGCCTCGGGCACGCCCTCCTGCGACAGCAGGATCGCGACCGGCCGTAGCCAGGGGATCTGCGCGCAGACGATCATCACCGCCACCATGATCGGCACCGCAAGGAAGGTGCCCGAAATGCCCCAGACCGCGCCCCAGAACGCCAGCGACAGGATGATCCCGAACGAGGACAACCGCAGCGTCTGGCCCAGAAGCATCGGGTCGAAGACATTGCCGATGATGAAATGCACCGCCGTGGTGATGCTGCCGATCACCAGCGTCGTGGTCGGATCGCCGGTCTGGGCCAGCACGATGGCGACGGTGATGACCGTGGCGATGATCGAGCCCAGCGTCGGAATGAAGTTCAGGATGAAGGTCAGCATGGCGACCGCGCCCGCCAGCTCCAGCCCGAAAAAGCGGAAGGTCAGCCAGATCAGCGCCGCCGTGACCGCGCTGATCGCGGCCTTGACCACCAGATAGCGGTTCACCCGCCGCATGATCTTGTGCACCGTCGCCAGCACCTGCCGGGCGCGGTCGGGATCGCCGGTCAGCCGCTCGATCTTGATCGGGAACCAGATCCGCTCGCTGAACATGAAGCCGACGAAGGTCAGGATCAGCACCGAGGCCGAGACCAGGTTCGAGGCCTGGCCGGCGGCCGAGCGCATCCAGCCGGCGAAATCGACGCTGCCGAGGAAGGTGTTGATCGCCTCTTGCACGTTGGGGCCCCAGCGCTGGCTCAGCCGCTCCAGCGCGGCCTGGGCGCGGTCGGCATAGTTCAGCGCGGTGGACAGCACCTCGTTGACCTGCGCCACCACCGTGGTCGCGGTCCAGAGCAGCCCGATGGCGATGGCGATCAGCGCCAGCGTGGTCGCCAGCCAGTTCGGCACCTTCAGCCGGGCAAAGGCGGAAATCGCGTCCGAGGTCAGCGAAAAGATGATGATCGCAAAGACCAGGCAGATCAGGATGAACCGCGCCTGCACCATCAGCGCCAGCACCAGGCCGAAGGCGATGACGCCCAGAAAGCCGGTCTGCAACCGTTCCGCCAGTTGCGAGTCGCTTGGCCTCAATGCCGTCCCCGTTGGTGAGGGCCGGGGCAGGGCGCCCCAGCCCGCTGATTTGCGGTCGCTTATGCCTCTTCGGCCTCGTCATCCTCGCCATTCTCGGCGATGCGGGCAACAGAAACCACGGTTTCATCGGTGCCCGTATTGAAGACGCGCACGCCGCCGGCAGAGCGCGAGCGGAAGCTGATGCCGTCCACCGGCACCCGGATCGACTGCCCGGTCGAGGTCGCCAGCATGATCTGGTCGTCGCGTTCCACCGGGAAGCTGGCGACCAGCGGGCCGCCGCGCATCGCCTTGTCCATGGCGGTGACGCCCTGGCCGCCGCGGCCGCGCAGCGGATAGTCGAAGCTGGAGCTGATCTTGCCCGCGCCCTTGGCGGTGATGGTCAGGATCAGATCCTCGGCCGCCGACATCTCGGCATAGCGGGCTTGATTGATTTCGCCCGCAGCGACGCTGTCCTCGTCCTCGTCGGCCTCGGCGCCGTCGTCCAGCGCGCCCTCGACGGCGCGGCGCATCTTCAGATAGGCGGCGCGCTCGGCCGGATCGGCCTCGAAGTGGCGGATCACCGACATGCTAACCACACGGTCGCCCTTGTTCACCAGCCGGATGCCGCGCACGCCGGTGGAATCGCGGCCCTTGAAGACGCGCACGTCGGTGGTCTGGAAGCGGATCGCCCGGCCCGAGGCGGTGACCAGCATCACGTCGTCATTCTCGGTCGCCAGCCGCACGCCGATCAGCTCGACGCCCTCGGGCAGCTTCATGGCGATCTTGCCGTTGCGCATGATATTGGTGAAATCCGACAGCGCGTTGCGGCGGACGTCGCCGTCCGAGGTGGCAAAGACCACCTGGTAATCGTCCCAATCCGCCTCGGGCGCATCCATCGGCAGCAGCGCGGCGATGGAGACCCCGGCCTGGATCGGCAGGATGTTGACGATCGCCTTGCCCTTCGAGGTGCGGCCCGCCAGCGGCAGGCGCCAGGTCTTCAGCCGATAGACCATGCCATCGGTGGTGAAGAACAGCAGCTCAGTGTGGGTATTGGCGACGAACAGCGTGGTGACCAGGTCGTCCTCCTTGGTCGCCATGCTGGACAGGCCCTTGCCGCCGCGGCGCTGGCTGCGGAATTCGGCCAGGGCGGTGCGCTTGATATAGCCGCCCGAGGTGATGGTGACGACCATGTCCTCGCGCTCGATCAGGTCCTCGTCGTCCATGTCGCCGGCCCAGTCGACGATCTCGGTCCGGCGCGGCACGGCGAAAAGCCCCTTCACCTCGGCCAGCTCGCCCGAGATGATGGCCATGATCCGCTCGCGCGAGGCCAGGATGGCGAGATAGTCGCGGATGGACTCGGCCAGCGATTTCAGCTCGTCGGTGACTTCCTGCACGCCGAGCTGGGTCAGGCGCTGCAGGCGCAGTTCCAGGATGGCGCGGGCCTGGGTTTCGGACAGGTTGTAGGTGCCGTCCTCGTTCACCGGATGCAGCGGGTCGTCGATCAGCCGCAGGTATTCGACGATCTCATGCGCCGGCCAGCGCCGCTCCATCAGCCGCGCCCGCGCCTCGGCGGCATCGGCCGAGCTGCGGATCGTCGCCACCACCTCATCGACGTTCGAGACCGCGACCGCAAGCCCGCAGAGCACATGCGCGCGTTCCCGCGCCTTGCGCAGTTCGTAAGCGGTGCGGCGGGCGACCACCTCCTCGCGGAAGGCGATGAAATGGGTCAGGAAGTCGCGCAGGGTCAGCTGCTCGGGCCGGCCGCCGTTCAGCGCCAGCATGTTGCAGCCGAAGCTGGTCTGCATGGGGGTAAAGCGGAACAGCTGGTTCAGCACCACCTCGGCGGTGGCGTCGCGCTTCAGTTCGATCACCACCCGCACGCCGATGCGGTCGGATTCGTCCTGCACATGGGCGATGCCCTCGATGCGCTTTTCCTTGGCCAGTTCGGCGATCTTCTCGATCAGCGTGGCCTTGTTGACCTGATAGGGGATCTCGTCCAGCACGATCAGCTGGCGGCCGTTGCGGCCTTCCTCGATCCGGGTCTTGGCGCGCATGACGACGCTGCCGCGGCCCTCCAGATAGGCCTTGCGGATGCCCGAGCGGCCCAGGATCACGCCGCCGGTCGGAAAGTCCGGGCCGGGGATGATCTCCATCAGCCGTTCGGTCGGCAGGTCCGGGTTCTCGATCAGCGCCAGGGTGGCGTCGCAGACCTCGCCCAGGTTGTGCGGCGGGATGTTCGTCGCCATGCCGACGGCGATGCCGCCGGCGCCATTGACCAGCATGTTCGGGAAGCGGGCCGGCAGGACGGTCGGCTCGCGGTCCTTGCCGTCGTAGTTGTCCTGGAAATCGACGGTATCCTTGTCGATGTCCATCATCAGATAGGCGGCGGGCTTGTCCATCCGCACCTCGGTATAGCGCATGGCCGCCGGGCTGTCGCCGTCCATGGAGCCGAAGTTGCCTTGGCCGTCCAGCAGCGGCAGCGACATCGAGAAGGGCTGCGCCATCCGCACCAGCGCGTCATAGATCGAGGCGTCGCCATGCGGGTGATACTTGCCCATGGTGTCGCCGACCGGGCGGGCCGACTTGCGATAGGGCTTGTCATGGGTGTTGCCGGTCTCGTGCATGGCGAAAAGCACGCGCCGGTGCACCGGCTTCAGCCCGTCGCGCAGGTCCGGGATCGCCCGGCTGACGATGACCGACATGGCATAGTCCAGATAGGACGAGCGCATCTCGCGCGAGATGTCGATCACCGGCCCGTCGTGATGCATCACCGCGCGTTCGGCCGTGCCGTTCTCGGGGGAATCGTCGTCGTTTTCGGGGGTATCAGCCACGGGGTTCGCCTCAACATCTTGTTGGGTGACGGTCTATCCCATACCAGCAGCCGGTGCAATCTTTAGCGGCCCTCAGGCGGTGCCGGGAACGCGGTTGCGGCCCCGGACCGAGGCCAGCCACAGGCCCGAGAGCGCCGCCGAGCAGATCGCGTTCCAGCCGGCCATCGAGATGCCGAACAGGCTCCAGGCCACCTGGTCGCAGCGCACCAGCGGCGCCGCCTCGATGGCGGCCATCAGGTCCTGCGTCGACAGCTGCGCCAGGCCCGAGACCCCGCCCGCGCAATGCTGCGGCCCGGCCCAGAGTTTCAGCTCGACCCCGGCGTGGTAGATCGCGAAGCCGGTGGCGCAAAGCGCCGCCAGCAGGCCCAGGAACGCGAGCCAGCGCCGCCAGCCCAGAAACCAGATCAGCCCGCCGATGATCGCGGCGGCAAGATGCGGCCAGCGCTGCAGGATGCAAAGCTCGCAGGGCGCATAGCCCAGCGACTGGAAGGTCAGCGCCGCCGCCAGCAGCGCGGCCGATCCTGCGCCGGCCACGGCGGCCAGCGATTTGCTTGGAAATCCGTTCATGCGCCTTGGGTTAGGCCGGCGGCGCGCGCTCGGCAAGTGCCAAATGCGTGAGCGTCAATGCGGCTTCCAGCGGATCACCCGCCAGACATAGACCGCCACGACCGTGACCACGACCAGTTTCGACAGCGGGTCGATCCAGTGGGCGACCAGCGCATAATTTTCATGCAGCATCAGCCCGGCAAAGGTCAGCACCCCGGTCCAGAGCGCGCTGCCCGCCGTGGTATAGGCCAGGAACTTCCACAACGGCATCCGCGCCAGCCCGGCCGGGACCGAGATCAGCGTGCGGATCGCCGGGATCATGCGGCCGAAGAACACCGCCATGGCGCCGTGGCGCTGGAACCAGTCATGCGCCGCCTCGATGTCGCCGGGCGACAGGGTCAAGAGCCGGCCGTGGCGGGCGGCGAAGCGCTTCAGCCGCTCTTCGCCGAACCACAACCCGACGCAATACCACATCAGCGTGCCCAGGACCGAGCCGAGCGTGCCGACCAGGATGGTCAGCGTCAGCGACAGCTTGCCCGCGCCGGCGAGGAAGCCCGCCAGCGGCATGATGACCTCGGACGGGATGGGCGGAAAGACGTTCTCGGCCACCATCAGCGCCCAGACGCCCAGATAGCCCCAGCTTTCGATCGTCGAAACCACCCAGTCGAACATGCCCGCCCCCTTCGTTTGCGCCCCGTGCTGCGGGGCCGGGCCGGAACTGTCAAGGGGGCGGCGGAACTGTCGGGCCCGCGTCGGTGTTGCGCCGGGCAGGGCTTTGGATAAAGCTGGCATGACGGCGATTTGACCGGCGCGGCCGCCGGCGGGAGGGGTGCGATGGAATGGCGGGGCAGACGCGGCAGCCGCAATGTCGAGGACCGGCGCGGCATGGGCCGGGCGGGCGCCGGGGGCGTCGGCATCGTCGGGATGCTGGCGATTCTGGCGGTGGGCTATTTCTTCGGCATCGACATCTCGCCCATCGTCGGCGGGCTGGACCAGGGCAGCCAATCGGGCGAGCCGCGTGAGCTGACCGCCGAGGAGAAGGAATCGGGCCAGTTCGTCAGCGTGGTGCTGGCCGATACCGAGGAGGTCTGGGCCCGCGTCCTGCCCGAACAGGCGGGCGAGCAATATGCCGACCCGGGGCTGGTGATGTTCTCGGGCATCGACAGCTCGGCCTGCGGCACGGCGCAATCGGCCATGGGGCCGTTCTATTGCCCGAACGACCGCAAGATCTATCTCGACACCGATTTCTTCCGCACCATGAGCCAGAAGATGGGCGCGGGCGGCGACTTCGCCTATGCCTATGTCATCGCGCATGAGGTCGGCCACCATGTCCAGAACCAGCTCGGCATCCTGAGCCAGACCATGCAGGCCCGCCAGCAGTCGAACCAGGCAACGGCGAACCGGATCTCGGTGCTGACCGAATTGCAGGCGGATTGCTTCGCCGGGGTCTGGGCCAGCCACGCCAGCCAGCAGTTCAACAGCATCGACGAGGGCGACATCGACGAGGCGATCAATGCCGCCGCCGCCGTGGGCGACGACACGCTGATGGAAAAGGCCGGCCGCGCGCCGATGCCCGATGCCTTTACCCATGGGTCGAGCGCGCAGCGGCAGGAATGGTTCAAGCGCGGCTTCAGCTCCGGGCAGATGGCGCAGTGCGACACGTTCAAGGCGGCCGGGATGTAGGCCGGCCGGCCCGCGCGCATGGCGCCGCTGCCGGAGTATTTGGCAAACGGTGAAAGGCGCGGGCGGTGCCGCGGGCGGCGCGGCCGCAGGGGTATTTGCGGAGCAAAGAAGCCGGGCGGTCAGGGCCGGATGCGGGGCATGCCGCGCGGCCGGTCCATGGTCGCCCAGTCGGGCCAGAGGCCGAAATGTTCCAGGCCCACCAGCACCAAGCCCAGCGCGACGATGGCCAGCACCAGCTTGACCATCCGCGCGCTGGGCGGGTTGCGCGCCCAGCGCGATGCCCGGATCAGCCAGAGGAGGTTGTTCATGCGCCCCTTCCTTTGCTAGGGATCGCCGAAACGGAAAACCGCCCGGGACCACGTCTTGCCTCAGCACAGCGACAGCCGCATCCTGCCCTATACCGCCGACCAGATGTATGCGCTGGTGGCCGATATCGAAAGATACCCCGAGTTCCTGCCCTGGAATTCCGCCGCCCGCATCCGCGCCCGTCGCCCGGGCGAGGGCGGCAGCCAGGTGATCGAGGCCGATCTGGTCATCAGCTTCAAGGTTTTTCGCGAGCGTTTCGGCAGCCGCGTGACGCTGTGGCCGGCCGGCAGGCGCATCGACACCGAATATCTGGACGGGCCGTTCAAATACCTGCGCAGCGGCTGGAGTTTCGCCGACCTGCCCGAAGGCGGCTGCAAGGTCGAATTCTTCGTCGATTTCGAATTCCGCAACGCCATCCTCGGCAAGGTCATCGGCGTGGTCTTCGGCGAGGCGATGAGCCGCATCGTCCGCGCCTTCGAGGACCGGGCCCGCGCGCTTTACGGCGCCTGACGCGCCCGTTCCCAGATCGCGTATTCCGGCGCCATGGCGGTGCGCAGCCGGGTTTCGGTTTCGGCATCGAGATCGGTCGCGGCCTCGGGCGAGACATTGACGCGGGGCAGGGTGATCGCCTGGCCCAGGCGCGCGGCCAGGAAATCCACCAGGGCCGGCATCGCTTCGTAGCGGAAGATGTGGTCGACGGCGATGCGGTTGTCGTTGTCGATCAGGAAGTCCGACTGCCGGCCCAGATTGGCGTGGCTGGGGCGCTCGCCAGGGTGCAGGTAATCCTCGACGAAACGGGAAAAGGACAGGTGCGCGGTGCTGTTCGGCCGGCCGATCAGCGCGTCGCGGGCGCGAAAACGATACCAGCTGCCCAGCCAGTCCAGCGGCTCGCGCATCACCGCCACCGTCTCGAAACGCGGCCCGCCCAGGGGATGCAGCAGCGGGCGGATCTTGTTGATATATTGCCGCAGGTTCAGGTGCTTGATCTCGGCGCGGCCGCGAAAGGCGATCTCGGCGCGTTCGGACAGCGCCTGTTCCAGCGCCGTGGTGCCGGTCTTGGGCACCGACAAGAGCACGATCCGGGGCTTGACGAAGATCAGCATGGACAACTCACGGTCGAAAACATCCGTGCGGATTAGCGGCCGTGATGGGGGCTGGCAAGCGGGTTGCGGGTGGGCCGGCTGATCCCGGCCCACCCGCCTTGGCTCAGATCACGCCGAAGGCGCGCATCGGCTCGGCCACGCGGATGAAGCCGGCGATATTGGCGCCGATGACATAGTCGCCCGGCGCGCCGAATTCCTCGGCCGTCTCGTAGCAGCTGTCATGGATGTCGCGCATGATGGTGGCGAGCCGCGCCTCGGTCTGCTCGAAGCTCCAGCGGTCGCGCGAGGCGTTCTGCTGCATCTCCAGCGCCGAGGTGGCGACGCCGCCGGCATTCGCCGCCTTGCCGGGGCCGAACTTGACGCCGGCCTGCTGGAAGGTGCGGATCGCCTCGGGGGTCGAGGGCATGTTGGCGCCTTCGCCGACCGCCTGCACGCCGTTCTTGACCAGTTTCGCGGCATCCTTGCCGGTCAGCTCGTTCTGCGTGGCCGAGGGCATGGCGACCTGGCAGGGCACGTCCCAGATCGAGCCCTCGCCGGACTTGACGAAATAGCCCTGACCCTTCAGCCGGACGTATTCGCCGATGCGGCCGCGGCGGACCTCCTTGATCTCCTTGATCAGGTCGAGATCAAGGCCGCTCTCGTCGACGATATAGCCCGAGCTGTCCGAACAGGCGATGACCTTGCCGCCATAGGACTGCACCTTCTCGATGGTGTAGATCGCCACGTTGCCCGAGCCCGAGACCACGGTGGTCTTGCCGTCGAAATCCTCGCCGCCGGTCTGCAGCATGGCGCGGGTGAAATAGGTGTTGCCATAGCCGGTGGCCTCGGTCCGGGCCAGCGAGCCGCCGTAGAACAGGCCCTTGCCGGTCAGCACGCCCGCCTCGTAGCGGTTGGTCAGGCGCTTGTATTGCCCGAACATATAGCCGATCTCGCGCCCGCCGACGCCGATGTCGCCCGCCGGCACGTCGGTATATTCGCCGAGGTGGCGGTAAAGCTCGGTCATGAAGCTCTGGCAGAAGCGCATCACCTCGCCGTCCGAGCGGCCCTTGGGATCGAAGTCCGAGCCGCCCTTGCCGCCGCCGATCGGCAGGCCGGTCAGCGCGTTCTTGAAGATCTGCTCGAAGCCCAGGAACTTGATGATCCCGACATTGACCGAGGGGTGGAAGCGCAGCCCGCCCTTGTAGGGGCCCATGGCCGAGGAGAACTGCACCCGGAAGCCGCGGTTGATCTGCACCTGGCCCTTGTCGTCGGTCCACGGCACGCGGAAGATGATCTGCCGCTCGGGCTCGCAGAGGCGCTCGATCAGCGCGTCTTCCAGGTAGTCGGGGCGCTTGGCCACGACGCGGCCCAGGCTTTCCAGCACCTCGCGCACCGCCTGGTGGAACTCGGGCTCGCCGGCGTTGCGGCGGACGACCTGTTCGTAGATGGGCGCAAGTTTGTCATCGATCTGCGGCATGGCGCGCAATCCTTCCCTCAAGAGACGGAGTCGCGCATAGCCCAAGGTTTCAGCAATTTGAATGGGCAAGTGACAGTTTTCAGGCAATCTGCCGAATTTTCTGCCGGATTGCCGGGCAGGAGCCGCCCTGTCGCAGGCGGCCCCTCGGCTGCGGTCTCAGCGCCGGCCGGCTTCCAGCGCGTCCTCGAAGGTGCGCAGCCCGGTGACGGGGGCCTGCACCAGCACGGCCATGTTGCCGGGCTTGTGTTCGTTGCGCAGCATCTTGACATGCGCCGCCGGGATCTCGGCCCAGGGGAAGACCTCGGACATGCAGGGGTCGATGCGGCGCTCGAGCATCAGCTTGTTCGCGGCCGACGCCTGCTTCAGATGCGCGAAGTGCGAGCCCTGCAGGCGCTTCTGGTGCATCCACATGTAGCGCACGTCGAAGGTGCAGTTGAATCCGCTGGTGCCGGCGCAGATCACTACCATGCCGCCCTTCTTGCAGACCAGGGTCGAGACCGGGAAGGTCGCCTCGCCCGGGTGCTCGAAGACGATGTCGACATTGTTGCCCTTGCCGGTGATGTCCCAGATCGCCTTGCCGAACTTGCGCGCCTCGGTGAACCACTCCTTGTATTCCGGGGTGTTCACCGTGGGCAGCTGGCCCCAGCACTTGAAGTCCTTGCGGTTGATGACGCCCTTGGCGCCCAGCGACATGACGAATTCGCGCTTGTCCTCGTCCGAGATCACGCCGATGGCATTGGCGCCGGCCGCGTTGATCAGCTGGATCGCGAACGACCCCAGCCCGCCCGAGGCGCCCCAGACCAGCACGTTCATGCCCGGCTTCAGCTCATGCGGCTCGTGCCCGAACAGCATGCGATAGGCGGTGGCCAGCGTCAGCGTGTAGCAGGCCGATTCCTCCCAGGTCAGGTGCTGCGGGCGGCGCATCAGCTGCTGGGCCTGCACGCGGGTGAACTGGGCGAAGCTGCCGTCCGGCGTCTCATAGCCCCAGATGCGCTGGCTGGGCGAATACATCGGGTCGCCGCCGTTGCATTCCTCGTCGTTGCCGTCGTCCTGGTTGCAATGGATGACGACCTCGTCGCCGACCTTCCAGTTCTTGACCTTGTCGCCCACCGCCCAGACGATGCCCGAGGCGTCGGAACCCGCGATGTGATAGGGCGCGCCATGGCCGTCGAAGGGGCTGATCGGCACGCCGAGGCCGGCCCAGATGCCGTTGTAGTTGACGCCCGCCGCCATCACCAGGACCAGCACCTCGTTGCTGTCGATCGGCGGCGTCTCGACCACCTCGACCTGCATGGCCTTGTCGGGCTCGCCATGCCGCTCGCGCCGGATCGCCCAAGCATACATCTCTTTGGGGACGTAGCCCAGGGGCGGCATCTCGCCGATCTCATAGAGGTCCTTTTCCGGCGCATCATAGGGCGCGATCGGGGTCGGTTGGTCCAGGGCCATCTTGCTTTCCTCTTGCTGCGCGTTCCTCGTGCCGCGGCGCAGAATCGACGCGGGGTGCAGGGCCTGTTTTACGAATGGCTGCGCAATATTGCAACATCGCAGATGCAGAATTTGTAATATTCTGTCGTTTTCGCCAGGGCCACGCCGCGATGCGGCAGCAAATCCCGGTGCTTGCGCTCAGGCCAGATGCCGCGCCAGGAAATCCGCCAGCGGGCGCAGCACGGCGTCCCGGCCGAAGGCGGCGGTGCCATGGCCTTCGTGCGGCAGCAGGGCGAAGTCGATCTCGGCATGCGGGTCCGCGGCCTTCCAGGCCCGGCGCAGCCGCTCGGCCTGGCCGGCCGAAACGATGCTGTCCTGCGCGCCGTGCCGGATCATCAGCGGCGGCAGGTGCCGTCCGGGCGGCATGGCGCCCAGCCGGCCGACCGGCGACAGCGCGGTGGCCTCGGCCCGGCGCGCGCCGACCGGATAGCCGACCAGCAGCGATTCGACGCTGCGCGCCGAATCGGCCGGGGCGCGCCGCACCTTGCGGCCCAGGCGGGCCATGTCGGCATCCATGCTGCCGAAATCCATCGGGCCATAGAAATCCACCACCGCGCGCGGCGCCCGCCCGGTCTCGGCCAGGGTCAGCGCCGCCGAGACCGCCAGGAACGCCCCGGCGCTGCGCCCGCCCAGCGCCATCCGGTCCGGGATCAGCCCCAGCTCCGGCCCGCGCCGGTGCAGGAAATCCAGCGCCGCCAGCACGTCCTGCTCCTGCGCCGGCCACAGCGCCTGGTGCGACAGGCGATAGTTCATCCGCACCACGGCGATGCCCCGCGCCAGCACCTGCGCCGGGACCGGCAGGCTGCGCTTGTCGCCGGCCAGGAAACCGCCGCCGTGCAGGTCCAGAAGCCAGGGAAACGGCCCGTCGCCCTCGGGCAGGTGCACGTCCAGCCGGTTGCGCGGCGAGGCTGGGGAATAGGCCAGATCGACCAGCCCCGGCCCGGCCCGCGCCGGCCCCGCCATCAGCCCGGCCAGCAGCGCCAGCGCCGCCCGGCGCGTCATCGGCATCCGTCTTGCCCCTCGTTCGTCTGCATGGCCGACACCTTAGGCTCCAGGCGCATTGATCGTCAAAGCCAGAACCGGTCCCACCTCTGCACGGCGCCTGTCGTGGCGAAGGGCCTTGCCGCGACAGCCTTGATCGCCTGCCGATTCATCACATGCGCAGTCGTTGCGCAGCATGGTTCTTTCTGCAATGCGGCGAATTGACGGCGCAGGAATGTTACGCTATCGCTTGTCGCGTCGTAATAATCTTGCGAGGGAATCCCGTGGCCGAGAAAGACAAACCCTGGCTCTTCCGCACCTATGCGGGCCACTCGACCGCCGAGAAATCGAATGCGCTCTATCGCTCGAACCTCGCCAAGGGCCAGACCGGGCTGTCGGTGGCCTTCGACCTGCCGACCCAGACCGGCTATGACAGCGACCATGTGCTGGCGCGGGGCGAGGTCGGCAAGGTCGGCGTGCCGGTCTGCCACCTGGGCGACATGCGCGCGCTTTTCGACCAGATCCCGCTCGAGCAGATGAACACCTCGATGACGATCAACGCGACGGCGCCCTGGCTGCTGTCGCTCTATATCGCCGTGGCCGAGGAGCAGGGCGCGGATGTGACGAAGCTGCAAGGCACGGTGCAGAACGACATTATCAAGGAATACCTGTCGCGCGGCACCTATATCTGCCCGCCGAAACCCTCGCTGAAGATGATCACCGACGTCGCGGCCTATACGGCACGGAACCTGCCGAAATGGAACCCGATGAACGTCTGCTCCTATCACCTGCAAGAGGCCGGCGCGACGCCGGAGCAGGAGCTGGCCTATGCGCTGGCGACCGGCATCGCGGTGCTCGACGACCTCAAGGGCAAGGTCGAGCCGGCGGATTTCCCGGCCATGGTCGGGCGGATTTCCTTCTTCGTGAACGCCGGCATCCGCTTCGTGACCGAGCTTTGCAAGATGCGCGCCTTCACCGAGCTCTGGGACGAGATCTGCCGCGAGCGCTACGGCATCGAGGACGAGAAATACCGCCGCTTCCGCTATGGCGTGCAGGTGAACTCGCTGGGCCTGACCGAGCAGCAGCCGGAGAACAATGTCTATCGCATCCTGCTGGAGATGCTGGCCGTGGTGCTGTCGAAGAACGCCCGCGCCCGCGCCGTGCAGCTGCCGGCCTGGAACGAGGCGCTGGGCCTGCCGCGGCCCTGGGACCAGCAATGGTCGCTGAGGATGCAGCAGATCGTCGCCTATGAGACCGACCTGCTGGAATACGGCGACCTGTTCGACGGCAACCCGGCCATCGCCGCCAAGGTCGAGGAGCTGAAGGCCGGCGCGCGCTCCGAGCTCGCGACGCTGGACGAGATGGGCGGCGCCATCGCCGCCATCGAATACATGAAGTCGCGGCTGGTCGAATCGAACGCCGCGCGGCTGAACCGGATCGAGGCGAACGAGACCGTGGTGGTCGGCGTCAATCGCTGGCAGCAGGGCGAGCCTTCGCCGCTGACGGCGGGCGACGGCGGCATCATGGTCGTCGATCCGGCGGTCGAGCAGGACCAGATTGCCAGGCTGGACGCCTGGCGGCGGGCTCGCGACGAAGCGGCCGTCGAGGCCGCTCTCGTCGCGCTGCGCGATGCCGCGCAGAGGGGCCAGAACGTGATGCCGTTTTCCATCGCCGCTGCCAAGGCCGGCGCCACCACCGGCGAATGGGCCCAGGTCATGCGCCAGGTGCATGGCGAATATCGCGGGCCCACGGGCGTGTCGCAATCGCCCTCGAACCGCACCGAGGGGCTGGAGCCGATCCGCGAGGCGGTGGATGCGGTCAGCCAGCGCCTGGGCCGGCGGCTGAAGTTCCTGGTCGGCAAGCCGGGCCTCGACGGCCATTCCAACGGCGCCGAGCAGATCGCCTTCCGCGCCCGCGACTGCGGCATGGACATCACCTATGAGGGCATCCGCCTGACACCCGAGCAGATCGTCGCCCGCGCGGGAGAGCAGGACGCCCATATCGTCGGCCTCTCGATCCTGTCGGGCAGCCACCTGCCGCTGATCGAGGATCTGATGGCGCGCATGCGCGCGGCGGGCCTGGTGCATGTGCCGGTGGTCGTCGGCGGCATCATCCCCGACGACGATGCGGCGCGGCTGCGGCAGATGGGCGTGGCCCGCGTCTATACGCCCAAGGACTTCGAGCTCAATCGCATCATGATGGACATCGTGGCGCTGGTCGAGCCCGAGGAGGCCGCCGCCTGAGCCGGTTGCACGCTCGCATGGGTATTTGAGGAACGAAGAAGACGGGGCGCCGCGCCTCTGTCTTCTCTGTTTCGCAAATACCCACGTCACGACAGCGCCGCTTGGGCCGGCGTGCCGGGATCAGCCCCGGCCCAGCATGTAGAATTCGTCGTTCGGGCGAATGTCGCCGGCATTCACCAGCCGGTTCGACATGCCGAAGAAGGCGGCGATGGCGCCGATGTCCCAGATCTCGTCCTGCGAGAAGCCGGCATCATGCAGGGCGGCATGGTCGCCTGCCGCGATGTCCTGCGCCCGCAGCGCCACCTTCTCGGCATAGGCCAGCATGGCGCGTTCGCGGGGCGTCAGGTCGGCCTTGCGCCAGTTCACCGCCACCTGGTCGGCAATGAAAGCGTTCTTGGCCCGGATGCGCAGGATCGCGCCATGCGCCACCACGCAATACTGGCACTGGTTCAGCCCCGAGGTCGCGACCACGATCAACTCGCGCTCGGCCTTGGTCAATCCGCCCTCGCGCTCCATCAGCGCGTCGTGATAGGCGAAGAAGGCGCGGAATTCGTCGGGCCGATGCGCCAGCGCCAGGAAGACGTTCGGCACGAAGCCGGATTTCTCGGCCACCTTGCGGATGCGGGCGGCGATGTCCTCGGGCATCTCGTCAAGCGAGGGCACCGGGAAGCGGCTGATCGGATGGGTCATGGCTGTCTCCTCTGCCGCCCAAGCTTTGGCCATTGCCGCGGCGGGGTCAATCCGGGGCCGCGGTTGACTTGGCCCGGATTTCGGCATATTCAGCCCGCAATTCCCGGAAGGTCTGGCCTTCCGGTCCCCGCTTGCCGGGGATCGCCCCCCGTCAGCGCGTCGCGCCCACGGGGGCGTTATTGTTTATTCGCGCCCCTTGCGGGCAACGGCAACCATTGGAGGGCCGCCGATGTTTGAAAACCTGTCCGACCGCCTTGGCGGCGTCTTCGACCGGCTGACCAAGCAGGGCGCCCTGACCGAGGATGACGTCACCGCCGCCATGCGCGAGGTGCGCGTCGCGCTGCTGGAAGCCGACGTCTCGCTGCCGGTCGCGCGCAGCTTCGTGAAATCCGTCACCGCCAAGGCCACCGGCAGCGCCGTCACCAAGTCGATCACCCCCGGCCAGCAGGTCGTGAAGATCGTCCATGACGAGCTGATCAAGGTGCTGCAGGGCGAGGGCGAGCCCGACGCGCTGCGGATCGACAATCCCCCGGCGCCGATCCTGATGGTCGGGCTTCAGGGCTCGGGCAAGACCACCACCACCGCGAAACTGGCCAAGCGCCTCAAGGACCGCGAGAAGAAGCGGGTGCTGCTGGCCTCGCTGGACACCAACCGCCCGGCCGCCATGGAGCAGCTTGCGATCCTGGGCCAGCAGATCGGCGTCGACACCCTGCCGATCGTCCCGGGCGAGAACGCGGTGCAGATCGCGAAACGCGCCAAGCAGCAGGCGAGCTTCGGCGGCTATGACGTCTACATGCTCGATACCGCCGGCCGGCTGCATATCGACGAAGTGCTGATGGACGAGGTGCAGGCGGTCCGCGACGTGGCCAACCCGCGCGAGACCCTGCTGGTCGTCGACGGGCTGACCGGCCAGGACGCGGTGAACGTCGCCACCGAATTCGACGGCAAGGTCGGCATCTCGGGCGTGGTGCTGACCCGGATGGACGGCGACGGCCGCGGTGGCGCGGCGCTGTCGATGCGCGCCGTCACCGGCAAGCCGATCCGCTTCGTCGGCCTGGGCGAAAAGATGGACGCGCTGGAGGCCTTCGACGCCAGCCGCGTCGCCGGCCGCATCCTCGGCATGGGCGATATCGTCGCCCTGGTCGAGAAGGCGCAGGAGGTGCTGGAGGTCGAGCAGGCCGAGCGCATGATGAAGCGCTTCCAGAAGGGTCTGTTCAACATGAACGACCTGAAGAGCCAGCTGGAACAGATGATGAAGATGGGCGGGATGCAGTCCATCATGGGCATGATGCCCGGCATGGGCAAGATGGCCAAGCAGGCCGAGGCCGCCGGTTTCGACGACAAGGCGATCAAGCGCCAGATCGCGCTGATCAACTCGATGACGAAAAAGGAACGCGCCAACCCGGACCTGCTGCAGGCCAGCCGCAAGAAGCGCATCGCCGCCGGTGCCGGCATGGAGGTGGCCGATCTGAACAAGCTGCTGAAGATGCAGAAACAGATGGCCGACACGATGAAGAAGCTCGGCAAGATGGGCAAGGGCGGCATGCTGAAGCAGGCCATGCGCGCCATGAGCGGCAAGGGCGGCGGCCTGCCCGACATGGCCGACGTCGATCCGGCCAAGATGGCCGAGGCCACCAGGATGCTGCAGGATCCCAAGGGCTTGGGCGGCGATCTCGGCAAGCTGAACCTGCCCGGCGGGCTTTCCGGGCTGTTCGGGAAGAAGTGATGGCAACCGCGCGCGCCAAGACTTTCGCCGCAAGGCCGGGGAGGGCGGTGTCGTCTCGTTCCGCTCGGGCCTGGCGCCTGGCGGCCGCCTGGCCGGGGTATTTGAAAAACAGAGAAAGCTGGGCCTGGCCTCGGTGCTTCTCTGTTTTTCAAATACCCCGCCACGGTCTGCAACCAGGGCCCGCCCTCGGCCGGCATGGCGCAATGAGCGACGCGCGCTGCATCTGCGGTGTACGCCCGGTGTACGGGCGGTGTACAGCCGCCCCGAACGAAATCAAAGGCTTGGAGATTTCCGCGTGACCACTGACGCCGCCCGCGCCGCCGCTCTCTTGAAAGAGCATCGCGCCAGCATCGACCGTCTGGACGCGATCCTGGTCTATACGCTGGCCGAGCGCTTCAAGCACACCCAGAACGTCGGCCGCCTCAAGGCCGAACACGACCTTCCTCCGTCCGATCCCGCCCGCGAGGCGAGCCAGATCGAGCGGCTGGAACGCCTCGCGCGCGAGGCCGATCTCGACCCGGAATTCGCGCGCAAATTCCTGAACTTCGTGATTGCCGAAGTGATCCGGCATCACGAGACCTTCCAGACCTGACGCAGGGCCCGCCCGCGTCAACCCCGCCATTTCAAAGGAGAAAACCAATGGCAATGAAGATCCGTCTGGCCCGTGGTGGCTCGAAGAAACGTCCGCACTACGCCATCGTCGCGACCGATTCGCGCATGCCGCGTGACGGCCGCTTCCTCGAGAAGCTGGGCACCTACAACCCGCTGCTGGCGAAAGACTCGGAAGACCGCGTCAAGCTGGACCTCGAGCGCGTGCAATACTGGCTTGCCCAGGGCGCCCAGCCGACCGACCGCGTGGCGCGTTTCCTGGAAGCCTCTGGCGCGAAAGAGAAAACCGAGCGCAAGAACCTGAAGAAAGGCGAGCCGGGCAAGGCCGCGAAAGAGCGTGCCGAGAAGCGCGCCGCCCGCGAAGCCGCCGCCTCGGAAGCCGCTTCGGAATAATCCCATGGCCGAGCGGATCTGTGTCGGCGCGATCGCAGGCGCCTTCGGCGTCCGGGGCGAGGTAAGGCTCAAGAGCTTTACCTCGCAACCTGATGATGTCGCTGCATATGGTCCGCTCTGGTCCGAGGATGGCAAGCGCAGCTTCACCCTCAAGCTGACCCGGCCGGTGACCGGCGGCCTGGGCGCCCGGCTCTCGGGCGTCGAGACGCGCGAGGATGCCGAGGCGCTGAAGGGCGTGACGCTCTGGGCCGACCGCGAGCGGCTGCCCTCGCTGCCCGACGACGAATTCTATCATACGGATCTGATTGGCCTTTCCGTCTATGATGCCGGCGGCGTGCTGCTGGGCAAGGTCCGCGCCATCTATGACCATGGCGCGGGCGACATCCTGGAAATCCATTGCCCCGGCCGCAAGCAGACCCTGCTTTTGCCCTTCACCCGCGCCTTCGTGCCGACGGTGGACCTGGCCGCCGGCCGCATCATCGCCGACCCGCCCGAGGATGCCGAGGAATGAGCGCGGAAGGGATGAAATCCCACGGCCGGCTCTCGATCCGTGAAAGCCGACAACCCCGCGACCTGCTGGCGGAGCCGCAGGTCAGGGGCGCCTGGACCGCTCAGGTCATCACGCTTTTCCCCGAGGCTTTTCCGGGGGTTCTGGGGCTTTCCTTGACCGGCCGGGCGCTGGCCGAGGGGCTGTGGAACCTGCGCACCACCGACCTGCGCCCCTTCGGCATCGGCAAGCACCGCAATGTCGACGACACCCCCGCCGGCGGCGGCGCCGGCATGGTGATCCGCCCCGACGTGATGGACGCCGCCCTGCGCGAGGCCGGCCCCGGCCTGCCGGTGATCTATCTGTCGCCGCGCGGCAAGCCCTTCACGCAGGAACGCGCCCGCCAGCTGGCGAACGGCCCCGGCATGACCCTGATCTGCGGCCGGTTCGAGGGCGTGGACCAGCGCGTGCTGGACGCCCACGATGTCGAGGAAATCAGCATCGGCGACTATGTCCTGACCGGCGGGGAACTGGCGGCTCAGGTCTTGATCGACGCGACGGTTCGGCTTATACCGCGCGTGCTGGGGAATCAGGAGTCACTGGCCGAGGAATCCTTTTCCGATGGCCTGCTTGAGCACCCCCAGTACACGAAGCCCGCCCTATGGGAAGGCCGCGCGATACCCGAGGTTCTGCTTTCGGGAAATCACGCGGCTATTGCCACATGGCGGCGCGACATGGCCGAAAGGCTGACCAAGGAACGCCGCCCCGATCTGTGGCGGGCATACGGGGAAACCCGCATGGACCCGGCAAAGGACCGACAGCTCTCGGGCGCATCAGACCAATCGCGGGATCACCGCGAGCATCAAGAGGAACCAAAGCGATGAACCTGATCGCCCAGTTGGAAGCCGAGCAGATCGCCTCGCTCGGCAAGGAAATCCCGGACTTCAAGGCCGGCGACACCGTCCGCGTCGGCTATAAAGTGACCGAAGGCACCCGCACCCGCGTGCAGATGTACGAAGGCGTCGTGATCTCGCGCAAGGGCGGCGGCATCGGTGCCTCGTTCACCGTGCGCAAGATCTCGTTCGGCGAGGGTGTCGAGCGCGTCTTCCCGCTGTATTCGACCAATATCGACTCGATCACCGTCGTGCGCCGTGGCCGCGTCCGCCGCGCCAAGCTGTACTACCTGCGCGACCGTCGCGGCAAATCCGCCCGCATCGCCGAAGTCAGCAACTACAAGCCCAAAGCCGACGCCAAGGCCTGAGGAGACGCGCCATGAAAGCAGAAATTCACCCCGACTACCACTTCATCACCGTGAAGATGATCGACGGCACCACCTATCAGCTGCGCTCGACCTGGGGCAAGGAAGGCGACACCATGTCGCTGGACATCGACCCGACCGTGCATCCGGCCTGGACCGGCGGTTCGGCCAAGCTGATGGACACCGGCGGCCGCGTGTCGAAGTTCAAGAACAAATACGCCGGCCTGGGCTTCTGAGCCCTCGCCACCGGCGCCAACGGAAACGCCGCCCCGAGGGGCGGCGTTTTGCGTTTTCAGCGGGGCGGTGGGCGGCCCCGGACGGGAGAGAGGTGTGCCGACGCGCGGCGGGGTCAGTAGCCGAGCCCCAGGATCGGCATCCAGCTGGGCGCGCGCGGCGGCCGGTTCAGCGGCTGGCCGGTCATCGGGCCATGGCCGGTATCGATCATGACGCGGCCGTCACGATATTCCCGCAGCACCGGGCCTTGCACGCTGCGATAGGCCGAAAGCGCGATGGTGGCATAGCTGCGGATCGGGGTCGGGAAAACGGCGCGGATCATTGCAGGGCTCCCTTCTGGTCAAGGCGGTGAATGGCGGTGTCCCAAAGCGAGGGGTCGCGGTCGCGCATCAGGTCGCGCGCGGCCTCGAACGGCTCGCAGGTGATCAGCCGCAGCGGAATGTCCGAGATCCGGTGCGGCCTGCCCGTGCGGCGATCGATCAGGCTGACCGCATAGCGGGGCAGGGCGGCGGCAGAAGCCGACAGATGGTTCAGCATGGGCATCCTGGTCTCCCTTTCCCTGGCTGACCTGCCGGGACGTTCCGGCCCTTATATAACGACATAGTCAGTCGTGTTTTGCAAGATAAAACTCGACTTGCCTTGTCGTGATGAAAGAATGAAGCCGGAACAAATGCTTGCGCGGCCGGCCGCAGCGGCGCCGGGTGCGGGAAAAACGCCACGTCGCCGGTGATTCGCGCCTGCGCGGCGCTTTTCATCGGCCGAGGCGCGGCCTATGGTCCGCGGCGGAACTGGCGCAGGCCCGGGGGGGATTCGTGGCGCATATCATTGTGGTCGGGAACGAAAAGGGCGGTTCGGGCAAGTCCACGACCTCGATGCATGTCGCGACGGCGCTGGCGCGCATGGGCCACCGGGTCGGCGCGCTGGACCTGGACGTGCGCCAGCGCAGCTTTGGCCGCTACCTGGAAAACCGCGCCCATTTCACCCAGCGCGAGGGGCTGGACCTGCCGACCCCGATCCTGGGCCACCTGCCGGCCGAGACCGGGCCGGACAGCGATCCGCTGTCGCAGGCGGTGGCCGAGCTGGATCGCGATTGTGACTTCATCCTGCTGGACTGCCCCGGCTCGCATACCCGGCTCAGCCAGATGGCGCATACGCTGGCCGATACGCTGATCACGCCGATGAACGACAGTTTCGTCGATTTCGACCTGCTGGCGCGGCTCTCGCCCGAGGGCAAGATCCTGGGCCCCTCGATTTATGCCGAGATGGTCTGGTCGGCGCGGCAATTGCGCGGTCAGGCCGGCGCCGGCCCGATCGACTGGCTGGTGCTGCGGAACCGCCTGGGCACCCAGGCCATGCACAACAAGCGCAAGGTCGGCGGCGCGCTGGCCATGCTGTCGAAACGCATCGGCTTCCGCGTCGCCCCCGGCTTTTCCGAGCGGGTGATCTTTCGCGAGCTGTTCCCGCGCGGGCTGACGCTGCTGGACCTGAAAGACATCGGCACCGAGCAGCTGAGCATGTCGAACATCGCCGCCCGCCAGGAACTGCGCGAGCTGATCGGCGAATTGAAGCTACCCGGCGTCACGATCTCGTTCTGATTCCCGGCCGCCATTGTTGCCACCCCGGGGCGCGGCTATGCTCTGCGCCGGATTTCCTCGAGGAGGGGACGATGACGGCTGTTCGCCGCAGCATTTGCGCCGCCCTGTTGGGCCTGGTCCTGGCGCTTCCCGCGCTGCCGGCCATGGCGCAGACGGCGGGCGCCGCCGCCCAGCCCGAGCCGTCGGCCGAGGCGCCGTTGGTGACGCTGGCCAAGGCCGAGCGCGGCCCGGTGCAGGCGCGGGTGCCGGTCTCGGGCTCGCTGGTGGCGCGGCAGGCGGTGCAGGTCCATGCCAATGTCGCGGGCTACGAGATCACCCAGATTGCGGCCGAGGTCGGCGACAGCGTCAAGGCCGGCGCGGTGCTGGCGCAGCTTTCCGACGAGACGCTGGAGGCGCAGCTGGCGCAGGCCGAGGCCGAATATCAGCGCGCCGAGGCCGGCATCCGCCAGGCCGAAAGCCAGATCGCCAGTGCCGAGGCGACCGCGACCGAGGCAGCATCGGCCCTGGAGCGCACGCGCAGCCTGCGCCGCAGCGGCAACGCCAGCCAGGCGGTGCTGGACCAGGCGGTCGCGACCGAGGCCTCGGCCCGGGCGGCGGCGGCCTCGGCCTCGGACGGGCTGGGGGTGGCACGCGCGGCTTTGGCGCAGGCCGATGCCGCGCGCCGGATCGCCCGGCTGAACCTGGGCCATGCCCGCATCACCGCGCCGGTCGATGGCGTGGTGGTGGCGCGCACCGCCGAGCTGGGCGCGATCTCGGGCACCGGGGGCGATGCGCTTTTCACCCTCATCGCGGCGGGCGAGATCGAGCTGGCAGCTGATGTGATCGAAACCGCGCTGGCGCAGCTGACGCCGGGCGATGCCGCCCTGATCGACGTGGCGGGACTGGGCCCGGTCGCCGGCCGGCTGCGGCTGGCGCCTGCCTCGGTCGATCCGGTGACGCGGCTCGGCACGGCGCGGGTGGCGCTGGACCCCGATCCGCGGCTGCGGCTGGGGCTGTTTGCCAGCGGCTGGATCGTCACCGACCGGCGCGAGGCGCTGACCGTGCCGCTGTCGGCGATCCTGGCCGATGAGCAGGGCGAGCGGGTGCAGGTGGTCAAGGACGGCGTGATCGAGACCCGGCCGGTCAAGGCCGGGCTGATCTGGCAGGGCCGGCGCGAGATCCTCGAGGGCTTGCGCGAGGGCGAGCAGGTGGTGGCCAGGGCCGGCGCCTTCTTCCGCAGCGGCGACCGGGTCAGGGCGGCGCCATGAACTTCTCGGCCTGGTCCATCCGGCAGCCGGTGCCGGCCATCGCGGTCTTCCTGGTTCTGGTCATGATGGGGCTCTACAGCTTCAGCAGGCTGGCGGTCACGGCGATGCCGAACATCGACCTGCCCCTGGTCAGCGTCGTGGTCAGCCAGCCCGGCGCGGCGCCGAGCGAGCTGACCCGGCAGGTGGTGCAGCCGATCGAGGATTCCATCGCCTCGATCACCGGGGTGCGGCACATCACCTCGACGGCGCTGGACGGCTCGGCGCGGATCTATGTCGAATTCGAGCTGGAGACCGACACCGACCGCGCCGTGAACGATGTCAAGGATGCGGTGGCCAATGTGCGCGCCGACCTGCCCGAATCCATCGTCGAGCCGCTGATCCACCGCATCGACGTCTCGGGCATGGCGATCCTGACCTATGCCGTCAGCGACCCCGGCAAGTCCATCGAGCAGCTGTCGGATTTCGTCGACGACGTGGTGGCGCGCGATCTGTCCACGGTGCCGGGCGTGGCCTCGATCACCCGCATCGGCGGCGCCGACCGCCAGATCAACGTCGATCTGGACCCGGCCCGCATCCAGGCCTTCGGCCTGACGGCGGCCGAAATCTCGGACCAGTTGCGGGCCAAGAACATCGACCTGGGCGGCGGGCGCGGCGACCTGGCGGGGACCGAATTCTCGATCCGCGCCCTGGGATCGGCCGGCGACGTGGCACGGCTGGCCGAGACGCCGATTCTGATCGGCGGCGGTGATACCGGCGGGCATACGGTCCGGCTGGACCAGCTGGGCCGCGTCAGCGACGGCGCCAGCGAGGAGCGCACTTTTGCCCTGCTCAACGGCCAGCCGGTGGTGGCCTTCGGCGTCTTCCGCGGCTCGGGCGAATCCGACCTAGTGGCCGGGGACGGCGCCAAGGCCCGCATCGCCGAGATCGCCGCGCGCCATCCCGGCACCCGCATCCAGCTGATCGACGACGCGACCAGCCACACCTCGAACAGCTATCATTCGACCATGGACACGCTTTATGAGGGGGCGGCGCTGGCGGTGGTGGTGGTGTTCCTGTTCCTGCGGAACTGGCGCGCGACGCTGATCGCCGCCGTGGCGCTGCCGCTGTCGATCATCCCGACCTTTTTCGTCATGCACATGCTGGGTTTTACCCTGAACGGGGTGAGCCTGCTGGCGATCACGCTGGTCACCGGCATCCTGGTCGATGACGCCATCGTCGAGATCGAGAATATCGTGCGCCATATCAACATGGGCGTGCCCGCCTATGACGCCAGCATGGAGGCCGCGAACGAGATCGGCCTGACCGTGATCGCGATCAGCTTTTCCATCGTCGCGGTCTTTGCCCCGGTCAGCTTCATGGGCGGGATCCCGGGGCAGTATTTCAAGCAGTTCGGGCTGACGGTCGCGGTCTCGGTGCTGTTCTCGCTGCTGGTGGCGCGGCTGATCACGCCGATGCTGGCGGCCTATTTCCTGCGCGACAGCACGCATCTGCCCGAGGAGAGGGACGGTCCGGTGCTGCGCGGGCTGATAGCCGTGCTGGGCTGGACCCTGCGCCACCGCGGGCTGACGCTGCTGATGGGCATGGGGGTGTTCGCGCTCTCGATCTTTTCCGCGACCCTGCTGCCGACCGAGTTCATCCCGGCGCAGGACGTCGGCCGCAGCCAGGTCAGCATCGAGCTGCCGCCCGGCGCCACCCCGCGCGAGACCGAAGCCGCCGCCGCCATGATCTCGCAGCGCATCAGCGCGGCGCCCGAGGTGCGCTCGGTCTTCGTCAATGGCGGCGAGGATGACGTCGCCAAGGCCAAGCTGATGGTGAACTACGGTCCCAAGGACGAGCGCGAGCGCTCGAGCTTTGCCGTCGAGGACGAGTTGAAAGAGCATCTGGCGGCCATCCCCGACCTGCGCATCGACTTCCAGAACCAAGAGGGCAATGCCGACCTGTCGATTTCGGTCCTGGGCGATACCGAGGATGCGGCGGCCGAGGCGGCCGAGCGGCTGATGGCGGCGATGAAGACCCTGCCGGCGCTGGAGGGGGTGCGGTCATCCGCCAGCCTGGAGCGGCCCGAGATCCAGATCCATCCGCGGCCCGAGGTCGCGGCGCAGTTGGGCGTCACCGCCAGCGCGCTGGCGACGACGCTGCGGGTGGCAACGCTGGGCGACACGGAATCGAACCTCGCCAAGTTCAACGCCGGCGACAAGCAGATCCCGATCATGGTGCGGCTGGACGAGGCGGCGCGGCGCGACCTGATGACGGTCAGGAACCTGCGCGTGCCAAGCTCGGCCGGGCAGCTGCCGCTGGAGGCGGTGGCGGATGTGACGCTTTCGGCCGGGGCGACCGAGATCGGCCGCTACGACCGGCGCTATCAGACCACCGTCTCGGGCAACCTGGCCGAGGGTGCGCTGCTGGGCCCGGTCAGCGCCCAGGTCACGGGGTTGCAGCAGGGGATCGAGCTGCCGGCCGGGACCGAGATCAAGCCCTCGGGCGATGCCGAGATCATGGCCGAGGTGTTCCAGGCCTTCTCGGTCGCGATGGTCTCGGGCGTGGTGCTGACCTATGTCGTTCTGGTGCTGCTGTTTCACAATTTCATCACCCCCGTCTCGATCCTGATGTCGCTGCCCCTGGCCATTGGCGGGGCGATCCTGGCGCTGTTCCTGACCGGCAATTCCATCAGCATGTCGGTGGTGATCGGCTTCCTGATGCTGATGGGCATCGTGACCAAGAACGCGATCATGCTGGTCGAATTCGCGGTCAGCGCCATCGAGCGCGGCGTCGAGAAGCGCGCGGCGATCCTGGATGCGGTGCACAAGCGGGCGCGGCCCATCGTGATGACGACCATCGCCATGACCGCGGGCATGGTGCCCTCGGCGCTGGGAACGGGCGAGGGCGCCGAGTTCAGCGCGCCGATGGCGATTTCGGTGATCGGCGGGCTGTTGCTCTCGACGCTGCTGTCGCTGTTGTTCGTGCCCTCGCTGTTTTCGGTGGTGCATGGTGGGCAGGTCAGGGTCGGGCGCTGGCTGGTGCGGCGGATCGGGCTGAACGCGCGCCCCGCGGGGGAGTGAGGTCGCTGCCGGGGGCTGTCTGCCCCCGGACCCCCGAGGATATTTATCCACAAAAGAGAAAGGGGGCCGTCGGGGCCCCCTTGGTGTTTCATGGCGGATGCGGGTCAGGCCAGCATGCCCATCGGGTTTTCCAGGTGCTTGACGATGGCGTCGAGCAATTGCGCACCGAGGGCACCGTCGATGACCCGGTGATCGACCGAGAGCGTCATCGACATGACGTTGCGGATCACGATCTCGCCGTTTTCGACGACCGGGGTCTGGATGCCGGCGCCGACGGCCAGGATCGCGCCATGCGGCGGGTTGATGACCGCGTCGAAATTCTCGATGCCGAACATGCCGAGGTTCGAGATCGCGAAGCTGCCGCCCTGGTATTCATGCGGGGCCAGCTTCTTGGTCTTGGCGCGGTTGGCGAGGTCCTTCATCTCGGTCGAGAGGGACGACAGCGTCTTTTGCTGCGCGTCCTTCAGCACCGGGGTGAAGAGCCCGCCTTCGATGGCGACGGCCACGGCCACGTCCGAGGGTTTCAGCTTCAGGATGCGGCCGCCGGCCCAGACGGCATTGGCATCCGGCACCTCTTGCAGCGCCAGGGCGCAGGCCTTGATGATGAAGTCGTTGACCGACAGCTTCACGCCGCGCGATTCCAGCTGCTTGTTCAGCATGGCGCGGAACTTCATCAGCTCGTCCAGCTTGGCCGATTTGCGCAGGTAGAAATGCGGGATGGTCTGCTTGGCCTCGGTCAGGCGGGCGGCGATGGTGCGGCGCATGCCGTCCAGCGCCACCTCGGTCGTCTCGCGGTCGGCATAGATCTTAAGCACGGTTTCCGCCGAAGGACCGGCCGGGGCGGCCGCTGCCGGGGCAGGGGCGGCGGCTTTCGGGGACTCGGCGGCGGCGGGCTTGGCTGCGCCGGGCTTGGCGCCTTCGACATCCGCCTTGACGATGCGGCCACGCGGGCCGGAACCGGTCACGCCGGCAAGGTCGATGCCCTTTTCGGCCGCGATGCGGCGCGCCAGCGGCGAGGCGAAGACCCGCCCGCCATCCGCCGCCTTCTGTGCCGCCGGGGCCGGGGCTGCCGCCGCCGGAGCGGGGGCAGCCTCGGGTTTCGCGGGCGCGGCTGCCTCAGTTTTCGGCGCCGGGGCCGAGCCGATGTCGGAGGCGCTCTCGCCCTCTTCCAGCAGGACGGCGATGGGCGTGTTCACCTTCACGCCCGCCGTGCCCTCGGCCACCAGGATCTTGCCCACCGTGCCTTCGTCCACGGCCTCGAATTCCATCGTGGCCTTGTCGGTCTCGATCTCGGCCAGGATGTCGCCGGATTTCACCGTGTCGCCTTCCTTCACCAGCCATTTGGCCAGCGTGCCCTCCTCCATGGTCGGAGAAAGCGCGGGCATCAGGATTTCTGTCGGCATCTCGCTTGCTCCTTAACGGTAGGTGACTTTCTTGACCGCCGCCACCACCTCGTCCGAGGTGATCAGCGCGTGCTTTTCCAGGTTGGCGGCATAGGGCATGGGCACGTCCTTGCCGGTGCAGTTGATCACCGGCGCGTCGAGGTAATCGAAGGCGTTTTCCATGATATAGGCCGAGAGGTGGTTGCCGATCGAGCAGACCGGGAAGCCCTCTTCCACCGTCACGCAGCGGTTGGTCTTCTGCACCGAGGCGATCACGGTCGCATAGTCGATCGGGCGCAGGGTGCGCAGGTCGATGACTTCGGCCTCGATGCCTTCGCCGGCCAGTTTCTCGGCGGCTTCAAGCGCGTGGGTCATGCCGATGCCGAAGCTGACCAGCGTCACGTCGCGGCCCTGGCGCACGACCTTGGCCTTGCCGAAGGGGATGGTGAAATCTTCCAGATCCGGCACTTCGAAGCTGCGGCCGTAGAGGATTTCGTTTTCCAGGAAGACCACGGGGTTGTTGTCGCGGATCGCCTGTTTCAGCAGGCCCTTCGCGTCGGCGGCCGAATAGGGCATGACGACCTTCAGGCCGGGGATCTGGGCGAACCAGGCGGCATAGTCCTGGCTGTGCTGGGCGGCGACGCGGGCGGCGGCGCCGTTCGGGCCACGGAACACCATCGGCGCACCCATCTGGCCGCCCGACATGTAGAGCGTCTTCGCGGCCGAGTTGATGATGTGGTCCATCGCCTGCATGGCGAAGTTGAAGGTCATGAACTCGACGATGGGGCGCAGGCCGGCCATGGCGGCGCCGGTGCCGATGCCGGCGAAGCCGATTTCGCTGATCGGGGTGTCGACCACGCGGCGCGGGCCGAACTTGTCGAGCAGGCCTTGGCTGATCTTGTAGGCGCCCTGGTATTCGCCGACTTCCTCGCCCATCAGGAAGACGGTGTCGTCGCGGGTCATCTCCTCTTCCATGGCCTCGCGCAGGGCTTCGCGCACGGTCATGGTCTTCATCGGCGTGCCTTCGGGCCAGTCGGGCGACTGGTCGACGACCGGGGCCGGGGCGGGGGCCGCAGCTTGCGCCGGTGCAGCGGCGGGCGCTTCTGCGGCGGCCGGAGTGGGTTCGGCCTTGGCGGCGGGCGCGGCATCGGCGGATTCGCCTTCCTCGACCAGCACGGCGATGGGGGTGTTCACCTTGACCCCCTGGGTGCCCTCGGCGATCAAGAGCTTGCCGACGATGCCTTCATCGACCGCCTCGAATTCCATCGTGGCCTTGTCGGTTTCGATCTCGGCCAGGATGTCGCCGGATTTGACAGTATCGCCTTCCTTGACCAGCCATTTGGCCAGCGTGCCTTCCTCCATGGTCGGCGACAGGGCGGGCATCAGGATTTCGGTTGCCATGGTTGCCCTCCCTCAGGCGCTTTTCTCTTCGGCGTAGATATCGGTCCAGAGTTCCTCCAGCGCGGGCTCCGGGCTTTCCTTGGCGAATTCGGCCGAGTCGTTCACGATATCCTTGATTTCCTTGTCGATGGCCTTGAGGTCGTCCTCGCTGGCGTGCTTGCCGGTCAAGAGCAGGTCGCGCACATGTTCGATGGCGTCGCGTTCGTCGCGCATCTTCTGCACCTCCTCGCGCGTGCGGTATTTCGCCGGGTCGGACATCGAGTGGCCACGATAGCGATAGGTCATCACTTCCAGGATATAGGGGCCGTTGCCGGCGCGGCATTGCGCCACGGCCTTTTCGGCGGCGGCCTTGACCGCCAGCACGTCCATGCCGTCGACCTGTTCGCCCTTGATGCCGAAGGCCTCGCCCCGGCCGAAGAGCGTCGTCGACTTGGTCGAGCGCTTCATCGAGGTGCCCATGGCATACTGGTTGTTCTCGATCACGAAGACGACCGGCAGGTTCCACAGCTCGGCCATGTTGTAGGTCTCGTAGACCTGGCCCTGGTTGGCGGCGCCGTCGCCGAAATAGGCGAAGGTGACATTGTCATTGCCGCGGTATTTGTCGGCGAAGGCGAGGCCCGCGCCCAGCGGCACCTGCGCCGCGACGATGCCATGGCCGCCGTAGAAGTGCTTTTCGCGGCTGAACATGTGCATCGAGCCGCCCTTGCCCTTGGAATAGCCGCCCGAGCGTCCGGTCAGTTCCGCCATGACGCCGCGGGCTTCCATGCCGCAGGCCAGCATGTGGCCATGGTCGCGATAAGAGGTGATGCGCTTGTCGCCTTCCTTGGCGGCGGCCTCCAGGCCGACGACGACGGCCTCTTGCCCGATGTAGAGGTGGCAGAAGCCGCCGATCAGGCCCATGCCGTAGAGTTGGCCGGCCTTTTCCTCGAATCGGCGGATCAACAGCATGTCGCGATAGTATTTGAGCAGCTCGTCACGGGACACGTTCGACGTGCTTTCCTTGGCTGCGGGCTTTCTGACCATACGGGCCTCCTCCTCGGGGCAGGAATAGTTCAGCGTTAAACTAATTCTAGGGCAAGCTCGCGGGGGAAGTAAACCGGCCTTGTGCATAGGTCCAGAGGGCAGATGCGGAATCCTGCCCTTGCCGGTGATTTTCCGGGCAGGGACCGCATTGCGTGGCGGCAAGGCCGCAGGGGTGTTTGGAAAACGGAAAAGACGCCGGCCGGTTCAGCGGATGATGATCTCGTCCGCGCGCACCAGCCCCAGCACGTCGCGGGCGCGTTCGTCCAGCAGGTCGAGGTCGAGATAGTCGTTCGACAGCCGCCGCGTCAGGTTGCGCATGCGGTCGACCTCGGCCTGCAGCCTGTCGCGCTGCTGGGCCAGATCCTGGGTCTCGGCCTGCAACTGCACCCGGCGCAGGATGCCCGAGGGGCCCTGCACGGCGGCGAAGGCGAAATAGACCCCGAGCAGGATAGCCCCGACGAAGAAGATGATGGCGCTGATCGACAGGCGTTGGGTCATGTGCTGCTCGTGGTTTTGCGCGCGATCATGCCACAGGCGTCGCGCCGGGGGAATCCCCCATCAGGATGTCGGCAAGAACCAGCGCCATCACCCGCGCCGAATCCAGCATGTCCCGCACGCCGATCCATTCGTCGGGCTGATGCGCCAGGTCCAGCACGCCCGGGCCATAGGCGATGCAGTTCTTCAGCCTGCCGATGCGGTCGATGTGCTTCTGGTCATAGGTGCCGGGGCTGACGACATAGCCCGCCTCGCGCCCCAGCACGCGCTGGATCGCGGCGGCGGTCGAACGCACGACGGGCGCCTCGCGGTCGGTCATGCTTGGGATGACCTCGAACAGGCCGCGGATCTCATAGCGGAAGTTCGGCCGCTGGGCGCGAACCTTGTCCAGCAGCGCCGTGACCTCGCGCTTGACCTCGGCCAGATCCTCCTCGATCAGGAAGCGGCGGTCGATGACGATGCGGCAGCGGTCGGCCACGCAGGGCGCGGGCAGGCCGGTGAACTCCGGGCCGAGGTCCGGTTCGCCGCCGTGGATCGAATTGATGTTCAGCGTCGGGATGCGCGCCCCTTCGGGGATCACCGGCATCTCGGTGCGCCGGGTCAGCAGCAGCGGGAACAGGCTGCGTTCCATTTCCTCGAGCACCGCGCCCATATGGCGGATGGCGCTGTCGCCCAGGAAGGGCATCGAGCCATGGGCGATGCGGCCCTGCGTCTCGATCTCGGCCCACCAGACGCCGCGATGGCCCAGGCAGATGCGGTCCTTGTGCAGCGGCTCGGGGATGATGACGTGGTCGACATGGGCGAAGGCGCCGTGCTCGGCCAGCCAGGCCACGCCGCCATAGCCGCCGGTTTCCTCGTCGGCGGTGGCGCTGATCTCGATCTGGCCGGGATGGTCGGGATGGAGCGCGACGAAGGCCTCGGCCGCGATGATGCTGGCGGCGAGGCCGCCCTTCATGTCGCAGGCGCCGCGGCCATAGATGCGGTCGCCGTCGATTTCGGCGCCGAACGGGTCGCGGGTCCAGCCGTGGCCGACCTCGACCACGTCGTGGTGGCTGTTGAAATGCACGCAGGCGCCGGGGGTGGCGCCGTGATGGCGGGCGACCAGGTTCCAGCGCGGAAAGGCCTCGCTGTCGCCGGGGCTGCCCTTGGCGCGGACCAGCGCGCAGTCCCAGCCCTGCGGCGCCAGCCGGGCGCGCAGGTATTCGCAGATGTCGCGATAGTGCCGGCCCGGAGGGTTCAGCGTCGGGATGCGGATCAGATCCTGGGTCAGGCGGATCAGATCGTCGCGGCGGTTCTCGATTTCCAGGCAAAGCGGGTCCATGGTCCGCAGGCTAGGCCGGGCCCGGCCGCGTCGCAATGGGGTCATTGACATGCGCGCCGCGCCGGCCTTCCATGCGGGCCATGAGCCGCAGCGAAAGCCTTGCCCGATGATCGCCTTTCTTCGCCTGATCGGCATGGTGCTGGTTGTCGAGCTGATCTTTTACGCCCTGATCTCGATCTATATCCGCAGCCTGCGCCGCGAGGCGCTTGAAAAGGAATGGGATCGCCGGCATCCCGAGCGGGCGGGCGCCAGCCCGGAACGACGCGAGTTCGTGCGGCGTTGCATGACAGGCTTCAGCCGGACGCTGCGGGCGCGGCTGGCGCTTCTGGTGCTGGTCCTGCCGCTGGTCGCCTTTGTCGCGATCGTCGTCATCGTGAATTACAACTGAGGGGGCGCCGATGCGCTGGTTCCTGACCGTTCTTGGGGTGATCTTCGGGATCGTGGTCTTTCTGTTCCTGGATTACGCGCTGCCCTCGAAGCAGACGGTGCGCATCACCAATACCTACAACCGGCTGACCGACATCGGCGCGAACCGCATCTTCTATGCCTCGCCCGACACCGGCACGGTGCAGAATGCGGCAGGCCAGCGCGACGTGCGTTTCATCGACACGGTGCGGCCGAACGGCAAGCCCTATGTCTATCGCAACGAGGATACCGGCTGGATCTGGCCGCCCTATTTCAAATACGACAGCTCGAACCTGCATGCCCAAGCGACCGATCTGCGTTCGACCTCGGCCAAGCCGGAATGGGTCAGCGTGACCTCATACGGCTGGCGGGTGGCCTGGCTTTCGGTCTATCCCAACGCGATCTCGGTGAAGCCGGTGGCGGGGCCCGAGGTGAAGCCCTTCAACTGGCCGGCGCAGATCATCCTGCTGCTGCTGGGCGGGCTGCTGTTCCTGATCTGGCGCATGTGGAACCAGTTCCGCGAGCGCACCATCGACCCGGCCGTGCGGTCCGCCGACCAGGCCTGGGACCGGCTCGATGCCCGCGCCGATGCCGCCCGCGACCGTGCGCAGGGGCGGATGCGGCGCTGGTGGAACGGGCTCAAGGGCCGCTGAGATGCCGACCGGGAACCCGGGCACCGACTTCCGCCTCGACTGGTTCGAGGGCATCACCGTCAACACCCCCGCGGCCGAGCGGCGCGCCGCCAGCCTGCCCGCGCGCCGCAGCCTCAAGAAGGAATGGCAGGCGGCCTGGCTTCTGAACGCGGTGCGCTGCATCGACCTGACCACGCTCGCGGGCGATGACACGGCCGACCGCGTGGCCCGGCTTTGCGCCAAGGCGCGCCAGCCGGTCGATGCCGGCGACCTGGCGCTGATGGGGGTCGAGCACCTGACCACCGGCGCGGTCTGCGTCTATCCCACCATGGTGGCGGCCGCCAAGCGGGCGCTGGAGGGCGCGGGCGTGCCGGTGGCCTCGGTCGCGACCGGCTTTCCGGCCGGGCTGATGCCCCTGAACCTGCGGCTGGCCGAGATCCGCTATGCGCTGGACCAGGGCGCCGATGAGATCGACATCGTGATTTCCCGCGCCCATGCGCTGCGCGGCGAATGGGCGGCGCTTTACGACGAAATCTGCGCCATGCGCGAGGCCTGCGGCCCGGCGCTGATGAAGGCGATCCTGGCGACGGGAGAGCTGAAGACCCTGACCAATGTCGCGCGCGCAAGCCATGTCGCCATGCAGGCCGGGGCGGATTTCATCAAGACCTCGACCGGGAAAGAGCCGGTGAACGCCACGCTGCCGGTCTCGCTGGTGATGCTGCGCGCGATCCGCGACTATCGCGACCGCACCGGCTTTGCCGTGGGCTTCAAGCCGGCCGGTGGGCTGAAGACGGCGAAGGACGCGCTGAACTGGCAGGTGCTGATGGCCGAGGAACTGGGCCGCGACTGGCTGCGCCCCGACCTCTTCCGCATCGGCGCCAGCTCGCTTCTGGGCGATATCGAGCGGCAGATCTCGCATTTCGTGACCGGGCGCTATGCCAGCGCCCACAGGCTGGCGGCGGGGTGAGCATGCCGAAGGTGACAGAGATCATGGAAAGCATGGAATACGGTCCCGCGCCCGAGGATTCGGCCGCCGTCCGCGATTGGCTGCGCGAACGCGGCGCCTTTGGCCATTTCATCGCCGGCCGCTTCACCAGGGCGGGCGAGACCTTCGCCAGCCGCGACCCCTCGACCGGCGAGGCACTGGCGCAGGTCACGCAGGGCACCGCGCGGGACGTGGCAAAGGCCGTGCGCGCCGCGCGCCGGGCGCAACGCGGCTGGGGGGCCATGCCGGGCCACGACCGGGCGCGCTTCCTTTATGCCATCGCGCGGACGATCCAGAAGCGCGAGCGGTTCCTGGCGGTGCTGGAAACGCTCGACAACGGCAAGCCGATCCGCGAAAGCCGCGACATCGACGTGCCGCTGGTGGTGCGGCATTTCTATCATCACGCCGGCTGGGCCGAACTGGCCGAGACCGAGTTTCCCGGCCATCGCGCCTTGGGCGTCTGCGGCCAGATCATCCCGTGGAATTTCCCCCTGCTGATGCTGGCCTGGAAGGTGGCGCCGGCGCTGGCGGCCGGCAATACCGTGGTGCTGAAGCCAGCCGAATATACGCCGCTGACCGCGCTGGCCTTTGCCGAGATCTGCGCCCATGTCGGCCTGCCGGCGGGCGTGGTCAACATCGTCACCGGCGACGGCGACACCGGCGAGGCGCTGGTCGCGGCCCCGGTCGACAAGCTGGCCTTCACCGGCTCGACCGAGGTCGGGCGCCAGATCGCCCGCGCCTGCGCCGGCTCGGGCAAGAAGCTGACGCTGGAGCTGGGCGGCAAGTCGCCCTTCGTCGTCATGGCGGATGCCGATCTGGATGCCGCTGTCGAGGGCGTCGTCGATTCCATCTGGTTCAACCAGGGCCAGGTCTGCTGCGCCGGCTCGCGCATCCTGGTCGCGGAAAGCGTCTCGGCCCGGTTCGAAACCCTGCTGCGCGCCCGGATGGCGCGGCTGCGCACCGGCCCGCCGCTGGACAAGTCCACCGACATCGGCGCCATCGTCGATCCGGTGCAGAAGGAGCGCATCCTCTGCATCCTCGACCGCGCGGTGGAGGCTGGGGCGGAGCTGGTCGGCGGCCTGCCCGGCAAGGGCTGTTTCATCGCGCCGGGCTATCTGCGCAACATCGCGCCCGCGAACCCCGGCATGATCGAGGAGATCTTCGGCCCCATCGCCACGCTCTCGACCTTTCGCACCCCGGACGAGGCGGCGGATCTGGCCAACAACACCCGCTACGGGCTGGCGGCCTCGGTCTGGTCCGAAAATGCGGCGGTGGCGGCCGATCTGGCGGCGCGGATCAAGGCCGGCGTGGTCTGGGTCAATTGCGCCAATCTCTTCGACGCGGCGGTGCCCTTTGGCGGCATGCGCGATTCGGGCTATGGCCGCGAAGGCGGGCGCGAGGGCATGCTGGACTATCTCGCCGCGCCCGTCGCGGCACAGCACGACCCGCTGCCAGCCGAGATCGTGCCAGCCGAGGCTTCGGGGATCGACCGCACCGTCAAGCTCTATATCGGCGGCGCGCAGAAGCGGCCGGACGGCGGCGCCAGCTATCTGGCCCAGGGCGAGCTGATCCCGCTGGGCAACCGCAAGGACATCCGCAATGCCGTCGAGGCGGCGCAGGGCAGCTTGGCGAAATGGCAGGGTCTGGGCGGTCACGGCCGGGCGCAGGTGCTGTATTTCCTGGCCGAGAACCTGGCACAGCGCCGGGCCGAATTCGCCGGCTACGCGAGCCCCGCCGAGGTCGATGCCGCCATCCGCCGCTGCTTCTTCTACGCCGGATTCGCCGACAAATACGACGGCGCCACGGTCGCGGCCAAGCCCGGTCACCTGTGCCATGTCCAGCCCGAGCCGCATGGCGTGATGGGCCTGGTCGCCCCGGTCGCGGCGCCGCTGGCGGGATTCCTGTCGCTGGTGCTGCCGGCCATCGCCATGGGCAATGCCGTGGTGGCGGTGCCCTCGCAGGACCGGCCGATGGCGGCCCTGACCCTGGCGCAGGTGCTGGCCTGTTCGGATGTGCCGGGCGGCGTGGTCAATATCGTCACCGGCCCGCGCGATGCACATTCGGCAGCGCTGGCCGGGCATGACGGTGTTTCGGCGATCTGGCATGCCGGGCAGGGCGAGGGGCTGGCCGCGACCCAGGGCCTGGCGGCCGCGACGCTGATCCCGGTCTGGGTGCCGCCGCCGCGCGACTGGAGCGATCCGGCCGCGCAGGGCCGCGAATTCCTGCGCGCGGCGAGCCGGATCAAGACGATCTGGCTGCCTTATGGCGCGCTTCCTGCCGGGACCGGCAGCGCCGTTTATTGAAGCAAGGGCGCCGTCTTGAAGATGGGGGCTTTGCGCCCCCACGCCCATCGGCCCTGCGGTCCGACGGGCTTCCCCCGCAGGATATTTTCACAAAAGAGAATGGCTTAAGGTGGGCGCGGACTTGCTTGATGGCCGATGCGAGTTCGGGCGGGCCGAGGTCCGACCTTGGCCGGACGATCACGTGGGCTGTCCGCAGCGGCCTAGGCATCGAAGTCATGAGCGGCCCTGTCATCGTGCGGGCGCGCCAGGCGCTGAACGACGAGACCTTGGTGATCGGACTTGATCAATGCCTTGACGCGGCACTATCGAGGCCGGACGAAGGCTGATGGGGCAGGCCTGCGGGTCATCCCGGCCACGCCCGCCCGCGGAAGTCCTGCAGGCGTGGAACCGCATCCCGCCGGTCCCCTGCATCCGGCCGGGCCATTGCTGTCGCGCCAAGCCGCCACCGTCAGGCCGAGCGCAGCCAGCGCAACCCCGCCTCGGTCGAGGTCAGCGGCGTGTATTCCGCCCCCACCCAGCCTTGGTAGCCGGACCCGTCCACGGCGCGGAAGAAGGCGGCGAAGTCGATGTCGCCCTGGCGCGGCTCGTGCCGGCCGGGGCAGCTGGCGATCTGGACATGGCGCACCAGGGCGGCATGGCGCTGCCACACATCGAGCGCGTCGCCATGGATCATCTGCGCCTGATAGGCGTCGAATTGCAGCCCCAGGTTCGGCGCGTCCACGGCGGCGATGATCTCGGCCGCCAGATCGAAGCTGTCGAGGAAATAGCCCGGCATGTCGGCCTTGTTCATCGGCTCGATGGTCAGGCTGGCCTGAGGGGCGCGGGCGCAGGCCCATTTCAGGTTCTCGATCAGGGTGCGGCGCGCCTCATTGCCCTGGGCCTTGCCGGCCATGACATGCAGGTGCCGGGCCCGCAGCGCGTGGGCATAGCGCAGGGCGCGGTCGAAATCGCTGCGAAAGCGCGCCTCGTTGCCCGGCTCGGCCGCGAAGCCGCGCGGGCCGCCGGCCCAGTTCGGCGGCGGCGTGTTCATCAGCACGAATTCGACCCCGGCGCCATGCGCGGCCTGGCTCAGCTCCTTGACCGCCAGGTCATAGGGGAACAGGATCTCGACCCCGTCGAAACCCGCCTTGCGCGCGGCAGCAAAGCGCTGCTGCATCGGCAGCTCGGTGAAGAGATAGGTCAGGTTGGCCGCGAAACGCGCCATGCTCAGAGCTCCAGGGCAAAGACCGCCCCTTCCGAATGCACTTCCATACGCCCGCTTTCGCCGGGCGTAGCCGCATCGGCCAGTCGGTAGAATGTCTTGCGGTCGATCAGCGCCCACAGCCCGCGCCGGATGTGGACATAGGGCCGCGGCTCTGCGACCGTGCCGCGCAGTTCGATCGGGTGGTCGGGGCCGGCCGTCACGCGGTCGCCCACATTGGTGGTGAAGTCGATGCCCGCGCCGATATCGGCATCGACGGCGACGAAGGGGGCGTCGACCACGCGGATGCCGACCTTTTCGACCGGGGTGACCAGGAAGTAATCGTTACCCTCGCGCTTCAGGATCGAGGCGAAAAGTCGCACCATCTCGGGCCGGCCGATGGGGGTGCCGTTGTAGAACCAGCTGCCGTCGGCGCGGATCTCCATGTCGAGATTGCCGCAGAAGGGCGGATTCCACAGATGCACCGGCGGCGGCCCCTTGGCCGAGGCGCGGCTGGCGGCGGCGGCGATTCCGGCCGCGTCGCTCACAGCATTGTCAGTCTTTTCCACCATTCCCTGTGGACCCCGTCACGCCTGGCTTTATGCTGTCCTAAAGCAGAAACGGGGCGTTGTCATGGCCGAGGATGAAAAACTGGTTTCCGAAATCCTGACGCTGACCGAAAGGCTGGGCCGCGCCCGCGCCAGCGTCGAGCGCCGCTTCGTCGGCCAGCACGCCGTGGTCGAGCAGGTGCTGGCCGCGATCCTGTCCGGCGGCCACGCGCTGCTGGTCGGCCAGCCGGGCCTGGGCAAGACCATGCTGGTCGATACGCTGGCGACCGTGCTGGGCCTTGATACCGCGCGCATCCAGTTCACCCCCGACCTGATGCCGGCCGATATCCTGGGCTCGGAAGTCTTGGACATCCTGCCCGACGGCAGCCGCGCCTTCCGCTTCATCCATGGGCCGGTCTTCACCCGCCTGTTGATGGCCGACGAGATCAACCGTGCCAGCCCGCGCACGCAATCCGCGCTGCTGCAGGCCATGCAGGAGGGCGAGGTCACCATCGGCGGCGAGCATCGCCCGCTGGGCCGGCCCTTCCACGTCCTCGCCACCCAGAACCCGATCGAGCAGGAGGGCACCTATCCGCTGCCCGAGGCGCAGCTCGACCGCTTCCTGTTGCAGATCGACGTGGACTATCCCGACCGCGACACCGAACGCGCCATCCTGCTGGCCACCACCGGCACCGAGCAGGGCGAGTCGCATGCCGTCTTCGACGCCGAGGGGCTGATCGCGGCCCAGGCGCTGATCCGGCGCATGCCGGTCGGCGAATCGGTGCTGAACGCCATCCTGGACCTGGTGCGCGCGGCCCGTCCCGGTGCGCCCGAGGCGCCGGGCTGGGTGGCTGACACCCTGGTCTGGGGCCCGGGGCCGCGCGCGGCGCAGGCGCTGACGCTGGTCACGCGGGCGCGGGCGGCGCTGAACGGCCGCTTCGCGCCGACGCTCGACGATGTCGAGGCCATGGCCGCGCCGGTGTTGCGCCACCGCATGGCGTTGAGCTTTGCCGCCCGTGCCCGCGGCGAAACCATCGAAGGCGTCATCGCCCGGCTGCTGGGCGACCGGATGCGGGCCGCGGCGTGAACACGCGCCCCGACCAGCTGCGGGCAGGGGCCGAGGCGGCCTCGGCCGGCCTGCCGGCGCTGATGCTCTCGGCCGAGCGGCTGGCGGCGGCGCTGGTTCCCGGCGCCCATGGCCAGCGCCGCGCCGGCACGGGCGAGGATTTCTGGCAATACCGCCCGGCGACGGCCGGCGACACCGCGCGCAGCATCGACTGGCGCCGCTCGGCCCGCTCGGACGGGCAGTTCGTGCGCGACCGCGAGGCGCAGGTGGCGCAATCGGCCTCGCTTTGGGTTTCCGCGGCCGCGGGCATGGATTACGCCGGCGCGCCGTCGCGACCAGCCAAGCGCGACCGCGCCGACCTGCTGGCGCTGGCGCTGGGCATGGCGCTGCTGGCGGGGGGCGAGCGCGTGGCGCTGGCCGGGCAACTGCCGCGCCCGGGCCGGATGCAGGCCGAGCGCATCGCCGAGGCGCTGGTCTCGCGCGCGGCGCTGCCGGGCGACGAGGATGCGCCGCCGGCCGAGGCGCTGCGGCCGGGGCAGCGCGTGGTGCTTTTCGACGATTTCCTGGGCGATCCGCAGCCGGTGCTGGACTATCTCGCGCATGCGGCCGGGCTGGGGATCGGCGGGGCGCTGATGCAGGTGCTCGACCCCGACGAAGAGGGCTTTCCCTGGGAGGGGGCGGTGCTGTTCCGCTCGGGCTCGGGCGCGCTGCGGCACGATACGCGCGACGCGGCCGGGCTGCGCGACGCCTATCTGGCGCGGCTGGCCGAGCGGCGCGCGCTGCTTTCCCGCGCCGCGCTGGCCTCGGGCTGGCATTTCGGCACGCATGACACCGGCCAGCCGCCTTCGCAGGCGCTGTTGTGGCTCTGGTCGGTGCTGGAGGGCTGATGCTGGTCCTGGGCCCCCTCGGCTTCGTCGCGCCCTGGATCCTGTCGGCGCTGGTGGCGCTGCCGGTGCTGTGGCTGATCCTGCGCGCCATGCCGCCTTCGCCCCGGCAGGTGCGGTTCCCGGGCACCCGGCTGCTTTTGGGCCTTCGGGACGCGCATCCGGTGGCGCGGCATACGCCCTGGTGGCTGCTGCTGCTGCGGGTGCTGGCGATTGCGGCGCTGATCCTGGGCTTTGCCGGCCCGGTCTGGAAGCCGGCGCCGGACCAGGGCGGGCAGGGGCCCTTGCTGATCGTGATGGATGCCGGCTGGGCTGCCGCCCCCGACTGGGCGCAGCGCCAGGACCGTGCGCTGCGGGCGCTGGACGCGGCGGGCGCGGCCGGCCAGCCGGCGGCGCTGCTGGTCGCGGACGGGCAGGCTGCCGGCGCGCTGCCCTTCCAGCCGGCGCCCGAGCTTGCCGCGCAACTGCGCGCGCAGCGCCCCGCGGCCTGGGAGACGCGCTATCCCGCCGATCCGCCGGCCGTGCTGGCCGAGGCGCCGGCGCGCTTCTCGACCCTGTGGCTCAGCGACGGGCTGGAGCATGACCACCGCGCCGCGTGGCTCGATGCGCTCGCCGCGCGCGGGCCGGTCAGCGTGGTGCCGCCGCAGGGCCCGCGCCTGTCGCTGCAAACCGGGACCGGGGATCGGCCGGCGCTGCTCTTGCGCACGACCGGGGCGACGGCGCCCAACGTGCTGGCCATCGGTCTCGACCCGCAGGGCACGCCGCGCGAACTGGCGCGGCTGAAGCCCGGGGCGGCGGAAGCCCAGGCCGGCGTCGCCAGCCATCCGGTGCCGATCGACCTGCCTTCGGAACTGCGCAACCGCGTCACCCGCTACGAGATCGAGGGTCAGGCTTCCGCCGGTGCCGTGGTGCTGGCCGACGACAGCCTGCGCCGGCGCAAGGTGGCGCTGGTCGGCGACGACCGCGCCAGCGAGGGGCAGCGGCTGCTCTCGCCCCTGCATTACCTGCGCCGCGCTCTGGCGCCCTCGACCGACCTGATCGAGGGCGGCCTGGGCGACGTGCTGCAAGCCGCGCCCGACGTCATCGTCATCGCCGACCAGTTGAGCCTGCCCGAGGAGCCGGCGCTGCCGGAATGGGTCGAAAAGGGCGGGCTCTTGATCCGCTTCGCCGGTCCGCGCATGGCGGCATCGGACCGGCTGTCCGAGGAGCCGCTGCTGCCCGTGCGCCTGCGCGCCGGCGGCCGCGACATCGGCGGCGCGCTGAGTTGGGGCGACCCGCGCGGCATCGCGGGTTTCGCCCCCGAGGGCCTGTTCGCCGGCCTGGCCGTGCCCAGGGACGCCACGGTGCGCGCGCAGCTCTTGGCCGAGCCGGCGCCGGATCTGGCCGAGCGCAGCATCGCCCAGCTGACCGACGGTACACCGCTGGTCACGCGCGCGGCGCTGGGGCAGGGGCAGCTGGTGCTGTTCCATACCACGGCGAATGCCGAGTGGTCCTCGCTGGCGCTGTCGGGCCTGTTCGTCGAGATGCTGGACCGGCTGGTGCGCAGCGCCCGCGTCAGCCTGGCCGAGCCGGAGAAGGACCAGGCCGAGCAGCCCTTCTGGCTGCCCGAACTGGTGCTGGACGGCTTCGGCCGCGCTGCGCCGCCCGCCGATCCGGTGCCGGTCGCCGCCGCCGATTTCGCGCAGGGGCCGGCGCCGGGCGCACCGGCAGGGCTCTATCGCGGCGGCGAGCGCATGGCGGCGCTGAACGCCGGCGGCGCCATGGCGCTGGCCGAATGGCCCGGCGCCCGCATCGAAAGCCCGACCGAGGCGCCGGGGCTGGATCTGCGCGGCTGGCTGCTGGCCTTCGCGGCGGCGCTGTTCGCGCTGGACGCCCTGGGCAGCGCCTGGCTGCAACGGCGCACGCGCCGCCGCAGGCCGGACAGGGGGCTGGCATGAGATGGCTCGCATTCCTGGCCGCGCTGCTCTGGGCCGCGGCGCTTGGCGCGCAAGAGGCGCCCGACCCGCGCCTGACCCGCGCCGCCGACGAGGTGACGCTGGCCTATGTGATCACAGGCGACGCCGATGTCGATGCCGCCTCTGAGGCGGGGCTGCGCGGCCTCTCGCAGGTGCTGACCCAGCGCACCACGGTCGAGCCCGGCCCGCCCGTCGGCATCGACCCCGACAGCGATGACTTGTCGCTGCTGACCTTTCTCTACTGGCCGGTGACCGACAGCCAGCCTGCGCCCTCGCCGCAGGCCTATGTGCGGATGAACCATTTCCTGCGCTCGGGTGGGATGATCCTGTTCGACACCCGCGACGGCGACATCGCGGGCCTGGGCGGGCCGGACGGCTCGGCCGCGCTGCAGCGGCTGGCGGCGCCGCTGGACATTCCGCCGCTGGCGCCGATCCCGGCCGACCATGTGCTGACGCGCACCTTCTACCTGCTCCAGGATTTCCCCGGCCGCTATCAGGGCAACCCGGTCTGGGCCGAGGCCCCGCCCGCCGGCGCCGAGGCGGCCGAGGGCGTGCCCTTCCGCAACCTCAACGACGGCGTCTCGCCGGTGATGATCGGCGGCAATGCCTGGGCCGAGGCCTGGGCGGTGGATGAGGGCGGCCTGCCCATGTTCAGCATCGGCGCGGGCTTCGACGCCGAGCATCAGCGCGAGATGGCGAATCGCTTCGGCGTCAATCTGGTGATGTATGTGCTGACCGGGAATTACAAGTCGGATCAGGTGCATATCCCGGCCTTGCTCGAAAGGTTGCGCGGCGAGGAGATGTCGCAATGAGCGGGCCGGCCTTCGATCCGCTGCTGCCCTGGCCGCTGGTCGGCGCCCTGGCCGTGCTGGCGGCGCTGGTCGCGCTGTGGTCGCTGTGGCGGGGGCTGCGCGGCTGGCTCTTGCGTGGGCTCGCCGGGCTTGCGGTGGCGGCGGCGCTGGCCGGGCCGGCGCTGGAATCGGGCATTCGCGACAAGCTCTCGGATATCGTGATCCTGCTCGACGACCGCAGCGCCAGCCAGGATCTGCCCGGCCGCGCCGCCCAGACCGACGCGGCCCTGGCCGAGATGACGCGCCAGCTTGCCGCCCTGCCGGACACCGAGATCCGCCGGGTGACGGTGGGCGACGACCCGGACGGCACGGCTCTGGGCGCGGCGCTGACCCGGGCCCTTGCGGCCGAGCCGCAGGGCCGCGTCGCGGGCGTCATTGCCGTGACCGATGGCCTGGCCCATGACCGGGCGATGATCCCCGCCGCGGCCCCGGCGCCGGTGCAGGTGCTGCTGACCGGCGAGGATCGCGACTGGGATCGCCGGCTGTTGATCGAGGAAGCGCCCGCCTACGGCCTGATCGACAAGCCCGTGACCATCCGCCTTCGCGTCGAGGACCAGGGCGCCGTCCCGCCCGAGGTCGCCCAGGCTCCGGCGCGGCTGCGCGTGGCCCTGGACGGCGAGCCCTTGCGCGGCCTGGACCTGCCGCCCGGCGTGACGCTGGACCTGCCGGTGGTGCCGAAACATGCCGGCCAGAACGTGGTCTCGATCGGCTTCGACGCGCCCGAAGCCGCCACGCCGGAACTGACCGACCGCAACAATGCCGCCGCGATCCAGATCCAGGGCGTGCGCGACCGGCTGCGGGTACTGCTGGTTTCGGGCGCGCCGCATGCGGGCGAAAGAACCTGGCGCAACCTGTTGAAATCCGATGCGAACGTGGACCTGATCCATTTCACTATCCTGCGGCCGCCGGACAAGATGGACGCGGTCCCTGTGGACGAGATGTCGCTGATCGCCTTTCCGACCCAGGAGCTGTTCATGGAGCGGATCAAGGATTTCGACCTGATCATCTTCGACCGCGACCGGGTGCGCGGCATCCTGATGCCGCAATATTACGAGAACATCCGCCGCTACGTCGAAGAGGGCGGCGCGGTTCTGGTCTCGGCCGGGCCCGAGATGTCCACGGTGGAAAGCCTGAACCTGTCGCCGATGGGCGCGATCATCCCGGCGCGCCCGACCGGCCGGGTCTATGACGAGCCCTTCCTGCCGCGCCTGACCGAGGACGGCCAGCGCCACCCCGTGACCGCCGGTCTGACCGGCGCGCCGGTTCAGGGCGCGCCGGCGAATGGTTCGGGCAGCCATTGGGGCCGCTGGCTGCGCATGTCGCAGGTGATCCCCGATCCGCGCGCGCAGGTCGTGATGACCGGCGCCAATGACGAGCCGCTGTTGATCCTGAACCGGGTCGGCAAGGGGCGGGTGGCGCTGCTGACCTCGGACCAGGTCTGGCTCTGGGGCCGGGGTTTCGAGGGCGGCGGGCCGCAGCTCGAGCTTTTGCGCCGCATTGCGCATTGGTCGATGCAGGAGCCGGATCTGGAAGAAGAGGCGCTGCTGGCCGATGTCTCGGACCTTGGCGTCACCGTCACCCGCCGCACCATGGACGCGACCGCCGGCCCGGTGCGCATCACCCATCCCGATGGCAAGACCGAGGACCTGGTCCTGACCGAAGCCGGCCCCGGCCGCTTCACCGCGCGCTGGACGGCGCCGGGGCCGGGGCTTTACCGGCTGAGCGACGGCACGATCAGCCGCGTCGTCGCGCTTGGCCCCGCGGCCCCGCGCGAATTCGAGGAAACCGTGGCGACACCCGCCGCGCTGGCGCCCCTGGCCGAGGCCACGAACGGCACCGTGCTGCGCTTGGCCGAGGGCATGCCCGGCCTGCGCAGCGTGCGCGAGGGCCGTCCCGCCCATGGCCAGGGCGTGGCCGGGCCGTGGATCGCGATCACGCCGCGCGACGCGGCCTCGGTCAGCGGCGTGACGCATCGCCCGCTGCTGCCGGGCTGGGCCTGGCTGGCGCTGATCGCGGCGCTGGCACTGGCCGGCTGGCTGGCCGAGGGGCGCGGGCGCCTGCTGGGCAGCCGCGCCTGAAACTTGCCAATTCGCGGCCCCGTTGCTAGGCAAATGAAAACATTCCAAGAGGACCGCATGGCTTCCGACGAGACCGCCTATATCCCGCCGACCGAAGTCGATCTGGCCGCGATCAAGCGCATCCTGCCGCATCGCTATCCTTTCCTGCTGGTGGACAAGGTGCGCGACATCGTGGCAATGGAAAGCTGCGTCGGCGTCAAGAACGTGACCTCGAACGAGCCGCATTTCGAGGGGCATTTCCCGCAGGAGCCGGTCATGCCGGGCGTGCTGATCATCGAGGCCATGGCCCAGGCCGCCGCCGTGCTGGTCGGCGTCTCGCTGGACCTCGCGGGCAAGGGCATGGGCACCTATTTCATGTCCATCGACAAATGCCGCTTTCGCCAGAAGGTGGTGCCGGGCGACGTGCTGGAATTGCACATGAAGACCCTGCGCGGTGGCGGCAAGGTCTGGAAGTTCGAGGGCCGCGCCATGGTCAACGGCCAGCTTGCCGCCGAGGCCGAGGTCATGGCCATGCTGAACCGTGGCGACAATGGCTGACGCCCGGGTCCATCCCTCGGCCGTGGTCGACCCCGCCGCGGTGATCGGCGCGGATTGCGAGATCGGCCCGTTCTGCGTCCTCGGCCCCGAGGTCAGGCTGGGCCGCGGCGTGGTGCTGAAATCCCATGTCGTGATCGCCGGCGACACCGCGATCGGCGACGAGACGGTGGTGTTCCCCTTTGCCTCGATCGGCGAGGTGCCGCAGGACCTGAAGTTCCGCGGCGAAAAGGTGCGGCTGGAGATCGGCGCCCGCAACCGCATCCGCGAATATGTGACGATGAACCCCGGCACCGAGGGCGGCGGCGGCGTCACCCGCGTCGGCGACGACGGGCTGTTCATGGCCGGCAGCCATGTGGCCCACGACTGCCAGATCGGCGACCGGGTGATCCTGGTGAACAATGCCTCGGTGGCCGGCCATTGCCATCTGGAAGACGACGTCATCATCGGCGGCCTGTCCGGCGTGCACCAATGGGTGCGCATCGGCCGCGGCGCCATGATCGGCGCGGTGACCATGGTGACGGCGGACGTGATCCCCTTCGGCCTGGTGCAGGGGCCGCGCGGCCACTTGGACGGGCTGAACCTGGTCGGGCTGAAGCGCCGCGGCGCCTCGCGCGAGGAAATCCACGCGCTGCGCGACATGCTGGGCAAGCTGGGCCACGGCAGCTTCCGCGACACCGCCCGGCAGATGGTGGACGAGGAGCACGGGTCGATGGTGCGCGAAGTGCTGGACTTCATCCTCGGCCCCTCGGACCGCAGTTTCCTGGCGCCGCACCCATGAGCCGCATCGCCCTGATCGCGGGCGAGGGGCTGCTGGCCCCCGCCGTCGCCGCCGCGCTGGACCAGCCGCTGGTCTATGCGCTGGATCACCTGAAGCCGCAGGTCGCGGCGCGGCCCTTCCGGCTGGAGCGGCTGGTGCCCTTCCTGGACGAGTTGGCCGACCAGGGCGTGACGCAGGTGGTCTTTGCCGGCGCCATCCGCCGGCCGCGCATCGAGCCGGACCTGTTCGACCCCCGCACCATGACCATCGTGCCGCGCATCCTGATGGGCATGCAGTCGGGCGACGACGCCGCGCTGCGCGCCGTGCTCGACGTTTTCGAGGAATCCGGCATAGCCATCAGATCCGTCGACGAGATTCTTCCCGATCTCGTGCCGCAAGAGGGCGTGCTGACCGGCACCCCCAGCCCCCGCGACCAGAAGGACGCCGCCCGCGCGGCCGAGATCGTCGCCGGTCTCGGCGCGCTCGACATCGGCCAGGGTGCGGTGGTGGCGCAAGGGTTGTGCCTGGCGGTCGAGGCGCTGCCCGGCACCCAGGCGATGCTGGACTTCGCCAAGGCGCATGCCGGGCTGAAACCCGATCCCAGGGGCGCCGGCGGCGTGCTCTACAAGGCGCCGAAGCCGGGACAGGATCGCCGCATCGACCTGCCGACCATCGGTCCCGACACCGTCAGCCAATCCGCCGAGGCGGGCCTCGCCGGCATCGCCTGGCAGGCCGGAAGCGTCATCCTGCTGGAACGCGCCAATGCGATCGCCCGCGCCGAATCGGCCGGGCTGTTCCTCTGGGCGCGGGGGTGAACGGGTATTTGGAAAACGGAAAGCCGCCTGCTTCGCCGTTTCCCAGAGAGATGAAGGACGGTGCCGCGGCAGCGGCGGGCGGGTATTTGGGCAACGAAGAAGCCCGCATGGCTTCTTTGCTCTTCAAATACCCATGGAACATGGCAAGCGGAGCGGCGCGATGAAGTTCTTCCTGATCGCCGGCGAGCCTTCGGGCGACAATCTGGGCGGGGCCCTGATGGCCGGGCTGAAGCAACTCGACCCCGAGGCCGGCTTTACCGGTATCGGCGGGCCGGCCATGGCGGCCGAGGGACTGGAGAGCCGCTTTCCGATGGATGAGCTCAGCCTGATGGGCATCTGGGAGGTGCTGCCGAAATATCGCGCGCTGAAGGCCCGCATTCGCGAGACGGCGCAAGCCGTCGCCGAGGCGCGGCCGGATGCGCTGATCACCATCGACAGCCCGGATTTCTGCCTGCGCGTGGCGCGCGAGGCCCGTGCGCTGAACCCCGAGCTGCGCACCATCCACTACGTCGCGCCCTCGGTCTGGGCCTGGCGGTCGGGGCGGGCGCAGAAGATGGCCCAGGTCATCGACCATGTGCTGGCGATCCTGCCCTTCGAGCCGCCATTGATGCGGGCCGCCGGCATGAGCTGCGATTTCGTCGGCCATCCCATCGCGGCCGAGCCGGTCGCCAGCGCCGAGGAGGCCGCCGGCTTCCGCGCCAGCCACGGCATCGAGCCCGAGACGCCGCTGGTGCTGTGCCTGCCGGGCTCGCGTCGCAGCGAGGTCGGCCGGCTGGGTCCGCGCTTCGACGAGGCGCTGATCCGGCTGCGCGACCGGGTGCCCGAGATCCGCGTGGTGATCCCGACGGTGCGCGGCGTCTCGGGGCTGGTGCATGACATGGCGCAGCGCTGGCCGACCGCGCCCATCGTGGTCGAGGGCGCCGAGGAGAAACGCGCGGCCTTTGCCGCCGCCGACCTGGCGCTGGCGGCTTCGGGCACGGTCAGTCTGGACCTGGCGGCGAATGACGTGCCGATGGTGATCGGCTATGATGTGGCGCCGCTCAGCCGGCTGATCATCGGGCTGCTGCTGAAGACGGACACCGTCACCCTGGTCAACCTGGTCAGCGAGACGCGGGTGGTGCCGGAGTTCCTGGGCCGGGCCTGCCAGCCGGGGCCGATGTCGCAGGCGCTTTATCGGCTGGTCGAGGATCCCGAGGAGCGCGCCCGGCAGATTGCCGCGATGAAGCTGACCATGCAGCGGCTGGGGCGCGGCGGCGAGGCTCCGGGCCTGCGCGCCGCGCGTTCCGTGATGGGCGCGATCAGCTCTGCGCCGCGACCACGATGATCTCGACCTTGTAATCGGGGGTGGCGAGCTTGGCTTCGCCGGTGGCGCGGGCCGGGGTATGGCCGGCGGGCACCCAGGCGTCCCAGACCGCGTTCATCTCGGCGAAATCGGCCATGTCGGCCATCCAGACCTGCGCCGTCAGGATGCGGGTCTTGTCCGAGCCGCATTCGGCCAGCAGGCGGTCGATCTGGGCCAGCACTTCGCGCGTCTGCTCGGTCACCGATTCGCCGGGCTTGCCGACCTGGCCAGCCAGGTAGACGATGCCGTTATAGACCACGGCCTGGCTCATGCGGGCGCCGGTCTCGATGCGTTTGATCTCGGACATGTTCGATCCTTTGGGTTGGGGCTCGGCAAGGGCGCCGTCAGCACAGCGCCCTCATGCCAAAGCCCGCCGCCGCGATCAATGCCTGGCAGGACGGCGGCGGCTACCTGATTGGAACGGGCGGATCAGAAGACGCCGGTCAGGTAGAGTAGGATGATCACGAAGATCGGGACCCCCAGAAACCACGCGATGATGCCCTTCATGCCTTCCTCCCATTTGTGCAAGCCGCTCAGGCGGTTGGAAATGGAACGCGGCGGGGGCGGGCGGGTTCCGCGCCGCGGTCAGCGCGGGTCGTTCAGGTCGCCATCGCCGCGGATCTCGTCATCGTCGCCGAAGCGGGCGTCGTCGTCATATTCGTCCTCGCCCTCGCCGACGAATTTCGCCGACAGCGCGAGGGAATGACCGTCGTGGATCGGGTCCATGACCACGTCCGAGGGGATCTCTCCCGCCAGCCATTCGCGGATCTCGTCCTTGGTCTCGGCGATCTCCTGGCCGGTCACCTCGGCGATATAGCGGATGAAGGCGCGCTGGTCGCCGTCGATCTCGTCCAACTCATCCTCGTCGGCCTCGGGCCATTTCTCGGTGATCGCCTCGTAGAAGGCGGACCAGTTCGCCTGGACATTGCTCCATCTCATCAGTAGCCGCCTCCTCCTATGCCACCCTGCACCATGCGCGAGGCGCCGGTGATGTCCTCGCCGACGCCGGCGACGGTATTGCATCCGGCCAACGCCAGGACAGCCAGCAAGGTTGCGATGCGAACGGTCTTCATTTCTTCTCCTCCTGCCACCAGGTTTCCGGCATGAACCCCGGCCAGTCCCCGTAAAGCGGCGTGTTTTCAGGATAATCCAGACGAGAGGCATGGGCCAAGCGCGAAATGCGCGAATGGCTGACCGGGATGACATAGCGCCCGGCGGTTAATATCCGGTCAAGCGCCCTGACCGCGGCATGGAAATCCGCATCGCTGCGGGCCCGGGTCATCTCGGCGATCATCGCCTCGGCGGCGGGCGAATCCATGCCCATCCAGTTCTTGCTGCCGGTCGCGGTGACACCGCTGCGGCCCCAATAGAGCAGCTGTTCGTTGCCGGGCGACAGCGACAGGCCGCGTTCATACCAGGTCATGTCGAACTGGTAATTGTTGGTCCGCTCGACATATTGCGCGGCGTCGAGCAGCGTCACCTGCGGCCGGATGCCCAGGTTGCGCAGCGATTCGACGAAGATGTCGACGATCTGCCGGGTCTCGGCGCTGGTGCGCATGGCGCTGCCGGACTGGTTCAGCAGGATCTCGAAGCGGAAGGGCTGGCCTTGAGCGTCGCGCAATTCGCCGTCCTGCACGCGCCAGCCGGCCTGCCGCAGCAGGTCCAGCGCGGCGCGGATGCCCTGGCGGTCGATGGCGCGGGTGCCGCCCTCGGGCAGGCTGTAGCCGGTCAGCGTGCCGGGTGGCAGCTGGGCGGCAAAGGGCGCCAGCAGGTCCGCCTCGCGCCCCGTGGCGGGTCCGGGCTGCATGCCCAGGTCCGAGTTCGAGAAATAGCTGGTGATCCTCGGGTCCTTGCCGCCCGACAGCGTCATGTTGATGAAGCGATAGTTGAAGGCCTCGATCATCGCCTGGCGCACCCGCCAGTCGGCAAACAGCGGATTGCGCGTGTTCATCACCAGCCCGATGATGCCCGAGGGGCGCTGATGCGCGATCTCGGACTTGACCACGCGGCCGTCGCGGATGGCGGGAAAGTCGAAGTCGCGGTCCCAGCGCGCCGCGACCAGCTCGCGCCAGACGTCGATCTCGCCGGCCTTGAAGGCCTCGAACATGGTCGAGGCATCGGCGAAATAGTCATAGCGGATCACGTCGAAATTATACATGCCGCGGGTGACGGGCAGGTCGCGGCCCCAGTAATCCGGGTTGCGGCGGAAGCTGATCGCGCGGCCGGGGTCGACCTTGTCGATGACATAGGGCCCCGAGCCGATGGGCGCCATCAGGCTGGAGCGGTCGAAGTCGCGGCCCTGCCATTGCGCCTTCTTCAGGATCGGCCGCATGCCCATCAGCATGGCAAGCTCGCGGTCGCGGGTGTTGAAGGTGAAGCGGACCGAGCGCGGGCCGATTCTCTCCATCTTCGCGACCTTGGACCAGACGGCGGTATAGCGCGGGTGGCCCTTAGTCCCCAGCGTCTCATAGGACCACATGACGTCCTCGATGGTCACGGGCGCGCCGTCCGAGAACCGTGCCTCGGGGCGCAGGGTGAATTCGACCCAGCTTCGGTCCGGGTCGGTCTCGACGCTTTCGGCCAGAAGCCCGTAAAGCGTGAAGGGCTCGTCGATCGAGCGCATCATCAGTGACTCGGTCAGAAGGCCGGGCTGGGTGAAGATCGGCCAGACCGGGTTTCCCATCAGGATCCACGGATTCAGCGAATCGAAGCTGCCGGTCTCGGCCAGGCGAATCGTGCCGCCCTTGGGGGCGTCCGGATTGACGTAGGGCAGGGCGGAAAAGCCCGGCTCCAGCGCAGGTTCTCCATACATTGCAATGGCATGCATGGGCTCGGCGAGGCTTGCCAGCGGCATGGATGCAACACACACGCAAAGCGCGATTCGCCGCCAGATCGCGGATTCGTTAGCAAATTTGAAGAATCGCATGCTCGAAGGCCCTGTTTTCCGGGTCGCTGATGTTGTTGGCGCCGAGATTAACCGGCCGTTCACCATGAGGCAAACTTGAGCCTTGGACTCATGGGGGGAAAAGCGTATAGATAAGGCACTGCTCGATAGGTTTCTTGCCTGTATGAAACCTGCCTCATGACTTGCGCCCGCCTCGTGCGGGCGCTTTTTTTATTGGGGTTCCCGCCAGTCGGCGGCGCCGGAATCGGCGCGCGCCGGCAAGGGAATCGATCACGCGAAAATGTGAAGCGAAACGGTGGTTTCGCCGGGACTGCGGGGGGCTTTCGGCCCCGGCGCGGGCGCCCTTGCCGCGGCGGCGCAATTTCCCCATGCTGCCGCCCAGGCGACACGGCATGCAGGAGAGGCAGCGATGTTCCAGAAATTCCTCAGCGGCAAGACGGCGGTGGTGACCGGCTCCAACTCGGGCATCGGGCTGGGCATCGCGCATGAGCTGGCCCGCGCCGGCGCCGACCTGGTCCTGAACAGCTTTACCGACGCGCCCGAGGACCACGCCCTGGCCGAAAGCCTGGCGCGCGAGCATGGCGTCAAGGTGCGCTATATCCAGGCCGATATGTCGAATGGCGAGCAGTGCCGGGCGCTGATCGAGCAGGCCGGCGCCTGCGACATCCTGGTCAACAATGCCGGCATCCAGCATGTCGCGCCGATCCCGGATTTCCCGGTCGAGAAATGGAATGCGATCATCGCGATCAATCTCAGCTCGGCCTTCCACACCACCGCGGTGGCGCTGCCGATGATGCGCAAGGCGGGCTGGGGCAGGGTGGTGAACATCGCCTCGGCGCACGGGCTGACGGCCAGCGCGTTCAAGTCGGCCTATGTCGCGGCCAAGCACGGCATCGTCGGCCTGACCAAGGTGACCGCGCTCGAGACCGCCGGCGAGGCGATCACCTGCAATGCGATCTGCCCGGGCTATGTGCTGACCCCGATCGTCGAGAAGCAGATCCCCGACCAGATGAAGACCCATAACATGAGCCGCGAGGATGTGATCGCCAAGGTCATGCTGCAACGCCAGCCCTCGGGCGAATTCGCCACGGTCGAGCAGATGGGCGGCACGGCGGTCTTCCTGTGCTCGCCGGCGGCGGATCAGATCACCGGCACGACGATTTCGGTGGATGGGGGGTGGACGGCGCTCTAGGCGCCGCCCGCAGCCGCCGGTCACATCTCGAGCTCGGGCCCGGAATATTCGGTCGAGACCGCAATCTCTCCCCTTACGATCTGCTCGCGCAGGGTGTCGATCCGGCTGCGGATCTCGGCCGGGACGGCATCGGACAGGCTCAGCGAGACCGCCTCGGGATTTTCAAGCCCGATATGCTTGATCGTGCCCGGCTTCCAGGTGCCGTCGGCCAGATCCTGCACCGCCTGCACGCTGGGAATGCTGACATCGGCAATGGCCGAGGCGATGAAGACATCGGGCGCGACCTTGGTCCAGTCGATGACATTGCCGATCTGCTTCGCGCCGGCCTCGCGCATGGCGTCGGTGGCGCCCTGGCGGCCGGCGTTCAGCATCGTGAAGATGATGTCGGCGCCCTGGTCGGTCTCGGCCTTCGCCACCCGTGCGGCCAGGTCGGTATCGTCCTGATTGCCGGCGAAGATCGTCAGGAATTTCGCGTCGGGCCTGGTATGCATCAGCCCGTTGTAGAAGCCGCCGCGCCCCTTCAGCCCCGGCGGCACCCGGATGCCCGAGATATGGCCGACCACGCCGGATTGCGTCAGCAGCCCTGCCGCCGCACCGCCGAGCCAGGCGCTGTGCTCCTGCAGCACCTCGTAGCTCGACAGGTTGGGCCCGGTCACGCCGCCCTGCACCACGACGAAGGGAATCTCCGGGAACTCGGCCGCCACGGTCTTCGCGGCCTCGTTGTTCTGGCCGCCATGGGCGATCACCATGTCGGGGGTCTTCTGGGCCAGGGCGCGCAGCGCCTCTTCCAGCTTGTCCTGCTCCGGCTGCACCTGGTCGATATAGGCGACCTCGGCGCCGAACTGCTTCTCGATCTTCAGAAGGCCGTTGTAGCCGGCCTCCATGAAACCGTTGTCGTCGATCTTGCCCGGAATGAGCATGGCGATCGAAAGCGTATCCTGCGCATGGCTTGCGCCGGCCATCAGCATCGAGGCGGCCAGAGCCAGCCGAATTGTCGCGTTCATCCTGTTCGCTGTCCTTTGTCGAGGTTGGGGTCTGGACAGGGGAGGCGTTGGATGACGCTGGGTCAACGCGAAATATGTTGACTCTGTCGCAACGATTTATTGAAAATCATCGCGGTGCCGCTCAGCCCCAGACCCCCTCGAACTCGCGCCATTCGCCCTTGCTCATGCCGCTGTTCTCCAGCGTGACCGTCTCGCCCGACAGGCGGCGCCTCAGGGCCTCGACGCCTTTCGCGGAAAGCTGCACCCCGCCCAGGCGGTAATCCTCGAAGGCGGCATAGGCCAGCGGCACCCAGTCGCGGACGATGCCGCACATCGCCTCGGCATAGGCGCGGATCTCGTATTGCGCATGGGCGTCGGCGCGCAGGCGCAGGAAGTGGAACAGGTTGTGCAGGTCCACCTTCCAATACCATTGCGTATAGACATTGGCCGGCAGGTTCATCCGCGCCAGCTCGCGCGCAAGACCCTGCTGGCCGTCCTGGCTCAGCATCGCCTCGTAATGGTCATAGCTGCGCATCGCATCCTCGCGCAGCAGGTCCAGGACGCGCGCGGCCTCGTCGCCCTGCAGCACCTCGCCGCGGCCCTGGTTGTTCACGGTCGATTGCGCGGCCAGCTGTTCCGGGGCCGGGATGTAGAATTCGCGGTCGAGGATCGAATAGCGCGCCGAATATTCGTTCACGTTGGCGGTGCGGTGGCGGATCCATTGCCGGGCGACGAAGACCGGCAGCTTGACGTGGAACTTGACCTCGCACATCTCGAAGGGGGTCGAGTGCCAGTGCCGCATCAGATAGCGGATCAGCCCTTCGTCGTTCGAGACCGACTTGGTGCCGCGGCCATAGCTGACCCGCGCCGCCTGGGTGATGGCGCTGTCGTCGCCCATATAGTCGATGACCCGCACCAGCCCGTGGTCCAGCACCGGATGCGCCTGGTAGAGATGCCGCTCCATCCCCTCGGCCACGGCGCGCAGGGTGGGGCGCGGGGTGGCGCGCAGCTCGTCGATCTCGGCCTGTTGTTCGGGGGTCAGCGGCATGTCTGGAATCCTTCCTTCTGCTGCCGTCTTGTCGCGCATGTCCGCGCCGCGATCAACGAGGAAACCCGGCGCCGCCGGTTGCCGTTATGCCGCGGCAATGCCAGTCTGACGGCCGCAAAGGAAAGGAAAGCCGATGAAGATCCGTTATCTGCACACCATGGTGCGCGTGCTCGACCTCGACAAGACGATGGCATTCTTCCGCCTGCTCGGGCTCGAGGAGACCCGGCGCATCGAGAACGACAAGGGCCGCTTCACCCTGGTCTTCATGGCGCCGCCCGAACAGCCGGAATGTCCGGTCGAACTGACCTGGAACTGGGATGGCGATGACGGGCTGCCTTCGGACAGCCGGCATTTCGGGCATCTGGCCTATCGTGTCGAGAATATCTACGACCTGTGCCAGAGGCTGATGGATGCGGGCGTGACCATCAACCGGCCGCCGCGCGACGGCCACATGGCCTTTGTGCGCAGTCCCGACAATGTCTCGATCGAACTGCTGCAAGAGGGCGAGAGCCTGCCGCCGCAGGAGCCCTGGGCCAGCATGGAGAACAGCGGCCACTGGTGATCCGGGCGCGCCGCATTTCTGGATATGCCCGGCCCGTCACCCCCAGATCGCAGGCGGGGAGAGAGGCCGACCCGCCGGCGATACATGCCGGGCCGGGCATATCCGAGGCCGCCAGGAAAGCCCCTGGCGGCCGCGAGTCGCGCCGGAGGCCGGCGCGTTGCCTCAATAGATGTAGCGGATCTGTTCGGCCCAGAAGCGTTCGACCCGGCGCCATTGCAGGTTCACCCCCTCGATGGGCGGGTCGTCCAGCACGCCGGACAGCTCCAGCCCCTCGGCATGGCGGGTGAAAAGCGCGGCCACGCAGTCGCGCACCTCCTGCCCGTCGGGGGTCAGCCGCACCCGGACCGAGCGGCGGTCCATCTCGCAGCGTTCGTGATGGACATAGCCCAGCTCGACCAGCTTCTTGAGGTTGTAGGAGACGTTCGAGCCCTGATACATCCCGCGCGAACGCAACTCCCCCGCCGTCACCTCGGCCGTGCCGAGGTTATAGATCAGCATGGCCTGGATCGGCGTCAGATCCGTCCGGCCCAGCCGTTCGAATTCGTCCTTGACCAGGTCCAGCAGAAGCCGGTGCAGCCGTTCCAGGATCTGGAGGCTTTCAAGATAGGCCTCGCTTCGGCTGCTGCGTGGCAGGGGCCGCAGGGCGGGCACCGTCTGGGCAGGGCTGCGCTGTTGCATATGCAGTTTCCGTTCATGGCGTCGTTTCAGCCATGGTGCAGCATATTCCCCAATCTTCGGTTAATCCCGGCGCAGTTTGCTAAAATTGTGCCTATTTCGGCCCCAGACTGCCCTGGGCGTGGCGCGCAATGCGGTCCAGCAGCGGCGACAGCGCCGCGGGCCCGGGCCGGGCATCGCCCAGCCGCGCGGTGATCCAGGGATAGAGATCCTGGTCGTTTTCCTCGAGCAATGCTTCGTAAAGGTCCAGCTCCGCGGGCGACAGCCCCGCCAGGTCGCTGTCCGAGAACGGGCCCAGGATCAGGTCCATCTCCTTGGTGCCGCGCCGCCAGCTGCGCATCCGCAGCCGCTTCAGCCTTGCCTCATGCTCGTCCATGCCCGTTCCCGTCCCAGCCGTCCCCGGCTTGCCTGTCCGCGGGGGGATGCCTATGACAAGGCGACCCAGCCGCAGGATGATTTCGATGCGCTTTCTGTCCCAGACGCTCGCCCGCGTCAAACCCTCGCCGACCATCGCCATCACCGGCCGCGCCCGCGAGCTGGCCGCCGAGGGACGCGACATCATCAGCCTGTCGGCCGGCGAGCCCGATTTCGACACCCCCGCCCATATCCGCGAGGCTGCCAAGACCGCCATCGACCAGGGCCACACCCGCTATACCGCCGTCGATGGCATCCCCGAGCTGAAGCGCGCCATCTGCGACAAGTTCGCACGGGAAAACGGCCTCGACTATAGCCCGGCCGAGGTCAGCGTCGGCACCGGCGGCAAGCAGATCCTCTACAATGCGCTGATGGCGACGCTGAACCCGGGCGACGAGGTCATCATTCCGGCGCCCTATTGGGTCAGCTATCCCGACATGGTGCTGCTGGCCGGCGGCACCCCGGTCATCGTCCCGGCCGACATGGACAGCGGCTATCGCATCACGCCCCAGCAGCTGGAGGCTGCGATCACGCCGAACACGAAATGGCTGATCCTGAACTCGCCCTCGAACCCGACCGGGGCCGGCTACGGCGAGGAGCACATGCGCGCCCTGACCCAGGTGCTGCTGCGTCATCCCCAGGTCTGGGTGCTGGCCGACGACATCTATGAGCACCTGGTGTTCGACGGTTTCCGCTTCGTGACCCCGGCCCAGGTCGAGCCGGCGCTGAAATCGCGCACGCTGACCATGAACGGCGTCAGCAAGGCCTATGCCATGACCGGCTGGCGCATCGGCTATGGCGCCGGACCGCGCGAGCTGATCGGCGCCATGGCCAAGCTGCAATCGCAATCGACCTCGAACCCCTGCTCGGTCAGCCAATATGCGGCGCTGGCCGCGCTGCAGGGGCCGCAGGATTATGTCGCGGAAAGCCGCGCCGTGTTCCAGCGCCGCCGCGACCTGGTGGTCGCCGGGCTGAACGCCTGCCCGGGGATCGAATGTCCGGTGCCCGAGGGGGCGTTCTACGTCTATCCCTCGATCAAGGCGCTGATCGGCAAGACTTCGGCCGGCGGCACGCCGATCACCGACGACGAGGCCTTCGCGACCGCGCTGCTGGACGAGACCGGGGTGGCGGTGGTGTTCGGCGCGGCCTTCGGCCTCAGCCCGCATTTCCGCATCTCCTACGCGACCGCGGACGCGGTGCTGGACGATGCCTGCGCGCGGATCAAGGGTTTCTGCGAAGGGCTGCGCTGACAGCAGGCAGCCGGCGAGACAGGCCTAGCGCGCCTCGCCCTCGCCCGACTGCCGGGCGGCCTGCCAGACCCGGCCGGTGATGCCGCGGCCGCGCGCGGCATTGCGGTAGAGCCGGATCTGCATCGGCAGCTCGGGTGCGACGATTTCCAGCCGCCGGGCGGCCAGTTCGGCCTCGACCAGCCGGCGCGGGATCCAGACCATGCCATGCCCGGCCACGGCCATGCTTTTCAGCGCCTCGGCCATGCTCGATTCGTCGGTATGCGCGACATAGACCAGCGGCGCGCCGGGCTGGGCCAGCGCGATGCGGGCCATGGCGTTCAGGAACGAGCCGCGCGAATATTTCAGCATCGGCATGCCCTCGGTCAGCCATTCGCGCGGCCAGCCGGGACGCGCCACGGCGACGAGGCTGTCCTGGCCTACCACCAGATGCGGATAGCCGCCCGGGTCCAGCGGGATATTCACCTGCGGATGGGCATAGGTTAGGAAGAAGTCATAGCCGCCCTCGGTCAGCGCCTCGATGCAGCGGTCGAAATTCTCGGGTTTCACGCGGCTCGTCATCTGGCCGGCGGCGGATTTCAGCCGCATCAGCCAGCCGGGCAGGAAGGTCACGGTCAGGCTGTGCAGCGCCAGGAAGCTGATCTCGCCGCCGCGGTTGCGTGCCTGGTCGCGGAATTCGGCGCGGCGGGCCTGGATCATCCGCACCGTCTCCTCGGCGGTCTCGCGGAAGGCGACGCCCTCGGGGGTCAGCGTCACCGGATAGCTGTCGCGGTTCAGAAGATCCGTGCCCAGCCATTCCTCGAGCGCGCGGATGCGGCGGGAAAAGGCGCTTTGCGTGACGCCGCGCAGCTCGGCCGAGCGCGAGAAGCTGTGCGTCTCGGCCAGCGACAGGAAATCCTCGAGCCACTTGAAATCCATGGCACCCCCTTCTGCCGGCTTTAGCCGAGGCGGCCGGGGGTCGCCAAGGGGCATTCTCAGACGGCGAAATCGTCGGCCAGCACCGGGGCGGCGAAGCCGGAGCCGGTCGACAGCGCCACCTCGACGAATTCCTCGCCGAAGCCGACGATATCGGCGCGGCCGTCGCCGTTCACGTCGGCCAGCATGCGCTCGTGCCGGTCGGTGCGCCAGCCGTCGTCAAAGGCGAACTCGTCCGACCAGATCTCGGCGACGGCGAAGCCCGCGCCGGTCGACAGCGCCACCGCGACGCCGGTCTCGCCGAAGGCGACGATGTCGGCGCGGCCGTCGCCGTCCACATCGGCCAGCAGGCGCTCGTGCCGGGCCACGTCCCAGCCGCCGGCGCGGGCGAATTCGACGCTCCAGACCGTGCTGGCGGCAAAGCGGCTGCCGGTCGACAGCGCCACCTGCACGCCGGTCTCGCCAAAGCCCACGATATCGGCGCGGCCGTCGCCGTCGACATCGGCCAGGGCGCGGACGTGAAGCTCGTTGCGCCAGCCGGCGGCATAGGTGAATTCGCGCGTGAAGACCTGTGCCGGCCCCAGCCCCGTGCCTGAGGACAGGCCGACCAGCACGCCGCCATTGCCGAAGCCGATCACGTCGTCGCGCCCGTCGCCGTCGACGTCCGCCACCGCGCGTTCATGCCGGGCGACGCGCCAGTTGCCGGCAAGCTGGCCCATGTCGGCAAGCCACAGCCCGGCATCGGTGAAGCCCTGGCCGTTCGACAGCGCCACCGTGACGCCATTGTCGCCGAAACCCACGATATCGGCGCGGCCGTCGCCGTTCAGGTCGCCCATCTCGCGCTCGTGCCGGTCGATGCGCCAGCCGCTGCGGCTGGTGAAGGCCTCGGACCAGGCCGTCGCCTCGGCGAAGCAATAGTCGCCGGCAAGCGCGGTCAGCACCCGGCCCGTGCCGAAGCCCACCACGTCGGCCTGGCCGTCGCCGTCCACATCGGCCAGCGTGCGGACATGGTTCTGCACCCGCCAGCCGCCGCGCACCTGGGTAAAGTCCAGCGCCCAGAGGTCCAGCACGTCGGCGACCAGGTGGTCGCGCTGCAGCCAGGCCTCGAAATGCGCCTCGAAGATCAGCTCGCCCTCGGGCGTATGGCCGCTTTGCGTCAGGGGGTCATGCGCGGCATAGGCGCGGAAGATGTCGCGGAAATGCTCCAGCAGCTCGGGCGGGACATTGGCGGGCAGGGCGCGGCTGCCATAGTCGACATGGCCGACCAGTTCCCGCCCGGGGTCCGAGCCCTGGAAGGCCAGCGTCGCCAGCCAGGCCGTGGCGCGGTGATCGCTGTGGTCATCATGCGAAAACACGCTGACATGGTCCTGGATCAGCACATTCGTCGCCTGGTGCGTGTCCATCAGCAGCCGCATCAGTTCGACCAGCTGGGCGCGGTCGTAGCTGGCGGCGCCGTCGACGCTGTGCAGCCGCTCCAGGTCGCCCTCGACCAGCTGCTCCAGGCTCTCGCGGCCATAGCGGTCCGAGCCGGTGCCATGCAGCATGCCGTCGGGCAGGCGCAGGAAATACAGCCGGACGCCGGGCTGGTCGACCAGGTAGCTGGTGACGACCTGGTAACCGCTGTCGCCCTGCGTGACGGTCTCGGTCACCCATTGCGTCGAGCCGGTCATCTCGGACATGGCGGCGCGGGCGCCTTCCTCGCGGCCCAGCCAATAGGCGGCGCCGCGGCCGGCGTCGCCGGCGGTGAGAAAGACGGTGGTGATGGGCTCGCCGCAGGTCAGGGCGGCGTGCAGGGCCTGTTCCATGAACAGGATGCTGTCGTCCTGATGGGCGACAAACACGACATTGGATGCCGTTGGGCCAGACATGGCGATACTCGTGAAAAACCGGAGTGGAACACCACCAGCCTATGCCAGGAATGCCATTGCGGCAATCCGGGAAATGGCGCATAAACAAAGGTTTGCCATGCCTTGCGGTTGCATTCACAGCCCGGCGCGAAACCCTGCGTGGAACGCCCGGGGCGCACCGGTCAGCGCATCAGCGCCAGCCAGTCCGTGATCGCCCGCAATGCCTCGGGCTCGTCGAGGAAGGGGATATGCGCGCGGTCGGGCACTTCGACCAGGATCATGTCGGGGCGGCGGCGCCGCATCTCGGTCGCCGTCTCCTGCGCCAGCAGGTCCGAATTCGCGCCCCGGATCAGCGCCAGCGGCAGGTCCCGCGCGGCATCGAACAGCGGCCAGAGATCGACCTCGGGCGCGTCGAACCCGGCCAGGAAGGCATCGCGCAGCGCCGGGTCGTAATTGATCCGCAGCCCCGCGGGCGTTTCCTGATAGTGCCGGCGGGCCTCCTCGAGCCAGCGCTCGGCGGGGACATGGGCAAAGCCCGGCATCACCGCCGGCAGGCGCTCGGCCAGCTCGTCATGCGTCGCGGCCGAGGGGTTGCGGCCGATGTAATCCTTGATTCGGTCCAGCCCGCCGCGTTCTAGGACCGGGCCGACGTCGTTCAGGCACAGGCCCAGCAGCCGCTCATGCGCCACCGCCGCCAGCAGCATGCCGATCAGCCCCCCGCGCGAGGTGCCGAGCAGCGCCGCCCTGTCCAGCCCGAGGTGATCCAGCAGCAGCAGCGCGTCGCGGCCCTCTTGCGCGACGGTATAGCTGTCGGCGCCCGACCAGCCCGATGCGCCGCGGCCGCGATAGTCCAGCCGGATCAGCCGAACGCCGGTCAGGTGCGGCGCCAGATAGTCGAAGTCGCTGCCGTTGCGGGTCAGCCCGGACAGCGCCAGCACCGGCAGGCCGGCGCCCTCGTCGCGATAGGCAAGGCGGGTGCCGTCCTCGGCCTGGAAATGCGCCAGCGCCATCACAGGTTGTCCGACTGCGGCATTCCCAGCACGTGATAGCCGCCGTCGACCAGCACGATCTCGCCGGTGGTGCAGGCGCCCCAGTCCGAGCAGAGCCAGACCGCGGTGCCGCCGATGGCCTCCAGCGTGGCATTGGCGCGCAGGGGCGCATTCGCCTCGGTATGGCGATAGGTCTTGCGCGCGCCGCCGATGGCTGCGCCGGCCAGGGTCTTCATCGGCCCGGGGCTGATCGCATTGACGCGGATCCCGTCGGGACCGAGGTCGTTGGCAAGATAACGGACGGATGATTCCAGCGCAGCCTTGGCCACCCCCATGACATTGTAGAACGGCGTGACCCGGTTCGAGCCGGCATAGGTCAGCGTGATGATCGAGCCGCCATTCGTCATCAGGGGCTGCGCCCGCCGGGCCAGGTCGATCAGCGAATAGCAGGAAATCGTCAAGGAATTCTTAAAGTTGTCGCGCGTGGTGTTGATGAATCGCCCGGTCAGCTCGTTCTTGTCGGAAAAGGCCACGGCATGGACCAGGAAATCCAGCCCGCCCCAGCGCGATTCGATCTGGGCAAAGGCCGCGTCCAGCGATTCGTCGTTCAGCACGTCGACATCCATCAGGAAGTCCGAGCCCAGCGACTGCGCCAGCGGCTCGACCCGCTTGCCGAAAGCCTCGCCCTGATAGGAAAAGGCCAGCTCGGCGCCTTGGTCGGCCAGCGCCTTCGCGATGCCCCAGGCGATCGAGCGGTCATTCGCGACCCCCATCACCAGGCCGCGTTTCCCCTTCATCAAATCGCCCATCGCCTAACCTTTTCTTGGCTTATTCGCGGTATTTCGACAGGACCAGCGTCGCGTTGGTGCCGCCGAAACCGAAACTGTTGGAAAGGACCGTATCGAAATCGACATTGTCGACGCGCTCGCGCGCGATTTCCTCGGGCCGGATCTCGGGATCCAGCTCGGTGATATTGGCCGAGGCGGCGATGAAGCCGTTCTGCATCATCAAGAGCGAATAGATCGCCTCATGCACGCCGGTCGCGCCCAGCGAATGGCCGGTCAGCGACTTGGTCGAGGAGACGGGCGGCACGGCGCCCTCGCCGAAGACCCGGCGCAGGGCCTTGATCTCGCCCACGTCGCCGACCGGGGTCGAGGTGCCATGCGCATTGACATAGCTGACGCGGCGGCCTTCGGGCAGGGTCGAGAGCGCCAGCCGCATCGAACGCTCGCCGCCTTCGCCCGACGGCGCCACCATGTCGTAGCCGTCGCTTGTCGCGCCATAGCCGGTGACTTCGGCATAGATCCTGGCGCCGCGCGCCAGCGCATGGCCCAGTTCCTCGAGCACGACCACGCCGCCGCCGCCGGCGATGACGAAGCCGTCGCGGGTGGTGTCGAAGGGGCGCGAGGCGGTCTGCGGCGTGTCGTTGTATTTCGAGGACATCGCGCCCATGGCGTCGAACAGACAGCTGAGCGTCCAGTCCAGTTCCTCGCCGCCGCCGGCGAAGACGATGTCCTGCTTGCCCATCTGGATCAGCTCGGTGCCATTGCCGACGCAATGCGCGCTGGTCGAGCAGGCCGAGGTGATGGAATAGTTCACGCCCTTGATCTTGAAGGGCGTGGCCAGGCAGGCCGAATTGGTCGAGGACATGCAGCGCGTGACCATGAACGGCCCCATGCGCTTCGGCGCGCCTTTCTCGATCACGATGCGATGCGCGTCGAACAGGTTCGAGGTCGAGGGCCCGCCCGAGCCCATCACCAGGCCGGTGCGCTCGTTCGAGACGTCTTCCGGCGTCAGCCCGGCATCGGCGATGGCCTGCTCCATGGCCAGGAAGTTATAGGCCGCGCCTTCGCCCATGAAGCGCAGGTTGCGCTTGTCGATATGGTCCTCGAGCACGATCTGCGGCATGCCGTGGACCTGGCTGCGAAAGCCATGCTCGGCATATTCGGGGGCGAAGACGATGCCCGAACGGCCCGCGCGCAGGCTGTCGGTGACCTCGGTGGCATTGTTGCCGATGGGAGAGACGATGCCCAGCCCGGTGATGACGACACGGCGCATGGCGTGCTCCTTGTTCATGGGTCAGGCGGCCGACAGGGCCACCTTCATGTCCTTGACCTCGTAGATGGTTTCGCCGTCGGCCTCGACCCGGCCGTCGGCGACGCCCATGGTCAGGCGACGGGTCTGCACCGCCTTGGTGAAGTCGACGAAATAGCGCAAGAGCTTGCGGTCGGGACGGACCATGCCGGTCAGTTTGACCTCGCCCACGCCGAGCGCATAGCCGCGGCCCTGCCAGCCGCGCCAGCCCAGGTTGAAACCGGTCAGCTGCCACAGCCCGTCAAGGCCCAGGCAGCCCGGCATGATCGGGTTGCCGGGAAAGTGGCAGGCGAAGAACCACAGGTCGGGGGTGATGTCGAATTCGGCGACGACATGGCCCTTGCCATGCGCGCCGCGGTCGGCCGAGGTATCGGTGATGCGGTCCATCATCAGCATGGGCGGCTCGGGCAGCTGGGCATTGCCGGGACCGAACAGCTCGCCACGGGCGCAGGCCAGCAGATCGTCCTTGTCAAAGCTGGTCCGTGTCATCGTCATGCCTGTGTTTTCCCCTTGGTCGGACGTTGCGTCATCACTTCTGGTCACGGCAGGCCGCGCCCTCCGTCGAACTTTTCCCGGTCTATCATTCCGCCCCGTCGAGGCGCAAGGGCGCAGCTTTTACCCGAGTTTGCGCCGGCTTGGCCAGCTTGCCGCGGCAGCGTTGCCGACGCCTTCACGCTTGCTGCCGGGGGCTTTGCGCCCCCGGACCCCCGCAGGATATTTTTCCACAAAAGAGAAGCCAGACGGGTGTCGCGGATTGCGCTTCTTTCTTGTCCAAATATCCTGGGGGAGCGCGGCACGCGCGGGGGCAAAGCCCCCCGGTCCCGCGCGACCACCACGCCGATCAGGCCGCCCGGGTTTGCCGGGCAAGCTCCATGGCGCGGCGGGCGATCAGGGCGATGCCGGGCTGGATGTCGGCTTCGCGGATCGAGGAATAGCCCAGCCGGAAGAACGGGCAGGGGGCCGGCGGCGTCTCGAAGAAGACCTCGCCCGGCTCGATCAGCACGCTGTCCTGCTGCAGCCGTTCCGCCAGCAGGCTGCTGTCGATGCCGCCCGGGGCCTCGATCCACAGGCTGGAGCCGCCCGAGCGCGCGGCGCCGGCGATGCGCAGCGGCGTCTCGCCCAGGGCCTGCTCCATCAGCGCCCGGCGCCGCTTCAGCGCGCCGCGCAGCCGCACGATATGGGCGTCGTAATGCCCCAGCGCCAGGAAATAGGCGGTGATGCGTTGCAGGTGGTTCGGCGGGTGGCGCAGCATGATCGCCCGCAGCGCCCGTGCCCGGGCGATCAGCGGGGCAGGGGCCACCATGTAGCCGATGCGCAATCCCGGAAACAGCGATTTCGAGAAGCTGCCGATGTAGATCACCCGCCCGGCCCGGTCGAGCGACTTCAGCGCCGGGGCCGGCGGGGCCAGGTAGGACATCTCGAAATCATAGTCGTCTTCGACGATCAGGAAGTCATGCGCGGCGGCGCGGGCCAGCAACTCGCGGCGCCGGGCCAGCGGCATGGTGGCGCCGGTCGGGATATTATGGCTGGGCGTCACGATCACCAGCCGCGTGCCCTGCGGCAGCATCTGCGGGTCGAGCCCGCCTTCGTCCACGTCGAGGAAGGTGGTCGGGCTGTGGGCGCGGCGCAGGGTCTCGGCGAAATCGGGATAGCCCGGATCCTCGGTCACCGCGAGCCGGTCGCCGCGCGCCAGCAACTCGACGGTGATGAACAGCGCATTCTGCGCCCCCAGCGTCACCAGCACCTCGTCCGGCCGGGCGTGGATGCCGCGGCGCGGCAGCGAATGCGAGCAGATATAGTCGATCAGCATCGGATCGTCGGCGCCGTAGAAATCCGAGGCCAGCTCGCCGAAGTCGCGCGTCCCCCAGGCCCGGCGGGCGCAGTCGCGCCAGGCGTTGTGGTCGAACAGCCCCGGGTCGCTTTGCCCATAGATGAAGGGATAGCGGAAGTCGCGCCAGTTCGCCGGCTTGCGGATCACCCGCTGCCGGGGCTGGTGGTCCGAAAGCCAGCTGTCCCAGTCCAGCGCGGTCTCGCGCGGCAGGGGCTCCTGCACCCGCAGCCGCCGATGCGGCACCGTCGCCGCCACCATGATGCCCGAGCGCGCCCGCGTCTCGAGATAGCCCTGGCTGATCAGCTCCTGATAGACCAGCGTCACCGTCATGCGCGAAATGCCGAGCGACTCGGCCAGACCCCGCGACGAGGGCAGCCGCGTCCCCGGCCGGGCCCTTGTTTCCAGGATTGCCTGCACGATGGCCGCGGCAAGCCGGCCTTGCAGCGTGCCTGCCTCGCTGTCGCGCAGGAAGAACATCTCGACGGGGATGCGGTCGCTCATCTGGACCTATCTTTGCTTTCATCTGGTCATATCCTTGCGGCGCCGCACCTGCAACATTTTGTCGCAGAAGCGGTCGGACAGAACCGCGAGACAGACGCGGGCCCGGATGACCAACCTGACCAGCGATGCGCAGGGGCGACGGACCGCCAGCACAGCAGGAACCGGCCGGCAGGGCCAGCTCCGCCAACGACAACGAACAGGGAGTCCCAGAATGACCAATTTCAGCCGGGCCGGAGTCTATCTGGCCGCGATGACCTTCGGTGCCGGCCTGACCGGCCAGGCCCTGGCCGAGACCACGGTGGTCGTCGGCTATCAGCAGATCGTCGGCCCCTTCATCAATGCCATCGCCGACGGCAGCATCGACGCCGCCGCCGAAAAGGCGGGCTACAAGATCGACTGGCGCCAGTTCTCCTCGGGCGGCGACATCTCGACGGCGCTGGCCTCGGGCAATGTGCCGGTCGGCGTCATCGGCTCGACCGGGATCGCCGCCGCCACTACGCGCGGCGTCGAGATGCAGCTGTTCTGGATCCTCGACAACATCGGCAAGTCCGAGGCCCTGGTCGCCCGCTCGGGCTCGGGCATCGAAAGCCCGGCGGACCTGGCCGGCAAGAACGTCGCGGTGCCCTTCGTCTCGACCTCGCATTTCCACCTGCTGGTGGGCATGGACCAGGTCTGGAAGATCGACCCGCGCTCGGTCAACATCCTGAACATGAAGCCGCCGCAGATCCTGGCCGCCTGGCAGCGCGGCGACATCGACGCCGCCTATGTCTGGCCGCCGGTGCTGAGCGAGCTGATGAAGGACGGCAAGGTCATCGCCGACAGCGAACAGATCGGCGCGGCCTCGGTGCCGACCTTCGACGGGCTGGTGGTCTCGACCGATTTCGCCAAGGAAAACCCGGAATTCATGCAGGCCTTCACCGACGCGCTGGCGGCCTCCTATGCCGATTACAACGCCAACAAGGCCGCCTGGACCGTCGACTCGGCCCAGGTCGCGAATATCGTCAAGCTGATCGGCGGCGAAGCGGCCGGCGTGGTCGAGGCGCTGGGCATGCTGTCCTTCCCCGACGCGGCCGAACAGGCCTCCGCGACCTGGCTCGGCGGCGGCGCGCTGAAGGCCGTCAGCGAAAGCGCGCGGTTCCTGGTCGAGCAGAAGCAGATCGACAAGGCGCTGGACGACTATGCCCCCTTCGTCAACGCAAGTTTCGCCCAGGCTGCCGCGAAGTGATGCCCCGCATGCCCCGGGGGGACCATCCCCGGGGCCTCATCCCAAGCCTTTCACCCCCTTCCCTGAAAGACCGCTGAGATGCAGACCCTGAAAGTCTCGAATGTCGACCTGATCTATCCGGGCCACCACAAGGGCGCCCCGGTCACGGCGCTGAAGGGCGTCAACCTCGAGGTCAAGAGCGGCGATTTCGTCGTTGCCCTGGGCGCCTCGGGCTGTGGCAAGACCACGCTCCTGAACCTGATGGCGGGCTTCATGGCCCCCTCGGCCGGCGAGATCACGCTGGGCGGCCGCCCCGTCGCCGGCCCCGGCCCCGAACGCGGCGTGGTGTTCCAGAAACACGCGCTGCTGCCCTGGCTGAATGTCATCGACAATGTCGAATTCGGCCTGAAGCTGCAGGGTGTCGACGCCAGGACCCGGCGCGAGCGCGCGGTCAAGAACCTGGCGCTGGTCGGGTTGCAGGACTTCCACAAGCACATGATCTATCACCTGTCGGGCGGCATGCAGCAGCGCGTCGGCATCGCCCGCGCCCTGACCTGCGATCCGGCCATGTTGCTGATGGACGAGCCGATGGCGGCGCTGGACGCGCTGACCCGCGAGACGGTGCAGGAGCTTTTGCTGCACATCTGGCAAAAGACCGAGAAGATGTATTTCTTCATCACCCACTCGGTCGAGGAGGCGCTGTTTCTCGGCTCGCGGCTGATCGTCATGTCGCCGCGCCCCGGCCGCATCACCCACACCTATGAGCTGGACTTCAACCGCCGCTTCCTGGCCGAGGGCGACTCGCGCGCCATCAAGTCCAGCCGCGACTTCATCGAAATGAGGGAGCAGATCCTTGGCATCATCTATGGCGACGAACGCGCCGGCGAAAAGGAAGCGGCCCATGCTTGAACGTCTGACCCGCGCCCGGCCGGCCCGCCCCGGCGTATCCTATGGCGCGCCCGGCGACGGCAACAGCGCCATGATCAGCCTGGTCACCGCCATCGCGCTGATCGGGTTGTGGTTCCTGGTCACCGGCATGGGCTGGGTGAAACCGCTGTTCCTGCCGTCCCCCGCCGCGGTCTGGGGCAAGTTCGTGCTGGCCGTGACCGAGGGCGTGTCGAACTCGACCCTGCTGCAGCATACGCTGGCCAGCCTTGGCCGGGTGCTGGGCGCCTTCTTCCTGGCGCTGGTCGTCGCGGTGCCGCTGGGCATCCTGATGGGCGTGAACCGCTGGGTGCGCGGCATCCTGGACCCGATCATCGAATTCTATCGCCCGCTGCCGCCCCTGGCCTATCTGCCGCTGATCATCATCTGGCTTGGCATCGGCGAATTCCCCAAGGTCTTCCTGATCTTCCTGGCGATCTTCGCGCCGATGGCCATCGCGGCCCGGGCCGGCGTGCGCTCGGTCTCGACCGAACAGATCCACGCCGCCTATGCCATGGGCGCCAGCAAGTTGCAGGTGATCTTCCACGTCATCCTCAAGGCCGCGCTGCCCGAGATCTTCACCGGCATGCGCATCGGCATCGGCGTGGGCTGGACCACGCTGGTCGCGGCCGAGATGGTCGCCGCCTCGCGGGGCCTGGGCTTCATGGTGCTGAACTCGGCCGAATACCTGGCCTCGGACACCGTGATCATGGGCATCATCGTGATCGGCATCCTGGCCTTTGCCTTCGACATGCTGATCCGGCGCATCGAAAAGGCGCTGATCCCCTGGAAGGGCAAGATCTGATCCAGCCCGTCTGACCCGACCCCGATTCCCCAAGCAAGACAGTCCCGGAGGCGCGATCCCGCGCCACCGCCCGGGAAAGGAGCATCCGAACCATGACCCGCAAGCTGACCGCAGACGACCTGAAAGCGACCTTCGACGCCTTCAACCGCCATGACATCGAAGGTGTGATGACGCATTTCGCCGATGACTGCGTGTTCTACACCGTCGCCGGCGACAACGAATACGGCAACCGGATCGAGGGCAAGCCCGCCATCGCCAAGGCCTTCGAGACCGTCTGGACCACCATGCCGGACGTCGAATGGGCCGACCACAGCCATTTCCTGTCCGAGGACGGCACCCGCGGCGTCAGCCAATGGACCTTCCGCGCCACCAACCCCGACGGCACCCGGACCGAGGTCCAGGGCGTCGACCTGTTCCGCATCCGTGACGGCCAGCTGGTGGAAAAGCAGGCCATCCGCAAGCAGCGCCCGGCCATTCCGGCGAAATGAGGTCCGCCATGCAGGTCATCGAAAAACGCCCGGGCTCGGTCCCCTTCGACCCGTTCTACGATCCGATGACGGCCCCGGGCCTGGGACCGCGCAGCGACTACGCGCCGACCTACTGGATCGGCACCGCGGGCCCGCCGCCCGCCGACGACGGCCCGGTCCGCGGCGATCTCGACGCCGACGTGGTGGTGATCGGCTCGGGCTACACCGGCCTGTCCTGTGCCCTGCACCTGGCCAAGGAGCACGGCATCAAGCCGGTGGTGCTGGAGGCCAATGGCGTGGCCTATGGCTGCTCAACCCGCAACGGCGGCCAGGCCCAGGTCAGCTCGGGCCGGCTCAAGCGCAGCCAGTGGATCGAGCGCTGGGGCCTCGATGTGGCGAAGCGGCTGCATGCCGAGGTCTGCGAGGGCTTCGATCTGTTCCGCGCCCTGATCCGCGACCACGACATCCAGTGCGATCCCCAGGACGGCGGGCATTACTACATCGCCCACAAGGCTTCGGTGATGCCGGGCCTGCAGAAAGAGGCGGCGCTCTTGCGCGACAGCTTCGGCTATGACGCCCGGATGCTGACGCGCGAGCAGCTGCATGCCGAGGTGGTGCGCGACCACGAGGCGCATGGCGCCCTGTGGGAGGCCGACGGCGTCGGCATCCATGCCGCGAAACTGGCCTTCGGCTATCTGCGCGCGGCGCGCGAGCTGGGCGCCCGGGTGCATGTCGACAGCCCGGTGCAGGGCTGGGAGTATCGGGGCGGGGTGCATCACCTGCGCACGCCGGGCGGCACGGTCCGTGCCCGCCGCGTGGCGGTCGCGACCGCGGCCTATGCGCCCCGCGGCCTGCATCCCCGGCTCAAGGACCGGCTGATGCCGATCATGTCGAACAGCATCGTGACCCGCGTGCTGACGCCGGGCGAACTGGAAGCCGTCGGCATCCGCACCGGCTCGCCGCTGACCGACACGAGGACGCTGCGCCACTACTACCGCCTGCTGCCCGACAACCGGCTGCAGATCGGCTCGCGCGCCGCGATCACCGGCCGCGACGCGGCCAATCCCGCGCATCTTCAGGCGCTGAAAGAGGGGATGTATCGCAAGTTCCCGGCCCTGCGCGGCATTGAGCTCGACTACAGCTGGTGGGGCTGGGTGGATGTCAGCCACGACATGATGCCGCGCATCACCGGCATGCCCGACCTTCCCGGCGCCTTCTATGCCCTGGGCTACGGCGGCAACGGCGTGATGTATTCCGCCCAGGCCGGGCGCCGCATGGCGCAGCTGGTGGCGGGCCAGGCCGTGCCCGAGCTGCCGATCTTCAATACCGAACTGCCCCACGAAGGCTGGAGGACGCCGTTCCGCCGGCTCGGCCAATGGGGCCTCTACAAACTCTATCATTACCGCGACGAACGCGCATAAGGAGCCATCGCCATGAGAATGACCACTGAGGAAGCCTTTATCAAGGTTTTGCAACTGCATGGTATTGAGCATGCGTTCGGGATCATCGGTTCTGCGATGATGCCGGTGTCGGATTTGTTCCCGAAGGCGGGGATCACGTTCTGGGACTGCGCGCATGAGACGAATGCCGGGCTGATGGCGGACGGGTTCACGCGCTCGACGGGCAAGATGTCGATGGCGATCGCGCAGAACGGGCCGGGGGTGACCGGCTTCGTGACGCCGGTGAAGACCGCCTACTGGAACCACACGCCGCTTCTGCTGGTGACGCCGCAGGCGGCGAACAAGACCATCGGCCAGGGCGGCTTCCAGGAGATGGAGCAGATGCGGCTTTTTGCCGATTGCGTCTGCTACCAGGAGGAAGTGCGCGACCCGTCCCGCATCCCCGAGGTCTTGAACCGGGTGATCATGCAGGCCTGGAGGAACTCGGCGCCGGCGCAGATGAACATCCCGCGCGACATGTGGACCCAGGTGATCGACGTCGAGCTGCCGCAGGTGGTCAGCTTCGAGCGGCCCGCGGGCGGCGAGACGGCGGTGGCCGAGGCGGCAAGGCTGCTGTCGGAAGCGAAATTCCCGGTCATCCTGTCGGGCGCCGGCGTGGTGCTGTCGGGCGCGATCCCGGATCTGGCGAAACTGGCCGAGCGGCTGGATGCGCCGGTGGCCTCGAACTACCAGCACAACGACAGCTTCCCGGGCAGCCACCCGCTGGCGGTCGGGCCCTTGGGCTACAACGGCTCGAAGGCGGCGATGGAGCTGATCGCCAAGGCCGATGTGGTGCTGGCGCTGGGGACGCGGCTGAACCCGTTCTCGACCCTGCCGGGCTACGGCATCGACTACTGGCCGAAGCAGGCGAAGATCATCCAGGTCGACATCAACGCCGACCGCATCGGGCTGACCAAGAAGGTCACCGTGGGCATCCAGGGCGACGCGGCCAAGGTGGCGCGCGCCGTCCTGGCGCAGCTCGCCCCCTCGGCGGGCGACGCCGGCCGGGCCGAGCGCAAGGCGCTGATCGCGCAGACCAAGTCCCGCTGGGCGCAGGAACTGTCGAGCCTCGACCACGAGGATGACGATCCGGGCACGGAATGGAACGCCGAGGCGCGGGCGCGCGACGCCGGGCTGATGAGCCCGCGCCAGGCCTGGCGGGCGATCATGCAGGCGGTGCCGAAGGAGGCGATCGTCAGCTCGGACATCGGCAACAACTGCGCCATCGGCAATGCCTATCCGAGCTTCGAGGCCGGGCGCAAATACCTGGCGCCGGGGCTGTTCGGTCCCTGCGGCTACGGCTTCCCGGCGATCCTGGGCGCCAAGATCGGCAATCCCGAGGTGCCGGTGATCGGCTTTGCCGGCGACGGCGCCTTCGGCATCTCGATGAACGAGATGACCGCCTGCGGGCGCGCGGACTGGCCGGCGATCACCATGGTGATCTTCCGCAACTACCAGTGGGGCGCGGAAAAGCGCAACACGACGCTGTGGTATGCCAACAACTTCGTCGGCACCGAGCTGGACCGCGACACCTCCTATGCCGGCATCGCCCGGGCCTGCGGACTGCACGGCGTGCAGGTGACGTCGCAGGAGGAGCTGACGGCGGCCCTGCACGAGGCGGTCGAGCGGCAGATGCAGAACCGCGAGACCACCTTCATCGAGGTGCTGCTGAACCAGGAGCTGGGCGAGCCCTTCCGCCGCGACGCGATGAAGAAGCCGGTGGTGGTGGCGGGGATCGACCCGGCCGACATGCGTCCGCAAAAGGGCGCCGCCTGACGCGCTTCTTTGCTCGGCCAATACCCCGGGGGGTGCGCTTGCCGGGCCCCATCGAGGGGCCGGGCAAGCGCGAGGGGGGCGGCGCCCCCCTCGGGGCCCAGCCTCGCCGGCCCCGCTTCGTCGGCTCCGCTTCGCCGACCTCGCCTCGCCGGCCCAAGCTGACGGCGCGCGCGCCCTCCTTCCGACGACGACCCGGCGCGACCCCTCGCGCCGGCCCCATCCCCGCATCCCGGTGACGACGATGACAACCAGCCTGATCCCCTCGCGCAGCCTCCTCTCGGAGGCCTTCCCGGGCTTCGCCGTCTCGGCGCTGGTGGCGGCGACGGCGCAGTTCCTGTCGGACCATTACGGCGCCCCGGCCATGCTGCTGGCGCTGCTTCTGGGCCTGGCGCTGAACTTCCTGGCCGAGGACGGCACCCGCACCGCGCCGGGCGTCGCGCTGACCGCGCGCAGCGTGCTGCGGCTCGGGGTGGCGCTCCTGGGCGCGCGGATCTCGGTCGACATGCTGGCGGCGCTCGGGCCGCGCGCCATCGGGCTGGTGGTCGCCGGGGTGGTGCTGACCATCCTCTGCGGCCTCGCGCTCGCCCGGCTCGGCGGCCGCGACTGGCGCTTCGGGCTGCTCACTGGCGGCTCGGTGGCGATCTGCGGCGCCTCGGCGGCCATGGCCATCGCCGCCGTGCTGCCGCGGCACGAGAAATCCGAGCGCGACCTGGTGTTCACCGTGCTCTCGGTCACCGTGCTCTCGACCGTGGCCATGGTGCTCTATCCGATGCTGGCCGCGCTCTTCGGCTTCACGGCGCGCGACAGCGGCGTCTTCCTTGGCGGCACCATCCACGACGTGGCCCAGGTGGTCGGCGCCGGCTTCTCCATCGGCCCCGAGACCGGCGAGACCGCGACGCTGGTCAAGCTGATCCGGGTCTCGATGCTGGCGCCGGTGGTGCTGGCGATCTCGCTCATCATTCGGGCGCGCGGGCTGGCCGACAGCGACGGCGGCGCGGCGCCGCCGCTTCTGCCGGGCTTCGTGCTGGGCTTCCTGGCGCTGGCGGCGCTGAACAGCTTCGGCGCGATCCCGCAGGCGCTGTCGGACCTCGCCGGGCAGCTGTCCCGCTGGGCGCTGCTGATCGCCATCGCGGCGGTGGGCATCAAGACCTCGCTCAAGCGCATGCTCGAGGTCGGCACCGGCGCCATCGCGCTGATCGTGGCGGAAACCGTGTTCCTCGGCGTCTTCGTGGTCGCCGGCCTGCATCTGCTGGGGTAGACGATGAAACCGCTCGACCGCATCCATGCCGAAGCCCGCGCCCGCGCCCGCCACATCATCCTGCCCGAGGGGGACGACCCGCGCGTGGCCGAGGCGGCGCGGCGCATCACCGAACAGCGCCTGGCGCGGGTGACGCTGATGAACGGGCCCGCGATCCCCGGCGTCACCGCCCTGGTCCCGGCCGAGGCGCCGGACCTGGCCGAGCTTGCCGATCACTGGCACCGGCTGCGCGCCGCCCGCGGCATGACCGCGGACCGCGCGCTTTCCGAGATGCGCGACCCGATCCGCCAGGCGGCGATGCGGGTGCGGCTGGGCCAGGCCGACGGCACCGTCGGCGGCGCGGTCGCCACCACCGCCGACACGGTGCGCGCGGCGCTGCAGATCATCGGCAAGGCGCCCGGGGCCGGCATCGTGTCGAGCTTCTTCCTGATGCTCGCCTGCGGGCCCGAGGCGCCGGTCCGGGGCGGCATGATCTTTTCCGACTGCGGGCTGGTGATCCAGCCCGACGCGGCCGAGCTGGCCGCCATCGCGCGCGCGGCCGCGGCGAGCTGCCGCCAGCTCCTGGCCGAGAAGCCGCGGGTGGCGCTTCTGTCCTTCTCGACCGCGGGCTCGGCCGAGCACCCGAGCCTCGGGCGGCTGCGCGAGGCCCTGGCGCTGATCCGCGCCGCCGAGCCGGATCTCGAGGTCGACGGCGAATTGCAGTTCGACGCCGCGCTCGACGAGGCGATCCGGGCCAAGAAGGCGCCGCAGAGCCGGCTGACCGGGCGGCCGAACGTGTTCATCTTTCCGGACCTGGCGGCGGGCAACATCGGCTACAAGATCGCGCAACGCCTGGGCGGGCTGACGGCGATCGGCCCGATCCTGCAGGGCCTCGCCCGCCCCGCCAACGACCTCTCCCGCGGATGCTCCGTCAACGACATCGTCAACGCAACCGCAATAACCGCAATCCAGGCAGAATAAACAAAAACGGTGAAATATGACCGGGCCGGCCTCGCTGGGAGGTGGCGCCTGAATCCCGCCGTTCAACGGCGCGTCGCTGTGCAGGCTGTGGGAATCACGGCCGGGATCGCTTGGCGCAGGTCGGAAAGAATGTCGCGCCGGGGTGGCGGGGCCTGTCGATCCGCAGGACTGTGTCGAAAACATCGAGGGCGACAGCCTGGATGATATGAAGCTGCACGCCCGCGTGTCGTTTGACGATGGCCTTGGCCCGGTGTTGATGGCCCGACCGGCGCCGCGCGAGATCGAGGCGCTTCACGCCCTAGGTTCTATGGACTCTTTGGATTTCCCTGCTCTGAGGAAAGATGGTTCAAGGCTTCTGTTGCAGGAGGTTTGCGTGGGAACCTTGGATCGGCTGGTGCTGTCGGACGGGCAATGGAACCGGATTTCCGGCCATATCATCGGGGACGGGCGGACACGGGGCGGCAGTGGTCGCGACAACCGGATGTTCGTGGAGGCGGTGCTTTGGATCGTGCGGACGGGTTCGCCGTGGCGCGACCTGCCGGATGTGTTCGGCTCGTGGAACAGCATGTTCCGCCGCTTCAGCCGATGGAGCCGGAAGGGGGGCTGGTGGCGGCTCTTCGCGGCGATGTCCGACGATCCCGATTTCGGAGAGTGTGCGATCATCTGTGTATGACTGATCTGTTCCATGCTTCACGGAAAGGAAGCATGCATGACGATCTCCAAGGAAATTCTTGATGAACTGCTGAAGGGCGTCGATCGCCCCGAGGACCTGCTCGGCGATGCCGGTCTGATGAAGGAGCTGAAGATCCGGCTGATGGAGCGAATGCTGGGGGCGGAAGTGACAGCGCATCTGGGCTATGAAGAAGGCAAGGATGTGCCTGCCGGCCAGCCGAACCGGCGCAATGGCTCGACGACGAAGGTGCTGAAGGGCCAGGACGGCGAATTGCCGGTAGCCGTGCCCCGCGACCGTGACAGCAGCTTCGAGCCCGAGCCAGTGAAGAAGGGCCAGACCGGACCTGTGGGATGGATGACAAGATCATCGGGCTCTACGCTGCCGGGCTGACGGTCCGGGATATCCAGGCGCATCTGCTCGATCTCTACGGCCTGAAGGTCTCGCCCGACCTGATCAGCCGCGTCACCGATGTGCTGGGCGAGGTGCGGGAATGGCAGAGCCGGGCCCTGGACCAGATGTATCCAATCGTGATCTTTGATGCGCTGCGGGTGAAGATCCGCGATGCCGACAGCCGGACGGTCAAGAACAAGGCCGTCTACATCGCCCTTGGGGTCGCCCGCGACGGTCTGCGCGAGGTCCTGGGCCTTTGGATTGCCGAAAACGAGGGCGCCAAGTTCTGGCTGTCGGTGATGAACGAGCTGAAGAACCGAGGGCTGCAGGACATCCTGATCGCAGTCGTTGACGGGCTGAAGGGCTTTCCCGAGGCCATCACCGCCGCCTTTCCGGACGCCATGGTTCAGACCTGCATCGTGCATCTGGTGCGCCACAGCCTGAACTTCTGCTCCTGGAAGGACCGCAAGGCTGTGGCCGCCGATCTGCGCCGGATTTACAGCGCACCGACCGCCGATATGGCTGCCGTGGAACTCGACGCCTTCGAGGAAAAATGGGCCGGGAAATATGCATCCATCGCCCCGGCCTGGCGGCGGGCATGGGCCGAGGTGGTCCCGTTCTTCGCCTTCGATCCGGCGATCCGAAAGGTGGTTTATACGACCAACGCCATCGAGAGTCTGAACCGCGTGATCCGCAAATCCATCAAGACCCGTGGGTCATTCCCGACTGATGACGCTGCAACGAAGCTGATCTACCTGGCGATCCGCAGCTTCGAGAAAGATGGCCGAAACGTTCGGGAATGGTTTGCGGCGCGAAATCAGTTCGCCATAATGTTCGGCGAGCGCTTCGCCGCTTGAGTATCTGAAACCGCATGGACCGGGCCAGATACACAAAGTTCAGGACACTCCCCGATTTCGAATAGCTGATCGTGGACAGCCCGATCATCCGCGCCCACCAACACGCCGCTGGTGCAAAAGGGGGCTGAAGATCAGGCCCTTGGCCCGGTGCCGCGGCGGACCGAGCCCCAAGCTCCACCTGGCAGTGCGAGGCCTTGGCTGTCCGGTCCGCTTCACCCTGACCGCCGGGCAGAAGGGCGACGCCCCGCAGGCCGAGGCGGATCGCCGACCTGACTGCCGAGGTCGTCATGGCCGACACCGCCTATGACAGCGACCGCCTGCGTGAGGCGATCGCCCGCAAGAAAGCTCTTGCCGTCATCCCTAAACATCCCCTCGACAAGCATCTCTGTGCCCGGAGACATGTGATAAAATGCTACTTCTCCAAGCTCAAGCAGTTCCGAAGGGTCGCCACGCGATACGAGAAAACCGCCAGAAACCACCTCGCCGCCATCACCATCGCTGCCATCGTCCTGTGGATCAAGGAAGTGTCCACAGAACCTAG
>LN899545.1_pt9 | contig 97841 bp, 104 predicted proteins | sample 1252501 | NCBI scaffold set LN899544.1 | reverse complement strand
GCTGGCGCAGCGGCTTTTCGCCGCTGCGGTCAGCGCCGCCGACCCGGCGCTGGCGGTGCGCCGGCATTTCCAGCGCCATCCCGACACCGGCGGCACCATCCTGGTCGCCGTCGGCAAGGCCGCGCCCGCATGTTCCATGGTGACGCCAGGAAACCCCTCGACCAGCTCCTGCCGATGATCGAGGGAGGGCAAACAGGGCACCGGCCAACCAATGCGTGTCCGCGAGTCTTGCTCGTTTCGAGGGCCATCTTGCTGTATCACGAAAGGCAGGCGTCCGCAGGGACCGGACAGAACGGGAGGTTGCATTGGAAGCCCAGGCGACGGCGCCCGCCGCCGACAGATCCGACCCGCTGATGCGCCAGGCAAGCGTGCTGGTCGTCGACGACGAACCGGGCATGCGCAATTTCCTGGTCAAGACGCTGCAACCCCATTGCCGCGCGGTGCTGGAGGCGGCGGATGTCGAGACCGCCGGCGCCATGCTGCAACAGCAGCGCTTCGACATCGTGCTGCTGGACAACCGCATGCCCGGCCCGCGCGGCATCGACTGGCTGATGCAGCAGCGCAAGCAGGGCTGGCGGTTCGAGGCCATCATGATCACCGCCTTTCCCGACCTGGATACCGCCGTCGAGGCGATGCGGGCGGGGGCGGCGGATTTCCTGTTCAAGCCATGCCGCGCCAATCAGGTGCTGAACGCGGTGCGGCGCAGCATGGAGCTGGCCTCGCTGCGGCGCGAGAACCTGCTGCTGCGCCATGAGCTGGACCGGGCGCGGCTGAGCCAGCGCAGCCAGCTTCTGGGCAGCTCGCCCGCCATCGAGGAGGTGCGCGACAGGCTGCGCCGCGTGGCGGGCCTGCCGACGCCGGTGCTGATCTCGGGCGGCTCGGGCACCGGCAAGGAAGAGGCGGCGCGCTTCCTGCATGCGCTCTCGGGCCGCGCCGACCGGCCCTTCGTCGCGATCAATTGCGCGACCATCCCCGCCGACATGCTGGAAGCGGAGCTGTTCGGCCATGCGCCCCGTGGCGCGGACCAAGGGCGGGCGGGCCTGTTCGTGTCAGCCGAGGGCGGGACCGTCTTTTTCGACGAGATCGCCGAACTGCCCAGGCCGGCGCAGGCGGCGCTGCTGCGGGTGCTCGACAAGCAGACCATCCGCCTGGTCGGCTCGGAGCGCGAGATCGCGCTGGACCTGCGCTTCGTCTTCGCCACCGGCAAGACGCTCGCGGCCGAGGTCGAGGCCGGCCGGTTCCGCGAGGACCTGTTCTTCCGGGTGAACGTCCTGCAGATCGAGATGCCGCCGTTGAGGCTGCGCGGCACGGATACCATCGACCTGGCCGCCTTCTTCATGGCCGGGCTGGCCGCGGAACTGGGGCTGGAGCCCTTGCCGATCGATTCCCAGGTGCGCGCGGCGCTGCTGCGCCACCCCTGGCCGGGCAATATCCGCGAGCTGCGCAACTTCATCGAACGGTCGCTGATCTTCGGCCGCTTTCCGCTGGAGACGCTGGGGCCGGCCACGCCCCGGGACGTCGAGCCGCTGGATGCGGTGCAGCGCCGGCACATCCTGCAGGCGCTGGAGCTGGCCGGCGGCAACCGCTCGCGCGCCGCGGACTGGCTGGGCGTGTCCCGCAAGACCATCGAGCGGAAATGCGCGCGCTGGGGGTTGTGAACGGCGCCCGCGGCGCGATCACGCCGCAGGCAGCCAGATGCGGAATCGGCTGCCGGTCGCGTCGCTCTCGACCGTGATGCTGCCGCCCTGGCGCTCGACCAGCCGGCGGCAGATCGACAGGCCCAGCCCGGTGCCGCCCTTGCGGCCGCGGCTGGTGACGAAGGGCTCGAAGATCTGCCCCAGGATCTCGGGCGGGATGCCGGTGCCGGTGTCGGAAAGCTCCAGTGTCACGCCCGGCGCGCCGTCGAAAGCCGCGTCGCGGCTGGCGATGCGGATCTCGCCGCCCTCGGGCATGGCGTGGATGGCGTTGGCGATCAGGTTCACCAGCACCTGCTGCAACGCGACCCGGCCGATCCGCACCCTCTGCGTCGAGCGCAGGTCGTGGCGCATGGCGACGGTGCCGCGCGCCAGCATGTGCCGGACCAGCGGCTCGCATTCCGCGACCGCCTGCACCGGATCGGTTGCGGGCTCGCCCTCGCCCGGCTCGTCCATGCGGGCGAAATCCAGAAGCCGCGTCACGATCTGCGAGATGCGGTGGATCTGTTCGTCGATCAGCCGCAGCTCGGTATCGGCCGGCCGGGCCGTCGGGCCCAGGATCTCGCGCAGCACGTCCAGGTTGCCCTGGATCACCGCCAGCGGGTTGTTGATCTCATGCGCGATCCCGGCCGAGATCTCGCCCAGGGCGGCCAGCTTTTCCGATTGCACCAGCTGATGCGTGGCGGCCTCGAGTTCGCGCACCGCCTGGCGCAGGGCGGCGGTGCGCTCCTCGACCCGCAGGTTCAGTGCGTCGTTCCAGGCGCAAAGCTGCCGGTCGCGATCCTGCAGCTGCGCCAGCAGCCTGTCCAGCAGCATGGCAAGGCCGGCGATCTCGTCCGCGCCCCGAGTGACGCCGGTGCGGGCGGACAGGTCGCCGCCGCGCAGCCGGGCGAAGGTCTCGGCGATCTTCTCGAGCGGGCGGAAGATGCTGCCCGCCCAGCGCAGGAACACCGGCACCGTGACCAGCGCCACCAGCAGGAAGGCGGCCAGGACCAGCAGCACCGTGCGGCGCTTGGCCTCGGCGAAGGGGCGCTCGAGGATGCCGACATAGATCATGCCGATGCGCTGGCGCGCGCTGTCCTCGACCGGGGCATAGGCCGAGATATAGCGGTCCTGCAGCACCTGCGCCCGGGCCAGCCAGACCTGGCCCTGGCCGAGCACCCGGTCGCGCACGATGGCCGAGGCCCGGGTCCCCAGCGCCCGCGCCCCGCCCGCCACCGTGACATTGGTCGAAATGCGCATGTCGCCCAGAAACAGCGAGACCGTGGCATGGGCGCCCGGCGGCAGGGTGTCGGGGCGATAGATCAGCTCGTTGATGCGGTCGATGACGGACAGGTTGCGGTTCAGCAGGATGCCGCCGACCATGATCGCCGGCGCGCCGGTACCGGGCTGGCTGGCCGCGACGACCGATTGGACGACCATGCCGCGGGTCTCGGTCTGCTGCGGCTTCTGGCCGGTGGCGTCGACCATGACGATCTCGGCCCGCGCGGCAAGCCCGGGAGAGATGGCGCGAAGCTCGGCCTGGTCCAGGACCTCGATGAGGTTGCGCGCGCCCCGCGCCGGGGCCGCGCCCGGCCCATGCAGCGGGTGCGCCCCCCGCGGGCTGGCCGCGACCATGCCGCCGGCCGGGCTGGCCAGGTAGAGATAGTCGAGCCCCAGCCGCACCCGGTAGACGTCCAGCAAGCCCGGCAGGTCGGCGCTATGGGCGAATTCCTCGGAACGCGCCAGCATCTCGATGCGCTCGCCGGCGGTTTCCAGGATGTTCTGCAGATATTGCTGGGCGATGGTCAGGTCGCTGTTGACCTTGGCGGTCAGCAGCCGGTCGAACTTGAGCGACCATTGATGCATGGTGATGCCCAGGAACACCGGCAGGATCACCAGCACCGGCAAGAGCGCGATGGCGAGCAGGCGGTAGCGCACCGAATGACGCCAGCGGCGGGTCGCCTCAGCCATTCCAGTCCGCCAGGCGCCGGTCGATGGTCTTGCGCGAGATGCCCAGCCGCGCCGCCGCCGCCTCGCGGTCGCCGTCCAGCGCCGCCAGCGTGCCCATGATCGCCCGCCGCTCGATCTCGGCCAGGGTCTGGCCATCGCGGCGGCCCAACGGGGCGGCCAGCGGCGGGAAGCGGCCCAGGATCAGCGCGCGCTCGACGGCATTGCGCAGCTCGCGCACATTGCCGGGCCAGTCGTAGGTGGCGAGGTTCGCCCGCACCTCGGCGGTGATCGGCACGGGCCGCATGCCAAGCTGCCGGGACAGGATGGCCATGAACAGATGCACCAGGTCGAACAGGTCCGGCCCGCGCTCGACCAGCGTCGGCATGGCGATATGCAGCACGTTGATGCGATAGAGCAGATCGGCCCGCAGCCGCCCCTCGGCCACCGCCTTGTCGAGATCGGTATTGGCGGCAAAGATCAGCCGCACATCCACCGGGGTCTCGCGCTCGGACCCCAGCGGGCGGATGCGGCGATCCTCGATGGCGCGCAAAAGCTTGGCCTGGAGCCCGACGGAAAGCTCGGCGATCTCGTCCAGGAACAGCGTGCCGCCGCGCGCGGACATGAACAGCCCCTCGCGGTTCTGCTGGGCGCCGGGAAAGGCGCCGCGGATATGGCCGAAAAGCTCGGTCTCCAGCATGTCCTGCGGGATGGCGGCGCAATTGACCGGCACGAAGGCATGGTCGGCGCGGTCCGACAGCGCATGGATCATCCGCGCCGCCACCTCCTTGCCGGTGCCCGAGGCCCCGGTGATCAGCACCGACGAGGGCGTGGCGGCGACCCGGGCGATCACCTGCCGCACGGCCTCGATGGCCGGAGAACTGCCGATCAGCTCGCTGCGCAGCCGGTCCTGGTCGAGGCTGTTGCGCAGCTCCTGGCGCAGCACCAGGTTTTCCCGCCGCAGCCTCTCGCCTTCAAGGCAGCGGGTGATGCTGTTCAGCAGCTGGTTGGTGCGAAAGGGTTTCAGCAGGAAATCCGAGGCACCGGCCTGCAGCGCCTGGATGGCGGTTTCCATGTCGGCAAAGGCGGTCATCAGGATCGCGGGCGGAAAGAAGCCCAGCCGCCGCTGCTCGGACAGCCAGTCGACGCCGCGCTGGCCCTCCATCAGGTTGTCCAGGATGACCAGGTCGAAGTCGGTCTCGGCGATCAGGGCGCTGGCCTCGGCGGTATTGGCGGCCAGGCGTATGGCGCGGCATTTCGGGGCCAGGATCCGCTCGAGGAAATTCCGCATGCCCGGCTCGTCCTCGACGACCAGGATCGCGGCCTGGGCAATCGCCGCGCCGAACGCGCCTTGCGTGTCGGGCCTTGGGTCGGTTTCTGCCTGCATCACACCCCTTCCCCCCAGGAAAACACAGTCGCATTCCCCCGCCCGGCTTGGCAAGCGTCCGGCTCTTGCCGGATGGACCCGGGCGGGGCGCAGGTCAACGGACAAGCTGTCCGGGTGCCGCGGACAGGTTGTCCGTCGATGCGTCCCGGCGCCACATGCGGGACAGATTGTCCGGGCATGGCGGACATATTGTCAATTGATATCAATAGACTGATCTGGCCTCATCGCTTTTCACGCGCATCCGCGACCGCGAGCCGCACGCCGGAAGAGGAGCCGGCGGCATCGCGCGCCCCAGGTCGCATGCCCAGGGAGGAAAACAACACATGACGGATCTTCAGGAAGGCTGGACAGAGAGCGGCGCTTCCGCCGGCCTGCTGTCCCGAGACCGCACGATCGCCAAGCCCGGCTTCAACCGCTGGCTGGTGCCGCCCGCCGCGCTGGCGATCCACCTGTGCATCGGCATGGCCTATGGCTTCTCGGTGTTCTGGCTGCCGCTGTCGCGCGCCATCGGCGTCAGCGACCCGGTGAGCTGCGAGGGCATGAGCCTGGTCTCGGCGCTGTTCACCACCAGCTGCGACTGGCGCATCGCCGATCTGGGCTGGATCTATACGCTGTTCTTCGTGCTGCTGGGATCTTCGGCCGCGATCTGGGGCGGCTGGCTGGAAACCGCGGGGCCGCGCAAGGCCGGCGTGGTCGCGGCCTGCTGCTGGTGCGGCGGCATGGTCGTCTCGGGCATCGGGGTGATGACGCACCAGCTTTGGCTGATGTGGCTCGGTTCGGGCTTCATCGGCGGCATCGGGCTGGGCCTGGGCTATATCTCGCCGGTCTCGACGCTGATCAAGTGGTTCCCCGACCGGCGCGGGCTGGCGACCGGCATGGCGATCATGGGCTTCGGCGGCGGCGCGATGATCGGCGCGCCGCTGGCCGACCGGCTGATGAACCATTTCCAGTCGGCGCAGGAGGTCGGCGTCTGGCAGACCTTCTTCGTCATGGCGGCGATCTATCTGGTCTTCATGCTTGCCGGCGCCTTCGCCTATCGCGTGCCGCCGGCCGGCTGGAAGCCCGAGGGCTGGCAGCCCAAGACCTCGACGAAACAGGCCGCGATGATCACCCAGCACCACGTCCACCTGCGCGACGCCCACAAGACCCGGCAGTTCTGGCTGATCTGGCTGGTGCTGTGCCTGAACGTCTCGGCCGGGATCGGCGTCATCGGCATGGCCTCGCCCATGCTGCAGGAGATCTTCGCCGGCCATCTGATCGGCCGGCCCGACCTGGACTTCACCCGGCTCGACACCGGGCAGAAGGCCGCCATCGCCGCCATCGCCGCCGGCTTCGCGGGGCTTCTGTCGCTGTTCAACATCGGCGGGCGGCTGGGCTGGGCCTCGGCCTCGGACCGGTTCGGGCGCAAGAACACCTATTTCATCTTCTTCATCCTGGGGATCGCGCTTTACACCCTGGCGCCCAGCGTGGCGCATTCCGGCAACCAGGTGCTGTTCGTGGCGATGATCTGCGTCATCATCTCGATGTATGGCGGCGGCTTCTCGACGGTGCCGGCCTATCTGGCGGATGTGTTCGGCACGCAATTCGTCGGCGCCATCCACGGCCGGCTGCTGACCGCCTGGGCCACCGCCGGCATCGTCGGGCCGGTGGTGGTGAACTATCTGCGCGAGGCGCAGATCGCCGCCGGCGTGCCGCGGGCGCAGGTCTATGACTACACGATGTATATCCTGGCCGGCTTCCTGGCGCTGGGGCTGGTCTGCAACCTGCTGGTGCGGCCCCTGGACGAGAAATGGTTCATGGCGCCCGAGGAACTGGCGGCCCTGCAGGCGCGCGAGCACAAGACGGCCGAGGTGCGGAGCGGCTCCTTCGGCATCGACCGCGGCCGCTTCGACCTGCCGGCGCTGCTGGCCTGGGCTGCGGTCGGGCTGCCGCTGGCCTGGGGCGTCTGGATGACGGCGCAGAAGACCGCGGCGCTGTTTCACTGACGGCCGGGTGGTGCGGCCGGCGGCAGCGCCGGAAGGCCGAGCCGCACCGAAGAACTGCCGAAGCAGCGCCTTCGAACATGAAGAAGCTTGTGCCGCCTTGGTGATTGATCACGGGGGGCTCGAACGCCGAGTTTGACCTGCACGCGGCGCGCCACATCCATGGTCGCCGCCCGGCTGGGCCTTTTCCCGCCCGCCGGTTTGGGCTTTCCTTTCCCTCAAGCCAGCAGGAGATTCGTGATGCCGCCCATCGCCAGCCAGCCCGCGGACGCTTCCTTGACGGCGAATGCGATTTTCCTGACGCTGTCGCTGGACCAGGGCGAGGCGGCGCTGCAGGCCTTTCGCGGCCTCTGCGCCGACCTGGCGGGGCTGGTGCGCGCGGTGGGCTTTCGCAACCCTGCCGCCGGGCTCAACTGCGTGATGGGGATCGGCCATGCGCTGTGGCAGCGCCTCGGGATGGGCGCGACGCCGCAGGGCCTGCACCCGTTCCGCGCCCTCGCGGGCGTGCATCGCGCGCCGGCCACGCCCGGCGACATCCTGCTGCACATCCGCGCCGCGCGGCCGGATTTCTGCTTCGAGCTCGCGCGCCAGCTCATGCTGCGCCTCGGCCCCGTCACCACGCTCGAGGACGAGACCCAGGGCTTCAAGTTCTTCGACAACCGCGACCTGCTGGGCTTCGTCGACGGCACCGAGAACCCCGAGGGCGCCCAGCGGACCGAAGCCGTTCTGGTCGGCGACGAAGACCCCGCCTTCGCCGGCTCAAGCTATGTCATCGTGCAGAAATACCTGCACGACCTCGCGAAATGGGAGGCGATGGGCGTGGCCGCGCAAGAGCGTGTCATCGGCCGCCACAAGCTTTCGGACATCGAATTCCCCGATGCCGAAAAGGCCAGCTCGGCCCATAACGTGCTGACCAACATCAACGACGCGCAGGGCAACCAGCTGCAGATCCTGCGCGACAACATGCCCTTCGGCAGCCCCGGCCGGGCCGAGGCCGGCACCTATTTCATCGGCTACGCCCGCGAGCCGGGCCGCATCGAGACCATGCTGGAGAACATGTTCATCGGCCTGCCGCCGGGGAACTACGACCGCATCCTCGATGTCTCGACGGCGGTGACGGGCGGGCTGTTCTTCGTGCCGACCGTCGATGTGCTGGAGCGCATCGGCGCCGGCCGGCCCGTGGCGCAGGCCGCCGCGCCGGCCCCGGCAGCCGCGGCGGCGCCCGACGGCTCGCTGGGCCTCGGATCCTTGAAACGCGAGACTGGACAGGGGAACTGACATGGACAATCTCTATCGCGAACTGGCCCCGATCAGCAGCGCCGCCTGGGCGCAGATCGAGGAAGAGGCCGCGCGCACGCTGAAACGCTACCTGGGCGCGCGCCGCGTCGTCGACCTGCACGGGCCCGAGGGCTTCGCGCTGTCCGCCGTCGGCACCGGCCACCTGAAGCCCGCGCCGGCGCTGGCCGAGGGCGTCGCCTGTCACCGGCGCGAGGTGAACCCGCTGGTCGAGCTGCGCGTGCCCTTCACCCTGACCCGCGCCGCCGTGGACGACGTGGCGCGCGGCGCCAACGACAGCGACTGGCAGCCGCTGAAGGATGCCGCCCGCCAGCTTGCCCTGGCCGAGGACCGGCTGGTGTTCCATGGCTATCCCGAGGCCGGCATCAAGGGCATCCTGCCCGAGACCAGCAACCCGGCCGTGCCCCTGCCCGAGGATGTCGCCGACTACCCCGAGGCGGTGGCGCGCGCGGTCAGCGCCCTGCGGCTGGCCGGGGTGAACGGGCCCTATGCGCTGGTCCTGGGCACCGCCGGCTTCACGGCGGCAAGCGGCGGGGCCGAGGACGGCTATCCGGTGCTCAAGCACCTCGAAAAGCTGGTCGATGCGCCGGTGACCTGGAGCCAGGCCTTGCAGGGCGGCGCGGTGGTGACGACGCGCGGCGGCGATTTCGACCTGTGGCTGGGCCAGGACATCGCCATCGGCTATCTGTCGCATGACGCGCAGACGGTGACGCTGTATCTTCAGGAAAGCCTGACCTTCCAGATGCAGACCGCCGAGGCGGTCGTGGTGCTGGAGGCCTGAGGCGGCGATGATCCGGCGCTCGCAGCCCAGCCTGCGCGACATCCTGTTCACGGTGCATGGCTCGATCATCCCCTCGATCCTGGGCCGGCTGGCGGCGATCGGGGCGGTGTCGCTGGTGGCGGTGCTGGCGGCCGGGCTGCACCCGGGCATCTTCGCCACGATCAGCGCCTTTCCCTTTACCCTGATCGGCATCGCGCTGTCGGTGTTCATGAGCTTTCGCAACGGCACCTGCTACGCCCGCTGGTGGGAGGGGCGGCAGCTCTGGGGCCAGGTGCTGACCGGCTGCCGCGGCCTGGCGCGGGCCAGCGCCGGCCTGCCGCCCGGCTTGCGCGAGCCGCTGTTGCGCGGGCTTTGCGGCTTTGCCGCCGGGCTGGCGGCGCGGCTGCGCGGCCGGGACGAGCGGGCCGCCATCGCCCGCTGGCAGCCCGACCTGGCGCTGGCCGGCCGGGTCAACCCGACCGACGCGGTGCTGCGCGAGGCCGGGGCGCGGCTGGCGGCGGCGCTGGGACCGGGCGGGCTGGACCCGATCCGCTGGTCGGTGCTCGAGGGTCATCTGCATGCGCTTTCGGCGGCCCAGGCCGGCTGCGAGCGCATCGCCACGACGCCGGTGCCCTTCGCCTATTCGCTGCTGCTGCACCGCACGGCGCTGGTGTTCTGCCTGCTCCTGCCCTTCGCGCTGGCGGGGTCGCTGGGCATCTGGACGCTGCTGCCGGTGCTGCTGGTGGCCTATACCTTCTTCGGCCTCGACGCGCTCGGCCACCAGCTCGAGGATCCGTTCGGCCAGACCCCCTATGCCCTGCCCCTCGACACGCTCGCCCAGACCGTCGAGCGCGAAATGATGGAGGCGATCGGCGCCAGCCCCCTGCCCGAGCCGCTGGCGCCGGACCGGCACCAGCTCATGTAGGGCCGCGCGGCTATTTCACCCGCGTCCAGTGCTGGGTCTTGCAGAACACCGCGATGCAGCCCGACACGTCCAGCGCCTTGCCCTGCAGCTGCATCTTCGACTTGTAGGTCTTGTCGGCGCCCGGATCCCAGATCGTGCCGCCCGAGAACTTGCCGCCGCCGTCGTCGCGCATGCCGGCGACGATGTTCTTGCCGGTATGGGGCGAGGCGATTTCCTTGCCGGCCTTGTCGAAGCTTTTCACCAGCTTGCCGCAATATTTGCCGCCGCAGTCATAGAACTGCACCATGCCGATATTGCCCTGGTCGTTCGCCTGGGTCTGGAAGATGCCGTCGATGCCCTCGGCCTGGGCCGCGCCTGCGGCCAGGGCCAGCGCGGCGGCGATTGCCAGTGTCCTCATGATAATTCCCCCTCCCCGGGGCATGGTTGCGGGGGCCAGCATGACCGGCGCCGCCCGGCCCGATCAAGAATGACGTGAGGTCGGCGATGATCTTCCGCCGAATCCGGCCGGGCCCTTTCGGTTTGCCGCGTCCTGTGGCAAAGGGGCCGCGACCCAACAGGAGAGATGCGATGATCCTCTATCCCGCCATCGACCTCAAGGACGGCAATTGCGTGCGCCTGCTGCGCGGCGACATGGAGGCGGCCACGGTCTTCGGCGCCGATCCGGCGGCGCAGGCCCGGGCCTTCCAGGATGCCGGCGCGGAATGGCTGCATCTGGTGGACCTGAACGGCGCCTTCGCCGGCAAGCCGGTGAACGCGGCGGCGGTCGAGGCGATCCTCTCGGCCATCTCGGTCCCGGCGCAGCTGGGCGGCGGCATCCGCGACATGGCGACCATCGAGGCCTGGATCGAGCGCGGGCTGTCGCGCGTCATCCTGGGCACCGTCGCGGTCGAGAACCCGGCCCTGGTGCGCGAGGCGGCCATGGCCTTTCCGGGCAAGATCGCCGTCGGCATCGACGCCCGCAAGGGCCGCGTCGCGACGCGCGGCTGGGCCGAGGAGACCGACGTGATGGCGACCGATCTTGCCCAGCGGTTCGAGGACGCCGGCGTCGCCGCGATCATCTATACCGACATCGACCGCGACGGCGCCATGCAAGGCCCGAACATCGCCGCGACCGAGGCCCTGGCGCGGGCGGTGAACATCCCGGTCATCGCCTCGGGCGGGGTCAGCTCGATGGCCGATCTGGATGCGCTGCGCGCGACCGGCGTGATTGCGGGTGCGATCTCGGGCCGGGCGCTCTACGATGGCGCCATCGATCTGGCCGAGGCGCTGCGGGCGCTAGCGTAAGGGGGCGGCATGCTGAAGACCCGGGTGATCCCTTGCCTGGACGTGGCCGATGGCCGCGTGGTCAAGGGGGTGAATTTTGTCGATCTGGTCGATGCCGGCGATCCGGTCGAGGCGGCGCGCGCCTATGACGCCGCCGGCGCGGACGAGATCTGTTTTCTCGACATCCACGCCACGCATGAAAACCGCGGCACCATGTTCGACCTGGTGACCCGCACGGCGGAAGCCTGTTTCGTGCCGCTGACCGTGGGCGGCGGCGTGCGCAGCCACCAGGACGTGCGCGCCCTGCTGCTGGCCGGCGCCGACAAGGTCAGCTTCAACTCGGCCGCCGTGGCGAACCCCGACGTGATCGCCGAGGCCGCCGACCGTTTCGGCAGCCAGTGCATCGTCTGCGCCATCGACGCCAAGACCGTGGCGCCCGGCCGGTGGGAGATCTTCACCCACGGCGGCAGGAAGCCCACCGGCATCGACGCGGTGGAATTCGCCATGACCGTCGCCGCCAAGGGCGCGGGCGAGATCCTGCTGACCAGCATGGACCGCGACGGCACGAAATCCGGCTTCAACATCCCGCTGACCCGGGCGGTCGCCGATGCGGTGAACGTGCCGGTCATCGCCTCGGGCGGCGTCGGCGCGCTGGAGCACCTGGCCGAGGGCGTGCTGGAAGGCCATGCCAGCGCCGTGCTGGCGGCCTCGATCTTCCATTTCGGCACCTTCTCGGTGCGCGAGGCCAAGGAACACCTGGCCGCGGCCGGCATCCCCGTGAGGTTGACATGAGCGGCGGATTGCAGCGCCTGGCCGAGACCATCGAGGAGCGCAAGTTCGCCGATCCCGACACCAGCTGGACGGCGAAACTGCTGGCCAAAGGCCCCGAGAAATGCGCCGAGAAATTCGGCGAGGAGGCGGTCGAGGCGATCATCGAGGCGGTCAAGGGCGACCGCGACAAGCTGATCTCGGAGGCCGCCGACACGCTTTATCATCTGCTGGTGATGCTGGCCGCACGCAATGTCACGCTGGCCGAGGTCGAAAATGAACTGGATCGCCGCGAGGGGCGTTCGGGGATCGAGGAAAAAGCGTCAAGAAAGTGACACGCAAATGCTGGACTTGCTGGCCGAGGAATTCCTGCGACCGTCAAGCCTGCCATTTCCGGTCATGGTGCTGCGTCTTCTGATGGCGCTTGGCCTTGGCGGCTGCATCGGCTGGGAACGCGAGGCCCATGCCCGCGCCGCCGGGCTGCGCACCCATATGCTGATCGCGCTGGCCGCCGCCTGCTTCACGCTGGTCGCGGTCGAACTGGCCGAGTTCGGTGCCGCGCATTCCGACCAGCAGCGCACCGACCCGCTGCGGCTGATCGAGGCGGTGACGGCGGGCGTGGCCTTCTTGGCCGCCGGGTCCATCGTCATCAACCGCGGCTCGGTCAAGGGCATCACCACCGGCGCCTCGATGTGGCTCTGCGGCGCCATCGGGCTCAGCTGCGGCATGGGCGACCTGCGGCTGGCGATGCTGGTGACCGGGCTGGCGCTGGTCGTGCTCTACCTGATCCGGCAAATGGTGCCGAGCCCGCCCAAGGACAAGGACGGGGACGAGCCGCGCTAGTCGAACTGCGGCTGGCCGACCGGCGCCGGCTGGGGCGAAACCTGCGGCGCAATCTGCGGCTGGCCCAGCCCGGCCGGCGCGCCCGGGCCCGGGGATTCGCCCAAGCCGGCCGGGGCGCCCAAGCCGCCGGGCTGGCCCAGGTCGCCGAGGCCCCCGGCCGGAAGCTCGATCCTGATGCTGTCCAGGTCCACCGCCGGCCCCTTGTCCAGCATCCCCGTCACCAGCCCGGGCCAGAAGATCACGATCACCACCAGCATCAGCTGCATGACCAGCCACGGGATCGCCCCCATGTAGATGTCGGTGGTCCTGACGTCGCGGCTGGCGATCGAGCGCAGGTAGAACAGCGCGAAGCCGAAGGGCGGGTGCATGAACGAGGTCTGCATGTTGATGCAGAGCAGCACCCCGAACCACACCAGGTCGATGCCGAGCGTTTGCGCCACCGGCACCAGCATCGGCACGACGATGAAGGCGATCTCGAAGAAGTCGAGGAAGAAGGCCAGGAAGAAGATGAAGACGTTGACGAAGATCAGGAAGCCGATCGGCCCGCCCGGCAGGCCCGAGAGCATGTGCTCGATCCACAACCCCCCGTCCATGCCCTGGAACACCAGGCTGAACACGGTCGAGCCGATCAGGATGAACACCACCATCACCGTCAGGTCGGCGGTGGCATAGACCGCCTCGCGCAGGATGGTCAGGCTCATCCGGCCATGCAGCAGCGCCAGCACGAAGGCGCCGACGACGCCGAGCGCGCCCGCCTCGGTCGGCGTGGCCAGGCCGACGAAGATCGTGCCCAGCACCAGGAAGATCAAGAGGATCGAGGGCACGATGCCCATCAGCACCTTCAGCACCAGCTTCAGGTCCAGCTCGCCCCGCACCTCCTTGGGCAGCGGCGGCATGTCCTGCGGCTTCAGGATCGACAGGACCAGGATGAACAGCAGAAAGATCAGCACCTGCGCGGCCGAGGGCCCCATGGCGCCCAGATACATGTCGCCGACCGAGCGGCCGAGCTGGTCGGCCAGCACCACCAGCACCAGCGAGGGCGGAATGAGCTGGGTGATGGTGCCCGAGGCGGCGATGACCCCGGTCGCCAGCCTCGGGTTGTAGCCATAGCGCAGCATCACCGGCAGCGAGATCACCCCCATGGTGATGACCGAGGCCGCGACCGTGCCGGTGATGGCGCCCAGGACCGCGCCCACCACGATCACCGCATAGGCAAGGCCGCCCGGCACGCCGCCGAACAGCTTGCCGGTGCCCTCCAGCAGGTCCTCGGCCAGGCCCGACCGCTCCAGCACCGCGCCCATGAAGGTGAAGAACGGGATCGCCAGCAGCAGGTCGTTCGAGATGATGCCGAAGAAGCGATGCGGCAGCGCCGACAGGAACGAGGGGTGGAAATGCTCGGTCGCGATGCCGATGGCGCCGAACAGCAGCCCGACCGCGCCCAGCGTGAAGGCCACCGGAAAGCCGTAGAGCATGAAGCAGATCATGCACAGGAACATCGCCGGCGGCAGGAAGCCATAATCGAACATGCTCGCAGGCTCCTATTGCAGCGGCTTGGTGTATTTGGTTTCCAGCGTGATCAGCCCGCGCAAGGCGGCGATGCGCTTGACCAGTTCGGACAGGGCCTGCAGGAACAGCAGCCCGAAGCCGACCGGCAAGAGCAGCTTGGCCGGCCAGCGCACCAGCCCGCCGGCATTCGAAGAGCCCTCGTTGATGCGCCAGGATTCGACGAAGACCGGCCAGGTCAGCCAGGCCGCGACGAAGGCAAAGGGCAGCAGCAGGAACAGGATGCCGAACAGGTCGATCCACAGCCGCGTCCGGTCCGAGACCGCGCCATAGATCAGGTCGACCCGGACGTGTTCGTTGCGGTAAAGCGCCGCCGCCGCGCCCAGCAGGACCAGCCCGCCGAACATGTACCACTGCACCTCGAGCCAGGCATTGGACGAGGTGTTGAAGATCTTGCGGATGATGGCATTGCCGGCGCTGACCAGGACGGCGGTCAGGACCAGCCAGGCCACGGCACGACCGATCAGCAGATTGGCGCGGTCGATGCCGCGCGACAGGCCCAGAAGGGCACCCATGGCTGAACTCCTCTCCCTGTCGTTGCGCGGTCCCTTTGCGGGCCGCGCGCCGGTTCGCGCCGGTCGTTCTTTTCGTTTTCTATGCCGGATGGAAAAACCCGGTCAAGCACGGCTCGGTTTACGTGGCGGCAAGCACCAGGAGCACCGCGATCTCGCCGGCCTGCTGCATGGCGCCCAGCACGTCGCCGGTCTGCCCGCCAAGCCGACGCCGCGCGCTGCGGGCGACCCATCCCTGCGCCAGCGCGCAAGCCAGCAGCGCCGCGAGCCACCCCGCCGAAAGCCCCGCCGGCCACAAGAGCACCGCCGCGCCGATCAGCGCCGCCACCCCCGCCTGCCCGGCCGAGATCCGGCCCGCGAGCCGCCCCAAGCCATCGCTGCGCGCGGGCGGCAGCGCCGTAAGCCCCGCCGCCATGCCGGCGCGCGACAGCGCCGCCGCCGCGACCAGCGCAGCAAGGCCCAGCCCCGGCGCCATGGCGGCCAGCGCCGCGGCGCGCAGGCCGAAGCCGAGGATCAGCGCCACCACGCCATAGCTGCCGATGCGGGAATCGCGCATGATCTCCAGCGCGCGGGTGCGATCCGCGCTGCCGCAGCCATCGGCGAAATCGGCCAGCCCGTCCTCGTGCAGCGCCCCGGTCAGCGCCGCCGTGGCGGCCAGCGCCAGCAGCGCCCCGGCCAGCGGCGGCAGGCCCAGTTCTCCGGCCAGCCAGAAAACCCCGCCCGCCGGCAGCGCCACGGCGATTCCGGCCAGTGGAAAGGCCCAGGCGGCCTGCGACAGCGGCACCGGCCGGGCCGGCAGCAGCTTGCCCAGCGGCAGCCGGGTCAGCCAGACCAGCGCGGTCGCGGCCTGCCCCGCCCGGTCAGCCAATCCCCGCCTCGGCAAATGTCGCCATGCCGTTGTGGCATTCCAGCGCCGCGCGCAGGATCAAGAGCGCCACCGCCGCGCCCGAGCCCTCGCCCAGCCGCATGTCGAGCCCCACCACCGGGGTCTTGCCCATGACGGCGATCAGCCGGCGATGGCCCGGCTCGGCGCTTTCATGGCCGATCAGGCAATGGTCCAGCGCGTTGCGGTCGTTGACCAGCAGCACCCCCGCTGCCGCCGAGCAGATGAAACCGTCCAGGATCACCGGGATGCCCAGCTCGCGCGCCCGGATGACGGCGCCGCAGATCGCCGCCTGCTCGCGCCCGCCATAGCTGCCCAGGATCGAGGCCGCCGTCGCCGCGCCCTTGTGACGCTTCAGCCCGGCCTCCACGGCGCGGATCTTGTTGACCATGACCGCGTCGTCGGCGCCGGTGCCGGGGCCGACCCAATCCTCGGCCGTGCCGCCGAAGGTCGCGGCGGCCAGCGCGGCGGCGACGGTGGAATTGCCGATGCCCATCTCGCCCAGCAGGATCACGTCGGCCTCGGGGTCCACCGCATCCTTGCCGGTCTGGATCGAGGCCACCAGATCCGCCACCTCCAGCGCCATGCCGCGGGTGAAATCGGCGGTCGGGCGGTCGAGGTCCAGCGCCAGCACCTGCAGATCGGCGCCCGCCAACCGGCACAGTTGGTTGATCGCCGCGCCGCCGTTGCGGAAATTCTCGACCATCTGGGCGGTGACCTCGGCCGGGAACGGGTTCACGCCCTGCGCCACGATGCCGTGGTTGCCGGCAAAGACCAGCGCCTGCGCGCGGTCGATGCGCGGCCGGTCGCGGCCCTGCCAGCCGGCCATGAACACCGCCAGCTCTTCCAGCCGGCCCAGCGAGCCCGGCGGCTTGGTCAGCTGGTCCTGGCGGTCGCGCGCGGCTGCCGCGGCTGAATCATCATAGTTTTTCAAGGCATTCCTCGTGAAGGTTTCAGCTGCAGGGGCAAGCCGCTGACCGCCATCCAGACCTGGTCGGCCACGGCCGCCACGGCCTGGTTCATCCAGCCATGCTGGTCGCGAAAGCGCCGGGCCAGCGCATTGTCGGGCACGATGCCCAGGCCCAGCTCGTTCGTCACCAGCACCACCGGGCTTTTCTGCGCGCCGAGCGTGGCGCAAAGCGCCTCGACCCGGGGGCCGGGATCGCTGTCAAGGATATTGGCCAGCCACAGCGTCAGGCAATCGACCAGCCGCACCCCCTGCCCGTCCGTATCCGCCAGCGCGCGACACAGCTCGCGCGGCGCCTCGATGGTGCGCCATTCCGGGCCGCGGCGGTCCCGGTGCAGCGCGATCCGCTGCGTCATTTCGTCGTCCCGCGCCTCGGCCGTGGCGATATAGATCGCCGGCCCCGGCGCGCGCGCCGCCAGCTTTTCGGCCAGCGCGGACTTGCCGGAACGGGCGCCCCCGGTCACCATGGTAATGCGCGAAACCTTGTTCATGCTGATCTTGTTTCACAGGACAAGGGCGTGCGAAAGCCGGAAATCGCTCTTGCTATCTTACAGCTTTTCAGGTCAATTTCGATCCATCGCGCGGCAAATCCCCAGAAAAGAACCGCGCCCGCAACATTCGAGAGAGGTGCCTTCATGACCCGCCTGTTCCTGACCACCGCACTGGCCTGCGCCATCGCCCTGCCCGCCTTTGCCGTCCAGCCCGCCGAGGGCGAGAAGCTGGCCGAGAACCAGAGCTATACCTTCTGGCTGCTCGATGCGATCAAGACCGCCGATCCGCAGAAGAACACCGATGTCGAGGGTTCGGACATCATCCGCCAGCTGTTCGAGGGCCTGTTGAACGAGGATCCCAAGGGCGCGCCGATCCCCGGGGTCGCGACCGGCTTCGACCTCTCGGACGACAAGCTGACCTATACCTTCCACCTGCGACCCGAGGCGAAATGGTCGAACGGCGAGCCGGTCACCGCGGGCGATTTCGTCTATAGCTGGCGCCGCCTGGCCGATCCGGCCACCGCCAGCGAATATGCCTGGTTCATCGAGCTGATGAACGTCGAGAATGCCACGGCCGTGGTCAAGGGCGAGAAGAAGCCCGAGGAGCTGGGCGTCAAAGCCGTGGACGAGCACACGCTGGAAGTGAAGCTGACCGCGCCGACGCCCTATTTCCCCAAGATGGTCACCCATGCCTCGACCTTCCCGGTGAACCAGAAGGTCGTCGAGGCCGAGGGCGACGCCTGGACCCAGCCCGGCAAGCTGGTCGGCAACGGCGCCTATGTGCTGAAAAGCCACGACCTGGGCGTGCAGATCAGCATGGACAAGAACCCGGAATATTGGGACGCCGCCAATGTGGTGATGGAGCATATCAAGGGCCTGACGGTGAACGACAACAACATCGCCCTGACCCGCTATCAGGCCGGAGAGCTGGACCGGGTGCAGATCCCCGCCGGGCAGTATCCGCGGCTCAAGGAGCAGTTCCCGGATCAGGCCATCTCGATCCCCTATTCCTGCACCTATGCCTATCTGTTCAACGTCGGCGACAAGGCCCCCGAGGCGCTGAAGGACGTGCGCGTGCGCAAGGCGCTCAGCTATGCCATGCAGCGCGACGTGGTGGTGAACCAGATCCTGCAGGGCGGCCAGAAGCCGGCCTACAACTGGACGCATTGGGCCATCGAGGGCTTCCAGATGCCCGAGATCGACTATGCGGGCTGGACCCAGGCCGAGCGGCTGGAAAAGGCCAAGGCGCTGCTGGCCGAGGCCGGCTATGGCCCCGACAAGCCGCTGAAGCTGACGCTGCAATACAACACCGACGAGAACCACAAGAAGATCGCCGTCGCCGCGCAGCAGTTCTACAAGCAGATCGGCGTGCAGATCGAGCTGAACAACGTCGAGTGGAAGGTGCATACCGACCGCATGCAGTCGCAGGATTTCCAGATGGCCCGCTATGCCTGGTGCGCGGACTATAACGAGGCCTCGACCTTCCTCGACTATTTCCGCACCACGGGCATGAACTACGGCAAGTATTCCAACCCGGAATTCGACAAGCTGATGGACCAGTCGAAGACCTCGGCCGATCCGAACCAGCAATATACCGCGGCCGAGAAGATCCTGGCCGAGGACATGCCGCTGGTGCCGATCTATCAATACGCCAAGGTCGATATGATCCGCGACGACATCAAGGGCCTGCCGACCGAGAACGTGATGAACGACTGGTATGCCAAGGACATCTACCGCATCCAGAAATGACGATCGGGGGGCGGCCCGGCGCCGCCCCTGAACACGTCCGGCACCTGTCCTTGGGAACCTGCGCATGTTCGGCTTCATCCTTCGGCGCCTCGCCGTCGCCATCCCGACGCTGCTTCTGCTGATCGTCGTCTCGTTCCTCTTGATGCATGCCGCGCCCGGCGGGCCCTTCACGCAGGAACGCGCCTTGCCGCCGCAGGTGCTGGCCAACCTGAACGCCAAATACGGGCTCGACGATCCGCTGTGGCGGCAGATCGTCAACTATGTCTGGGGCATCGTCGCGCATTTCGACTTCGGCCCCAGCTTCGTCTATCCCGACCGCTCGGTGAACCAGATCATCGCCGCCGGCTTCCCGGTGACGCTGACCTATGGCGGCATCGCCTTCGTCGTGGCGGTGGCGGTCGGCGTCAGCTTGGGCGTCGCGGCGGCGATCCGGCAGAACAGCTGGCTCGACTACCTCGCCGTCGGCGTCTCGATCGGGGCGCAGGTGCTGCCGAACTTCGTCATGGCGCCGATCCTGGTCCTGGTGTTCACGCTGTGGCTGGGCTGGCTGCCGGGCGGCGGCTGGGGTGGGCCGATCTACTGGATCATGCCGGTGGTGGCGCTCTCGACCAGCTTCATGGCCTCGATCGCGCGCATCACCCGGTCCTCGATGCTGGAAGTGCTGGGCTCGAACCACATCCGCACCGCCCGCGCCAAGGGCCTGCCCGAGTCGCGCGTCATCCTGCGCCATGCGCTGAAGCCGGCGCTCTTGCCGGTCATCAGCTATCTGGGGCCGGCCTTCGTGACCATGATCACCGGCTCGGTGGTGGTGGACATGTATTTCTCGACTGGCGGCATCGGCCGCAGCTTCGTCGATTCAGCGCTGAACCGCGACTATGCGGTGATGATGGGCATCACCATCCTGGTCGGCGCGCTGACCATCTTCTTCAACCTGGTGGTGGACGTGCTTTACGCATGGATCGACCCGAAGATCCGGTACTGAGCCATGATCGAGACGCAAAAGATGCAGTCGCTGGCCGCCCGCCTGTCGCAACCCGAGGTCAAGGGCCGCAGCCCCTGGGCCGACGCCCGCCGCCGCTTTCGCCGCAACAGGGCCGCCATGGTCAGCCTGGCCGTGCTGATCCTGGTCGGGCTGTTCGCGATCTTCGGCAACCAGATCGCCGCCTGGCCGAATGACGAGATGGATTTCTCGGTCATGGGCCAGGCCGCGCAGCTGGGCGCGCCGAGCTGGACGAACGGGCATTACTTCGGCACCGACGACCTGGGCCGCGACCTGTTCTCGCGCACCGTGCAGGGCACGCAGGTCTCGCTGATGGTCGGGCTGATCGGCGCCGGCATCGCGGTGATCGTCGGTACGCTTTACGGCGCCACGGCGGGCTATGTCGGCGGCCGCACCGATGCGGTGATGATGCGCGCGGTCGATGTGCTGATGTCGATTCCCTATATGTTCGTGCTGATCCTGCTCCTGGTGATCTTCGGCCGCTCGATGTCCATGCTGTTTCTGGGCATCGGCCTGATCTCCTGGCTGGACATGAGCCGGATCGTGCGCGGCCAGACCCTCAGCCTGAAACACCGCGAATTCATCGAGGCCGCCCGCGCCGCCGGCGTCCCGGCCTGGCGCATCGTGCTGCGTCATATCGTGCCGAACCTGCTGGGCGTGGTCGCGGTCTATGCCACGCTGCTGGTGCCGCTGATGATCCTGTCGGAAAGCTTCATCAGCTTCCTCGGCCTCGGCGTGCAGGAGCCCTTGACCTCCTGGGGCGCGCTGATCTCCGAGGGCGCGGGGACGATGAACTACGGCACGCTCTGGCAGCTGATGTTCCCGCTGTTTTTCTTCTGCATCACGCTGTTCGCCTTCTTCTTCGTCGGCGACGGGCTGCGCGATGCGCTGGACCCGAAGGATCGCTGACATGGCGCTGCTGGAAATCCGCGACCTGGCCGTGCGCTTCGCCACCACCGATGGCGCGGTCTCGGCCGTCAATGGCATCGACCTGGACGTCGCCAAGGGCCAGACCCTGGGCATCGTCGGCGAAAGCGGCTCGGGCAAGTCGCAGTTGGCGTTCTCGATCATGGGGCTGCTGGCGCGCAACGGCCGCGCCACGGGCTCGGTCCGCTTCGACGGCGCCGAGATCCTGAACGCCCCGCCCAGGGTGCTGAACCGCATCCGCGCCCGCGGCATCGCCATGGTGTTCCAGGACCCGATGACCAGCCTGAACCCCTATATGCGCGTCTCGGATCAGATGGCCGAGGTCCTGATGCTGCACAAGGGCCTGGGCAAGGCGGCTGCCGTGGCAGAGGCGGCGCGCATGCTCGACGCGGTCAGGATCCCCGACGCGCGCGGGCGCATCCGGCTTTATCCGCACGAGTTCTCCGGCGGCATGCGCCAGCGGGTGATGATCGCCATGGCGCTGCTCTGCCGGCCCGAGCTGCTGATCGCGGACGAGCCGACGACGGCGCTGGACGTGACCGTGCAGGCGCAGATCATGCAGCTGCTGGCCGATCTGCAACGCGAATTCGGCATGGCGATGATCCTGATCACCCATGATCTTGGCGTGGTGGCGGGATCATGCGAGCGGGTCATGGTCATGTATGGCGGCCGGATCATGGAGCGGGCGCCGGTCGCGCCGATCTTTGCCGATCCGGCGCACCCCTATACCCAAGGGCTGCTCGCCGCGATCCCGCGCGTGGACCAGCAGGGCGAGCGGCTGATGGCGATCCCCGGCAGCCCGCCCAACATGACCGCGCCGCCGCCCGGCTGCCCCTTCGCGCCGCGCTGTGCCTATGAGCGGCCGGCCTGCGCGGCGATGCCGCCGCTGGAAACCTTTGCCGCCGGGCGCGAGCGCGCCTGCCACGCCCCGGTCGCCGAGGTGCGCGCCGGCCCGCCCCCGCTGCCCGACCAGCCCGAAGCCGCCGCCATCGAGGAGCTTCAGCCATGACCCCGCTCATTTCCGCGCGCGAGTTGCGCGTGACCTTCGATGTGCCGCAGCCCGGCGCCCTGCCCTGGTCGAAGCCGCGCCAGCTGCATGCCGTGGGCGGCGTCAGCTTCGACCTGATGCCGGGCGAGACGCTGGGCGTGGTCGGCGAATCCGGCTCGGGCAAGTCGACGCTGGCCCGGGCGCTGATCGGGCTGGTGCCGGCCACGGGGCGCGCGGTCTGGCAGGACGGCACCGACCTGATCGGGCTCTCGCCGCGCAAGATGCTGAAATATCGCAGCGAAATCCAGATGGTGTTCCAGGATCCGCTGGCGAGCCTCGACCCGCGCATGACGGTGGGCCAGATCATCGCCGAGCCGCTGGTCACCCATCGCAAGGGCCTGTCGCGGGCCGAGGTCAAGACCCGCGTCAAGGACATGATGGACCGCGTCGGCCTGCTGCCGAACCAGATCAACCGCTATCCGCATGAATTCTCGGGCGGGCAATGCCAGCGCATCGGCATCGCCCGCGCCCTGATCGTCGAGCCCAGGCTGGTGATCTGCGACGAGCCGGTCTCGGCGCTGGATGTCTCGATCCAGGCCCAGGTCATCAACCTGATGGGCGACCTGCAACGCGACCTGGGCCTGGCGCTGATCTTCATCGCGCACGACCTCTCGGTGGTGAAGCATATCAGCGACCGGGTGCTGGTGATGTATCTGGGCCGGGTCATGGAACTGGCCGAGGCGCAGGCGCTTTATGCCGAGCCGCGCCACCCCTATACCCAGGCGCTGCTCTCGGCGGTGCCGATCCCGGACCCAGGCCGCGAGCGCGCCAAGCGCATGATCCCGCTGGGCGGCGAGTTGCCCAGCCCGATGAACCCGCCCTCGGGCTGCGTCTTCCGCACCCGCTGCCCGCGCGCGCAAGCGGTCTGCGCCAGCGAACGGCCGGCGCTGGAGGGTGGCGCGCATCTGACCGCCTGCCATTTCCCCGGCGCGCTGACGCCGCAGGAACTGGCCGCGGCCGGTTGAACGCAACGGTGGCGCCGCGCATGCTCCGGCCATGACACAGGATCCGATTCGCCAGACCACCGACGACGCCCGCGCCATGGCCCGCGATTTGCTGGCGCAGGCGCGCCACGCCAGCCTCGGCACGCTCGACCCCGAAACCGGCGCGCCGCTGGTCACGCGCATCGCGCTGCAGACCGATGCCGACGGCGCGCCGCTGGCGCTGCTCTCGGGCCTCGCGGCGCATAGCCGCGCGATCGCCGCCGACCCGCGCGTCGGCCTGATGCTGGTGGCCGAGGCGCCCAAGGGCGACGCCATGACCCATGCCCGGCTGTCGATCCTGGGCCGCGCCCTGCCTGCCCCGGCGGATCAGGCGCGCCGGGCGCTGTGGCTGGCGCGCGACCCCAAGGCCAAGGTCTATCTCGACCTGCCCGACTTCCGCTTCTGGCGCATCGAGCCGGTCTCGGGGCTCTTGAACGCCGGCTTCGGCCAGGCCTTCCACCTGGGCCCCGCCGACATGCTGAAACCCCCGGCAGAGTGATCCGCCGGAGGCCTCGGGAGAACCCTTTCAGAAACCCCTAGTCCGGGTTGTCCATCCGCGCCCGGATGCTGACCGAGCCCCGCGCCGCCGCGTTCCAGTTCAGCGCGATCTGCCGCTGGTTCGCCGACAGCTGCGTCTGCACCCAGGGCATCTCGCTGATGCGGGCATTGGCGGCATTGGTGATGGCGCTGGTCGCGACCACGGATTGCACGTTGCGCACCCAGCCGTTGAACGGCAGCGCCTTGTCCACCGTGATCACCCAGCGGTTCGAGGCCGTGGCCTGGCTATGGCTGATGTCCACCGGATTGGCGACATAGACGTTCACGCCGTTGAACATGTTGCCCTGGAACTGGATATTGCGCATGCGCTGGTAATTCAGGTCGGCAAAGGTGGTGTCGACCTTGTCGATGCGGGTGATCTTGTTGTTCAGCGACTTGAACACATTGCCCATCACCGCCAGCCCGTGGATGAAATGCCCGCTGCCATAGGGCTTCACCACCAGCCAGTTGAAACCCAGCGTCGTGTTCGAGGCCAGGAAAGTGTTGCCGGTGATGGTCAGCCCGCCGAAGGAATACTCGTCGCCCTCGAAATTCGGCAGCGGGTCGTGCTCGTTGGTCCATTCGATCGAGCAATTGTCGATGTAATTGCCGGTGATCGTCGCCTGCACGTTGGTCTGGGTCAGGATCAGCCCGCCGAAGCGCACGCCGTTCTGGGCATTGTCGCCCTGGAACCAGTGGTTGCCCTCGATCATGTGGCCGCCGCCGTTCATCACCGCGAAATGCGCGAAGCGGATGAAGCGGCTGTGGCGGATCTTGGTGTCGTTGTTGTTGATGTTGATGGCGACGGTCTTGCGGTTCTGCGCCAGGTCGCCCATCTCGTTCGACAGGAATTCGCAGCGGTCGACCAGCATGCCCTGGCAGCCGGTGCCGATCGAGGTAATGCCGCGATCCCGGGGCCGGGTGAAATAGCAGTCGCGGATGCAGTTCATCGTGCCGGTCTTGGCCAGCATGATGCCGCTGGCATTGCCCTCCAGCAGGAACTCGATGTCGTCGAAGTTGAAGCGGCTGAGCTGCTCCATGCCCGAGAAATCCAGCGCATAGCGATAACGCTCGAAAGTATAGGTCCGGGTGCCCGCGCCGCCGTAAAGCGGATTGGACAGCGTCAGCGTGCCCTGGGCCACATTCTTCTCGCGCACATAGACCTCGCGTCCGACGCCGTTGCCGACCACGCGCGAGCCGATCTCGATATTGGCGACATTGGCGACGCCCGACAGCGTCAGCGACTGGTTCACGGCATAGGTCGCGACCGAGGTCACGGTGCGCGTGTCCCAGGCCGGGCCCGCCACGATGGCGATCTGGCCGTTCGCGATCACCCGGCGGTTGGCAAAGCTGGTCATGCCCGGCACGGCATCGGTGATGACCAGCGGCTCGGTCAGGTGGACGACGCGGCCGCACAGGTTCAGGACCGCATGGTCGGTAAAGCCCAGCAGCGCCTGGAGCCCGCGCTTCAACCCCTCGGTCTCGTCGCCGAAGGCCGAGGCATAACTCGGATAGTCGAAGCTGCGCGTCAGAGCCAGCCGGGCCGCGCGCGGCATCTTCAGCGTGCCGGTGAAGCGGATCGGCGAGGCGATGCTCAGGTCCGAGCCGATGTAGAACACGCCCGCCGGCACCAGGATGCCGCGCCCGGCCGCGGCCTGGTCGGCGGCGACAAAGGCGGCGCGGTCGTCCGCCGTGCCGTTGCCGATGGCGCCGAAGTCGCGCACGTCGACCCAGTCCAGCATGTCGGGCACGAAGGCCGCCGTCACGTCCTCGATGACGATGCTCTCGATGCGGATCGAGCCGTTGTTGTCGCCGATCAGGTCCAGGCCGAAATGGCCAAAGACCGCATTGCGCCCCCAGGCCATGTCGACCCCGTCGCGCCGCCCGGTGCCGACCACGGCGGCGACCTCGACCACCTGGCCATAGCCCGGCAGCGTCACCGCCGGCCCGGTCTGGATCACGCCCGCGACATTGGTGCCGGCGGCATTGCCGGCAAAGCCCGCGATCCGCACCTGCGGCAGGTTGCCGGCCAGCGCCTTGACGCGGGCCGAGACGCGCAGATAGCTGCCGGGGTTGATCGGCGTGCGCTGCATGTAGCGCAGCGATGTCACCGTCTCCTGCTTCAGGATCTCGAGACAGCTGCCGAAATCCTCGTCCGCCGGGACCAGCGCGGCATTGGCCGCCCCCGCCCAGGTCGGAGAGCCCGCCCGCCCGTCGGTCTGGGACCACTGATTCAGTCCCAGCCGGAAGGCGCGCGGCATCAGCGACTGGTTCCCGATAATCGCAATGGTCATGCCAATTCTCCCTAATCCAGATCAAGCGAGGCGGATGCCCGCGCGGTCTGTTCAGAATTTGGCAATCCCGCGTTAACCAGTCGTTAACCCGCCGCGCGCGGCAACGCCGCCGCACGCAACGGGCATTTTCAAAGCCGGATCAGGCGTTTGCCGGGGCGGCAAGTTCTCCGGCCAGCGCCCGCTCGATCAGGGCGCGGGTTTCCGCGACGCCGTAAAGCGCGATGAAGCCGCCGAAGCGCGGCCCCTGGTCGGCGCCCAAGAGCACCTGGTAAAGCGCCTGGAACCAGTCCTTCATCGGCTCGAAGCCATGCTCGCGGCCGATGGCGAAGACCATGGTCTGCAGCGCCTCGGCATCGGCGGGCTGGTCCCAGGCCGCCAGCCGGCCGGCCAGATCCTCCAGCGCCCGGCGCTCGATTTCCGTCGGGGCGCGGAACACCCGCGTCGGCGCCACGAAATCGTTGAAGTAACGCACCGCGAATTCCGCCGCCGCATCCAGCGTCGGATTGGTCTCGGGGCTGGCCTCGGGCGCATAGCGGCGGATGAAGCCCCACAGTCCCGATTTGTCCTTCGCCCCGGCGACCGAGGCGAGGTTCAAGAGCATCTGGAACGGCACCACCATGTCGCTGGCCGGCACATCGCCGCCATGGATATGCCAGACCGGGTTCGCCAGCTGCTGCTCTGGCGTCTGGTCGGGCCAGGCGCGCAGCTGCTGGTGGTATTCGTCCACCGCCTTGGGGATGACGTCGAAATACATCCGCTTGGCGGTCTTGGGCTTCTGGAACATGAAATAGCTCAGGCTCTCGGTCGCCGCATAGGTCAGCCATTCGTCGATGGACAGGCCGTTGCCCTTGGACTTGCTGATCTTCTGCCCGTGCTGGTCCAGGAACAGCTCATAGGTGAAATGCTCGGGCGGCCGCCCGCCCAGGATCTTGCAGATGCCGTCATAGATCGGGGTATTGGTGGAGTGATCCTTGCCATACATCTCGAAATCGACGTCCAGCGCCGCCCAGCGGGCACCGAAATCGGGCTTCCATTGCAGCTTCACATGGCCGCCGGTGACAGGCAGGGTCAGCTCCTGCCCGTCCTCGTCGTCGAAGGTGATGGTGCCGGATTTCGCATCGACATGCTTGATCGGCACATAGAGCACCTTGCCGGTCTTGGGGCTGATCGGCAGGAAGCAGGAATAGGTCTGCTGCCGCTCCTCGCGCAAGGACGCCAGCATGACCTCCATGATGGCGTCGTATTTCTCGGCCGCCTTCAGCAGCGTCGCATCGAACTGGCCCGATTTGTAGAATTCGGTCGCGCTGATGAATTCATACTCGAAGCCAAAGGTGTCGAGGAACCGGCGCAGCATGGCGTTGTTGTGGCCGCCGAAGCTGTCGTATTCGCCGAACGGGTCCGGCACCGTGGTCAGCGGCTCCTGCAGGTGCTGGCGCAGCATCTCCTGCTGCGGCACGTTCTCGGGCACCTTGCGCATGCCGTCCATGTCGTCCGAGAAACAGAAAAGCCGCGTCGGAATGTCCGAGATCATCTCGAACGCACGGCGGATCATCGTCGTGCGCGCGACCTCGCCGAAGGTGCCGATATGGGGCAGGCCCGAGGGGCCGTAGCCGGTCTCGAACAGCACAAAGCCCTTTTCCGGGTCCTTCTTCTCATAGCGCTTCAGCACGCGGCGGGCCTCCTCGAAGGGCCAGGCCTTGGATTTCATCGCGGCGTCACGCAGGGCGGTCATGGTCGGTCTCCGTTGGCTAGGCTTTCCCCCGTATTGAAACGGGCCGGAATGGTCAATAATTTCGCCGGGCAGCCACGGAGATTTGCCATGACCGACAATGTTCCCTCGTTCTCGCCCTGCGACGCACTGGTCGCGGTGATGGTGGGGGTCTCGGCCTCGGACCAGAACCCGCGCACCGCCGAGCTTCTGGCCATCGAGCGGGCGGTGAACCACACGCCGGTCTTCGCCAATTACGACATCGACCGCATCCGCGCCGTGTCGCAGACCGTGCTGAGCCTGTTCGAGGAAGAGGACGGGCTGGACGCGCTTTTCGGCCTGGTGCGCGAGGCGCTGCCGCAAAAGATGTTCGACACCGCCTATGTGCTGGCCTGCGACGTGGCGGCATCCGACGGCCGGCTGGGCGAGATCGAGGCCGAGATGCTGGCCGAGATCCGCGACCAGCTGGAAATCGACCGGCTGCATGCCGCCGCCATCGAACTGGCGGCCCGGGCGCGGCATCGCCTGCTGTGAAGCGCCCCGGCTAGTGGCGCGGTCGGCATGGGTATTTGCAGAACGAAGAAGATCAGGCGCCGGCGCACCAATGCTCGATCAGCGCTTGTTGCAGGCGTTTGGCGCGTTTGGTCCAGGCCATGACGCCCTCGGGCAGTTCCTGGCCCTCGGTGGCGGCGCGGCGCGCCTCGTCGCCGGCCAGGATGGCGAAGGCCAGTTCGCGCCCGCCCGTGCGCTGCGCGTAGCCGGCGAGGTTCGAGACGAAGTTCAGCGTGCCGGTCTTGGCCGCGATGGCGATGTCGCTTGGCTGCTTCCTGCCCTTGGCGTCGCGCAGCGGGATGGGCTTCATCAGCGGCTTGAGCCCGCCCGCGGCGCCGGGGCCGGCGATCAGCCGGGCCATGGTCCGCGCCGTGACCCGGTTGCGGGGCGACAGGCCGGAATGGTCGTGGAAGCTGAAGCCGGTCTCGATCCCCTGCCCGCGCAGCCAGTCCGCCATGGCCGCGGCCGAGGCCGGGATGTCGCCGGCGCCGCTGGCGGCCAGGCCGATGGTCTCGGCGGTCAGGTTGGTCGAATATTCCATCATGTCGTGGATGATGTCCCGCAGCGGCTGGCTCTCGTGCCAGGCGAGCTCGGCGCCCTCGGGCAGAAGCTCGATCACCTCGGGCGTCGGCAGCACCAGCCCGCGCGCCCGGCACAGCGTCTGGAACACGTCGCCGGCGTAAAGCTCGGGGCGGCGCACCGGCAGCCAGCGGCTGCCCGACTTGCCGAGGCTGGCGCGGGCGATGGTCCAGCTTTCCAGCTTGCCGGATTCATAGGTGAAGAGCGGCAGCTTGCGTTCGACCGCCGCGATGGAGGCGGTATAGGCACGCGGCGACAGCCGCCGCCCGCGCGCCTGCAACGACAGCCGATAGCCCTGGTCGCCGCGCCGCCAGTCCAGGTGCACGCGGTTGAAGTTCAGGATCATGCCCGAGACCGAGGGGTTGTAGGGCAGATGCGCGTCCTGCGCCGGGTCCAGCCGGTCGATGCGCGGCAGCGCCCCGCCCCAGACCGCGAAATGCTGCGGCGCGCCGCCCGCCGCCGTTTCGGCCGCGACGGTGGCGGCGGCAAGCTCGTCCAGCGCGTCGGTGTCGAGCACCGGGTCGCCGCCGCCGGCCAGGATCAGCATCTCGCCCGCCCGGATCACGCGGGTGGCGAAGCGATGCGCCGGCCCCAGCCGGTCCAGCGCATAAAGCGCGGTAACGGATTTCAGCGTGCTGGCCGGCGCCATCGCCAGGTCGGCCTGCCGCTCGGCCAGCAGCGCGCCGGTCGCGGTGTCGATCACCGCGAAACCAACCGCGCCGCCGAGTTGCGCCGCGGCGATCAGCGCCTCGACGGGGTCGGCGGCGGCTTGCGCCCGCGCCAGGCGCGGCGCCAGCGCCATGAGGCCGAGCCCGGCGAGGACCTGGCGTCTGGGCAATGCGGTCATGCCGCCTCCTTCAGCTTGCGGGCCCGGATCGCCGAGGAGCTGAGCTTGCTCAGCGGCACGTTGATCATCGCCCAAGCCGGCGGGGCGGCGTCGGCCAGGTGGCCCGCTTGGCTCTCGGGCAGGCGGGCGCGCCACAGCATCCGCGCCGCGCGCGAGAACCGCGCCGGCATGCGCCAGCCCGGCCGGGCGATCACCCCGATCGGCACCCGCGCGGCGATGTCCTGCCACTGGTCCCAGCGGTCGAACTGCGCCAGGTTGTCGGCGCCCATCAGCCAGACGAAGCGCACGCCCGGGTAAAGCCGCTGCAGACCCGCGATGGTGTCGCGGGTCATGCGGGTGCCGAGCCGCGCCTCGATGTCGGTGATCGCGACCCGCGGATGGGCCATGATGCCCCGCGCCGCCGCGATGCGGCTCGCCAGCGGCGCCGGGCCATGGGCTTTCAGCGGATTGCCGGGGCTGACCAGCCACCAGATCCGGTCGAGGCCGAAGCGGCGCAGCGCCGCCTCGGTGATATGGACATGCCCCTCATGCGCCGGGTCGAAGGATCCGCCCAGAAGGCCGATCCGCATGCCGGCGCGTGCGAGGGGCAGTCCGGCCCGCATCAGAACAGGCCCTGCACCTGGCGCTGGGCATCGAGGCCGATGCGCAGCGCCGCCGGCTCGCGCGGCAGGCCGGGCATGGTCATGATGTCGCCGCAGATCGCCACGACGAAGCCCGCGCCGGCCGCCAGCCGCACCTCGCGCACCGGGATGGTGAAGCCCTCGGGCGCGCCGCGCGCCGTCGGATCGGCGGAAAAGGAATATTGCGTCTTGGCCATGCAGACCGGCAGATGGCCGTGGCCGGCCGCCTGCCATTCGTTCAGCCGCTCGATGATATGCGGCAGGAACTCGACCGCCTCGGCGCGGTAGATGCGCTTGCAGATCGTCTCGATCTTGTCGCGCAGCGGCATGGCGTCGGGATAGAGCGGCGCGAAAGCGGCGCCGGCCTCGGCCATCTCGACCACGGCGCGGGCCAGGTCCTCGGCGCCGGCGCCGCCCTCGGCCCAATGCTTGCACAGCACCGCCCGCACGCCATGCTCGGCGCAATAGTCCTGCAGCGCGCCGACCTCGGCCTCGGTGTCGGTGGTGAAGTGGTTGATCGCCACCACCACCGGCAGGCCGTAGCCGCGCAGGTTCTCGATATGGCGGCCGAGGTTCGCGCAGCCCTCGCGCAGCGCCGCGACATTTTCGGCGCCCAGCTCGGCGCGGGTGACGCCGCCGTTCATCTTCAGCGCCCGCACCGTCGCGACCAGCACCACCGCGTCGGGCTCGAGCCCGGCCAGCCGGCACTTGATGTCGAGGAACTTCTCGGCCCCCAGGTCGGCGCCGAAACCGGCCTCGGTCACCACGTAATCCGACAGCGCCAGCGCCGTGCGGGTGGCCATGACCGAATTGCAGCCATGGGCGATATTGGCGAAGGGGCCGCCATGGACGAAGGCCGGGTTGTTCTCCAGCGTCTGCACCAGGTTCGGTTGCAGCGCGTCGCGCAACAGCACCGTCATGGCGCCGTCGGCGCCGATGTCGCGGGCGGTGATCGGCTGGCGCTCGATGGTATAGCCGATGACGATGCGGCCCAGCCGTTCCTGCAGATCCTCGAGATCGCGCGAAAGGCACAGGATCGCCATCACCTCGGAGGCGACGGTGATGTCGAAGCCGGTCTCGCGCGGATAGCCGTTCGCCGGGCCGCCAAGCGCGATGACCATCTGCCGCAGCACCCGGTCGTTCATGTCCATGACCCGGCGCCAGGTGATGCGGCGCGGGTCGATGTGCAGCGCATTGCCCCAATAGATATGATTGTCGATCATCGCCGACAGCAGGTTGTGGGCGCTGGTGATGGCGTGGAAATCGCCGGTGAAATGCAGGTTCATGTCCTCCATCGGCACGATCTGGGCCATGCCGCCGCCGGCGGCCCCGCCTTTCATGCCGAAGTTCGGACCCAGGCTCGCCTCGCGGATGCAGACGGTGGCGCTCTGGCCGATGCGGTTCAGCGCGTCGCCCAGACCGACCGTGGTCGTGGTCTTGCCCTCGCCCGCAGGGGTCGGGTTGATCGCCGTCACCAGCACCAGCCGGCCCAGCGGCCGGTCGGCCAGCCCGCGGATGCAGTCATGGCTGATCTTGGCCTTGTCGTGACCATAGGGCAGGATGTCCCGCTCGCCCAGTCCAAGCCGGGCTGCGATCTTGCCGATAGGCTGCTTCTTCGCCGCGCGTGCGATCTCGATATCCGATTTCATCTTTTTCCTCCATGACCCCCGCGCGCCAAATTGAGGGGCGAAGGGCCATGCGTCAATCCAACCGAAGTCGCGCCCGCAGCGGCGGCACCCAGGCCGCGCGCCGCATCCAGACCGCCGCGATGGCCCAGAAGGCGACGATCAGCCACAGGTCGATCGCGAGCCGCAGCCAGAACCAGGCCGCGCCGCCCTGCGCCACGGTCATGTCCAGCGCGTCGCCCCAGATCGACAGCAGCACGCAGACGATGAACGAGTAAAGCCCGCCGCGGCCGATCTCGGCCAGCGCCTCGCCCGGGGCGGTGCCGGCCATCCAGGCAAAAGGCCGCGCCAGCGGCACCGCCACCAGCCAGCTGGCGGCCAGGATCGCGATCAGCCGCGCGAAATCCAGCGACCATTTGTCGATGCCGCCGGTCAACGAACGGATGAAATCCGTCACCGGCTTGGCCGGAGGTCCGATGCGCCAGGCCAGGACCGTGGTCAGGCTGAACAGCATCACCGCGACCGACAGCACGGTCAGCAGCGCCGCATGCCGGCGCAGCACCGGCATGATGCGGTCGCGGAAGGCGCCCATGGCGACGCCGGCAAAGAACAAGAGCTGCCAGCCGAAGGGGTTGAACAGCAGGCCCGGCCCGGGGCGCTGGTTCGGGATCAGCGCGTTCAGCGGCTCGGCGAACCACCAGACCGCGACCGAGACGGCCAGCGCGGCCCAGGGCATGCGCAGCATGAAAGGCACCGTCAGCGGCACGGTGGCGATCAGCAGCACGTAAAGCGCCAGCACGTCCAGCAGGTTCGGCTGCATCCACATCAGCGCCACGGTGGCGACATAGCCGATGGGATGCTCGAAGATCCAGCGCGCGTATTGGAACCAGACCGCCGTGTGGTTCATGTGCAGCTTGAACAGCAGCGCCGAGAACAGCGCCAAGAGCACCGCCCCGGCGATCAGCGCCAGCCAGACCTGCGCCGCCCGGCGCAGGAAGCGCAGCTGCGCCACGCGCCGGCCCTGCCGCGCCTCGACCTTGACCCAGACCATGCCGACCAGAAAGCCCGACAGCAGCACGAAAAGCTCGGCCGCGTCGAAGACGGCGAAATTCGTCAGCGTGACATTGCGCAGCAGCCCGATGGGCATGTGGTCCAGCATGATGCAGACCAGCGCATAGCCGCGCAGCATGTCGAGAGCCGCGATGCGTTTCATTCTGCGGGCAGGCTCGCGAAGGCTTCGATCAGGGCGCGGTTCTCGACCAGCGCCAGGGTCTCGGCCGGGCTCAGGAAGCGCAGCGCCTGCGCCTGGCTGGCGGCATGGCCGATCTTGGCCTCGGCCGCGATCGCGTCCAGCCGCTCGGCCGCCGGGCCGCGCGGGGCCTCGGGCAGCAGCGCCAGCATCCGCGCCCGCAGCGCCGGGTCGTCGCCCAGGGCGGCGATGCCCCGCGTCGGCAGCCTGGCGGCGATGCGGAAGTCCAGCGCATTGGCGGCGGTCAGCAGTTCGGGCGGCTCGCGTTCCTCGGGGGTGACCAGCAGGCCCTGGCGCCGGGCCCAGCGGCCGAAGACCGGGCTTGCCGACCAGCGCGAGGTCAGCGGCGACAGGATCAGCCCGGCCAGGATCGGCGACAGCCACACCAGCTGCCAGGGCGACAGGATCGCCAGCACCACCAGCGTGCCGACGCCCGCCACGACATGGATGGCATGGCGGCGCAGCACCACGTGCCAGGGCGGCATCTGCCCGGCGCGGACCTGCGCCTCCCAGCCGGAATCGCGGCCGCGCAGGATCTCGAAGATCTGCCGGGTCTGGATCAGCATCTGCACCGGCGCGATCAGCGCCGAAAGCACCATCTCGAACAGCCCCGAGCCCAAGAGCCGCACGCTGCCGCCCGAGTTGCGGGCCAAGGGCCGCAGCCAGGCGCGGAAGATGGCGATGAACTTCGGCACCAGCAGGAAGGACATGGCGGCGATGAACAGCCAAAGCATGCGCACCGGGTCGAAGGTCGGCCAGGTCGGGAACAGCTGATAGGTCTGCGGGAAATAATCCGGCCGCGACAGCAGCACATTGGCCGACAGCGCCAGCCCGACCAGGATCATCGCCAGCCAGATCGGCGACATCAGGAAGCCCAGGATGCCGATGGTGAAATGCACCCGGCTGATCCAGGCGAAGCCGCGCGAGAAGATGATGCGCGCATGCTGCAGGTTGCCCTGCGCCCAGCGGCGCTCGCGCACGGCCATGTCCAGCAGCGTGGGCGGGCTGCCCTCGAAGCTTTGGCGCAGGTCGTGGTCCAGCCGCACCTTCCAGCCGGCGCGGCGCAGCAGCGCGGCCTCGACGAAATCATGCGACAGGACATGGCCGCCGAAGGGCGGCTTGCCCGGCAGCTCCGGCAGGCCGCAGCATTGCGCGAAGGCGGGCACGCGGATGATGGCGTTATGGCCCCAGAAATTGCCGCTGTCGCCCGACCAGGCCGAGACGCCGCGCGCGATGGCCGGGCCATAGATGCGGCCGGCGAACTGGGTCAGCCGGGCAAAGATGGTCTGGCCGCCGACCAGCATCGGCATGGTCTGGATCAGCCCCACCGCGGGATCGGCATTCATCCGCGCCGACAGCGCCTTGATGGTCGCAGCGCCGACCACGCTGTCGGCGTCCAGCACCACCATCTGGTCATAGCGCCCGCCCCAGCGGCGCACGAATTCGCCGACGTTGCCGGCCTTGCGGCCCTTGTTGTCGCGCCGGCGCCGATACCAGACCGGCACCGGCGAGATGTCGCGCAACCGGCTGACGGCGGCCATCTCGGCCAGCACCGCATCCGGGTCGCGGCTGTCGGACAGCACGAAGATCTCGGCGCGCTGGCCCAGGCCCACGCGGTAGAGGTCGCGCGCCAGCGCCGCGAGCAGCCCGGCGGTGGCCGCCGCGTCCTCGTTATAGACCGGCATGACCACGGCGATGCGGGCCTCGTTCGGGCCGTCGGGCGTGCGCGGCCGGCGCGCGAAGACGCCGGCGATCATCGAGGTCAAGAAGAAGCCGACCCAGGTGAAGGTGATCGCGAACAGCACCAGCAGCACCGATTGCAGGAAGGTCATCGAGGTGCCAAAGGCCAGCACCATCTGCTTCCAGCCATACCAGGCGATGGCCGCGGCGCCGCCAAAGGCCACGATCCGCGCCGCGATGGTGCCGAGCCCGGGCCAGCGGCTGTCCGGCCCCAGCGGCGGGCGGCCGCGGAAATCCTGCTCGGGCATGTCCAGCGGCGCCTCGGGCGGCGTCGCCGGGCCGTCGGCCTGCGGCAGGTCCAGCGCCTCCCAGCGTTCCTCGGCCGCAAGCGGCAGGGTTTCTGGCGGGCTGGCCGGCGCGGCGGCCGGCTGGCTGCGGGTATCGGTCACGTCGGTCACTCGCGGGTCCAGCGCGCAATCCAGGTTTCGCTGAGCGGCCCCTCGGGCCCGTTCAGCACCGCCGAGAGATCGGCCAGCTTGGCGCCCTCGGGCACGTATTCGAACGCCAGCCGCATCCGGCGCTGTTCCGGCAGCCGCAGCAGATAGCTGTGCCCGATCCGCCCGGCCGAGGCGCGCACCGCCGGCACCGGATCCTCGGCACCGAACAGGCCCAGGTCGAAATCGACGATATAGGTGCGGGCGTTCGGATCGTTGATCGCCTTGCCCGACATGGTCTCGACCACGCGAGAAATCGGTGCGCTGTCAGGCACTTCCGAGGCAAAGCTCAGAATGTAGTTGAAGTCGTAGCGGTTGCCGGTGACCAGGGTGTCCGCCGGCTGCCAGAAGCTGACGATATTGTCGTTGAACTCGTTCTCGACCGGGATCTCGATCAGGTTGACGGTGCCCTTGCCCCAGCCGTCCTGCGGCGCGATCCAGCCCGAGGGCCGGCGCTCATAGCGCGCCTCGGCGTCCTTGTAGCTTTCGAAGTCGCGCGCCCGCTGCGCCAGGCCGAAGCCCAGCGGGTTGTTGTCCATGAAGGCTGAGGTCTGCAGCGTCGAATGCCCCGACAGCACCCGCCACAGCCGCTGCTCGTCGCCGGTCAGCATCTGCAAGCCGTCGCTGTCATGCACCGCCGGGCGATAGTCGTCCACGCGCGAGCGGTCGGTCGGCCCGAACCAGTACATCGAGGTCAGGGGCGCGATGCCGATGTTCCTCATGTCGCTTCTGGGGAACAGCGAGACGCGGGTGTCGAAGACCGTCTCGGCGCCCGGGGTGATGCGGAACTCGAAGGCGCCCGAGACCGACTTGCTGTCCAGAAGCGCATGGATCAGCACCGAGCGGTCCTGGTCGCCCGGCTTGTGGATCCAGTAGCCGCGGAACAGCGGGAATTCCTCGCCCTCGGGGCTGCCGGTGCCGATGGCCAGGCCGCGCGCCGAAAGCCCGTAAAGCGTGCCGCGCGCCACGGCGCGGAAATAGCTCGCGCCCTGGAAGACCGCGACCTCGTCCATGACGTCGGGCCGGTTCAGCGGCGTGCGAATGCGAAAGCCCGACCAGCCCATGTCGCCCAGCGTCTCGTAATCCACCCCGTCCGGGAACTGCGCCGGGTCGAAGTCGAACATATGCGGGTCGAACTTGACCGGGATCACCACGCCATTGTCGACCAGGCTGATGTCCACCGGCTCGTGGAAGATCGAGCCGGGCGGCAGCAGGTCCAGTGCGAAATCGCGGCTGCCGACCCAGGGATCGCGGTCGCGGCGGAAGCGGATGCCGCGATACTGGTCATAGGTCAGGTTGGCGAAGGTGCCGATCAGCTCGGCATCGCGGTATTCATAGGGCTTGCTGGCCAGGTCCTTGGCCATGGCCGCCACGTCCTCGAAACCGAAGGGCTTGGGCGGCGCGGCATCGGTCGGTTCGGTCTGCGGTTCGGGCGTGGCCGTCTCGGGGCTTTCCTGCGCCAGCGCCGCGCCCAGCGAGGACGACAGCGCGCCCACCGCCGTCATGGCGGCCCCGGCAGAGATGACAAAATCGCGACGACGCATCGACCAACCTCATTCTTCGGGCGCGAAGGCCCAGAAATTCCGAGCGGATTTCGCATTGCCGCGCGGATCAGGCAAGCCTTTTCGCGTCAGGTGGCAACCACTTGCCGAGAGTTGCGGGAAAATCGTCGCAGAAAGGGCCGCGCAGGTCAAATGCCCGCGCGGCCCCTTGGATTTCCTGGCCCCCGATCAGCGCGCGATCTCGCGCACCACTCGCCCCTGCGGGTTCAGTTCCAGCAGCACCGGCTCGCCCTCGGGGTTGTTGGCCTGGGCGGTGACGCGGGGGCCGTCCTGGGTGATCTCGCCCAGTTGCGTATAGCCGGCCGCGGTCAGCGCCTGGCGCAGCACCTCGGGCGCGATCGCCGCGCGCTCGGGCGCGTCGCCGGTCGGCCGAGGCGCGTCAGGCCCCCGCCCCTCGCGGCGGTCGTGGTCGCGCTTGTCGCCCCAGTGGTGGTCGCGGTCGCCGCGCCGGTCGTCATGGCGCTTGCCGTGGTCGCGGCCGCGGTCCTTGCGGTCGTGGTCGTCATCGCCCCGGGCAAAGCGCAGCAGCGTGCCATCCTCGGCAAAGGCGGCGCGGATGCGGTTCTTCTCGGCGTCCTGGCCGGCCAGCATCACGCCGCGCTCGCCGGTGAAGACCGCGCGCAGGCTGCCCAGTTCGGCAAAGACCGCGTTGTCGCGCACCACCTGCGGCACCAGCTGCTCGACCAGCGCCTGCGGCAGCGCCGCATCGCCCTGGGCCTTGATGCCGCGCAGCGCACCCTCGGCGGTCAGCATGGCCTGGATCCGGTTGCCGTCGGGCAGCTTGCCCTCGACGCTGCTGCCGCCGCGCGCGCGCTTGGTCGTGACATCGGTCAGGCCGGCGTCCTGCAACACCTTCGGCAGGGCGGGAGCCTGCGCCTCGGCCGCCGGCGCCGCGGCCGCCGGAGGCACCGGCGCGGCCGGCGCGGCATCCTGCGCCAGCACCGGGCCGGCCAGCAGCGCCAGCACGGCGGTCAGCGCGAGGGGGGTGCGGAAAGTTCTGCTCATTTTCTGGTTCCTTGCGTGTCGGGGCGACGGCGCCCCATGCGAATCAGCGATACCCCGCCCCTTGCCAACGAAACGCCAACAGCCCGTTTGGCTTTCGTTTGGTTTTGTCGCATTACAGGGGACAGATGGTCCATGCCCGCATCCTTGCCCTGCCGCTGATCGCCGCGCTGGCCCTGCCCGCCGCGGCCGACGACCACGACCACGACCGCGGCCCCCGGCCCGAGGACCTGGCGCCCGAGTTCCACGATATGGAATTGCCGGAAAGCCACGTCCTGCCGCTGAAACAGGCGTTCCGCATCGTGGCCAAGCGCTTTCGCGGCCGGCTGATCGCCGCGCGCATCGCCCTGCCCACGCCCGAGGAAAGCGCCCGCGGCGTGGTGCTGGTGCATCAGCTGCGGCTGCTGACCCCGGCGCGCGACGTGCTGGTGATCCGGCTCGACGCGCAGAGCGGCGCCTTCCTCGAGGTCGCGGGCGCCGGGCTGGCCGAGGCGCGCCGCAGGGAGGGCGAGCGATGAAATGCCTGATCGTCGAGGATGACCCGACCCTGTCCGCGCAGCTGGCGCAGGCGATGCGCGACGGCGGCTTCGCCTGCGACCTGGCCGCCGACGGCACGCAGGGCGAATTCCTGGGCGCGACCGAAAGCTATGACCTCGCCATCCTCGACCTCGGCCTGCCCGGCCTGCCGGGGATCGAGGTGCTGACCCGCTGGCGCGAGGGCGGCGTGACCATGCCGGTGCTGATCCTGACCGCGCGCGGCGACTGGACCGACAAGGTCGCGGGTTTTCGCGCCGGCGCCGACGATTACGCCGTCAAGCCATTTCGGCTGGAAGAGGTGGTGATCCGCGCCCAGACCCTGGTGCGCCGTGCTGCCGGCCATGCCCAGGCCGTCATCAAGGCCGGGCCGCTGCGGCTGGACAGCCAGCTGGGCGTCATCACCAGGAACGGCATGGCGCTGAAGCTGACCGCCTTCGAGACCCGCATCCTGTCCTATCTCATCCACCACCAGAACCGCGTCGTCAGCCGCAGCGAGCTGTCCGACCACCTCTATGATTCCGCCGCCGACCGCGACTTCAAGTCGATCGAGGTCGTCATCGGCCGGCTGCGCCGCAAGATCGGCGAGGGTCTGATCGAGACCCGGCGCGGCGAGGGCTACGTCCTGCAGGCCGCGCCGTGATCTGGCCGCGCGATTCCATCCGCGCCCGGCTGATCGGCCTTGGCGCGGCGCTGACGCTGGCGGCGCTGGTCGCGGGCTATCTGGCCATCGCCGCCATTCTCGAGGATTTCGTCGCCGGCCGCTTCGATGCCGAGACCGAGGCGGTGGCCGATGCGCTGATCGCCGGCGCCAGCATCGATGCCGGCGGCCGGCTGCTGGCTGGCCCCGAGCCGACCGACCCGCGCTTCCAGATCCCGCTCTCGGGCTGGTTCTGGCAATTGTCGCAGGACGGCCGGGTGACGGCCAAGTCGCATTCGCTCTTCGACAATGTGCTGCAGCCCCCCGATGCCGAGTTGCAGGGCGGCCCCGGCCTCGGCCCCGATGGCGAGGCGCTGCGCGTGACCCGCCATGGCTTCACCCTGCCCGGCAGCGATTCGGCGCTGGCGGTGACGGTGACCGCGCCCCGGGCCGAGATCGACGCGAGCCTTGCGCGGCTGCGCCGGCCGCTGGCGGTGTCGCTGGCGGTGCTGGGGCTGGCGCTGACCGCGGCGAGCCTGCTCCAGGTCGCGGCGGGGCTGCGCAGCCTGGACCGGCTGGGCCGCGACCTGCGCCGCATCCGCGCCGGCCGGGCCGAAAGCCTGCCCCTGCCCGCCGTGGCCGAGCTGCGCCCTGTCGCGGCCGAGATCAACGCGCTTCTGGAACAGAACCGCAGCGTGCTGGCCCGCGCGCGCGAGCATCTGGGCAATCTGGCGCATTCGCTGAAGACGCCGCTGGCGGCGCTGGACAATGCCCTGCCGCCGGACCATCCCGGCCATGCGCTGGTGGCGCGCATGGACCGCCAGATCGGCTGGCACCTGCGCCGGGCGCGCTCCTCGGCCGCGCCGCGGCTCCTGGGCCACAGCACCGCCGTCCTGCCGGTGATCGAGGATATCCTGCTGGTGCTGCGCGGTCCGATCCGCGAGTCGGGCTTGGCCGTCGAGGTCGCGGCCCCCGGGCACCCCGCCTTCGCCGGCGAGCGCCAGGATCTCGAGGAGATGGTCGGCAACCTGGTCGAGAACGCGGTGAAATGGTCCTCGGGCCGGATCCGCATCAGCGCCGCGGTCCAGGGCGACCGGCTGCGCATCGCCATCGAGGACGACGGCCCCGGCCTGCCGGACGCCGATCACGCGCTGGCTCTGACCCGCGGCGCGCGCCTGGACGAGGCCGGCCCGCCCGGCACCGGCCTGGGCCTGGGCATCGTCGCCGATCTCGCGGCGCTGCACGGCGGCGCGCTGGCGCTGGAGCGGTCCGACCTGGGGGGCTTGCGCGCCGTGCTGAGCCTGCCGGCGATCGCCCCGGGCGGCTGGCAAGCGACGTCTTGACTTGTTGCCGCCGGGGCTGCGAAAGGAGGGGCCAAGGAAGTGTGGCCGAGTGGTTTAAGGCTCTGGTCTTGAAAACCAGCGTGGGGGAGACCCCACCGTGGGTTCGAATCCCACCGCTTCCGCCACTTGCCCTCGCGAAAGCGTTCTCCCCATCCGGCTGCGGCCGGATTTTTGCGTTGTTTTAGAGGGTTATGCGGGTGGGGCTGTTGACCTTTTCGCGCAGAGTCGCAACGGAAACACTCTCTCCCGCGCTGAATTCTCTGTACCTGTTGACTAGACGCGCCAAGGTTCAGTCGGCGCAACCTGTTGAAATCGTACGGTTTCGTTCGATGCAAAGCTATTGACTTCGACGACAGGGGCAGCCTGCCGAGTTGGAACGGAGATCGAACCTTCGCCAGAGAAGCGACGCGTTCAGAAGTTCAGCCAAGGTTGCTTGCAGCGCTACTCCAGTCATACGGTGCGGCAAGGTCGACTTGGCCGATCTCGATACTGGGCGAGCCATTTTTCAGCCATGAGACAAGCACAGCGCAGGTCGCCATGACCTGTTCCGGCTTGCGCAGCGCACATTCCCAAATGGTGGCGACGCGCCAGCCATCTGCCAGAAGCGCATCCCGTACTGAACGATCCCGGAGAACATTCGCTGCGAACTTCTCTGCCCAGAACTCAGGGCGGGTCGCGGGCGTGGTCGCATAGCGGCAGCCTTGGTGACGGTGCCAGAAGCAGCCATGCACGAAGATGACGGCCCGGTGCTTCGCGAGGATCAGGTCCGGCCGACCGGGGACACCCTTTCCATGCAGCCGATACCGGAAGCCGCGCGCGTGAAGCGCCCGCCTCAGCACCATTTCCGGCTTGGTGTCCTTGCCCCGGATCCCGGACATCATGCGGGAGCGGGTCTGCCTGTCGACGATATCCGCCATTTGCCTCCTGGCCTCTGCGTCCGGACCTGGTATACAGCCTGTAATCCGGATTCGAGAGGCCCCTGATTTGCCAGCCACTTTCGGCATCGTCGATCTGTTTGCCGGCCCAGGCGGGCTGGGCGAGGGATTTGCGGCCCTCGATGTCGGCGGCCACGCGCCCTTCCGGATCGGCATCTCGGTCGAGAAGGAGGCCTCGGCGCATCGCACGCTGACCTTGCGCGCCTTCCTGCGGGCGTATCAGGCGCGTCACGGATTGTTGCCACAGGCCTTCATCGACTTCCACGCCGGGCTAATTCCGGAGCCCGACTGGGGCGCGGTGGATGCGGCTGCGTGGCAGCATGCGATGGCGGAGGCGCAATGCCTCGAGCTTGGAACGGAACACGCCACCGCTGCCATCGATCACACGATCGGCGCGCTGCGCCAAGATTTCGATGACACCATCCTGATCGGCGGTCCGCCCTGCCAAGCCTATTCGCTTGTAGGGCGCGCTCGGGCGAAGGGGAAGGTCGGATACGTCCCCGAGGAGGACGAGCGGCACTATCTCTTCCGCGAATACATCCGCGTGCTTGACCGCCTGCGCCCCGCAGCCTTCGTCATGGAAAACGTGAAGGGCATGCTGTCCTCGACGATCGAGAGCCGCCTCGTCTTCGAGATGCTGATGGAGGACCTCGCCTCGCTCGGCACCGGTCGGGAGCATCACTACGAGATGCGGGCGATCCGGGTGGCGGACGGCAGAGCCAGCTTGCAGGAAGCCGCGCAGCCCTCCGATTTCATCGTCCGCGCCGAGGAGTTCGGGGTTCCGCAGCGACGTCACCGCGTGATCATTATCGGCATCCGCTCTGACCTGGCGGACAGGGCCACAGGGACGAGCATACCGATTTCGGGTGTGACACGGACCGTCGATGACGCCATCGGCGTGATGCCGAACCTGCGCAGTGGCCTGAGCCGTGGTCGCGACGACCCGGCGAGCTGGCGGCGCGAGGTAGTCGAGGCCGCCCGGTTTCTGGCAGGCATCCACCGGGGCAATGGGGATGGCCCGCTGCGCGATGTCTTCTCCGCTGTTGCCAGGGGCCTGAAGAACGGACTGCTGGCACCACGCCTGTCGGCACGGCGCCCCGAGGGCTACGGCACCTCGAACGACGAGCTCCTTGCCTGGCTGGAACGCCCTGCACTGCGCGGTATTGCGCAGCACGAAACACGCGGGCACATGCCATCGGATCTCGGGCGCTATCTCTTCGCTGCCGTCTTCGGCGAGGTGCGCAGATACAGCCCCAAGGCCTCCGATTTCCCGCTGTCGCTCAGCCCCGACCACCGCAACTGGCACAGTGGCGTCTTCAATGACCGTTTCCGGGTCCAGCTGGCCCGTGAACCGTCCACGACGGTGACGAGCCACATCTCCAAGGATGGGCACTACTTCATCCATCCTGACCCGTTCCAGTGCCGGAGCCTGACGGTGCGCGAGGCCGCCCGCCTCCAGAGCTTTCCGGACGACTACCTTTTCCTTGGCAACCGGACAGAGCAGTATGTGCAGGTCGGCAACGCCGTTCCGCCCTACCTAGCCCGCCAGATCGCCCAATTGCTCTTGCGCGTTCTTACCGGACCGCTGCCCGACGAGGCGGTGGTTGGAAGGTCCGCAGACCATGCTGCTCGCAGCTCAGAGATTTCCTGCGCAAGCACACCTGCATCCGAAAGTCTGCCGAGTAGATAGTCCAGCGCGTTCCGTTCACTCCGCTCGAGTGCAGCGTGACCTGCAGCGAAATTTTCCAAGGCGGACTGTGACTTCGGGGAGAGCCAGCCGCGCCGTCTGGCCTCCTGCGTCACATTACGGGCCGCTTCTGCGAGGGACACTCCAGACAGCGGAGGCTCTGCCTCGCCGACGGAAGCTTCCGGCACGCCGAAAACCCCATTGAGGAAGCTGGCGAGATCGCCGGGCGGTATGTCCGCAAGGGACCTTATCTCGTTGCGGACCCGGATGCGTAGGATCGCGCGACGCATGATGTCTTCCATGGACGCCTTGCCATGATGGCGCGCGGCGCGGAGCCAGGCCTCGGCGACTGCCAGGGCGAGGATCCGGTCCCCACCGATGCTCGGCCTCTCGGTGATCTGCACGAGGGCATCCTCGGTCAACTCCGCCAGAAGTCGCCAGCGCTCGGGGTGCGCCCCCCCCCGGTCGAGCGCACGACCACGCATCCAGAGCCTCTGGAAGGTGTTTCGGACGCCGCCGCCATATCGCTCCGCCGAACTGCCGAACCGCCAGTGCACGATGTCGGGGGCCACAACCGAGGCGACGAAAGCCCAGACGTCATCCCTTAGTGCCTCACCGCCGACGAATAGGCCCGATTGTGCAAGCCAGGCGGCAGTCTCGGCATCAAAGTCAGCATGGGACTGCCGGGCACCTTGCTGTCCAAACCCATGTTTCTGGGCAATTGCGACGAGATCCTGCCTCAGCGATGCGAGGGACGCCGCTGGGACTGGCGCACCGCCGGTCGCGGCATAGCGCACCTGATCAGGAAGGTCGTCGGAACAGAACCTGGCCCAGCCAGACGGGCCTTGCTCAAGGAACCTGCGGACGATGCCGTCGCAAGCGGGACCGGGTAGTCTTGGAAGCAGAATCGTCATTGGCCAAGCCCCGGCTCGGCGAGCGCAAGCATGGTGGAGCGGAACACGCCCGGACGGCTTTCCAGGACGGAACGGATGAAGGCCGCGTCCTTGCCGGGCCATGCCTTGCGCAGCCATGTCGCGGCCTGGGCGCCGAGCGACCCGGGCTCCGCTGCATCCATCATCGTCTCGGCTTCGGGGTCGGCAAGAAAACGCTCGCAGATCTGACTCATGACATCGCCAAGCAGGAACTGGATCGTGGCCGGGTCCTCGTCCTCGATCCGCTGAAGGGTCTCGCTGGACTTCGCGTTAAGGTAAAGGCGAACCGCTCCATGGAAATCTCGCGTCCAGTCCCCCGGCGACCAGTGCAGGTGCCACGGCGCAGCACCGGCAATTCCGCCACCGAGCATCTGTGCGAGGTCCACCGTCTCGATGGGGAAGCGCGGCTCTTCGCCCTCGAGCCTGACCCGAACGCTCTCCGACCAGAGCCGGTCACCAGGATGGACGGGTGACAGCGCCGAGGCCTCTGCGGGGGCATTCGCCAATAGGAACTCCGTCTGCAGATCGAGGATCATCGAAAGCCGGCGCCCCTCGACGGTCTGAACGAACTCCCAAGACGTGTCGTCCGGTCGGAGCTCCCGGCGCGTGCGGGAGAGGATCAGGCGTGGCAGCCTGCCTTGACCCGTCCCGATCCTAACCGAGGCGGCCAAGGCGAGCTGATCGACGGGAATGCCGAGATCGGACGCTGCCAAGTCGTAGTTCAGGCGAATCGTCCTGCGAACTCGGATGTCGGTCGCGCTGTCCCAGTGAGGAAGGAACTCGCCCGACGCGGACCATTCGACACCGTCCAGCGAAATCTCCCATGCCGACGCTTCCACGGCCGCCTCGGAAAGCGTGAGGAACGGAAACGCGACCCGGCGGTTCATGCGGCGGCCTCCGGGATGACATCCGCATCCGCCGTCACCGCGCAGTCATCCGGCACACGGACACGGATCTCGAACCATCCCTCCCGGCCGCCGAGATCGAGCGTGTTGCCGGTGGTTTCCGCCTCTCCGTCCAGCCACCTGACGGACAGAACGTCAGGCCTGCCGACGGTGTCGTCGGCCGATCCGAGCGTAGCCCCTTCCACGGCGACAGAAGCCGAGGCAATCAGCTTCGCGCCGCTTCGCCGCGTGTCCTGCGTTACCTCCGTCAGGAAGACGGCAATCCGCCCGGCATCGCCCGCTTCGAGACGCTGGAAGACGGGACGACTTGCCCGCACCCTCGATGGGCGCCCACCGCCGGAACCTCCGAAACCTCGCCGCCGACCGGCACCGTCGCCCCCGACGTTTTCGAGCACCGCCCCGAGACGCCCGGCAAGGCGGGCGAGCGGAGGGCCGGATCCGTCCCCCGGCCTAGGGGAGACCGGCACCATGCCCATCTCGGCGGCGATTTCCCTCAGGCGCTTCAGCGCGATGTTGACGTAGCGCTTCTCGTTGCCTCGCGGCAGGTTGTCGGGAACCCAGTCGTCATGGGCAGGCGGTTCGGAATCCGCGAAGGCCTGCTCCACCTCGTCCTCGTCACTGGCGATGAACACGCCCGCCCATTCCAGCCTGGCGTCGGGGAACGGATTGCCCTCGAGATACTTCACGACGAGTTCGACAGGCCGCATCAGCGCAATGTGGTGCATCTGCTCGGGGACAAGCCGAACGTCCTCATCTTCAGTCAGGTGACGCCTAGGCAACCGCAGGCCCTTCTCGATCGCGAGCGTGCCGAGGAACTTCTGTGGCCTCTGGGACTCGATCCGCCGAATATCGTTGCCCGTGCGGGCCCGCGCAGCGCTCATCGCCTTGCACAACAGATCGAACGGGGCGAAGTCCTCAGGCGTCGGAACGGGAATTTCCCGATCCCCCACCATCACCCTGCAGGCGAACCGGTGCTTCGCGGGAGCCTCGCGCATCATCCGCGGCCAGAAATTCCAGAGAAGAGTCTCGATTACGCGGTTTCCGGTCGCCGTCAGATCGTCCTCGTCGGTCTGGAATCCGAGGATCATTATCGACGTCCCCGACCGGCCGGAGCTGCGTTCCGGCAGGCCGAGACTCCCTGCCAGCGTAGAGGCGGCAGCACCCATCACCGGATCGGCGATTCCGTCCTCCGGATCCCTGACGCCCCACCAGTGACGGCCCGTGAAACGCCGCCGCATTCCGTTTTCCGGCTTCTCGAACGAGCGGCCGACATGGCACGCCATGAGCCGCCGTCCCTCGGGTCCTTCACCGAAGGGCAACGTATCGACGATGATGGTGCTGCAGGAGCTGGCACGGTAGAGTGCCACCTTGCCGAAGCCGTAGGTGCCCCCTCCCTGTTCGGTATCCCGTGCGGTGCCTATGTTGCGCAGGAAATCGATGAAATTGGTCCGTTCGGTTCCGACCGGTATGCGGTCCGACCGTGTCGGGCCGCCAAGGCCCACTGTGCCGAAGTCGCAGATCTCGAGAACCACCGCATGTTCGGCCGTGAGAAAGGTCGAGATCGTGGCGGAAGACCCCGGTTCATCCGGGATCTGGGAAAGGATGAAGCTGCGAAGGACGCCGCGCTGGGCATCCGAAAGTGTCCGCAGCCTGATCGTGATCTCGGGCCCGACGCCCGATTGCGCGGCGTCGGCGATGTTCTGGACCGCTTCCCGGATAACCGTCTGCAACGGATCGAGCGTTGGCGCACCGAGCAGACGTCGGAAGTTGTCGCCGATGTTTCCGGTCGAACCGTAGGGCTCGGAATGGAGCTCGAGCGGGCTCAAGGTCATCAAGACAATTCCTGAAGGAGTGAGACGAATTCCGCTGGCGGGCATTCTGCGTCGGAGGCATGCCCGAGATCGATCCTGTAGGTCGCATCGACGATACCTGCAGGGATCATTCCTCCGATAAAGCTCGAAGGCGCTATCCGGGGAAGACCTGGGCCGACACGATAGAGGCGTTCTGCCTCCGCCCTGAATGCGAAACGGTTCCATGCGGCGTCATGCACATCCGTGCAGCCGACGGCCGCGAACAGTGCCCGCAGTCCCGCGGGGTCGTCGGCCCGCAGCAAAGCCCTGTCTCCGAGCGAAGCCACGGTGAGAAGCCCGCCCTCGACCGCTTCGAGGATCAGATGCGCAAGGTGCAGCGATCCGCCCGCAGGCGGTTCCAGCTGATCGATGCCGTTGATGGTGACCTCGCAGGCCCCTACGCCGAGCGATGCCTTGACCTCCAGCGAGACGTCTCTCGCCCGGAAGTCGTGTCGGTCTCCGGCCGGCCCGCGCCAGCAGCGCCAGGCTGACGGCGAGTTGTCCAAGAGCCGGTTCAACACGACCAGCTCGGCCACGAGGCCGACAACCCGCGATCTGTCCATCTCGCTCCCTGTCGGCGGGACGAGCAGTTCGCGGAAGTCATCGAGCGCACCTGCCACCGCCACGACCCCGTCCTTCCGGTCGGCCAGACGGCGGACGATGTCATCCACGACCTCGCCGAATACGGCTTCGAGATCCGGCGACTTGCAGATGACGTCGAGAAACCGGATCGCGCGTTGCCTTTGCGTGAGTGTCGTAACGGCGATCTTCAAGGCATTGCCCGTCTCGAGGGCACCGATCTTCTCGCCCGCCGCAAGCGGCACCAGCAGCCGCGCCTCTCCGCCGGAACCGACGGCCAGCCGAACGGGCCCCGCCTTCGTAGTTGCGCCAAGAGGCAACGAGGGTATGCCGAGACCATCTCCTTGGATGTGACCTGCCCGAAGGACGTTCCAGCGTCCCTGCACCGGGCTCTCCTGCTCGGGTCTAGACACCTGCTGCCTCCGTCTGCGCGGCCTCCTCTTCCTCGATCGCGGCAACTTCCTCGGCCGACAGCGGCTGCAGTTCTACCGAGACGAAGCTCCCGCCTTCCGTGACCGATCCGGGGAAGACGATCCCGATGCCGAGCACGTCATGCACGGCATCGAGCGGCACTCTCGCCTTGCTTTCGCGCTCGGGGCGCGAGTCCCGCGCGATGGGATAGAGCAGGAGAAGTGGAACCTGTCCCAAAGCGTCCAGCCTCGCCGCCTTAAGTTCATCCCACGTTCCGTTGCCTCCGACATCGTCGCCACAGTCAAAAACCACATCGCGTCTCGACATCAGCGCTTTGATGTCCGCGATCCCGTTTGTGTCCTTCAACCGCGCGCGGTTGACCGTCATGACAGCACCGATCGTACCAAGAGGAGTTTCTGAATCGCGACCGCGGCTGGACTCGACGATACCGACGTTCCATCGAGACAGGCGCGGATCGGCCCCGTCGACGAAAGGCAGCAACATTGCGGGCAGAAGATCGGCCTGGGTGGGCTCGACGAAATAGGCCTCAAGGAATCTGCGGACCGACGACTTCGGTACGTTGCGCCAGAGCTTGCGGTCCGCCGTTTCCCGATCACGCAGGCCAAGCGCCTCGATACGGCTGACCAGTTCGCTGCCTGCTGCCCAGTTCCTCTCGAGCAGTCCCCCGTCAGTGTGAACGAAACGGAACGTCTGGCGGTGGGTTCCCCAATAGCTGACCGCGCAGCGCCTCGCGGCACGCATCTTGTTTGCCGCCGTAATCGCCATACCGGGGATTGCCCTGATCCGGACCGCAAGGTCCATCGGCGTTAGGTCGCGAAGCCGATACTGTTCGATGTCGTCCCTGATTTCCTGCTCGACGGAGGCAAGTTGCCTGAACCTCAGCTTCAGGCCGCGCGGCATCCAGATCCGCGGAAGATCCTCGTAACCGGGCCGGTAGCCGAACCACCGTCCCATCTGGAGGAGCGTGTCATACTGGTTCGCCGTTCGCAGGAAATAGCTGACCATCAGGCCTTCGAGGGTCAGGCCCCGAGCGAGGATGGAGCCGCCCACCACGATATAGGTTCTTGCCTTGCCGGAATAGTCGATCCTGTCGTCGCTTGCGCCGTTCTCAACCGGGAACTCGATCGCTTCAAGTACTTCCGGCAGATACTGGAAGACCTCTTCCAAGGTGACCGGATTGGCATCAGTCAGGTCGTCCGGCAGTCGTCCCTGTTCCTCGTCCCAGACCCGACCGAGCTGGGAACCGATGTCGGATGCCTGATCGACCAGATCCCCGCGGTGCACGTCGACCCAGCCTTCGATCAGTGCCGCGACCCGCTCGTGCGCACGAACGTAGGCCGACGTATGCACCAGCATCGTCATGTGCTGGTCCCCATGTCCGCGGGCGCGCCGAGCGGCGCAGCACGCGAGGAAGTAGAGGATGGCGGCCTCGAGGCTCGGCGTCATGGCAGGCTGGAAGGCGTCGCGCTCCTTCCTGCTGCGCGGCTGCAGCCCCGCCTCGTCCTCATCCGGCACGTCGCGGATCATGTCGAGCCCTTCCTCGTCGGGCCGCACGTCCTCCGGATCGATGGGCGTCTTCCCGAACAGACGCTCTGTGCCGAAGTACCGATCGGGCTTCGGCAGTGCCGTGATGAAATCCCGTGGATAGAGATCGTCGAGCTCCTGGCCGTCGACACGGTATGGGTTGATCAGCACATTCGCGAAGGGTGTGGCAGTGTAGCCGACGTAGGTAACCGAAGGGAGCAGACCGAGAAGCTCGCGGATGCGCTGGTTGATGGCCGTCATGTCGAGCTCGCCCCGCGCCGAGTTGACGCTTGCCTGGTCGCATTCGTCGTCGATGACCAGAACCCGGAGCTGCTGCAACACAGCCGGCAATGTCTCCCTGATGGCCTTACGCAATTCTCCAAGGGGCGAGACGTTCTTCTTGATGACGGCCAGCTGCGCCTTGTCGGAATGGGAGAGGAAACCGCCCTGAGGCGGTGCCCGGAAATCCCTGTCCACCTCGTTCGACGTCAGGACTTGCCAGTTCAGGGGATTGCGTCGCACCAGGTCGGAATACAACCTGAGCTGGGTCTGGTGGCGCAGCTTGTTCGTGAGACCGGCGAGGACGATCACGGTGTCGTAGCCAGCATCGAGCGCCTTCGCGATAACGGCCGTCATGTTGGCCGTTTTGCCCGACTGGACGTGGCCTACGACCAGTCCGCGACACGAGAACTGGTTCCTCGCTGGATCCCGCGGGTTCTCGAGAAGAGAGACCACCTCGTTCGAGGCGTCATCGATGCCGCGCACGTCGTCCTTGTGCCACTTCTTCTCGTTGAGAAGGAAGGACTTCACGGCAGGCCAGTGCAGGTCCGACGGCCTTGGGCCGAAGTACCATTTCGGCCGTTTCCTGATCACCGAATGGCTGTGGAGTATCTCGATCTGTTCGAACTCGCGGGCGACGATGGCAGCGGCTTCGTCGATTTCAGCAGACAGATGAGCCGCAAGCCCCGGGGAAAGGAGGTCGAGTTCGGCGCGAACAGCAGCAACCGCGCTTTCGAGATTGCCATGCCGAGGCAGCGCCTGGCGAATGCGTTCAATCAATCCATCAACCTGAGGCCCCGGCACAATGCCCTCCCGATCACCATACGAGCAATCTCCAGAAGAACTGGATCAAGCCCAAGCAATCACGCGATGATTTCGGGATCAAGTCGAAGATTGGACTGGAAGTGCCGAAAATGTCAGAAAGACTCCAGCTGCCTCTCCCATTCCTCCGGGAACCCGACCATCAGTCGGGCCAGCGTCACGTCCGGCCCTTGCTGCCCTTCCAGAATTGCCTCGACGATGTCCGGCGCGAGCAGCGTCAGGCGCAGGACGCGGGTGAGGTAGGACGGGGCGATGCCTTCCTGCGCGGCGAGGTCGGCAATGGTCGCGTGCCGACCGATGTCGATCATCCGCTTCCAGCGGAACGCGCGGGCCAGCGCCTTGACTAGAGCGTCGTCGGGGCGCCGGGGCGGCGCGATGCCTTCGGGCAGGTGCATCTCCTTTCGCCCGCCGCGCTTCGCGAGCCGGAACGGGACGCGCAGGGTGACGGTGTCGGCGGAGGCGGAGCGGGTCATGCGGCCTCTCCGATTTCGCCCGCGAGCATCTCGCGCGCGAGGCCGCCTAGGCCGTCGATGCGCAGGCGCAGGTCGAAGCCGTCAGGGCCGATGTCGATCCGCTCGACAAGCAGCGCTACGATGCGCGCCTGCTCGGCCGGGAAGAGTGCGGCCCAGAGCGCGTCGAGGTCGCCGAGCGCGCGGCGTGCGTCGGCTTCGACGAGGTCGCGGTCCTGCCCCCGAGCGGCCTTCCAAGTCCCCGCAACAATCTCTGGCTGCCGGAACACGGCACGGAGTTGGTCGATGACCGCGGCCTCGATCTCCGCTGCTGGCACGCGGCCGATGGGGCAGGATCCAGCGCCATGCTTCAGCACCGTCTGGCTGACATAGTAGCGGTACAACCGCCCGCCCTTGCGGGTATGCGTCGGCGAGAAGGCCGCGCCATCCGGGCCGAATAGCAGCCCCTTCAGCAGTGCGGGCGTCTCAGCGCGGGTGCGCGCGGCGCGCTTGCGCGGGCTCTCCTGCAGTATGGCGTGGACGCGGTCCCACGTCTCGCGGTCGATGATGGCGTCGTGCTCGCCAGGGTAGCTGTCGCCCTTGTGCACCGCCTCGCCGATGTAGGCGCGGTTGCTCAGCATCCGGTAGATGTATTTCTTGTCGATCCTGTTGCCGCGCGGCGTCCGGATGCCGCGAGCGCCGACGTCTCGCGCCAGTTCCGTGCAAGACCCGATCTCGAGGAAACGGGCAAAGATCCAGCGCACATGCGCGGCGGCGGCTTCTTCGACCAGCAGTTTCCGATTTTCCACCCGATACCCGAAGGGTGGCACCCCACCCATCCACATGCCCTTTTTCCGGCTGGCGGCGACCTTGTCGCGGATGCGCTCGGCCGTGACCTCGCGCTCGAACTGGGCGAAGGAGAGCAGGATGTTCAGCGTCAGCCGTCCCATCGACGTGGTGGTGTTGAGGGACTGGGTTACCGAGACGAAGGTGACGCCGTTCCGGTCGAACACCTCGACCAATTTGGCGAAATCCGCCAGCGAGCGGCTGAGGCGGTCGATCTTGTAGACCACCACCACGTCGACCAGCCCGTCCTCGATGTCTGCCATCAACCGTTTCAGGCCCGGCCGTTCCAGCGTGCCGCCGGAGATGCCGCCGTCGTCATACTGATCGCGGACCAGCACCCAGCCCTCGGACCGCTGGCTGGCGATGAACGCCTCGCAAGCCTCCCGCTGGGCGTGGAGCGAGTTGAACTCCTGCTCCAGCCCTTCCTCTGAGGATTTCCGGGTGTAGACCGCGCACCACAGCTTGCGGACGACCTTTGATTTTTCCATGGGCTTCGTCATGTCCGCCCCCTGTGGTTCTTGAGCCCGAAGAAGACCCACCCGTTCCACCGCGTGCCGGTGATCGCCCGGGCGATGGCGGACAGCGACTTGTAAGGGCGGCCCTGCCATTCGAACCCGTCGGCAGTGACGGTGACAATCTGTTCGACGCCCTGCCATTCTCGCAGCAACCGGGTGCCGGTGATGGGACGACCGCGGTCGGCACGAATGCTGCGCTTCTTCCGGTCGCCGCCGTCCAGTTCCTCGCCCAGCCGTTCCAGCCGCCGGACGGTCTCGGGCTTCAGCCCGCCATAGGCGAGTTCCTGGATCCGGTAGGCCAGGCGGCTTTCCAGGTAGCGGCGATTGCACGGCGGCGGCTCGCTGTCGAACAGGTCGCGCCATCGCTTCTTCAGGTCGGGCGTCGGGGTGGTCTTGAGCGCGGCGAGGCGCGCGGGGATGGGATCGGGCTTGTTCATGCAGTTCTCCGGTGCGTTGGAGTTGCATGACTGCATTGGTCGGGCGGAGAGTGTAGGCAACTTTCTCCGGTATCGTCAGATACTTCGCCCGCCTCCCGCATCCGCAGCCGAACCAGCCCGAGCGCCAGCAGGCCGCACAGCTCGGTGCGACGTTCGGCGGGTGTCATGAGGGAGGGTGACAGGGGATTGGGGCGCTTCATCTCGGGCTCACGGGCTTCTCGAAGATGAAATGCCACCCGTGCCGGCGGATCGGGACACGGTCCACAAAAATATTGCCACAGCGCGCACGCCTGCGCTGTAATCACGCGAGCGTTATCATTTGGCGGTGAGGCAACCGATGAGCCGGAAGTTCCGCAATCTCGGCCCTGAAACCTTCGACTTCGTGGAAACGGCGCCGATACCGCTCTTGCGCGAGATCCTCGAATACCGGGGGTCCGATAGCGAACCTGAAATCGCGATCGACTGGCCGACGACAGACAATAAAGATGACTGGCGCGCGGAATTGCTCGGCCGACTGGACGCCTTTGCGGCCGATGATTTGCGCCCAGTGGAGGACCGCTGCAGGCGGATTCGCTCCCTCGCGGTGGGCAAGGGACCGACATCGCTCGAGCATGTGGCCGTCGACCGCAGATCGCACGAGGAAATGGAGGAGCTTTATGACCAGCCGGACGCGCTCTGCCGAAGCACATGGCTGTTCCTGCGTCACCCAGAAGATTTCGAGGACGCCGAAGCGTTTCACGCGGCACGCCAATACCGCGACTTTGGGAAGATGTACGATTCGTTCGAGGCGACGGCGGGAACGGCTGAACGGATCGATGCCGGCAAGATCGATGAAGAGGCATTGGCATCGCTGCTGACGGCCCGGCTTGAATTGCCCTCCCAGGTTACAATCCGCAGTATCGATCTGCCGGGGACGCAGACCCATCCCCCGTCGGTGATGGTGATTGTTCGTCACGGTGGCCCCTTGTCCAGCGTTCTCAACTACAAGGGCAACGGAATACGGATGCCGATCTATTTTCGCCCGCCGAATGAAGCAACGCTGATCTGGACGCCGGCGGAACGCACCATGGAAATCTGCGGGCCCGCGCCCAAGGTGCGCAAGATTCTCGGCGATGCATTTGCAGAAGTGGTTCTCAAAACTGACCTCTCCAGCAAGCCGTTGAGCTGGCGACGATACGATCTGTCGCGGTTCAGAAAATCCCTGACGCTACCCTTGCCGTCCTGGGACGATGTGGATGTGTCCGCTGCGCGCCTGATCGAAGTGGAACTGCGCCTCGGCAACTGGTCGCGTCGCCTTGCGCTGCGCGTCACCATCGACGACCACATCGAGGCCATAGCACAGCGTTATCTCGGGGGTGATCGGATCCTCAAACACGCCGAGGGCTTCAGCCGGCTGGCAGTGGCGGTGCATTACGCCCGTCCGGGCAGCAAGAAGGGGCGATCGCTCGAGATTTCTTTTGGCGATACCCGTTCGAACCTGCAAAGCAAGCCTGATCCGGAACAACGCGACCTGGGCTATCGTCTGGTTAAGTTCTGGGGCATCCTTGATCGGCTGCAGGTTCTTGACGACCGCGAAATAAGCCAGTTCCTGCCCGTTCTCCTCGCCCTGCACGATTTTCCCGAGGATGAAATCGCTGGCGGGATGATCCGGCGGCACGGGCTCGACCCCAAGCGTCTGATGCAGGCCGGTGTCCTAGAACTCCGGAAAAAGCAGAACATCGTCCTGATCGACGAAGATGACGATTTCGGCGATGTCAATATTGGCCCGATGGCTGAGTCTGGGCATGCTGCGGCAGTCGGTCTTCATGGGGAAGACCTCGGCAGCGTCTCGCTGGAAGACATCAGGCAATATGTGATCAGGCGCGAATGGCTGGAGGAAATCCTCGTGACTGCGCTCAAGCCGCTGATCGGCCGCGTCGGGGTCGAACAACTGGATGGTGATCTGATCTATGTTGGCCGGTGGCGGACGTCGGATGCAGAAATTCCCATCTATTTCGCACGACGTCTGGATCAGGCAAACACGCTGCAGCGCCTCGATGTCATACTGCGCAGCCGCCAGGACGGGGGGATCGGGATCGTCCTTACGGCCGGACCCACCCCGTTTACCCATCTCGGTCCCAACGTGGTGATGCCACTCGGTGATCTCCTGAGCGATGGGAAGATTGATGACGCTGCGCAAGCAGCAATGCTCGAGCGGTTCAAGATCGGTCGACGGCTCGCCTTGGGCGGGAGTGAGGTCACGCTGGCCCGGTTCGGGCCGATGTCCGCGATGCTGTATATTCCAGGCCTGACGCCTCTGGCCGTTTCTGGGGTGAAGCAAATTCGGATCATAGAACGCCTCGTTGCAGCGCATAGGTCGGGCGTCGCAGAAATTCGAACTGGCACCCTGATCGAAGGAACTGGCGCCCGGAGCCCGCGGGATGCGTGGCCCTCCCATGCGCGCGCCAGTGTTGCGGGCGTTTATTTCGAGAACCACAGGCAGAATTACTGGCGACTGAAAACGGGGCATTTGCCCGGCTCGACGTAAGAGTCGGATGCAGATCCGAATCTTGACGGGCGCGGGTCCGACATTCGGGTGATTATTGGAAAGGCTCCACCAACTGAGGAGCATTCCAAATGCCGAACTACATCTCCCGCCCCATCCGCAAAGCCACCGCTGTTGGCAGCGCGCGCAAAACCGCCAGCGCATCTGACGCCTGGTGCTGCAGCTGCTGCGGCAAGATGCTGGGCATCCACCGCGACGGCCTGATGCATGTGAGCTTCGCGCGCGGTCACGAATATCTGTTCAGCTATCCCGCCACGGCGACCTGCCGGCGCTGCGGGACCATGAGCCAGACGAAGGGACCGGCGCGTTAAGCCGCGCCGTTCGCCTGAATTTCCCGATCATCAGAGGCGCACGACGCCCTGAGGCCCGAGAGAGGCGCTGGACGCCCGGCCGGAAGGCTGGCGTCCCGTGTCTTTCTCCTGGTTCGCGATCCGCGAGGATCTCGCCCGTTCGTCGTCGACCCTGCAATCTCAACGCGATTATCGTGCCGTCCGGTCGGCCGAACCGTCGCTTCGGCCTTACGCCGATATCGTCGGGCTGCTCGGCGCCCTGCATCATGGGCATCTCGATTTCGATGGGCGAAACGCCATTCTCGCCGCCCTCGTGCGCAGGTCACAAGGCCGCGATCGTCCCGCGGGATTGGCCCTGCACGTCATGCTGCTTTCCCTGTGGCCGGGGCTCGATGCGATCCGCAACCGCTGCCTGCGTCGTCGTGTCGGCACTGCTGACGAGATCAGCTCCGACCTCCTGGCCCGCAGCACGGAAATCATCCGGACCCTTGATCTCGGTCGCGTCACCAATATCGCCGCCACCGTGCTGATGAACACCGAACGCGATCTGTTGCGCGCCCATCGACGCGAGATCGACCGCCAGCAATCTTGCGCGGAGGTAGAACCCGACTGGATTGCCGCGCCGCCGTCATGGGCGGAACGGGCCCGGATGCGGGCGGAATTGCGGGCTGATCTGTCGGCGGTAATCGGGTCAGATGCCGATCTGGTCCTCGGCGTCGCGGTGGACGGCTTAAATCAGATCGAGATGGCAAGCGCGCTCCGCCTGTCCGATGGGGCGGCGCGGAAACGTTATCAACGCGCCGCTGCGCGCCTGCGAGGCCATTACCGGCCTTGAGCCGCCTCGTGCCACGGATCCACCACCTCCACGCCCATGGCGGCGAAGGGCGCGGTGTCGCGGCTGGCGACGGGATAGCCCTGTGCCGCGGCAATGGCAGCAATCGCGCCATCGGCAAAACTCACGGCCTGTCCCTGCCGGCGCGCCGTTGCCATCAATACTCCGAAGGCACTGGCAGCGGCCTCGTCGAACGACAGGATACGTGCCGGAAATACCTCGGCCAGCATCTGCTCGAGCCGCGCGTCAAGATCGTCCCGACGCCGCCCAGCGTCCAGGCATGCAATGCCGAACCGCAACTCGGCCAGGCTGATGGTGGTCAGGTGCAGGGTGGTCAACTCTTGCCGGTTGAGCCAGTCGATCACCCGCGGCTCTGGCGCCGGCTTCATCGTCTCCGAGACGACATTGGTGTCGAGGATGATCATTCGAAACCGGCCGGCTCCGCGGGCGTCCGGTCGCGTTCGACCGAAAGGTCGTCCGTCTCGGCGCCGGACCAGATACTGCGCATCAGATCACCCGCGCGCGGGCGCGACTGCGGCAGCACCGCGCGGGCAATGATCTCGCGCAACTCGGCCTCGGCGCTGCGACCATGCGCGGCGGCCTGCGCCTTCAGCGCGCGATGCACCTCTTCCGGGATCTGACGCACGACGATCTGGGCCATGATGAAGCTCGCTCGATATCAATTTTAATTATAGATATCACATTTAATCGCGGCTTCAATGTCCCGATCGGCGTGCGGGGGTGGCTTTTGAACAGGTGAAGCCCCTGTTCACGAGCCCGATCGATGACACTGCCGCCCATTCCGCCGCCTGATCTCCTGAAACGTCTGCCGGGGTATTACCGCCGCTGGGAGCTGACCGAGCTGGTGATGCCAGACCGGTATTACTTCTTCGAGGCGGCCGGCCAGCATGGGGACGGCGAAGACTTGTTCGCGGTCTATATCCAGCCCGCCGATCTGGCACGGGGCGAAGGGGGGCTGCAATGAGCGGCCTCCGGGTTGATCACGCGCAGATCGCGCTGTTCCTCGATGTGGTCTTCTCCTGGTGCGACGGGTTGATCCCGCTCCGCGGGCTGCCCGAGAAGGCGGTCGTGCCGCCACCGCCCCATGATCTGCGCTGGCTGCCAGCCGATGCGCACGCGCCGGCGATCATCACCGCCTGCGCCGGCACAGCCGCCCCGCTCGGCCGCGCCATCTATGTCATCCCCGGAACCGTTGCCCGACAGGGTGAGGCCCGGGCCGAGCATGTGCTGCAGATGCAGGCAGTGATCGTCGATCTCGATGAGGGCGACATTGCGGCCAAACGCGCGCACCTGGTTCGTCACCTTGGTCCGGCGACGCTGACCGTGGCAAGCGGCGGGATGACCGGGGACGGCCAGCCCAAGCTGCATCTGTGGTGGAAGCTGACAGAGCCAGTCGAGGGGGAGGATATTAACAGACTGTGCCGGTTACGCGCCACGCTCGCACGGAAGGTCGGCGGAGACGACAGTTTCGGCTCAGCGCATCAGCCGGTCCGTGTGCCGGGCACGGTTCATGGCAAGTACGGACTGAAGTCACAGGTCCGGGTCATCGATCATCAGGCGATCGAGGTGGATCTGGCCGAACTCGAGACCCGCGCAGCCGCGATGCCGGCTTTGGCGGAGATGCCGTCGCCTGACGCCCCGCGGGCCGCAAACGTCACGGACAAGCCGTCGGTCGACGCCGTGCTGACCACGCCGGTGCGCGAAGGCGCGGTGGACGACTGGACCCGGTTCCAGGGGGCCAGTGCCGCGATCGGTCATTACCTGCGCCAGGCCCATGAGGGCCGAATGTCGCTGGACGAGGCCTGGGACGCGATCCGCGGCTATAATGTAGCGATGCTGCGGCCAGCATGGCCTGAGGCGCGGCTGAAGGCCGAATCTCGTCGCTTGTGGATGCGACATCTCGAGCGCAATGGTCCGCCGGTGCCGACGCGGGTGACCCCGCCGCCCGCGCCACTGGACTGGATCAGCCTTGGTACGCTGCTCGACGACACCAGTCCGCTGCCCGATGATCTCATCGCCCCACGGGTGCTGACGCCGGGCGGCCTGCTGGTGCTCGGTGGCGCGCCCAAGGTCGGCAAGAGCGACTTCCTGATCTCCTGGCTTGTCCACATGGCCGCAGGGGTGCCGTTCCTCTGCTTCGCACCGCCACGGCCGCTGCGCATCTTCTACCTGCAGGCGGAGTTGCAATACCACTATCTGCGGGAACGCATCCGCCAGATCGCATTGCCGCCCGAGGTGATTGCCGCGGCCCGCGAAGGGTTCGTGGCCACGCCGCGCCTGAAGTTGCTGCTGGATCAACAGGGGGTCGAGCGCGTCACCGACGCGATCCGTGCCGCCTTTCCCGACGCGCCGCCCGACATCATCTGCATCGATCCGATCCGGAACCTCTTCGACGGCGGTCCCGAGAGCCGCGGCGAAAATGACAACAGCGCGATGATGTTCTTCCTGAAGGAACGCGTCGAGGCGCTGCAGGCCGCGATCAATCCCGATGCCGGGATCATCCTCGTCCATCACACCAGGAAACTCGCGCGTCAGCAGATCAAGGACGATCCGTTCCAGGCGCTGTCGGGTGCCAGCGCGCTGCGGGGCTTCTACACCAGCGGTCTGATCCTGCACCGCCCGGACGAGGAGGCCAGCACGCGCCGCCTCGAGATCGAGCTGCGCAACGGTCCGGCGCTGGCCCCGATGCTCGTCGACAAGATCGGCGGCCAATGGGTCGAGATCAACCCGATGAACGATCGTCTGGTGCGCAAGGAGGTCGGGGCCCGTCTCGACGCCGAGCGCGACCGCAAGGCCGAGGTGATCCTTGACCTGCTCTACGAGGAGGCTGCGGAAGGCCGGCTCTACACCTCGACGCAGTTCGCCTCGACCTTCGAGAACCGCGCGGGGCTCGGCAGCCATCACACCATCCAGGACCGGCTCAACGTCCTCGCGACCAAGGGCTTCATCAAGTACCAGCGCAACGGCGCCCTTTATGGACTGCCACTGGTCCGGTCACGGTTCGGCTACATGTGCGTCGAAGTCATGCGCTTCGGCCGCGCGGAGCATGTCGATCCCGAGACCGGCGAGGTGACTGCCTACGGGATCCCCGTCTTCCCGAGCCACTATCGCTGCGCCTCCTCCGGTGCCGCACTCGAGGTGGAGAACCCCTCCGTCTGGGTCTGGCCGGAGGTGGCCGATGTCTGACAAATCCCTTGTCCGACATAAGTCGGGAATGTCTGACTTCCGCACCTGTCTGACTGATTGCTTGATTATCAATGGCTTACATAAGTCGAAGTCAGACATGTCCGACTTCCTTGTCCGACTTCTGCAGAGCAGGAAAGGTAAGCAATATCAATGTCATGAGCCACTGAATAAGTCGAACAATGATCCCCCCCATACTACGTATGGGACCGCCCGCCGTCAGGCGGGGCGGCCCATACGCTGCGTCCGTGCCCGCGGTCCTCCGTCCGTCCTCGTCTCTGCCTCACCCGATCACAGCGGCCCGAACGACAGGAGATGACAATGGCCCGAATGAAACTGACAACGATGCGCTACGCGCCCCCCGGCTACGGTGGCACGCGGCGCAGCCCCGATGAGGTCAAGCGCGACGGCTGGCAGGAAATGGGCCTGCTGGCGGTCAGCGTGAATGATCCGCGGCTGACCTGGCCCGAGCGCGAAATGGTCGCGCAACTGGGTCGCAAGCTCTACGGCCCCCGCGCCGGCGAGGGAGGGCGTGGCCATGGCTGATCGGGACTGGACCACTGACGATGTCGCGGATCACTTCGAGGAGGCGTTCCGCACCCTGCGCAAGCTGCCGCCGGTGAAGGCCCAGGGCTACTTCGGAGCCTGGCCGCAGGTGCTGCGGACGAAGCGCGAGATCGCTGCCATGGAACCCGAGCCGATGCGGGTCTGGCCGCCGGCGGCGGCCGTCACCCGGCTGGAGCGGACCTTCGACTGGGTCCTCTGGATCGAGGAGCCCGAGCGCAAGCTGGTCTGGTCGCGGGCGGCACGCGTGCCGTGGAAGGTGATCGCGGGCGAGATGGGCTGCGACCGCACCACCGCCTGGCGACGCTGGCAGCTGGCGCTCACGAAGATCGCCGCGCGGCTGAATGCTTGAACGAGTCCAGAGTGTTGCAACACATTCATGTTCGACACGTGCAACAGATCCGTGCTACAAGCAGGGCATGATCGGGAGAAGAGCGCCAGGAGCGCCACCGATCGTTCCCCCCTCCGTTCCACCCTTTTCGCGAGGCCCCATGCCGCAGCGTCCGTCCATCCATCGCCCGGTGGGGCGGCGCGACAAGCGGGAGCGTGACCGCGACACCGACCGCCGGCGTGATCCGGTCATCCGCGCGCTCTATCGCTCAGCCCGATGGCTGGCAGAACGGCGGCTGTTTCTGGCTCGCCACCCGCTCTGCGCCGAATGCCAGCGCCAGGGGCGCCTGACCACCGCCAACACCGTCGATCACATCACCCCGCATCGCGGCGACACCACCCGGTTCTGGGACCAGACCGGATGGCAGCCGCTCTGCGCCCCCTGCCACAGCCGCAAGACTGCGGCCGAGGATGGCGGCTTCGGCAATCGGCGGACCGTGCGCGAGCCCTGCGGCTGACCCCGGGGGGACATCGAATCTCTGGGCGGTTCGACGTCAGGACCGCGCGCCAAGCTTTCTGCATCTGTGGCCAAAATGGCGAGGGGGGGGGGGGTAGCGGCCCATGCAACAAGGAAATACAGCCGTGTCCGATCGCGAACTTGTCATCGAATATCATGGGCTTGATCGCCTCGTGCCTTACGCGCGCAACGCCCGTACCCATTCCGAGGCGCAGCTGGCCGAGATCGCCGGCTCGATCCGCGAGTTCGGATTCGTGAACCCGGTGCTGATCGCCGAGGACGGCACCATCATCGCCGGCCATGGTCGCGTACTGGCCGCGCGCCTGCTTGGCATGGACGCCGTGCCCTCCATCAGGCTGACCGGCCTCAGCGACAGCCAGTGCCGGGCGCTGGTGCTGGCCGACAACCGCATCGCGCTGAATGCGGGCTGGGACGAGGCGCTGCTGGCGCTGGAACTGTCCGACCTGAAGGAGGCTGGTTTCGATCTCGGGATCATGGGCTTTGAGGACGGCGAACTGGACCGACTGCTGGCCGGCGCGGAAGCGGAGGACGAGACGTCGACGCCACCCGTCATTATCCCCGAGCCTCCGCGTCATCCGGCCTCGCGCACCGGCGATCTGTGGTTGCTCGGCACCCACAGGCTGCTCTGCGGTGACAGCACATCCCACGACGATGTGCGCCGGCTGATGAACGGCGAGCGGGCCGTGCTGTTTGCGACCGATCCGCCCTATCTGGTCGATTACGATGGCTCGAACCACCCAACCCGCAACAAGGATTGGAGCCAGTCCTATGGCACGACCTGGGACGACAGCAGCCAAGGCGCAGAACTCTACGACGGCTTCATCGGCGCGGCCATCGCAGAGGCGATCACCGAGGACGCCGCCTGGTATTGCTGGCACGCCTCGCGCCGCCAGGCGATGCTGGAAGCCTGCTGGGAAAAGGCCGGGGCGTTTGTGCATCAGCAGATCATCTGGGTGAAGGACCGCGGTGTTCTCACCCGGTCGCATTATCTCTGGAAGCACGAACCTTGCTTCATGGGCTGGCGTCGCCCGAACCGGCCGCCCAAGGTCGCCGAGCAGACGCTGCCCTCGACCTGGGAGATGCCATCCTTCGCCAAGGACGAGCGGCCCGATCATCCGACACCGAAACCGCTCGACGCCTTCGGCATTCCGATGCGCCAGCATGTGGCGCGGGGTGGGCTCTGCTACGAGCCGTTCTCGGGCTCCGGCTCACAGATCATGGCCGGTGAGGCTAACGGGCGGCGGGTCTTCGCGATGGAGATCAGCCCCGCCTATGTCGATGTCGCCGTGGAACGCTGGCAGGCCGAGACCGGCAAGGACGCGATCCTCGATGGCTACGGCCGGACCTTCGCGCAGATGAGGACCGAGCGGCTGGGCGATGATGCCGGGGCCGAGAAAGCGGATGACGACGCTGAGGGTGACGCAGCCCCCCGCAAGCGCCGCCGGAGCAAGGCAGCATGAAACAATCACGCCTCATGTCGCTGGTCGAGTCCATCGCCAATGTCATCGTCGGATATGGCGTTGCCGTCGCCACGCAGATCCTGATCTTCCCGTTCTTCGGGCTGCACGTCACGCTGACGCAGAACATGGCGATGGGCGGGATTTTTACCATCGTATCGATAGTGCGTTCCTTCGCCTTGCGGCGGGTGTTCGAGGCTATGCGGGTCGGTGGCGGCGAGCACGAGTCCGACTCTCGGGGATAAGCCCGATTCATCAGCATTGCGGGAGGAGAACAGCCGGAAAGGACAAGGATCATGGCGGGTCGCAAGCCACTGCCGACGCAGCTCAAACTGGTCAAGGGCACGGCCCGGTCGCACCGGCTGAACCCGGATGAGCCGCAGCCGGTGGTCGCGACCCCGGACCCGCCCGAGCATCTCGACGAAGCGGCTGCCGCGAAGTTCACCGAGATGGCCGCGCTGCTGGCGCGGCATGGGGTGATGACCGAACTCGATGTCGGCGCGCTGGCCCGTTACGTGGTGATCTGGCGCCGCTGGCTCGAGGCGGAGGCCGAGGTCAAGCGCCGCGGCCCGGTGGTGAAGACCGTGGGCGGGAATATCATCCAGAACCCGTTCCTGGCGGTGGCCAATAAATGCCTCGCGCAGATGGGCCAGATCGAGAGTGAGTTCGGGATGACGCCATCTAGTCGCACCCGGGTGCGCATGGCTGAACCGACTGACACCCGCGACCCGTTCGAGGATTATCTGAACCGTGGCAGCAGCGCGTAAATCCGGTGCGGGGCGAAAGGCACCGGCATGCCCGGTCACCGCCTATGCAAAGGCAGTCACCGGCGGCAAGATCACCGCGGGCCGGCTGGTGAAGCTGGCCTGCGCACGGCATCTGGAGGACCTGAAGACCGGCAAGACCCGTGGCCTCTCCTGGGACCGCGCCGCCGCGCTGCACGCGATCGAGTTTTTCGGCCACCTGCGGCACTCGACCGGGGAATGGGCCGGCCAGCCCTTTGTGCTGCAGCCGTGGCAGGCCTTCGCGGTCGGATCCGTCTTTGGCTGGAAACGCGCCGATGGACTCAGGCGGTTCCGCACAGCTTACGTCGAGGTGGCGCGCAAGAATGGCAAATCCGCGCTGCTCGCAGGCATCGCGCTCTACGCGCTGATCGCCGATGGCGAGGCCGGCGCGCATGTCTATGCCGCGGCCACCACTCGCGATCAGGCGCGCATCGTGTTCGGCGAGGCCGAGCGCATGGTCGCTTCCAGCCCGGCGCTGGCAGCGCGGGTGACGCGCACCGTGAACAACCTCGCGGTGCTGCCCACCGCGTCGTGGTTCCGGCCGCTCTCGGCCGATGCCAGCAAGATGGACGGGCTCAACGTGCATCTGGCCGCCGTGGACGAGGTGCATGAACATCCCGGACCGGAGATCATCCAGAAGCTCAACACCGCCACCGGTGCCCGGCGCCAGCCGCTGATCGTCGAGATCACCACCGCCGGCCATGACCGCCATTCGGTCTGTCGCCAGCATCACGAGTTCTCGGTCAAGGCGCTGGAAGGGTCTGTGCCGCATGAGACGGCCGATAGCTGGTTTGCCTATATCGCCACCATCGACGCGGGCGATGACTGGACTGATCCTGCGGTCTGGGTGAAGGCCAATCCGAGTCTTGGCGTGACGGTGAAGCCGGACGACCTGAAGCGCCAGATCGACGAGGCTCGCGAGATGCCGGCAGCAGAACGCCATCCGGCGGCTGCGGCTGAATGAATGGACCGAACAGGTCACCCGCTGGCTCGACATGGGCGTCTGGGCCGAGGGCGGGCCGGGTGACGGGGCTGATTGGCGAGATATCCGCGTCGGGCTGGATGATCTGGAACAAAAGCTGTTGGGCCGGGAGTGCTATGGCGGGCTGGATCTGGCCCGGGTCAACGATCTCTCGGCATTCGTGCTGCTGTTTCCGCCGACGCTGGATCCTGCGCTCGGCGTTCTCGCCGAGAAATGGATCGTGCTGCCCCGTTTCTGGGTGCCGGAGGAGGACATCCTGCGCCGCGGCAAGCGCGACCGGGTGCCCTACGATACCTGGCACTACCAGGGCTTCCTTGTGGCCACCCCCGGCAATGCCACCGATTTCGCCTTTATCGAGGCCGAGATCATCGCACTCGCGGGGCGCTACGATCTGCGCGAGCTCTCTTACGACCGCACCTTCGCCGGAGAGATCGTCCAGCATCTGCAGGATGAGGGGATCAACCTGGTGCAATTTGGGCAGGGCTTTTTGAGCATGGCGGCACCGACCGCGGAACTTGAGCGGCTCTCGGTGTCGCGGCTCTTGTGGCATGGCGGCCATCCGGTGCTGCGCTGGAATGCCTCGAATGTCGCCGTGCGCCATGATCCTGCCGGCAACATCAAACCGGACAAGGAACGCTCCTCGGAGCGCATCGACGGCATTGTCGCGATCTGCAACGCCCTCGGCCGGGCGCTCCTGCGCGACGCCAATGCCGGCCGCTCGGTCTATGACAGCCGCAGCATCCTGGTGCTGTAGGCCACCCGCCTTGCAGAAAGAATGCCCATGTCCTTCTGGTCCCGCTGGTTTGCAGGCGCCCCGCCTGCGGCCTCGCCTCCGCACGCCCCATCACCGCGCGCGTCCGTCCAGGAGGCGGGTGGCGGGCTGGTCATCACCTCCGCTGCCGAGCTGGAGGCAGCGCTGAGAGCCGGGGCGGTCAGCGGCTCCGGCATGGCGGTGACGCCGGACAGCGCCATGCGGGTGGCGGCAGTCTATGCCTGCGTGCGCATCATTTCCGGCGCGGTGGCAACGCTGCCCTTGCATATCAAGCGCCGGATCGATGCCCGGACCCGCGAGGATGCCTCGGATGCCCCGATCTGGCAGCTGCTGCGGCGAAGGCCCAATCGCTGGCAAACGCCATCGCAGTTCCGCCGGATGCTGCAGGCGCATCTGCTCTTGCGCGGCAATGCCTATGCCATGATCGTGCGCTCGCGCGGCACCGTGCAGGCGCTGATCCCGCTGCATCCGGATAGGGTCGAGGTGGTGCAGGACAAGGACCTGGCGCTGAGCTTTCTCTATACCCGCCCCGATGGAAGGCGTCTGCGGCTGGCGCAGGACGAGGTGCTGCATCTGGTCGGGCTGACGCTGGACGGGGTGCGGGGTGTCTCGCCTATCGCCTATGCCCGCGAGACCATCGGCCTGGCGCTGGCAATGGAGGATCACGGCGCCACCACCTTTCGCAATGGCGCCCGGGTCTCGGGCGTGCTGAGGCACCCGCAGAAGCTCGGACCCGAGGCGGTGGCCAATCTCAAGGCCGGGCTCGAGGCATTCCGCGCCGGCGGTGACCAGGAAGGCAAGCACCTCATTCTCGAGGAAGGTATGGATTACGCCCGTATCGCGATGACCGCCGAGGATGCGCAATGGATCGAGAGCCGCAAGTTCAGCCGCAGCGACATCGCCATGTTCTTCGGGGTGCCGCCGCATATGATCGGCGATACCGAGAAGTCCACCAGCTGGGGCACCGGCATCGAGCAGCAGTCGATCGGCTTCGTGGCCTATACGCTCGAGGATCACCTGACCATGTGGGAGGAGGCGATCGACCGCGACCTGATCGGCGCGGATGACCTGCTCTATGCCCGTTTCAACCGCGCAGCCCTCGTCAAGGGCGATATCAAGGCCCGCTGGGAGGCCTATGTGAAGGGTCTGCAATGGGGTGTGTGGAGCCCCAACGAGATCCGCACCCTCGAAGACCAGAATCCACGTGATGGCGGTGATGTCTATTATCCGCCGCCCAACATGACCGCAGAAGCCGGGAAGGCGGAGAACGAATTTACCGATCCCGACGCCCAAGCCGATCCCTGATCTCGGGGCTGGAATGCAGCCGGCGCTGCCTCAGTTCGTAAAGGCGTCGATCAACTCGATGACCGAGAGAATCTTCCGGGTTTCGCGATCAACCTGATAGGCGCGATGGCCATCGCGGTAATAGCGCCAGTCGTCACGGGTCTCGAGATTCATCCTGCGAGGATCGCGAATGACCCGGTAATCGTCGATCCGCAGGATATCGCCGATCCGGACCCCGTAGCGGTCATGGTGCCGCCGACGCTCATGGTGCCGGTGACGATCATAATCCCTGCGATCGTCATATTTTCTGGCCTGGCCGGGCGGAACACAGGGCGGGTTCTTCTTAGCCAGCCCCGGCGGGCAGTGTTTTGCCTGGCTGGTCCGGAAGTGGTCACGATCATGGGTTTTGCCCCGTCCCGGGTCTGCCGAGGCCGGCACAGCGGCCACAGTGGCGGCGGTGACGGCCAATACGGCCAGTTTCTGGAAAATACGCATGGGTCTGCTCCGTCATACTCTTGGTTGAGCAGATAAACGACAACCGCCGCTGATTATCCATCACAAGCGCCTGAGGCGCGGAGAGCGGCAGGAAACTGCCGGTCTTTCTTGCTCAGCCATGAGCCGCACACATCCGAAAGGACCATCTGATGAGCCTGCGTGATCTTCCGGCCGGACCGGTCTTGCCGCGCCCCGCGGCGTTCCAGGCCGATGCGCCATCGGACGCGCTGGTCCGCTGGGCCGAGATGCCGGTCGCCGTGCAGGTCACTTCCGTCACCGAGAGCGACAGCACCATCACCATCTTCGACGTGATCGGCGAGGATGATATGGGCGGCGGGGTGAGCCTGCGCGGGATCGCAGCGGCGCTCAGCAGGATCGGCCCGCAGGCGGTGACGGTGCAGATCAACTCGCCGGGCGGCGACATGTTCGAGGGCATTGCCATCTACAACCTGCTGCGCGCCCATCCGGCCGCGGTCACCGTTGAGGTGCTGGGGCTCGCGGCCTCGGCGGCCTCCATTATCGCCATGGCCGGCGACGAGATCCACATGAGCCCCGGCAGCTTCCTGATGCTGCACAATGCCTGGGGCGTGGTGATCGGCAATCGCCACGATATGGCTGAGGCCGCTGCGCTCTTCGAGAGTTTCGATGCCGCGCTGGCCGGGATCTATGCCGCCCGCAGTGGCAGGTCACAGGTCGAGATTGCCGCGTTGCTGGATGCCGAGACCTTTCTCGGCGCCGAGGAGGCCATCACGGCCGGGATGGCCGACGGCATGGTCGAGGGTTCGGCCGCCGGCCCGCTCGCGCGGTCACCGCAGAGCGGCGCGCAGTCGCGCCCCGACATTCAGGCCCGGCGCCGCATCGGCGCGGCACTGGCCCAGCAAGGTATCCCGCGATCCGCGCGGCGCGCGATGCTGAGAGACCTCACCGGCACGCGGAACGCTGCCGAACCCGCCACGCAGAACGCTGGCATCCCCCTGAGCGCCATCCGGCAGCTCATCGATACCATCCGCTCATAAGGAGAAGCCCATGGGCATCCAGAAATCCCCCCGCATCCACGGGGCCGTTCGCGTGCGCGCCGAGACCGGCGACGCGAACGCCATCCTTGCCGATCTGAACCGCGCCTTCGCCGCCTTCAAGGACGAGCATCAGGCCGAGATCAGCAGCATCAACGCCCGCTTCGCCGATGTCGTGCAGGCCGAGAAGGTGGAGCGCATCAATGCAGAGATCACCCGGCTTCAGGGCGCGCTCGACGAGACCAATGCCGTGCTGGCGGCGGCCAGGCTCGGCGGCGGTGGTGGCAGCGCGGATCGGGCGGACAGCCCCGAGACCCGCGAGCACGCCCGCGCCTTCAACCAGTTCTTCCGCCGCGGGGTCGAGGCCGGGTTGCGGGAACTGGAGGTGAAGGCCGCGCTCCGCACCGACAGCGATCCCGATGGCGGCTATGTCGTCCCCGACCAGATGGAACAGATTATCGACCGGGTGCTGGGCTCGGTCTCGGCCATGCGCGCGATTGCCAGTGTCATCTCGATCTCGGCCGGCAGCTACAAGAAGCTGGTCAATCAGGGCGGCGCTGCGGCCGGCTGGGTCGGCGAGCGTCAGGCTCGCCCCGAGACCGCCACCCCGAGGCTCGCTGAACTGGCTTTCCCGGCGATGGAGATCTACGCCAACCCGGCCGCGACCCAGATGCTGCTCGACGATGCAAGGGTCGATATCGCTGCCTGGTTGGCCGAAGAGGTCTCGACCGCCTTCGCCGAGGCCGAGGCTGCCGCCTTCATCACCGGCGACGGGGTGAACAGGCCCCGCGGCATCCTGGCCTATGACACGGTCGCCAATGCCTCTTACGCCTGGGGCAAGATCGGCTACACCGCCTCGGGCGTCGCGGCCGCATTGACCGATGCCAGCCACAACGGCGTCGATGCGCTGATCGACCTCGTCTACGGGCTGAAGCAGGGCTACCGGCAGAATGCGCGCTTCCTGATGAACCGCTCGCTGCAGGCGGCGATCCGCAAGCTGAAGTCGAAGACCGAGGAACTCTATCTCTGGCAGCCCCCGGTCCAGGCTGGCCAGCCGGCAACGCTGCTCGGCTATCCGATCAGCGATGACGACAACATGCCCGATATTGCCGTCGGAGCTTTCCCGATCGCCTTCGGGGATTTCCGGCGCGGCTATCTGATCGTCGACCGCTTCGGCATCCGGGTGCTGCGCGATCCCTTCACCAACAAGCCCTATGTGCATTTCTACACCACCAAGCGCGTCGGTGGCGGGGTGCAGAATTTTGATGCCATCAAGCTGCTGAAGATCGCGGCCAGCTGATCGCCCGGCTGAACCAAGGCGCGCGCGCGGCAGGGTTCAGCCCGCGTCTTCCCACCCACATTCCTGCACAGGAGGATCCGATGAAGGATCTGCATTCCAGTCTCTCGGTGGCCGCGGCCATCGACGTGGCCACGCTCACCGACGACAGCACCCCCGTGGCCATTGATCTGCGCGGTCATGACGGTGCCGAGATCATTCTCGCCATTGGCGCGGGCGGCATCACCTTCACCTCGACCAACAGGATCGAGTTCATCCTGACCCATTCCGATGACGACAGCAGCTATGAGGCGGTGACCGCAGCCGACCTGCTGGGTGTCCCGACCGTGGGCGAAGGCGGCATCATCAAGGCGCTGGTCGAGGCCCACGCCACCGCCGCCGTTTACCGCTTCGGCTATGTCGGAACCAAACGCTACCTGAAGCTGCTGGCGGCGCTTGAAGGCACCCATGCCACCGGCACGCCGATTGCCGGCCTGGTGATCAAGGGTCACGGCCGGATCAACCCGCAGGCCGATCAGGCCTGAGGTCGATGCTGCAATAACTGCGCGGGCGGTGAAGACCGCCCGTGCCCTGCCTCAGGGGGTTTTTGCCCATGTTCACGCTGACCCGCATCACCGCGCCCGCGGCCACGCCGATCACGCTGGAAGAGGCCAAGGCGCAGCTTCGGGTCGATCACGAGGACGAGGACCTGCTGATCCAGCGTTATATCGATGCTGCCACCGCCTGGCTCGACGGGCCGGCCGGCATCCTCGGCCGCTGCCTGGTGACCCAAAACTGGCAGATGGGTCTGGATGCCGTCACCGGACCCATCCTGCTGCCGTTTCCCGACAGCGAGATCGACAGCGCCGTGTTCACCGATGCCGCGGGCGGCGATCTCGATTACTGGATCGACCGGCGGGACCAACGCCTGTTGTTGCGACCCCTCGCGGGCTTTGGCCGTCCTGCGGCGATCACCTTCACCGCGGGCTATGGCGCCCCCGCCGAGATCCCCGTCGCCATCCGCCAGGCCATGCTGCTGCTAATCGCCCATTGGTATGAGAACCGGGCGGCCGTCAGTCCGGGCACCAGCCCATCGGCGCTGCCCGTGGCCGTGGATGCGCTGCTCGCCCCCTATCGCAGGATCAGGCTGTGAGCATGGTTGCCGGGCGCCTGCGGCGCAGGGCCACCTTCCAGGAGGCGGTGATGATCCGCGATCCGGACGGGATGCTGATCCAGGGATGGGAAGATCGCTTCACCCTGTGGTGCCATGTCCATTACCTGCGCGGCTCCGAGGCTGTCATGCAGGCACGGCTGGTCTCGAAGTCGCCGGCTATCCTGACGGTCCGTGCCAGCGCCGAGACCCGCGCCATCACCTCCGAATGGCGCGCCGTCATCGATGCGGTGATCTTCGACCTGAAGGAAGACCCTCGGCCCAGTGAGGGCGGCGCCTATCTCGAGATGCTGGCCGAGGCGTGAGAGGCGTAGGATGCGGGAGGCGCCGATGACACCGCACAGTTCTGATCGGTCGGATGCCGAACTGGAAGCATTGTTGGCCCGGGCCGCCGAGCAAGGCGCGAAACGGGCCCTCGCTGACCTTGGCCTCGACGGCGACGAAGCCGCGCTCGACATCCGCGATCTGCGCTCTCTTGTAGACTGCATCCGGCTGGTGCGGCGCACCGCGATGCAGACCGCCGTCCGCATCATCACCACCGGTGTCATGCTGGCGCTGCTCGCAGGCATCGCCATCAAGCTCAAGATCTTCGGCGGCGGCCCGTAGCCGCGCTCCATCCCCTTTCATCAGCCCGCAATGACCCGCCCTCAAGGCGGGTTTTTCGTTTCTGGAGGACCCCATGACCACGACCTTCCATCGCCATTGGCGCGACGTGCCTGAGAGCACCTGGCGCTGGCCGAATTTCTCGCCCGCCGAGATCGCATGCCGGGGCACCGGCAAGCTGCTCGTCAACGAACCCGCGCTCGACAAGCTGCAGGCGCTGCGCGACCGGCTGGGCAAGCCGCTGATCGTCCGCTCGGCCTATCGCAGCCCGGGACACAACCGCGCCGTCGGCGGTGCGACCCGCTCCAAGCACCTCGATGGCGCCGCCTTCGACATCGCCATGGCGAACCATGACCCGGTGGCCTTCGAGGCCGCGGCGCGGGAAGTCGGCTTCCTCGGCTTCGGGTTCTACCCGCGCTCGGGATTCATCCATGTCGACCTTGGCCCCGCGCGTCAGTGGGGCGAGCGGTTCCCGGTCCGGGCGACGGCCTTCGCAGCCGAGACGCCGCCCGCCCGCGAAGTGCTCGCCGACAGCCGCACCATGAAAGGTGGCGGGGCGGCCGGCGTAGCGACGCTGGGTGCTGCCGGGGTCGAGGTGGCGCAGAGCGTCCTGGCCGAGACCCAAAGCGCCATCCTGCCGCTCGTGCCGTATCTCGACACGCTCCGTTGGGTGTTCATTGCCGTGGCTCTCGGTGGCATCGCGGTAACCATCTATGCTCGCCTCGATGACTGGCGCCGGGGGCGGCGGTGATCGGCGGGCCGCTCACCGGGATCGCCACGCGCCCTTGGATGCGGGCGGCGCTGCGCTACGGCGCCTTCGCGCTCGCGGTGCTCCTGTTCCTGCTTGCGCTTCGGCGGTCCGGCGAGCGAGCGGGACGCATCGCCGAACGCCTTGAGACCACGGAGAAAGCCAATGATGTCCAACGACGGATGCTGGAGGCCGCGGCTCGCCGCCCTCGCGATCGCGATGAGCTGGCTGAGCGGCTGCGCGACGGTCGGTTCTGATGCGGACAGGCTCGGCGCCTGTCCGCCGGTCGTCGAGTACAGCCGGGAATTCCAGGCGCGGGCCGCGGAAGAACTGGCTTTGCTGCCGGAGAACTCGGTGCTCGCGGATATGCTGTCAGACTATGCGGTGATGCGGGATCAGGCGCGAGGTTGCTTTAACTAACTCGCCGCTTCTCGATCAAATACGCATGTCGAGCATTCTCTCCGGCAACTCTTCATCGTCGTTTTCTGGCGAGCCAGAGGCTTTCCGACGCAGCAAGTCGCCGCGTATCCCTCTGCCATCTGGCTCTGCTTTCGATGCTAAATAATCAGTCGGACCGCTACTTATTTCTTCTTTTGCTCGCCAAGATTGGTCAGGGCTTTGCCCTTCGTGAAGTCGGCTGTTGCAACGACCTTTTCCTTCACCTTCTTGGGCTTCTTCGCTTCACGGTTGCCGCGTTGCTTGTCACCTTTGGACATTTCGATTCCTCCTGGTTCCGATTTTTTCTGAAGCACTGCTCGGTGTTTGTTTTCATGAAACACCGTGGATTAGTGTCGCGGAGCTCCTGCCCGCGGGACGCCGCCCTTCACATCATTCCACCCATGTCGGACATTTCGCTGTCGGCGCCGGCCTTCTCGAGCTTTTGCGCGACCATCGCTTCGGTCGTGATCAAAAGCCCGGCAATGGACGCGGCGCTTTCGAGTGCGATCCGAACTACTTTCGTCGGATCGATGACACCGGCCTTCAGCATGTCGCCGTATTCTTCGGCCTGTGCGTCGAAACCGAAGCTCCGACTGTCGTTCTCGATGACCTTGCCAACAACGACCGATCCGTCGACCCCGGCATTTCCGGCAATCTGGCGCAGCGGTGCCTGGATCGCGCGCCGGACAATCTTGATGCCGGCATCCTGATCGCCGTTCTCGCCCTTCAGCGATGCCAGCACCTTGCCGGCATGAACCAGGGCCACGCCGCCGCCGGGCACGACACCTTCCTGAACCGCAGCGCGGGTGGCGTTCAGCGCGTCGTCGACGCGGTCCTTGCGCTCCTTCACCTCGATCTCGGTTGCCCCGCCGACCCGGATTACGGCAATGCCACCGGCAAGCTTGGCGAGCCGTTCCTGCAGCTTCTCCTTGTCGTAGTCCGAGGTGGTGTCCTCGATCTGCGCCCGGATCTGCGTGACGCGCGCCGCGATCGCGCCTTTGTCGCCGGCACCGTCGATAATCGTCGTGTCATCCTTGGTGATCATGACCTTTCTGGCGGACCCGAGCATGTCCAGGGTGACATTCTCCAGCTTGGTGCCCATTTCCACGGAAATCACCTGACCGCCCGTCAGCACGGCGATGTCTTCCATCATCGCCTTACGGCGATCCCCGAAACCCGGTGCCTTGACGGCCGCCACCTTCAATCCGCCGCGCAGCTTGTTGACGACCAGCGTCGCCAGCGCCTCGCCTTCGACATCCTCGGCCACGATCAGCAGTTGCTTCTCGGCCTGAATCACAGCCTCCAGCAACGGCACCATAGATATGAGAGAGGTCAGCTTCTTCTCGTGAAGCAGGACGACGCAGTCATCCAGCTCGACGACCATTTTCTGAGCATTCGTGACGAAATAGGGGCTCAGATAGCCGCGGTCGAACTGCATGCCTTCGACCACTTCGGTCTCGGTCTCCAACCCTTTGTTTTCCTCGACGGTGATCACGCCTTCCTTGCCGACCTTCGCCATCGCGTCGGCGATCTGCCGGCCGATCTCGACTTCTCCATTGGCCGAAATGGCGCCGACCTTGGCAATCTCGTCACTGTCGCCCACAGGTCGGGACATGGTCTTGATCTCGGCCACGACTGCAGCGACGGCTTTGTCGATCCCGCGCTTGAGATCCATCGGGTTCATGCCGGCCGCAACCGACTTCATGCCTTCCCGGACAATCGCATGGGCGAGTACGGTTGCCGTGGTGGTTCCGTCGCCGGCCTCGTCGTTCGTGCGCTGCGCGACCTCCTTGACCATCTGGGCGCCCATATTCTCGAAATGATCCGAAAGCTCGATCTCCTTGGCGACGGTCACACCGTCCTTGGTGATGCGCGGCGCACCCCAGGATTTATCGAGAATGACGTTTCGGCCCTTGGGGCCGAGGGTGATCTTGACGGCATTTGCCAGCGTGTTGATGCCTTTCAGCATTCGGTCGCGGGCATCGGTACTGAAGCGAACTTCCTTGACGGACATGGTGTGAGTTCCTGATACTGAGGTTGATGTGAAAGGTTTCGGACTCAGGCGATCACGCCGAGAATGTCGCTCTCCTTCATGATCAGAAGGTCTTCACCATCGAGCTTGATCTCTGACCCGGACCATTTTCCGAACAGGATCCGGTCGCCGGCCTTGACGTCCATCGGGATGCGCTCGCCGTCCTCGCGCCTTCCTCCGGCGCCAACGGAGACGACTTCGCCTTCTTGAGGCTTCTCCTTGGCAGTATCTGGAATGATGAGGCCGCCTTTGGTCGTCTCGTCGCCTTCGATACGGCGAACGAGCACCCGGTCATGGAGGGGAGTGAATGACATCGATGTGCTCCTTGTCGAGGATTGTCGGGCGTAAGTGCCTTTTTCGAATGCCCGGCTTCGATGCGCGCAAGGCGGCGACAACTTGGCGGGGCTATTCTTCGAGATTGCGGATCAGACTGCCGCGGTATTGCATCACGGGCGTCGAACGGAGTTCCCGCCAGCTATGATCGAATTGATCATTTCGGCGACGGCCCGGTGCCTTTCCATTTCGAGTTCGGTGCCAACGGCATTCTCATGGGTCGCCGCGGCGTCGCGAAGAACCCCCACAATCTCGTGCTCCGGCAGCAACCCGCGATCGTTCAAGGCAAGGAGGAGAGCCTCGCAGATTGACAGGGCGGCCTGGCCTGCATGTTCGCTCGCGGTCGACATCTGGCGTCCCTTCCTTGGCATCGTGATCCCCGTGGAAGGCGAGTTTCAGATACATCCGTACTTCTCGCAGGAAGTGCTCTATGCTGGACTGATCCAGAGCAGTGTCCGGACCGATTTCCGCTCCTGGGTCACGGCACGCCGGGAGCCTTTATGACATCAGCCGAACACAGCCCCCTGACACGCAAGCTCTCCGCCTTCGTCGCCCTGTCGGAGGTCGAGCTGGCCGTGCTTGAACGACTGCAGGAGCGTCGTCGCTCATTCGTCGCGGGGCGTGACATGGTGCATCAGGGGCAGTCGGCTCAAGCCGCGTACATTCTGTCTTCGGGTTGGGTCTGTTCCTACAAGCTCCAGGCCGACGGGACGCGGCAGATCGTGGATTTCCAGGTGCCGGGGGACTTTCTGGGACTGCGCAGCGTCCTCTTGCGCACGTCGGATCACAGCTTCGAACCTATCGTCGACATTGAGGCCGCCGAGGTGCTGGCGAGCGATCTTCTCGATGCCTTCGCGCGTACGCCGCGCCTAGCGACCGCCATGCTCTGGGCAGCGTCAAGGGACGAAGCGATGGTCGTGGAGCATCTCGTCGGGATCGGTCGGCGTGATGCGGACGCCCGAATGGCGCATTTCCTGCTCGAACTGGGATCGAGGCTTGCGCTGGTTGGAATAGGCAGCAAGGAAGGATTCGACTGCCCTCTGACGCAATACCACCTCGCCGATACGCTAGGGTTGAGCGCGGTCCATGTGAACCGCGTCCTGCGGCAGCTTCGCGAGAGTGGGCTGGTCACCTTTCGGGACGGCCGCGTTACGTTTCACGACTATGGCGGGCTGGTGGAACTTGCTGAGTTCGATCCTGAATATCTGGACCAGACTGGGCCGCTACTGAAATGAGAGGGCCGCCCTCCCTTGCTCGGCAGGCGGCCCCAGTGTTCACGTCAGACGCCGGAGGTTACGCGAGGGCGTGGGTCGCCGCATCGAGTTCCTTGTTGGTCTCGGCGTCGTTCTTCGCGGTGTTGGCCTTCTCGGCTGCTTGGTAGTGCTTCAGCGCTGCATCCTTCTTCGGACCAGCGGGTGCCTTGTCCCATGCGGCCTTCACGGAGGTCATCTTTTCGGCGGTCTTGTTCTGTTCGGGAGTCATTGGGATTGTCCTTTCCTGGACACTCCGAGAATAAGAAGCGTGTCGACATGCCGTCCTTTTTGGGATCGGCACGCCCACACGCTTCTCGGGTACTCGGAAAAATGCACCACCGAATGTTCGGCGGCACTTCTCACCTAAACGGAGTCGGCGCCCCGCCGCACTGACGCAGGTTAGCTCCGACGCCTGCGGCAGGTCGATTACCTCTGCGCTTGTCAAGCCACCGAAGTTTGCTGATGGGAAATCCTCAGCCATCTGTCGTCATCGTTGAGGTAGGTAGAGGCACAGAGGGCCTTGTAGATCGGCACATCGGGTTTTTCTGCCGAGACGCGATAGGTGAGAATGGCGATATCACGACACCGGGTGACGCGCCGCTCGGCCATCGAGACGGACCGCCAGCCGGTTCTCTGTTGAAGATGGGTCCAGATTTGGTCGCCCTGGAGGATCCCGGGCGGATAGGGGAAGACCATGACGGCGTTGGTCGCAGTCGTTGCCCGCGCGTTGTCGGCGCCACTGGTCCAGAAGTGTTCCTCCATGTGCCAGAGAACGCCCTGTTCGCGAGGCGATAGCGTGCCGGACTTGTGTGCCGCATGTGCCGATCTGCCCATGGTTGCGGTTGAGACGGTCATTCGCCTGACCCCGACCCGCCAAGCATGAACATCTGAAACAGCACAAAGACGATCCCGAGCACCGCCCAGATCGCTCCGCTTGTGCCCGGCCGGCCGCCGGCCACCGTCGAGGCGGTTCGCTTCAGACTACCTGACGCCCGGTCTTCGGGGAGCAGCTGGCTCAGGTCTCGTGCGATCCTGCCGTGATCGCTGGCGAGCGCAGGAACGTCCCGAAATCGGGCAAGCAGCGTTCCCAATCGTCCCCCCGCGGCGTCGCGCCCGAGCGTGACCAGTTCAGCGGTTTCCTTCCATGGATCGAGGCCAAGCCGTGCGAGCGTGGAGAGGACAGTCACGGCATAGCCGTTCCGGTCCTCGCCGACGGAGGCATGGAGAAACCGATCGAACTCGGGCGGGTGCGGGTTGAGAACATTGGGGTCGGCCATCGCCAATCCTTTCAAGGGTTGCAGGAATGCAGATCATCCCTGTTTCCCAAAGAATACGCGCAGGTCGGTCTCGCCGCCCTTACACAGGTCAGTACGGGCGACTGCCCTCAGGAAAGTCGCAGCCGTTTCGGTGCCCGGGACTAACATGCGTCAGCGCCAGGCGAACGATCCCGAGGTACAAGACACTCAATCGTTCGACTGGTCGGTCCCGCACTCCAAGGGGCCGTCAACAGTGGTGAGCGACGGATCTGCCAACATCGCGGAGACCAGAGATGAACATGCGGTCGACCAGATCGACGGTGACATTTTCGAACCCGTTCGCGTTGCCGGGATACCCAGGCAATTTGCCCCCGGGCGACTACGAGGTTCTTGTCGAAGAAGAACTTTTACAAGGGCTCAGCTTCGAGGCGTATCGCCGGACTGCGACCTACCTGACGGTGCGCGGAAGGGGCGGTCATGCGGGACGGACAGAGTTACGCGCGATTTCCGACAGCGACCTGAAAGAGGCGCTGAGCCGGGATCGGGCCGCGACTGAGAAGAACAATCACGGCGAGGCAGCGCCTTCTCCGCAGGAGGACTTGAAATGAATACTCCCGAATGGCTCAAGCCCGGCATCTATGGTGCGGTGATCGGTGCGGTTTTCGTCGGCGTGGTCGGTTTTACTTTGGGCGGCTGGGTGACCGGCGGAACCGCGCATGACAGGGCAATGGCGATGTCCCAGGACGATGTCGTCGCTTCCATGGTGCCGGTCTGCCTTGAGATGGCACAGTCTGACCCAGCACGGGCCGAAAAGCTTGAAACGATCCGGGCCGCCTCGACCTATCAGCGGCGCGATGCCCTGATGGAGGCGGGCTGGGCGACGGTGCCCGGAACAGATGCTCCGAACCGCGATATCGCGCAGGCCTGCCTCGCAGCCCTTGATGTTGACTCGTTGCCGGAGCGCCCGGAAAGCGCGGTCGATGAAGGATGAACCGCGCCATGCCGATAGCTTCACCCGAGACCACCGACCTCGAACGGCGTGTGCTGGCTCATGAACGGATCCTGCAAGCTCTGATCGCCTACATGGCCCGTACCGAGCCGCGTTTCGTGGACCACCTTCGAGAACGCTTCGTCGAGCCGATGAGTATGGCCAGGCACGAACACGACCACCGCGAAACCGACGACTACGCGGCAGAATTCATTCGCGCCGTGATGCTTCTCGGAGAAGCGCGCGTGCCAAAGGCGAAGGAGCCGGAAATGACCGACATGAAACCCGTGCCGCCGAAAAGCAGAGGATCACAAGATTCTTCCATGAACCGGCCGACGCAGCGCAGTGGGGTTCAGGTGCGCGAAAGAAACGGCATCTGGGAGGTGCAGGTCGACGGCAAGTTCCGCGGCGACTACCACCAGAAGGAACATGCTCTTGCCGCTGCAGCCTTGCACAAATTGTCGCCCCGATGACCAGCAGCACCCACCCGACACTCCCGCAGGACTTCGCGATCCAGGTGGCTGAGAACGAAGGCATGCCAACGAGACCGAATTCCAGAGCCTCCCCGCTACCGGCCGCGCCCACTCGACGGCTGACCGGAACGCTCACGCTTGGGCTATTGAGGACTCGCGCGGCAACCAACGGGCTCTGGTCCGCCAAGGAACAAGCTGCGATGAGACATCCCTTGGCGAGGCTGATCGCGCGGACGGCAGCCATAGCCGGTGTGATCGCCTCTTTCGCCTTTCCCGTGCTTGCGCAGGATGGAACCGGCCCAATGCCGGAGAACGCCCAGCCGCGCAGCTATGGCGGCGGATGGGTCTGCGACATCGGTTACCGGGTAGAGGGCGCCGAATGCCTGCCTCTCGATATCCCCGAGCATGCCTATCCAACCGGGCGCTCCTACGGGACGGGGTGGGAGTGCAACCGAGGGTACGAGGAGGTGGACGGGACGTCCTGCAATCCCATCCCGGTGCCCGCCAATGCCTTCCTCCGGTCTTCCGGTTACGATTGGCAATGCGAACGCGGGTTCCGGCAGGAGGACGAGGCATGCGTGCCCATTGTTCTGCCCGAGCGTGCCTACCTGACGGACGATGCCTCGGGGAGGGGATGGACCTGTGATCGTGGCTATGAGGCCGCTGCAGAGACATGTTCGCCGATTGCCGTGCCAGAGAACGCGTATCTGACCAACGCAGACTACGGCGCCGCCTGGGCTTGTGAGAGAGGCTTCGTCAGAATCGACGACCGATGCGACGCCGTTGTCGTGCCATCGAATGCTTATCTGGACGAGGCATCCTATGAACCGGGCTGGAGGTGCGAGCGCGGATACGAGGTGCTGAATGGCGCCTGCGTCGCCATCGATCTGCCGGAGAACGCCTATCTCGACCGATCCGGCAACCGGTGGAGCTGCAATCGAGGTTTCCAGCTTTCGGACGGGGCGTGCGTCCTTGGAAGATGAGGGTGACAGAACGATGCGCAGCCGCGTGTCCGGCATGCGCGTCAGCATAGGGTGTCGTCTCCGATACAGCTTCCCGCAGTCGACGCCGCTGATTGCGATGCTGAACGTCCACTACTCGCGCTTCGGCGATCTGGAGCGTGCCGACTATCTTGTGACGTCGCCGAGCGTGCCGCTTGAAAGCTACCGGGATGGCTTCGGCAACTGGTGCACGCGCGTCCTGGCTCCGGCGGGCGACTTCTGCCTGTCGACGGATGGCATCTTTCGCGACACGGGCCAGCCTGATCCCTCCATGCCCGGCGCGCGGCAGCACGCGGTTCAGGATCTTCCTTTCGAGACGCTCGTGTTTCTGCAGGGCAGCCGGTATTGCGACACCGACCTCCTATCGGAGGAGGCGTGGCGCCTGTTCGAGACCACGGACCCCGGATGGTCACGCGTCCAGGCGATCTGCGATTTCGTGCATGGACATGTCCGCTTCGACTATATGCAGGCAAAGGCGACGCGCACAGCGTCGCAGACCCTCGCCGAGGGGCAGGGTGTCTGCCGCGACTTTGCCCATCTCGCCATCGCCCTGTGCCGATGCATGAACATTCCGGCCCGCTACTGCACCGGATACCTGAGCGACATCGGGGAGCCTCTGCCTCATCCGCCTGGGGATTTTGCCGCGTGGATGGAGGTCTTTCTCGCTGGGGAATGGCACATGTTCGACCCGCGGAACAACAAGCCGAGGTATGCGAGAATTCTGATCGCGCGCGGTCGCGATGCTGCCGATGTCCCTCTGACCCAGACATTCGGCCAGAACACGTTGATGGAATTTAAGGTCTGGACGGATGAATTGGCCTGACTGACCTCGGCTTCTTTTTCGATGCACCATCGCAATTCGAGTCGCCAGCCCCCATATGTACAGTGCCGATGCGAAGTATCCCGGTCCGACATGGACGAGGAGTTGGCGTCGGATAATCAAAGGATCGATGAAGTGTCCTTCAAGGACCTGACCGCCAAGGCTGCGGCTGCGTTAAAGCCGAAGCCTGCGAAAACAGCAACGACCCCTGCCAAGGAGACCGAGCCCAAGGCTTCTGGCAAGGATGCACCCGCCAAGTCCAAGACATCTTGAGGGTGTACACCGGTTGCGCGCCTCATTCCCGTGAGGGGCGCGGACCGCCCACAGCACCATGGGAAAGGAACGCGCCAATGGAAGATCTGACGAGCAAGACCGTAGCGGTTTTTTCCCGGCCCTTCACTGTTCCGGGCTTTGACGAGACGCTCCCGGCGGGAGAGTACGAGATCGAAACGGAGCTGGCTTCCCCCCCTGATGAACGGGAACCCGCAGCCTGGAAAGCCTCCGTCCTTGTGAAGCTTCATCCCCGGATATCTCATCCGGGACTTGCGCGGACTCTGACCGTTTCCCTTGCCGACCTCGACCAAGCACGTGCCAAGGACAAGCTGACCGGCAGGGAGTTGTCCGACTTTTTCCTTGAAGAAATGCTGGCCGATCCGATGGTACAGCTCGTGATGAAGGCCGACGGGGTCTCCGAGGCGCACCTGCGACATCTCTATTCCGGGTCTGGGACATCCGATTCGAACCTGGCTGCGCCGCCTTCGAAGACGACCGCCCGAGGAGCGCCGGACGAAGAGTCGATCCGGACCGCCGAAAACGAAGGCATGCCTTCACGACCGGACTCGCCGCCGTCCTCACGCGCCCGTCTGGTTGCGGGGAACACGTAATGGCGGACGAGGCCATCGCCGAGGGTGACGTACCGGACATCGCGACCCAAAGGGCCGTAGGTGATGTTCCGCAAGAACGCCGATGCCTGCGATGCGAAACCTCGTTCTGGAGCGAAGGCTTCGGAGAACGGATTTGCCGACGCTGCAAGGGGTTGAATGCCTGGCGGAACGCCGCGCCCGTCAGCGCGGGCGCGTCTCGCCGCCGCTGATCCCCGCAGTCGCGCGCCGTCTTCCTCAATCCTAACTGGAACATCATTTTGGCCTGCCTCGAGATCGTTCACACCACGACCTACAGATACCGTCAAAAGGTCCCTCTCGGGCCCCATCGGTTGATGCTACGTCCCCGAGAAACAAGGGAACTGCGACTACTTGCGCATGCACTCTCCATTTCTCCAACGGCGACGGTGACCTGGGCGCATGACGTGGCCGGCAACGCTGTCGCCACCGCGGTCTTTGACGGCGTGACGGATCATCTGGTGATCGAGAGCCGCGCTTCCGTGGAACTCACCTCGCCGGCCTGGCCGGTCTTTACCATCGCCGCCTCGGCGGCCCAGTACCCCTTTGTCTACACCGCCGACGAATGGACGGATCTGGGCGCGTTGACGGTTCCGCAATATCCCGACCCGGACGGTCGGCTTTCCCTATGGGTCGAGGGCTTTGTCATGGCGCGCCCGACAGACACGCTGTCCTTGCTGAAGGACATCAGCAATGGTGTGTTCACCCAGATTTCCTACCAGAGCCGCGATACTGAAGGCACCCAGTCACCGATCGAGACGCTCGACCGGCGATGGGGCTCGTGCCGTGATCTTGCGGTCCTGCTCGCCGAAGCCGCGCGCACGCTTGGACTAGGTTCCCGCATCGTATCCGGCTATCTGTCAGATGCGGAAGAATGCCTTTTGGGTTTTGCGGGTTCCGGGTCCACCCACGCCTGGGTCGAGATATTTGTCCCCGGTGCCGGATGGATTGCCTTCGATCCCACGAACAGAAGCTTCGGGTCCCGGAACCTGATACCACTCGCCGTGGCCCGAAACATCGCACAGGTGACCCCGGTGGCAGGCAACTTTGTCGGAACGAACGTCGATTTGCTCTCGATGGAGGTGCTCGTAAGAGTGGAGAGTGCTTCGGCACAAGACAACTCGCTCCTGGTCCAAGGAGGTGAGGCGGACATCGCGCTTGTCTGATGGCGTTTCGGTGGGACTGGCTTGCGCCTGCTGATCTAAAACTATCAATAACAATATCTTAATGACCGGAGAAGGTTGGACGTCAGGCCCATCCCCTCCGCCACTTGCCCCCGCGAAAGCGTTCTCCCGATCCGGCTGCGGCCGGATTTTCCGTTGTTTTCGAGGGTTATGCGGGTTGGGCTGATAACCGGCCTACGCGCCAAGAGCCCCGGAAGTGGTCCCTCGGGGTCGATATTCTCCGGACCTGTTGCCTGCGTCATTTCGGTGAAGTTTTTACAAGCACCTGATAAAACAAGGTTCTATCAGATGTCCCGTTGAACGCTTCGATTTCAGGGGCATTTGCCGCGTGGAATAGAAGTCGAACGTTGCCGGGTGGCGACAGTGAAGAACCCGGATGAGCTACTCGCGCATGCGTCACCTCTTGAAGGTCAGAAGGTCGAGTTTGTAGCTGACGGCCTGGGTGTTCGTGCCCCAAAGCCGGATCACGTTGTTCCCATGGGACAGGGTAATCAGCCGGAGCCTTGAGGCCATGGTCGTATCCTGGCTGCGATCGGGGCGTCGCGCTGTCACGAGCGACCCGCTTCCGGGGACACCGACCCCATTCACCTGCACGCCAACGCTGCAGGAGGCAGTGCCGTCGTTGGACTCGATGTTGGTGCACTCGTAGAACAGGATGCCTCGATAGGCTTCCGGCAGGTTGACCGTGAAGCGGGCGATTTCGGCATGGGTGTTCCAGCTCGGGTGCGCGCCGCTGAGCGTGGTGGTATAGCCCCCAACCACGGCCCCGTTGGCCAGGTGCAGGGTGCCGATCGTCGCCTCTTCGATGAAGGCGGTGGTCATGTAGACCGCGCTGTTGCGGACGTAGAACGGCACGCTGCGCACCGGATCGTTCGCGGCACCACCGACCACGGCGAACTGGCTCGCCACCACGTTGACCCGGCTGTTGCCGTTGGTCAGCGCCTCGATGAACAGCGCGGCGGTGGCGCCGTTGCGGCTGGTGTCGGCCCAGGCCAAGATCCCGATCCGCGCCCCGGCATCGGCCCCGGTGCCCCAAGCGCTGACCCGCAACCGGCCATAGGCCGAGGCCTCGTTGGTGATGACCGAGACCTGCTGGACGCTGTCCGACATCGCCGAAATGCCGTCCTCGGTGTCGTCGACACGCGAGGTCAGTGCATTGAGCGCGGTGGCGTGGCGCGGCCGTTGATGCGGCTGTTCAGCGTGGCCTCGGTGCTGGTGATCGCTGACGAAATGGCGCTGTCGGTCTGCGCCTTGGTGTAGCGATTGTCGATCTGTCCGGCCATGGTGCCGGCGCCTGTCTCGAGGTCGCCGACCCGGGAAGTCATCGTGATCTTGTACTGCGTCAGCGCATCGTCGGTATCGGCCGCGGTGCGCTTGACGGTCTCGATCTCGGCACTGGTCAGGAATTCCGAGCCTGCCGGGTCAGGGTCAAGCCGGTGATCAAGGCGAGCCCACCCGTCCCGCAACCATCGGCGGAAGCGCCTCGCGTCCTTCTTGGTCAGCAGCCCGCCCGGCGCAGTTGGCGCACCGCTTCCCGGCTGTCCATCATCAGGCCCAGAGGTGGTCGGAACGGCAAGCAGCGCGGAATCTCGCGCTTCAGCTGCATCTGATGGTTCAGCATCGTTCGGCGCCTCCTGCTTGGGCGCGGGAAGGGCTTTCGCTGCCTGCTTGGCCTCTTGCTCCGCGCGTTTCCGTTCTTCCTCGATCGGGCCAACCGCATCGCGGCCCGCGTCGAACTGCTCGGGGGTCAGGTCGATTTCCCGGCCTTGGACACGCACCCGCGCGCCGGCCTCGGTCTCGCCGAGGAACACTCCATCGATGATCTGGCCCGATGCCGCGTCGCCGAAGCGAACCGCGCTGCCGGGCTTCTGATCCGGGAAACGGGCGGGCAGCGCCGGCGGCGTTGCCGCCGCGATGCCCTGCGCGATCCGTTCGACCGGGCCGGCGTGGCGAATGGGCGGCAACTTTACGATGCCTTCCGGTGTCTGTCCGCCATAGAACTCGGGCGGGAAGCCCGCCAGCGGCTCGGAATTCGTCGCTGCCGCGCCGGGCGGGGCCGAGAGGGAAGATACACCCCCCGGCGCGGCAACTGCACCAGCCCCGCTGCCGTCAGGGCCGGTATCGGAAATCAGCGGAATCTCGGTGAACTCGCCATCGACCTCGGGCGGGATCGGCGCATCTGCCGGCAGATCCATGGTGTCGGGCTGGGCGCGGAAGATGCGCTCGGCCTCGGCCACAGCATCGGGACGGGAATCGCCGACCGGCGGCGGCCCTGCGGGACGGAACTGCGCCCCTGCCCCGGACTGATCCGCCGCGGCGCGGTTCGGATTGCTGGGATCGCGGTCGAAGCTGTCGGGCTCCTGCCGGGCCTGCGACTGGCCGAAGATCGTCCCGCCATTCTCGGGCGCGGGCAGCGCCAGGGGTGTGCCGCTGCCACCTGCCGGCTCGGCCGGGTCAGCATCGCCGGGCCCGGGCGCTGGACCATCCTCGGCGCCGCCGGTGTCCTGCCGGCCGCCCAGCACGCCAGCGCCAGCACCCATCGCGCCGCCCGACAGCGCGCCCAGGACGAAGTTCCCGAACGAATCCTGTTGCGTGTTCACCTCGGCGCCCGTGGCTGCGGCAATGCCTCGCTGGGACGCCATGCCCTCGGCCGCTTCCTGGGCGCCTTCCTCGATGGCGCCGGCGAGGCCCTTCTTCGCGGCCCGCGCCGCCCGGCCGCCGGCATTCAGCACGCCCTCTGCCCGGCTCAAGATCTTGCCCATGGCCGCGCCGCCCACCGTGCCGGGGATGGCCTGCCATGCCGCGGACTCGGATTCGGCCAGACCCGCCAGCTCTGCCGCCGCCTCGTCGGGCGACAATCCCTGATCCAGCAGCGCGCGGAACGCCGGCATCGCCTCGAGGGCGGCCGGGCCGGCCTCGCCCTCGCGGCCCCGAACGGCCTGCACGAAATCCCGACCGGATTGCGCACCCTCGCCCGCCGCACCCAGCCCGCCCATGACGGCGGCGCCGGCCGGGCCTGCCACGGCCGAGGCGGCCGCAACCGGGATCATGGAACCCAGGCCTTGCGCCGTGTGGCCGAGGACGCCACGGACCGAGGGGTCATCCCCGGCGCCCCATGTCGAGGGCGAGAACAGCTCACCCTCGAACTGCGTCCCTTCCATGGCCTGCTTCATGCGATCCGAGACGCTGCCCGCCAAGTCATCGCCAACGCCGCGCACAGCATCGGCGGCGGCCCGCGACCCGCTGCGCACGATGGATTCACCCCGGACCTGCGCGGGGTCGCCGCCCGAGGCTTCAATCTCGGCCCGCGCGCCGGCGCGCATGGCGTCATCGGCGAAGGCGCCCAGGGCCTGCATGGCGCCGCCGGTCATCTTCACGGCCCCGGCCGCGCCCAGCTTGCCGAGGTCTTTCAGGTCGGTGCCGATGCCCGGCTTTTCCTCGGGCGCCGCCGGCTCGGGATAGAGTTCGTCGGCAAGCTGATAGCTGCGGTCCATCACGATTGCGGCACGGGCTGGATCGCCCGCGAGTTCCGACACCGCATCCTCGATTTTCGCGCCACCGGCGAGCCGCTTACCGAGGAAATCGGCATTGCGACGCGCGCGGTCCAGATCGCCCCCGTCAGCCTCGGCCAGCGCCATCAGCACGTTCGCCGGCGAGCCGGTCTGGCGCGCAAGATCCTCGATAGCGGCCTTCGGGTCGGGCGCGGGCGGCGGCGCGGGGCGCTGGACACCGAGAGATTGCAAGGCATGGGAAAGCGGCGAGACGCCAGAAACGGAAGCGGCCATAGGAACCCCGGGAAAAGGATGCTGGGTTCGGCGCACTTCCTATGTGCCGTGCCTCGGTTATCGCACGGGGCCGGTATCCACTCAAGGGCGCGATGGTGATTGACAAATCAGAGGGGCGTCGATCACATCATCACGCATCTGCGAGGATCATCATGCGCTTTCCGATTTTTCTGCTCGCCCCGACCATTGCTGTCGCTGTTTCCACCCCGCCCGCTGCAGCCGACTGCTTCGGCAGCGGCAGTTTTAGAACGTGCAGCGATGACGCTGGGAATAATTACACTGTCCAGCAATTTGGAAACCAAACAGTTGTAGATGGCTATAACACCCGAACCGGGTCTCGCTGGTCACAGGATACGATGGACCTGGGTGGTGGTATGACCACGACCACCGGCAGAGCAGCAGATGGCAGCCGTTGGACGCAAGACACTATGGACTTGGGCGGCGGCATGACCAGCGTGTCTGGGCGGGATTCAAATGGAAATCGATATTCCGTGACCTGCGACCAGTTCGGCTGCAACTGACTCTGAAGGCCGCTACCGCGGCCTTCTCGCTACCGGCGGCGCGGTCTGCGGCGCTTCATCAGCTGGTGCCAAGCGCGGACCCTCTGTCATCAGCCGCTGGGCCTCAGCCATGGCTTCGTCCCAAGTGAGACGCTTCGGCGGCTCTGGCAACGGCTCGCCTTCCTTCGCTCCCATGTTCATCGGATCGCCGGTGAACGTCTCGATATCCTCGACATTCTCTGCCATGATCTGCCGAGCAAGGCCGATGGTCTGCTTGTAGTTTTCCTCGATCAGCCTGTTCCCCATGCTTGCCCGTTCTTCCTCGGCCTTCAGCAGCGCCTCTTGCTGTGCGGCCAGCCGGGCCTGCTACGCCTCGAAGGCCTTCTCGGGCGACGTGATCCATGCCGCCTTCTGGATGAAGCCGTCGATGCTGTCGGTCTGGGTGATTTCTTCACCCGTGGCCTGGTTGCGCATGGTCAGGGTGACGCCGACGACATCGCCCGCGTCGTTCTTGATCAAGGTGCTCTTTTCCTTCACCACGTCCATGCCATCATCGAAATAGCCCGAGGCATTGTAGGCAGCCATGGCCCGCTTGACGCTCTTGATGATGGTCGAATTGGCGAGCCGTCGTTTTCAAACTGCTCCGCGCACACCTTCCTTGATGTGTAGTAATTTTTGGTTATATTGAATACGCGCCGAGCCACAGGAGCCTGCCATGTCCCGCACCAGGACCATGACCGTCCGCCTCAGCGGCGCGCTCAGCGACTTCGTTGCGGCCAATGTCGGCGAGAACGGCTCCTACGAGAACATCAGCGAATATGTCCGCGACCTGATCCGGCGCGACAAGGAGCGGGCCGAGCAGGAGGCGTTTGACCGGCTGAAGGCCGAGCTGACCCGCGCCTTCGCCGCGCCCGAGACCAGCTACAAGCCGCTGACGGCGGCTGAAGTCATCGCTCGCAACCGGGCCTCCTGACCGGATGGCTGTCCGCATCCAGGAGGCGGCCTCGCTCCGCCTCGATGACATTTATCGATACACCCGTGGGCAAGCAGCCGTTTGCGCATTTCAACCCAGTTGCGCGCTTTTGGACGTCAAGGCTCTGAGAAGGCGAAGATTTTCTACAGGAAGCATACGGCCCGCTTCGGGTCGGCAGACAAAGAAGCGGGCAATGCGTTCTGCATCGATCCGGTCGGTCTTGGCGCCTGTGCCACGACTTTGCGCAAACGCCTTCACCTGAGCAGGAGGCACTTGGCGGGCTGCAACCCCTTCTGCCTCCAAAAGCGCCCATGCGGGAGGCAACCCGGTGCCCATCTTTCAGCCTGCCGAACATGATCTCGATCCTGTTGCGCCGCTTGTCGTGCTTGACGGGCTCGCCACGCGTCTTCCGGCCTGGAATGCAGGGCCTTATCCCCTTGTCTTTCGATGCATCCCTGATGCCAGTCGGCATCGTAGCCCCGGTTGGCCAGAAGCCACTCCGCCTTTGGCAGGCTGCCCGGAAGGGCGGCGGCACCCGTATAGTCACTGACCTGGCCTGCGGTCATGAGTTCGAGGGATGAGGCCATGATCCAGGGGATCATGTCCCCCGAGAACGCGGATCGGGCGGCCTTCGGCATCGGTTACGGCATGCAGCTTGGTGTTCATGCCGCCCGTCCTCGGGAAAACAGTTCCCCGGACTGTTTTCTGGCCCTCGGGCTACGACCGATCAGACGGCCCCTTTTTCGACCGCAGGCTGGTCGCCGAGCGGGCACCTTCAGGGAGGTCGCGTCGATCATCACCGTCTTCGGAACGGTCAAAAGGTGCGGCAGCCAAGGGCATAATACTTTGACTCGAAACGTCGAATATGGCTGACAGGGAATTGTGCGAACAACACCCGTGTTCTCGGTCGGGAAACCGGCGAAACTCCTGCGCATGGGGTGTGGAACAATACCTGCCGGCGCAATGTTCCGAATGAGCCAACCATCTCAAGGCCATGCCGACGTTGAAATGCGGCCCATCTGCGTGTTCACTTCACATACAGAGCCGGCACGAACCAAAAGGGAAATGCAATGCTGAAGCCTGTCTTGCTGTCGCTCGTCGCCTTCGCCGCCGGTCTCGGCACCGCCCAGGCCGAGGTCGTCGTGTCGTCAAAGATCGATACCGAGGGCGGGGTGCTGGGGCAGATCATCCTTCAGGTGCTGGACCATGCGGGCATCCCGACGCGCGACCGTATCCAGCTGGGCAGCACGCCGATCGTTCGCGAGGCGATCCTTGCGGACGAGATCGACATCTATCCCGAATATACCGGCAATGCCGCCTTCTTCTTCAACCGCGCCGACGAGCCGATCTGGCAGGATGCGCGCGCGGGCTTTGCGGCCGCGAAGCAACTGGACCAAGAGGCGAATGGCATCGTCTGGCTGAGCCCCGCACCCGCCAACAATACCTGGGGCGTCGCCCTGCGCTCGGATCTGGCCGAAGAGGCGGGCGTGGGCACGTTCTCGGAGTTCGGGAAATGGGTGGCGGGGGGCGGCCAGGTCAAGCTGGTCGCCTCGGCCGAGTTCGTCAATTCGGCCCCGGCCCTGCCCGCCTTCCAGAAGGCCTATGGCTTTACGCTGACGCCGGACCAGTTGATCGTGCTGTCGGGCGGGGACACGGCCGCCACGATCCAGGCGGCGGCAAACGGCACCAGCGGGGCGAATGCGGCCATGGTCTATGGCACCGACGGCGCGCTTGCCTTTTCCGGCCTGACGGTGCTGCAGGACGACAAGACCGTGCAGCCGGTCTATCAGCCCGCGCCCATTGTCCGGGCCGAGGTGCTGGCCGAATATCCGCAGATCGCCGAACTGCTGGAGCCGGCTTTCGCGGGGCTGGACCTTGAAACCCTGCAAGGGTTGAACGGGCAGGTTCAGGTCGAGGGCCTGCCCGCCGCCGAGGTCGCCCGCGCCTATCTGACCAAGGCCGGGCTGCTGGACTGAGGATGTCGGTGCCGCGCATCGACCGGCTGTCGGCCGTCATGGCTCTGCCGCTGCTGGCGTCCCCTGCGCTGACGGCATTCGGCTTTCGTCCCAACCGGATCGCGCCGCCGCAGCCCCGGACCTGGGCCGAGGCCATCGGCTGGCCCCTGACCGGCGCGCTGCTGGCCGGGCTCGTTCTGCTGGCGGTCGCGCTGCTGTTGCTGCGACGCCCGGGAATGCGGCTGCTGCTGCTTGCCGGCGCATTGGCCGCGCTGGTGGTTCTGCTGGGGCGCGGGGCGGTGCTGCTGCTGGAGCAGGCGGCGCCTGCGGCGCGGGTCTCGCCCGGTGCGGGGTTCTGGCTGGCCGCCGGGACGCTTTTGCTGCTGCTGGTGGACGCCTTTGCGCGGATGCGGCCCGGCCCGGCGGCACGGGCGGCGCTGCTGGCCTGCGCCGTGGCGGGGGTCGCGGTGCTGCTCGGCTCGGGCACGCTGGCCGGTCTTTCGGTCGCCGCCGAGTTCCGGGTGCGCGCGGACGCCTTTCACCGGGCGACCGCGGACCACCTGGTCCTGGCCTTCGGCTCGTTTCTGGCGGCGCTGGTGTTCGGCCTGCCGACGGGGCTTGCCATCCAGCGCCATCCGGGCTTGCGCGGTCCGGTGCTGAACCTGCTGACGCTGATCCAGACCATCCCCTCGATCGCGCTGTTCGGAATACTGATCGTGCCGCTGGCCTGGGTCGCGGCCCATGTTCCGGGGGCAGCGGATGCAGGGATCAAGGGGATCGGCACGGCGCCGGCACTGATCGCGCTGTTTCTCTATTCGCTGCTGCCCATCGTCGCCAATACCGTTGCCGGGCTCGATGCCGTGCCGCGCGCCGTGACCGAGGCGGCGCGCGGCATGGGCATGACCGAGGCCAGGCGGCTGTGGTGGATCGACCTGCCGCTGACCCTGCCGGTCATTCTGGCCGCCGCGCGCATCGTTCTGGTGCAGAATATCGGGCTGGCCACCGTGGGGGCGCTGATCGGCTCGGGCGGCTACGGCACCTTCATCTTCCAGGGCATCGGCCAGACGGCCACCGACCTGATCCTCCTGGGCGTGATCCCGACGGTGGCGCTGGCCTTCCTGACATCCTCGATCATGGACCTGCTGATCGCGCTTTCCGGGGGACAGCCGCAATGATCGAGCTCCAGGCCCTGACCAAGACCTATGGCGGCAGGCCGGTGGTCGACGAGGTCAGCGCCCGATTTGCGAGGGGCACGCTGACCGCCATCGTCGGCAGTTCCGGTTCGGGCAAGACGACGCTTCTGCGGATGATCAACCGGCTGGTCGAACCCACATCGGGGCGGGTGCTGATCGACGGCCAGGATGCCGGCCGCATCCCCGAAGTGTCGCTGCGTCAGGGCATCGGCTATGTCATCCAGGGCTATGGGCTGTTTCCGCATTGGACGGCGGCGCGCAATATCGGCGTCGTCCCGACCCTTCTGGGCTGGCCCGAGGCCCGGATCGCGGCCCGCGTCACCGAGCTGTTGCAGATGCTGCAGCTCGACCCGGCCGAGATCGCCGGCCGCTATCCGCATCAGCTTTCGGGCGGGCAGGCGCAGCGGATCGGCGTCGCGCGCGCCTTGGCCGCGCGCCCCGATGTGCTGCTGATGGACGAGCCTTTCGGCGCGCTGGACCCGCTGATCCGGCGCCAGGCGCAGCGCGATCTGGCCCAGATCCGTCGCCAGCTCGGCACGACGATCGTCCTGGTCACCCATGACATGAACGAGGCGCTGTATCTGGGCGATGCCATCGCCGTGATGCGGCACGGCCGGTTCGAGCAGTTCGACACTCCCGACCGGATCATCCGCGCGCCCGCCACGGCCTTCGTGGCCGATCTGGTGGGCGAAACGGGCCGCGCCCTGCGCCTGCTGGCGCTGCACCCGGTCGGCTCGCTGTCGCGCGCGGGCGAGGCCGAGGGCGAGCCGGTCGACGTGGCCGCGTCGCTGTCGGACGCGCTGGCCGAGATGATCTGGACCGGGCGCGACCGGTTGCCGGTGACCGATGCGCAGGGGCAACGGCTTGGCATCGTCACGCGCGAGGACATCCTGGCACGGGGCCGGGAATGACGGCGCTGCGCTGGATCATCCTGATCGGCGTGACGGGCGGGCTGATCCTGTTTCCCGCGCTGTTCGAGCCGCTGCTGCGCCCCTTCGCGCCCGCGGGCGGGCCGGCGATCTACGACCGCGCATCGCTGGCCAGCCTGACCGTATCGCATCTGGCGCTGGTGGCGCTGGCGATGATCCCCTCGACCCTGATCGCGCTGTCGCTCGCGATCCTCGTCACCCGCCCCGCCGGGGCCGAATTCCTGCCCATGGCGCGGGTGCTGGCGAATATCGGCCAGACCTTTCCGCCGGTCGCCGTGCTGGCGCTGTCGGTTCCCTTGCTGGGCTTCGGCGCCCGGCCCACGGTGCTTGCCCTGTTCCTCTATGGCCTGCTGCCGATCTTCGAGAACGCGCTGGCGGGGCTGCGGGCGGTGCCCGGCTCGGTCCTGCTTTCGGGCAAGGCGATGGGCATGACGCCGCGCCAGGTGCTGGCGCAGGTCGAGATGCCCCTTGCCTTGCCCCTGATCCTGGAAGGGATCCGGATCTCGATCGTCATTGCGCTGTCCACGGCGACCATCGGCTCGACCGTCGCGGCGCGCAGCCTGGGCGAGGTGATCATTGCCGGGCTGACCTCGAACAACCCGGCCTATGTCATCCAGGGCGGGGTGCTGACGGGCTGCATCGCCGTGCTGCTTTACGATGCCTTCGGGCTGCTCATCGAGATTGCCAAACGCCTAACCGGCAGAGAGCCCCAGCAGGCAGCCTGAAGGAGCCTTGCGCCCCTCCGGAAGCTGGATCCGGCCAGCAGGATCGGCGGCTGATCTTCGCCCCTCGTTTCCGACGAGATCCAATGAAGGCACGGACCTTGCAGGTGGCGGCGCGGGAGATGGGCCGACATCTGTCTGTATGGGCGTCCAGTCGTCCAGAACTTTCAAAGGCTTGCACGAACCTGTCGACGCGAAGAAGCATCAGCGGGTTCGTCCAACGCATGACCGGGTTTCGAGCACTCCCCGAACCCAACGCCCTGTCACGGCCACGGGCGCGCGTTGCGAAACGGCGCGTTTGCGGCACGGGGCCGGGCCGGGATGGTTCCCGTGCCCGGCCGCGCCCTTATTCCTGCTCCAGCAGGTCGGTGATCCGACGCACGGCAACGCGGCGGTTGGCGCGGTCGTCGCCCTCGCCCGGGACCAGCAGGAACTGCTCGCCATAGCCCTGCACGACCATGTTCTCGGGCGGGACGTCGTAATATTCGGTCAGCGCCAGCGCCACCGATTCGGCCCGCCGGTCCGACAGCGCAAGATTGGCCGCGGGCGAGCCGACCGCGTCGGTATAGCCCTCGATCATATAGACCTCGTTCGGATTCTCGTCGATGGACTGGCGGATCACGCTGCCCAAGGTGGCCAGCTGCTCGGCCTGCTCGGGGGCCAGGGCGGCCGAGCCGCTGTCGAAGGTCACGTCGGCCACATTGACCGGAGCCACCAGCGAGCGGACCTCGGGGATGTCGCGGATCTGGCCCAGGGTAAAGCGGCGATCGACCGCGCTTTCCTGAAGCAGCGCCTCGCGCAGCGCCGATTCGTCCAAGGGGCGGCTGGCATATTCCACCGGCGCCGGCGCCGGCAGGGTCGAGATCTGGACCGGCCGCACCGCGCTGTCGCCGATCAGCCGGGTCTCGCGCCCGTCGGGGCCGATCAGCGTGCGGCGCAGGATGTTCATGTCGGCGTCGCGGATCGTCACCACGCGGCTGCCGTCGGCGCGCAGCACCGTGGTGCGGGACGAGCCGTCGGCGAAATTCTCGGTGCTGACGTCCGAGCCGGGGCGATACAGTAGCGCGTTGTCGTCGCGCACGATCTGCTGGCTGCCGTCGGGCAGAGTCAGCACCGCGCGGTCGCCGCTGTTGAAGGCGACTTGGCGGTTGTTCGACATCATCTTGCCGACCGCAAAACCCGCGACGCCCGCCAGCAGCAGCTTGGCGATGTCGCTGCCGTGGTCGTCGTCATCGTCGTCCCTGGAGTCGTAATAGCGGCGGTCGAGGTCGCGCTCTCGGCGGTCGAGGCGCTGCTCCTCGCGGCGCAGCTCGCGTTCGCGGCGTTCCAGGATCCGGCGCGTCTCCTCGGGCGAGAGGGCGCGGCTGCCGTCGCGGATCGAGGTGCGGAACTCCTGGTCCGGGCGGCGGAAGTCGTCGCGCCCGATCTTGCGCCGGATCACCGTTTCGTCATCGTCGCGCCTGCGGTCGCTGTCCTTGCGGTCATCGTCACGCCTTGCCATTGCGGCAAGTGCGGCGGCGGCCGGCGCGTGGTCCTGCGCAGCGGCGCGGCGGGCCAGGTCGTTGGGGCGAAAGCCGCGCTCGGGCGCCGGCAGGCGCGCGGCGCCGTTCCCCTGCCGCAGCCGTTCGCGAAGCTCTTGCGGAGAGCGGGGTGCGGTCAGGTCCTGTCTGTTCCCGACCCCGTTCGCCGCATTGCGCGGCGGCTGGCCGTCCGGGCCGCGGGCCAGCGGCTGCGGGGACTTGCGGTCGCGTTCTCTCATCTTCTCGCGCAGGGTGTCAGCATCCATCGGCGCCGGCCGCGGCTGCCCGCCCTCGGCGCGCGGAGGCTGCTTCCTGCCCTCACCATTGCCGTTGCCGGCGTTGCGGGTCGGCTGGCCGTTCTGCTGCGGCTTGGCGAGCTGTTGCGGCTTTCGGTCCTGTTGCTGCCTTGCGGCCGGCTGCGCGGGCGGCTTGGGCGCGGCCATGGGCTCTTGCGTCCGGCGGTTCCCGGGCTCGGCGTCGCGGCCGCGCTGCGGCGCGGGTTTCGCGGCCTGCTGCCGGTCCTTGGCGGGGGCGGGCTTTTGCGCCGCCTTCGGGCCGGGATCCTGCCGCTTGGCGTCCTGCGCCCGGGCGTTTTCCTGCGCGGGTCTGGGCTGCTGCGCCTCTGCCGGAGGCTTTTGCTGCGGCTGCGGCTTCTGCCGCTGGGCCTGAGCCTTGGGCTGCTGTGCGGCAGGCTTTTCCGGCTGCTTCCGGGCGGCCGGCTTTTGCTGCTGCTGGCGCTTTTCAGGCTGCTTTTGCTGGGCGGCGGCCTTCTCGCGCTGCTGCTGTTTCTCCTTGGCCTGCTCGGCCTTGCGCCTGATCATCTCGGCCTGAGCCAGGCCCTGGTTGTCCTGGGCCAGCACGAGATCGGGGGCGATCAGCGAGAGGCAGGCCAGAATGGCGGTTGTCGTCTTGAAGATGCGACGCATGTCGGTTTCTTTCGGTTGGCGCGAATGCAGGGTCGCAAGCTAACATGTCCTGCCGCGCGCAGTTCCCGAACAAGCCTGTGATCACAACGTGAACGGCGGATTTCAGCCGCCATGTCGCCATGGCCCGCCTATGGGGGCGGGCACCCTAGGTTCTGTGGACACTTCCTTGGTCCACAGGACGATGGCAGCGATGGTGATGACGGCGAGGTGGTTTCTGGCGGTTTTCTCGTATCGCGTGGCGACCCTTCGGAACTGCTTGAGCTTGGAGAAGCAGCATTCGATCGGATGTCTCCGGGCACAGAGATGCTTGTCGAGGGGATGCTTGCGCGCCCGGGACGGGTTGTTTAGGGATGACGGCAAGAGCTTTCTTGCTTAGCGATCGCCTCACGCAGGCGGTCGCTGTCATAGGCGGTGTCGGCCATGACGACCTCGGCAAGGCAGGTCGGCGATCAACGGCTCGGCCTGCGGGGCGTCGCCCTTCTGCCCGGCGGTCAGGGTGAAGCGGACCGGGCGCCAAGGCCTTGCACTGCCAGGTGGAGCTTGGGGCTCGGCCCGCCGCGGCATCTAGCGCTGCGCGTCCGCCTTGTCGCCCATGCGGATCAACAGGTTCACCAGCATTCCGAAAAACCGCTTGGACGGGGCAATCGCCAGGCTCTTGCGCAACTCGACCAGTGCAGCCTGCCGATCCGTCGCGATCAAGCTGCGTTCTCGCTCGCCGTGATAAATGGCGGTGCCCTCGGCCGGCGGGTCGAATGCGATGACCTCGTCTCGCTCGATGATGCCCAGGACGATAGGCTTCAAGAGCCGCGTTTGAGACAGCGTGACCAGGACGGTATGACCACCATAAGGCACCTCAACGGCCCGGAAATTGGGATAGGCCGGTGCCACCAGATCCCTGAGATGGGCATCGTTCTTGACGTTCGGATCGAAGATCACCACGGGTTGGTGCTCCGAGAGCGGGCCATCCTTGATATCGCCAGAAGGGTCAGGACCCATTGATTTTCCACCTTCGTATGATTCAGGCACCGCAAGGAGACCTGATGATGAGCAATCCTTTCTGGCTGATCGAAGCGCAGATGACGCGGCTTGGGCCCTTCTTTCCCAAGAGCCACGGCAAGCCGCGCGTCGATGACCGTCGGGTGTTGAGTGGGATAATCTTCATCAATCGCAATGGCTTGCGGTGGCGGGATGCGCCCCGAGGGAATACGGCCCGCCGAAGACCCTCTGCAACCGCTGGAAGCGATGGAGCGACAAGGCTGTCTTCGCCCGGATGATGGACAGTCTGGCGTCCGAGGCGGCCGTTCCGAAGACGGTGATGATCGATGCAACCTCCCTGAAGATGCACCGCTCGGCGACCAGCCTGCGGTCGGAAAAGGGGGACCCGGCGATCAAAGGAGCCGTCTGATCGCGCAAAGGGCGGCATGAACACCAGGCTGCATGCCGTGACCGATGCCGAAGGCCGCCCGATCCGCGTTCTCGGGGGCCATGATCCCCCGGATCATGGCCTTATCCCTCGCATGACCGCAGGCCAGGTTAGTGACTACACGGGGGCCGCCGCCCTGCTGGGCAGCCCTGCCAAAGGCGGACTGGGTGCTGGCCGACCGGGGCCATGATGCCGACTGGTTCATAAATGCGTTGAAAGACAAGGGGATAAGGCCCTGCATCCCGGGCAGGAAATCTCGTGGCAAGCACGACAAGCACGACAAGCGACGCTACAAACGCCGAAACCGCATCGAGATCATGTTTGGCAGGCTGAAGGATTGGCGCCGGGTCGCCACCCGCTACGACAGATGCCCGAAGGTCTTCCTGTCTGCCGTCGCTCTCGCCGCCACCGTCATGTTCTGGCTATGACACGTGAACGAGATGCCGTAACGGGGCCTGCGTCGCGACCCGCCCGTTACCGTTGCAAGATTGAGGGCAAGCTGGCGCCATTCCCGTATCGGATCTACATGGAGGACTGCGGGATGAAGCTGTTTGTCGGGCTGGATGTGTTGGAGTGCCCCCACTGAAGTGGTCCACCCACTGGGATAGAAATATCCTGTTCAGGAGGACCATCAGATGGCAGGCAAGCGAGACAAACCGGAAGACATCGTTCTGAAGCTTCGACAGTGCTCTGCCCCCTCGAAACTGGATCGTTTAGAGCTGGAGTTTTCGGCTAACCTTCCCCGGCTGGGACAGGAGCTGAAAACGATGAAGGCATCGAAGTTCACGGAAGCGCAGAAGGCGTTCATTCTGAAGCAAGGCGAGGAAGGCACGTCGGTTGCCGAGATCTGTCGGAAGGCTGGGATCGGCCAGTCGACCTATTTTGCCTGGAAGAAGAAGTATGGCGGGCTGCTGCCCGACGAGATGCGGCGGTTGAAGCAGCTTGAGGACGAGAACGCGCGGCTAAAGCGGATCGTGGCGGACCTGACGCTCGACCGGCAGATGTTGCAGGATGTTGTGCGGCGAAAGCTCTGAAGCCGGCGCGGTCGCGTGAACTGGTTCGCGGGATGTGTGCAGACTGGGCGGTTTCGATCCGTAGGGCATGTGGGGCCTTGCGATTTGACTGCTCGAGCTACCACTACAAATCCCGCCGCACCGATCCGGCAGAGCTGAAACGGCGGATCCGGGAGATCTGTGAGACGCGTGTGCGCTATGGCTATCGCCGCGTTTACGTTGTCCTAGACCGGGAGGGCTGGGAGGTCAGCATTAAGATGGTCTATAACGTTTACAAAGCCTTGGGACTGCAGCTGCGGAACAAGACCCCAAAACGGCGGGTGAAGGCCAAGTTGCGTGACGACCGTGCGGAAGCCGTCGGGCCGAATGATGTATGGGCCATGGATTTTGTCCATGACCAACTGGCCTTGGGTAAAAAGCTGCGGATCCTAACCATTGTCGACACCCATTCCCGCTATTGCCCCGCCACGGACGTGCGGTTCCAATATCGCGGCGAGGACGTGGTCACGACGCTGGAACGGATCTGCACAAAAGTCGGCTACCCGAAGACAATCCGGGTCGACAACGGCAGCGAATTCATCTCGCGCGACCTGGATCTCTGGGCCTACGCCAAGGGCGTGACGCTCGACTTTTCACGCCCCGGCAAGCCGACAGACAACGGCTTCATCGAGGCTTTCAATAGTAAGCTCAGGTCCGAATGCCTGAACGCGCACTGGTTCATGAGCCTTGCGGACGCGGCCGAAAAGCTGGAGGATTGGCGCAGACACTACAACGATGATCGACCCCACAGCGCCATCGGATACAACGTCCCGAGCGCGCTGCACTTTCCCGACGGCGTCACCAGCCCGCCGCCGTGACAAAGGCCGGAAACTCCGGCTTTAGATGGTCCAAAATTGGTAGGCAGGGCA
>LN899546.1_pt5 | contig 130788 bp, 147 predicted proteins | sample 1252501 | NCBI scaffold set LN899544.1 | reverse complement strand
ACTGGCTTACAATCGTCGGGCTCGTCTATACTGGTCTAGCACTTATGGGTTGGTCAGCGCCGGGTCTCACTGGTATTTCTCGAAAGTTGGCATTGGTTGCATTTCGAGCTTACTGCCGAAAGCGCGGAGTTCCGGAAGCTATTATTTTAACCAATACTTTCAGCGATAGCGGTGACTTAATCGGTCGTAATGGAGAACTATCGTAGGCGGGGTATCCTCGAACTTTCGCCTTATCTCGGGAACCGGCGGGGGGAGGTCCGCGCAAGACAGGTGCGAAAATAACTTTTTCACGCATTACATTTATTGCGCAGATACCCTATCTTTACGCAATAATGTTGCGTGAAGAGTTCTATCGTTTCCATGCCTGCCCTGACTGTTGACGAGCTGAAAGCCCAGCTCAACCTCGAACACGACCTGGACAACGCCCTTCTGGCCCAGAAGATCGCAGCCGCCGAAGCCTATGCCGCAAGCTACATCGGCGAGGCTGCCGTTCCCGACCCCTGCCCGGCAAGTATCAAGCAAGCGGTGCTGATGCTGGCCGCGTTCTGGTATGAGGTCCGCGAGGCTGCGAGCTTCGGCGGCAGCGCCTATGAGGTGCCTTTCGGCGTCCATGATCTTCTACGGCCGCACAAGGCATGGCTTGTCGGTTACGTCCCGGCCGAGGTCGCGCAATGAGTGATGACCTGATGAAGCAATCGGCCAAGCTCGCGAAGCGGCTGGCCGAGATCCCCGTCGAGATTGTCGCCGAGGTCCGGCCGGCGCTGATGCAAGCGGCCGAGGATACGGCCGAGGTCGCGCGCTCTCTGGCACCCGAGGATGAAGGCGACCTGAAAGCGTCGATCACGGTCACGCCGCCCGGTGGCATCACGCCGGCTTATGCTGCGCAAGGTGGTCGTCGCCAGGCTGCCGAGAACCAAGCGCTGGTGACTGTCGGCTCGCCCAAGGTCCGGCACGGGCACCTTGTCGAGTTCGGCACCGCGCCGCACGTCAACGGCGGGCAGTTCGCCGGCACCCGGCACCCCGGCACCGCTGCACGGCCGTTCCTGCTGCCTGCTGCACGGCTGACCCAAGACCGCAATCGTCGCCGCATCGGCCGCGCTGTCGGTCGCGCCGTGCGCAATGCTTCGAGGGCTGGCGCATGATCGACCCGAGCCTCGCTTTTCAAACGGCTCTGCGGGCGTCCCTGCTGGCGTCCTTGGCCGTCCTTGAGCATGTCCAGCCGGACAATATCCGGGCCGGTGCTGTCCGGCCTGATCGGTTCCCGGCCGTGATCCTCTCCGACCCGCGCGTCGAGTTTCTAGGCTGCGCGTCCGGCTCGCAGCGTCTCGCCCGCGTGGCAATCGAGCTGCATATCTGGGGCGAAGATGACGGCCAGGACACCGCGCGCAAGATCGGTGGTGCTGTCTATCAGGCAATCGAGTTCGGTCCGAAAGACACGGCCGAGATTCAGGTCGATGAATGGCACCGGCCGACGCTGGTCTGGCTGCGCGACCCGCAACCGTCCCTGACGATGACACATGGCGTCATGGCGCTAGAGGCTGTCGTGAGGTGGCGGGCATGATCGAGGCCGGCAAACTGAACCGGACGGTTCAATTCGAGCGCGAGGTCGAGACGGTGAACCCGTCCGGTGAGCTGCTCCCCGGAAATCGGACAGTGACGGAAGCTACGATCTGACGTTTGCTGGTCTCCAAGAACGAGGAGATCAGGAATGCGGAAACGCAGAAACCATGACGCGGGCTTCAAGGCGCGCGTGGCGCTCGAGGCCGTTAAGGGCGAGCGCACTGTGTCAGAGCTGGCGGGCGAATACGGCGTGCATCCGACGATGATCCATCAATGGAAGAAGGCGCTGCTCGACGGAGCTGCGGATATCTTCGAGCGCGGCGGCAAGAAGCCCTCGACGGAGGTGGATGAAGAGACGGTCCGATCACTGCATGCCAAGATCGGGGAGCTGGCTGTCGCCAACGATTTTTTGTCACGAAAGCTCAAGCCGTGGACCGGAAAGTGAGGCGTGGGATGATCGAACGGAACCACCCGGCGCTGTCCATCGGGGCGCAGTGCCGCCTGCTGTCGATCTCGCGCTCGTCGTTCTACCACGAGCCGGCTGGAGAGACGGATCAGAACCTCGGCCTGATGCGGCTGATCGACCGGCAGTTCCTCGACACGCCGTTCTATGGGGTTCGCCAGATGACCTGGCACCTGCAGAACGAAGGCCATGGCGTGAACCAGAAGCGCATTCGGCGGCTCATGCGACTTATGCGCCTGATGCCGATCTATCAGAAGCCCAACACCAGCAAGCCGAGGAAGGGCCACAAGACCTGGCCCTACCTGCTGGGCGGGCTGCGGGTGGATCGTCCCGGCCAGGTCTGGTGCGCCGATATCACCTACCTGCCGATGCGGCGCGGCTTCCTGTATCTGGTGGCCATCATGGACTGGTTCACACGCAAGGTTCTGGCCTGGCGCATCTCGAACACGCTGGAGGCCGACTTCTGCGTTGAGGCGCTGAAGGAGGCCATCCACCGCTTCGGCGCGCCGGGGATCATGAACACTGACCAGGGCAGCCAGTTCACGTCCTTCGCCTGGACAGATCGGCTAAAGCGCGTCGGCACCCGCATCTCGATGGACGGCAAGGGGCGGTGCATCGACAATGTCTTCATCGAGCGCCTGTGGCGGTCCCTGAAATACGAATGCGTCTACCTGCATGCCTGGGAAACGGGGTCACAGGCCAAGGCTGCCATTGGCCGATGGATCACCTTCTACAACCACCAGAGGCCCCACACCGCCCATGGTGGACGGCCACCCGCCGTGGTTTACTTCAACAATATCGAAATCGATCAGCAAGCGCAGGCAGTAGCTTAAATATCCCCGAAAACTGTCCAAGGATCGGGGAGTAGCTCACTGCAACAGCTTGACGGTGCTTATCAGCGGCTGGCCGAGGAAGCGACCAGCGCCGGCATGGCGATGCGCGGAGCTATCGGCCAGCTTGACGCTTGGGGCTACTACCGCGACCTGACCAGCCAGCATGGCAATGAACCGGGCAGCCCGAAGGAATGGGATGCGGGGCTGACAGCCGTGCAGGAACCGGACCCTGCCGGGCTGGAACGGATGCACGGCGAGGATGCCGACCGGCTGCTGATGGGCCGAGGGCTGGCGGTGGATGACGACAGCCGGGCAAGGCTGCTGCAATCCATGCACCGGGCCTTTGTCCAGTTCGGGGAACAGCAGGTGCGGCGAGGCTCGGGGGATTGGTCCCCGGATGCCAGGGCAGACAGGTTCCCGGCTTTCGAGGATGGGGCGACCGGCACAGGCAAGCCCAGTGCGGTTGGCGGCAGCTTGGTCGGGAAGGCTTCGATGCTGCCCGATGCACGGTCGCAAGGGGATGAAGGCGTGGGGATTCAAGGCATTATCCGCGGCAACCGCATGGAACTTCCGGACAAGAAGGCTCCATACCCGTTGGACAAGGTCAATCGGCAGTTCCAGGTGCCCTTAGCCGGCCGCTTGCGCGTCCTTGGCCGCGCGCCGGTGCTCGGGATGCAGCGAGGCGCCCAGAATATGCACGGACTGGTGGATGACATGCCCGGCATGGCCGACGATCAGCGGATCGGGCGGCGTCACGATCCCGGGGTCTTTGTCGGGATAGTCCAGCGTCGACAGGAAATGCCGCATGCAGTTCAGCCGCGCGCGCTTCTTGTCGTTCGACTTGACGATGATCCAGGGCGCGTCGGCGGTGTCGGTATAGAAGAACATCGCCTCCTTCGCCTCGGTGTATTCGTCCCATTTGTCGAGGCTGGCGAGGTCGATGGGCGACAGCTTCCAGCGTTTCAGCGGATCGGTCTCGCGTTCCTTGAAGCGGCGGCGCTGCTCGTCGCGGGTGACCGAGAACCAGTATTTGTAGAGCCGCACCCCGGCCCGGACCAGCATCCGTTCATATTCCGGGGCTTGGCGCATGAATTCCAGGTATTCGGTGGGCGAGCAGAAGCCCATCACCCGTTCGACGCCGGCGCGGTTGTACCAGCTGCGGTCGTAGAACACCATCTCGCCCGCGGTGGGCAGGTGCTGGATGTAGCGCTGGAAGAACCACTGGCCGCGCTCGACCTCGGATGGCTTGTTCAGCGCCACCACGCGGGCGAAGCGCGGGTTCAGATGCTCCATGAAGCGCTTGATCGTGCCGCCCTTGCCGGCGGCGTCGCGGCCCTCGAACAGGATGACGAATTTCTGCCCGGTCTCCTGGGCCCAGAGCTGCACCTTCAGCAATTCGGCCTGCAAGAGCGCCTTTTCCCGCTCATAGACCGCGCGGCCCATGCGGCGCGGATAGGGATAGCGCCCGGTCTCGAAGGCCAGGCGGATCGCATCCGGGTCGACGGTGGGAAAGCTTCTGGGCCCCTGCCCCTCGCCATTGCCATCGGCGGCCGGCTCCGCGCCGACCGCCGCATCCGGGACAGCGGCGGCGGCCGGGGGCGCGACCGCCCCGACCACCGTCGCCGCCGACTCGTCAACCCCGGAGGCTTCGGGCGTTTCCCTCTTGACCGTGATACCATCCATGCGCGCGTCCCTCCGTTACCACTCAACAAAGGAATTGTGACATAGGCCCGGGTGGGGCGCCTTGACGCGCATCAAGTTGTCGCAGGTTCTTGTCACATTTGACCAGGCGCGCGACGCGGATGACCCTGCCGACACTTGCCCTTGCCCCGCCCCGCCGCGCCATGAGATAACCCCGGCCCAAAGAGCAAGACGAGCAGGTGCCATGGCAGACGATCTTTTCCCGGCCTCGGACAAGGCGATTGACAGCTATTCCGCCGCGTCCATCGAGGTGCTGGAAGGGCTGGAACCCGTCCGCAAGCGCCCGGGCATGTATATCGGCGGCACCGACGAACGCGCGCTGCACCATCTGGTGGCCGAGATCCTCGACAACTCGATGGACGAGGCCGTCGCCGGCCATGCCAGCCGCATCGAGGTCGAGCTGCTGGCGGATTTCAGCGTGGTGATCCGCGACAACGGCCGCGGCATCCCGATCGACCCGCATCCGAAATTCCCCGGCAAGTCGGCGCTCGAGGTGATCCTGTGCACGCTGCATGCCGGCGGCAAGTTCTCGGGCGACGCCTATCAGACCTCGGGCGGGTTGCACGGCGTCGGCGCCTCGGTCGTCAACGCGCTTTCCGACAGCATGGTGGTGCAGGTCGCCCGCAACAAGGAGCTGTTCCAGCAGAGTTTCTCGCGCGGCATCCCGCTGGGCCCGGTCGAAAAGGTCGGCGCCGCCCCGAACCGGCGCGGCACCACCGTGACCTTCCACGCCGACGAGCAGATCTTCGGCCACCACCGCTTCAAGCCGGCGCGGCTGATCCGCATGGTGAAATCCAAGGCCTATCTGTTCTCGGGCGTCGAGATCCGCTGGAAGTCCGAGATCGACGATGGCGAGACGCCGCAGGAGGCGGTGTTCCATTTCCCGGGCGGGCTGGCCGACTACCTGAACGAACAGCTGACCGGCGCCTCGACCTATGCCGACCGGCCCTTTGCCGGCAGCGTGGACTACAAGGAGAAGTTCGGCGTCCCCGGCAAGGTCGATTGGGCGATCAACTGGACGCCCTCGCGCGACGGTTTCATCCAGAGCTATTGCAACACCGTGCCCACGCCCGAGGGCGGCACGCATGAGGCCGGCTTCTGGTCGGCGATCCTGAAGGGCATCCGCGCCTATGGCGAGCGGGTCAGCAACAAGAAGGCGGCGCAGATCACCCGCGACGACCTCTTGACCGGCGGCTGCGCGCTGGTCAGTTGCTTCATCCGCGAGCCGGAATTCGTCGGCCAGACCAAGGACCGCCTGGCCACGGTCGAGGCCGCCCGGCTGGTCGAGGGCGCGGTGCGCGACCATTTCGACAACTGGCTGGCGGCGGACACGAAATCCGCCGGCGCCATCCTGGACTTCCTGGTGCTGCGGGCCGAGGAGCGGCTGCGCCGCCGCCAGGAAAAGGAAACCGCCCGCAAATCGGCCACCAAGAAGCTGCGCCTGCCCGGCAAGCTGGTCGATTGCTCGGCCACCAACCGCGAAGGCACCGAGCTTTTCATCGTCGAGGGCGACTCGGCCGGCGGCAGCGCCAAGATGGCGCGCGAACGCCAGACCCAGGCGCTGCTGCCCCTGCGCGGCAAGATCCTGAACGTGCTGGGCGCCGCCAGTTCCAAGCTGGGCTCGAACCAGGAGATCAGCGACCTGTGCCAGGCGCTCGGCGTCGCCATGGGGTCCAAGTTCAACGTCGAGGACCTGCGCTACGACAAGATCATCATCATGACCGATGCCGACGTGGACGGCGCCCATATCGCCTCGCTGCTGATGACCTTCTTCTTCACGCAGATGCGGCCTCTGATCGACAAGGGCCACCTGTATCTGGCCTGTCCGCCGCTTTACCGGCTGACCCAGGGGGCGCATCGCATCTATGTCGCCGACGATGCCGAGAAGGAGCTCTGGCTCGCCAAGGGCCTGGGCGGCAAGGGCAAGATCGACGTGCAACGCTTCAAGGGCCTGGGCGAGATGGACGCCAAGGACCTGAAGGACACCACGATGAACCCCAGGACGCGCAAGCTGATCCGGGTCTCGATCGACGAGGAAGAGGGCGGCGAGACCTCGGACCTGGTCGAGCGGCTGATGGGCAAGAAGCCCGAGCTGCGTTTCCAGTTCATCCAGGAAAACGCGCAATTCGCCGACGCCGAGGAACTGGACCTGTGACCCTGGCCGCGCCGCTGGCTTTCTACGGGCTGGCGGCGCTGGCCGAGATCGCCGGCTGCTTCGCCTTCTGGGCCTGGCTGCGGCTGGGCCGCTCGGCCTGGTGGCTGGCTGCCAGGCATGGCCTCGCTGGCGCTGTTCGCCTGGCTGCTGACCCGGGTGCAGGTCGATTTCGCCGGCCGCGCCTATGCCGCCTATGGCGGGATCTATGTCGCGGCCTCGCTGGCCTGGCTGTGGCTGACCGAGGGCCAGGCGCCCAGCCGCTGGGACCTGCTGGGCGGCGGGCTGTGCATCCTGGGCGCGGTGGTGATCCTGGCCGGCCAGATGCGCCCGGCCTATATACCGTAATGGGCCCGCGCTGTTCCGATCGCCATGAAGGTGGCTGTCCCTCGGAGTGATGATGTTGAAACGGGGTCCGACGATGATGTCGGCCCCAAGCATCAGGCGAGGAACGGCCATGGACTACTATGCAGGAATTGACGTGTCTCTGGAACAGAGCAGTGTTTGCGTGGTGGACAGTTCAGGAAAGATCACCCGGGAGACGAAAGTGGCGAGCGCGCCGGAAGCCCTGTCGCGGCACTTTGCCGAGCTCGGCTTTCCGGTGGTCAGGATCGGTCTCGAAGCGGGTCCCCTGTCGCAATGGCTGCGTGATGGTCTGATCAGGGCAGGCTTCGAGGTGGTGCTGCTGGAAACGCGGCATGTGAAGGCGGCATTGTCGGCGATGACCGTGAAGACCGATCGCAAGGACGCACGCGGGATCGCGCAATTGCTGCGCATGGGCTGGTTTCGTCCTGTTCATGCAAAGTCTGCGGATGCCCAGGCCGTGCGGGCGCTTCTGGTCGGCCGCAAGCTGCTGCAGGCCAAGCTGCGCGATGTCGAATTCAGCATTCGCGGCATTCTGCGCGGCTACGGCCTCAAGGTCGGCGAGGTCAGCCGCGGGCGTTTCGAGGCCCGCATTCGTGATCTCGTCGAGGGTCACGACATGCTGGCACCGGTGATCGGCGCGATGCTGAAAGCGCGGGCTGCCTTGTGGGCGGAATTCACCCGGCTGCATCGCGAGATGCTGAAGATCTCCCGGGCCGATCCTGTTTGCCGGCGGCTGACGAGCGTGCCCGGCGTCGGAGCTCTGGTGGCGTTGACCTATCGCTCGGCGGTCGATGACCCGGGGCGGTTTTCCAGATCCCGCACCGTCGGCGCCTACTTTGGCCTGACGCCCGGAAAATACCAGTCGGGCGAGACCGATCGAGATGGCGGCATTACCAGGGTCGGCGACACGATGGTGCGTACCGCACTTTACGAAGCTGCGCCTATCGTGCTCACGCGGGCCTCGAGGTTCTCTGCTCTCAAAGCCTGGGCGATAGGCGTGGCAAAACGGCGGGGCATGAAACGGGCGAAAGTGGCACTGGCGCGCAAGCTGGCCACCGTTCTGCATCGCATGTGGGTATTGCGCCGTCGCTTCCCTGTCGCGGCGCCGTACGGGGCGCTAGCCTATATCTACTCTAGCTCGCCAGTTAAGGCGATAGTTGGTACTGTTTCGATCCGTGATATCCTGAAGCTTCCGGTCGAACAGATTTGGACTGAGTTTGAAGCCACAGCCTTTATCGAACGGCCGTTGTTCGACAAGTATTTCGAGGGATTGGATTATGGCTACGCTCTTGTCTTTGATGATGTAAAATCATTCACACGTCCGCTGCCGCTTCAAGAGCTTCGCGAAAAATTTGGCTTTTGGACTGCCCCCACCGAGTGGTCCGGGTTGATTGTTAGTGCATCGTCGGCCGCTGGTCTATTGGGATGACGGCTTCCGGTGCGGGTGGGCGGTATCCCAGGGAGCTGTGCGGCCTGACAGTGTTGTAGTGGCGGCGCCATCGCTCGATGAGGATCTGGGCCTCCCTGAGCGAATAGAAGACTTCTGCATCCAGGAGTTCGTCGCGGAATCGAGCGTTGAAGCTCTCGCAATACCCGTTCTCCCAGGGTGAACCCGGCTCGATGAACGCGGTCTTGGCACCAACTGCGCCGATCCAGCCCTGCACCTTCTTGGCAATGAATTCCGCGCCATTGTCGGACCTTATGAACGCAGGCGGGCCACGCAAGATGAACAGATCCGTCAGGGCGTCGATTACGTCGGTGGAATTGAGCCTGCGGTTTACACGGATCACCAGCGCCTCCTTCGTGAATTCGTCGATGATATTGAGCGTCCGAAACAGCCGTCCGTCATGTGTCCGGTCCTGAACGAAATCATAGGACCAGACGTGGTTCGGGTGCTCCGGCCGGAGACGGACGCAGGACCCGTCGTTCAACCAGAGCCGACCCTTCTTTGCCTGCTTTTGCGGGACCTTCAGCCCTTCACGCCGCCATATCCGTTCCACGCGTTTATGATTTACATGCCAACCGGCGTTGTTCAGCAATCCGGTGATCATCCGATAGCCATATCGCCCGTAGGTGCGAGCGAGCGTGATGATGTCTTCCGTCAGCCGTTCTTCGTCCGGGGCGCCGCAAGGAACCTTGCGTTGCGTCGAGCGGTGCTGCCCGAGGATGCGGCAGGCGCGGCGCTCGGATATGCCGAGCGCCTGCCGCACATGGTCAATGCACTAGCGACGGCGCGAAGGGCTTAGAAGTTTCCCCGTGCAGCCTCGCTCAGGATCATCTTGTCCAAGATCAGATCTGACACCGCGCGCCGCAACCGCTGGCTCTCCGCCTCAAGCTCCTTGAGCCGCTTCAGCTGATCCCGGTTCATGCCGCCATACTGCTTGCGCCAGCGATAATACGTCGGCTCGGTCACGCCGATCGGCCGCACCGCGTCGGAAATTGCCATGCCCTGTCCATGAAGCACTTCAATCTGTCGAAGCTTCAGAACGATGTCTTCCGGTTTGTCTCGCTTGCCTGCCATCTGATGGTCCTCCTGAACAGGATATTTCTATCCCAGTGGGTGGACCACTTCAGTGGGGGCACTCCAGCCCCTCGTTGATGATCCGCGCATGAGAGGGCACATCGGTCAGGGTCGGCGCCAGGAAGCTGCCCTGCCTGGGCGGGTCGCCCGCCTCCTGCCGGACCACGGGCGAGCCACAACTCGCCGCCTCTTCGATCAGCGAACGCCGCCCACCTGCCAAACCGCGTCGTCGATCAGCGCGACATCGCGAAGCAGAGGCCAGTTCGGGGGATGGCCCTCGAGGACCCGCCGATACCATTCAACCCAGAAAGAGTTGAGCAACATCGGGCCGCAGGCTTGCCGATTCTCGTCGGCCTGACGGGCAAAACTACAGGGAGCGCAAGATTCCCCGCCTTCTGCCAAGGTCCAGTATCTTTAGACTTGATCTGCCGGATATCCTCCACCATCGGCGTGCTGTCTCCGCCGGGCCCGGCATTAAAAAGCTAGAACTGCGCTACACCCATTGCACCGGCCCCGCCGGGGTTGATCATCGCGTCGCACATCTGACCTGCCATCTTGATTGGGCGGGTTTTCGGACGGATGCCAGGAAGGCGATAGCACGGGGGCTTCAGCCGCAGTTAGCAGTGTTGCGACATCAACTTTTTGGCAAGCACAAGTCCTGCCGTCAAAAATTACCGCATGCCGTTCCGTCTCTGAAAGACAGATAGCGGATGGCAGGCAGGAATCGCATGGCAGACGGAAACGCAAGTTCCGCTGCCTCTTCTCAAAGCATCGAACTCGCGGTGGAAGCGCTCTACCGATTTCTGAAGATCGTTTTTCGGTGCCTCCCCTACTCCATCGCGCAAGCACCGCCGCCAGCGCCGCTACTGCGCCAGCTGCCAGACATCCCAATGCGCGGTTGGCGGTGGACGGATCGGGTCCGCGGTCTTGCTTTCGCCGATCAGAGAGCAGGCGCCGGCCGAGCCGAGCAGCAGCGTGAGCGGCGCCCAGCTGCGCGCGGCGGCGCGGATCGCGCCGATGCCGGCGGTCAGCGCCACCGTCGCTAGCGCAAGCCCCGCTGCGCCACGGCCCGGCGGCGGCGGGTCTCGAACGGGGGCCAGACCAGCAGCGACAGGCCCAGCGACAGGAACAGCACGCCGAAGCCCGGGCCGCAGAGATAAGTCAGCCAGCCCAGCACCGGCACGCCGCACAGCACCAGCGTCCACAGTGCGGCATGGCGCCAGCGCAGCCGCACGAAGGGCAGCAGGCAGGCCAGCACGCCCCAGAGGACCGCGCAGAACGCCGCGACGAACGGATGGCCGGCCAGCAGCATCATGCCGCCTGTCCCATCAGCCGTTCGGGCAGGTTGTTGGCCCAGGCCGAGATGGTGCCGGCGCCGAGGCAGACCACCATGTCGCCGGGCCTGGCCTGCTCGCGGACCAGGCGCTCCAGGTCGCCCTCGTCCATCACGGCGCGGGCGTGGCGGTGGCCGTGGGCGATCAGGCCGGCGACGAGATCGTCGCGCGAGGCGCCGGGAATGGGCTCCTCGCCCGCCGAATAGACCTCGGCGATGGCGACCACGTCGGCCTCGTTGAAACAGGTGCAGAAATCGTCGAACAGGCTGGAGAGCCGGGTGTAGCGGTGCGGCTGGTGCACGGCGATGACCCGGCCCTTGGTGGCCTGGCGCGCGGCCTTCAGCACGGCGGCGATCTCGACCGGGTGGTGGCCGTAGTCGTCGATGATGGTGACGCCGTTCACCTCGCCCACGCGGGTGAAGCGGCGGCCGACGCCGCCGAACCTGGCCAGCGCCTCGCGGATCTGGGCGCGCTTCATGCCCAGGTGGCGGGCGACCGCGACGGCGGCAAGCGCGTTCGAGACATTGTGGTCGCCCGGCATCGGCAGGGTGCAATCCTCGATGACCGGGGCGTCCTCCTCGCCCTGGAGCGCGATGTCGAAATGCGCGATGCCGTTTTCATAGCGCAGGTTTATCGCGCGGATGTCGGCCTGGGCGTTGAAGCCGAAGGTGACCACGCGGCGGTCGGTGGTGCGGCCGACCAGCGCCTGCACCTCGGGATGGTCGGTGCAGCAGACGGCGAGGCCGTAGAAGGGGATATTCGAGACGAAATCCTGGAAACCCTTGCGCAGCGCGTCGAAGGAACCCCAGTGCTCCATATGCTCGGGGTCGATGTTGGTCACGATGGCGATGGTGGCGGGCAGGCGGTTGAAGCTGCCGTCGGATTCGTCGGCCTCGACCACCATCCATTCGCCGGCGCCGGCGCGGGCGTTCGAGCCATAGGCGTGGATCACGCCGCCATTGATGACGGTCGGGTCGAAGCCGCCGGCGTCCAGCAGCGTCGCGACCATCGTGGTGGTGGTGGTCTTGCCATGCGTGCCGGCCACGGCGACGTTCGAGCGCAGGCGCATGAGTTCCGCCAGCATCTCGGCCCGGCGCACGATGGGCAACCCGCGGCGGCGGGCCTCCTCGAGCTCGGGGTTGCCCTTCTTGATCGCGGTCGAGATCACGACCACGCCGGCCTCGCCGATGTTTTCCGCGCGCTGGCCCTCGAAGACGGTGGCGCCCAGCTTTTCCAGCCGGTCGGTGATCTTCGAGCGTTTCGCGTCCGAACCCTGAACGGCATAGCCCAGCGTCATCAGCACCTCGGCGATGCCGGACATGCCGATGCCGCCGATGCCGATGAAGTGGATGGGGCCCAGTTCGCCCGGAAGTTTGGTCGCTGCGTTCATCGGGAAAGGTCCGTTACTAGATCTGCAAGGCGCTGCGCCGCATCGGGGCGGGCGAGCTCCAGCGCGGCAGCTGCCATTCGGGTGGCGCGGGCGCTGTCGGATAGGATGTCCCGCATGTCGCGCGCGAGGCTTTCGGCGTCAAGCACGGATTCGGGCAGAAGCACCGCCGCGCCGGATTCCGCCAGGGCACGGGCGTTGGCGGTCTGGTGGTCGGCGGTGGCCGCGGCATAGGGGATCAGGATCGCCGGGCGGCCGATCACGGTGATGTCGGCGATGGACGAGGCCCCGGCCCGGCTGACCACCAGCTGCGCCTGCGCCAGCCGCGCCGGCACGTCATCGAAGAAGGGCCGCACAGTGGCGGCGATTCCGGCCGCCCGATAGGCGGCGGTGACGCGCTCGGCGTTCTCGGCCCGCGCCTGGTGGCTGACGATCAGGCGGGGGCGCATGTCCTCGGGCAGGCTGGCGATGGCTTCGGGCACCACGTCTGACAGCACGCGGGCACCCTGGCTGCCGCCGATGATCAGCAGGTGCAGCGGGCCGGTCTCGCCCGGCGGGACATAGGGCGCGGCGGCCTGGTCCAGCACGGCCTGGCGCACCGGGTTGCCGGTGTGGATGCCCTCGACCGCCTCGGGCAGGCGGGTGGGCCAGGTGCCGCAGGCGACGCGGCTCACCCGGCGGGCGAAAGCCATGTTGACCCGGCCCATGACGCCGTTCTGTTCGTGGATCATGCGCGGGATCCCCAAGGCCAGCGCCGCCGCCATGGCGGGAATGGTCGGATAGCCGCCGAAGCCCACCACGACCGCCGGACGGTCGGCGCGAAAGCGGCGCATCGCGGTCAGCACGCCCGCGCCGATGCGGAAGGGCACGGCGAGCTTGGCCAGCGGCCCGCCCCGCGCGGTGGTGGCGGAACTGACGACCTCGCGCGTCACCTCGACCGGGAAGGTGCCGGCATAGCGGGCGCCGCGCTCGTCGGTGGACAGCTTCACCCGCCAGCCGCGCGCCAGCAGCACCTCGGCCAGCGATTGCGCCGGAAACATGTGGCCGCCGGTCCCACCGGCGGCGATCAGGCAAAGCGGAGCCGCGCTCATCCCCGGCCCCGCCCCAGCACGTCGCCGATGCGGCCCTGCGGGCGCGCGCGGGTCAGGGCCAGCAGCATGCCCATGGCGATGCCCGAGGCGATCACCGACGAACCGCCATAGCTGACGAAGGGCAGCGTCATGCCCTTGGCCGGCAAGAGCCGCACCGCCACGCCCATGTTGATCAGCGCCTGCACGCCGAAGGCGCAGGCAAGCCCGGTGCCGCCGATGCGCGCGAACGGGTCGCGCTCGTCCTGCAAGCGCAGCAGCGAGCGGATGACGATGGTGGCGTAAAGCGCGATGATGATCAGGACCAGGATCAGCCCGTATTCCTCGGCCGCGACGGCGATGATGAAATCGGTATGCGCATCGGGCAGCGACCATTTGACCGAACCTTCGCCCACGCCGACGCCGAAGAAGCCGCCCTCCTGGATCGCGTTCCAGGCATAGCCGAGCTGGGTGCGCGGATCGACCTCTGCGGCCAGGAAGCCGTTGATGCGGCGGGCGAAATGCTCGGACGCGCCATAGGCGAAGAAGCCGCCCAGCGCCGCCAGCCCCATGACGCTGCCCAGAAGGTAAAGCGGCGCCCCGGCGATGAAATACATCACGCACCAGGAAAACAGCACCAGCGAGGCCTGGCCGAAGTCGGGCTGCAGCGCCAGCAGCAGCACCACCACCACCGCCAGCCCGAAGGAGAACAGCTTGCCGGGCGGGCCGCCGACCTCCTGGCTTGCCGCCATGAACCAGGCGCAGATGGCGATGAAGCAGGGTTTCAGGAATTCCGAGGGCTGCACCGACATGCCGCCGGGCAGGCGCAGCCAGCGCACCGCGCCCTTGCCGAAATCGGTACCGACGAAGGGCAGCGCCATCAGCACCACCAGCGCGGCCAGGAAGCCCAGCACGCCGATCCGCCGCACCATCCGCGGCGAGAAGGTCGAGATCACCAGCATCGCCGCCAGCGCCATGGCGCCGAACACCGCCTGCCGGGTCACGTAATAGAATTGCGGCAGGCCGTTCTTTTCGGCCAGCGGCACCGAGGCCGCCAGCCCCAGAAGAAGCCCCACCGCGAAAAGCCCCAGCACGCAGGCCAGGGACCACCGGTCCAGGGTGCGCCACCAGCGGGGAAGAATCGGATCACCAGCCCGCACGGGCGTGGTGCCAAAGACCATCTCGGTCATGGGTTACCGCCGTCACTGCCTCGTTTGTCGTCGCCCGTTTTCCGGGTCTGGGCCGAATCATAGCGCGATTGGCCCGGGCGCGCTACAGCGGATTGGTTAACGCAGCGGCAGCCCGGATCACATCGCGCGGAGGCGGCCGGATCTCGCACCGCCGCCCCTGCCTTCTTTGTTGTTCAAATACCCAACGGCAACCGCGCGGCCGGGCGCGGCGCCGCAGGTCGGGCTCAGACGCCTGCCGCGTCCTTGCGGGTGCGCCACAGCGACCAGGCGACGCCGGCGCCCAGGATGGCGAAGGTGATGCCCAGCGACAGCGCCGGCGGGAATTTCGCCAGCCCCATCAGGTCGGCGATGAACACCTTGGCGCCGATGAAGATCAACAGCACCGCCAGCGCCTGCTTGAGATATTCGAAGCGGTGGATGATCGCCGCCAGCGCGAAGAACAGCGCGCGCAGGCCCAGGATGGCGAAGATGTTCGAGGTATAGACGATATAGGGGTCGGTGGTGATGGCAAAGACCGCCGGCACCGAATCGACGGCAAAGATCACGTCGGCGATCTCGATCATCACCAGCGCCAGCAAGAGCGGCGTGGCATAGCGGCGCAGCCGGCCGGTCCTGGGGTCGGGCTGGCGCACCACGAAGGCATGGCCGTGCAGCCCTTCGGTCAGCGGCATGCGGCGGCGCAGGAAGCGCAGGACCGGGTTTGCCGCCATGTCGTGGTCCTTGTCGCCCACGAACAGCATCTTGATCCCGGTCAGGATCAGGAAGCCGGCGAAGACATAGAGGATCCAGCCATATTGCGCGACCAGCGTGGCGCCGACGCCGATCATGATGCCGCGCAGCACGATCACGCCCAGGATGCCCCAGAACAGCACGCGATGCTGGTAACGGCGCGGGATCGACAGCGTGGCGAAGATCAGCGCGATGACAAAGACATTGTCCATGGCCAGCGTCTTTTCGACCACGAAGGCGGTCATGTATTCGGCGGCGGCATGACTGCCCAGCTGATACCAGACGAAGCCGCCGAACAGCACGCCCAGCGTGATGTAGAAACTCGACAGCTTCAGGCTTTCGGCAACGCCGATCTCCTTGTCGCCGCGGTTGAGCACGCCGAGGTCGAAGGCCAGCAGCAGGCCGACCAGGCCGACGAAGACCAGCCACAGCCAGATCGGCGTGCCGAGAAAGAGGGTGAGGTAGAAGGGTTCCACGGGTCAGGCTCCAGTTTGGGTGCTGGATGCCAGGCGCACGGGCGGGACGACGGGTTCCGGGCTGGCATCGAGCAGGCTCGATGCGGTCCGACATCACGACCTTTCGGTCGTCAGAGGGGCCCGGTCCGCCCGCAGGACTTGGGGGCTCGCGGGCCCGGCGCAAGGGGTGGGTGCGGATTTTTTGCCGAGGCGGCGGGATTCTGGGGCCTTTTCTATGCGCCGGCGCGGGATTAACTATCCCCTGCCCGACGGATGGGCCCGGCAGGAAGGAGCGCCCATGCTTTACAAGACCCAAGCCGAATGGCTGGCCGCGCCGCGAAAGCGCGTGCTGTTCTTCGGCATGTCGGGCCTCGGCAAGACCTATCTCGCCTCGATGCTGCGTGGCTCGGGCGAGTGGTTCCACTACTCGGTCGATTACCGCATCGGCACGCGCTACATGGGCGAGCTGATCGCCGACAACTTCAAGCGCGAGGCGATGAAGGTGCCGTTCCTGCGCGAGCTGCTCCTGTCGGATTCGGTCTATATCGCCAGCAACATCACCTTTGAAAACCTGGCGCCGCTGTCGACCTATCTCGGCAAGCCCGGCAGCGTGACGCGCGGCGGGCTGGAGTTCCCGGAATACATGCGCCGTCAGGGCCAGCACCGCGCCGCCGAGATCGCGGCGCTCTTGGACACCAGCCATTTCATCCGCCGCGCGCAAGAGCTCTATGGGCTGGGGAATTTCGTCTGCGATTCCGGCGGCTCGGTCTGCGAGGTGGTCGACCCCTTCGCCGAGACCGACCCGGTGCTGGACGCGCTGGAACGCGACCTGGCTCTGGTCTGGATCAAGGGCTCGGACGCGCATACCCAGGAACTGGTGCGCCGCTTCGACCGCGCGCCGAAGCCGATGTATTACCAGCCGGATTTCCTCGACCGGGCCTGGACCGACTACCGGGTCGAGAAGGGCCTGGCCGAGGACGAGGTCAATCCCGACGACTTCATCCGCTGGACCTATGCCCGCGCCCTGGCCCATCGCCAGCCGCGCTATGAGGCCATGGCCCGGCGCGGCCTGACGATCCTGGCCGAGGAAGTGGCCGAGATCCGCACCCCGGACGAGCTGATCCGGCTGATCGGCCGGGCCATCGAACGAAAGGAAGCATGATGCCCATCACCCTACCGAATGACCTGCCCGCCTTTGACATCCTGTCGAACGAAGGCGTCATGGTCATGTCGCCGGGTCGTGCGGCGACCCAGGACATCCGGCCGCTGCGCATCGGGCTTCTGAACCTGATGCCGAAGAAGATCCAGACCGAGAACCAGTTCGCCCGGCTGATCGGCGCGACGCCCTTGCAGATCGACTTCCAGCTGATCCGCATGTCGGACCACGAAAGCCGCAACACCGCCGCCGACCACATGGAGAGCTTCTATCGCCGTTTCTGCGACGTCGCGGCCACGGGCGAGAAGTTCGACGGGCTCATCATCACCGGCGCCCCGATCGAGCACCTGCCCTTCGAGGCGGTGACCTATTGGGACGAGCTGACCCGCGTCTTCGAATGGACCCGGACGCATGTGCATTCCACCTTCGGCGTCTGCTGGGGCGGCATGGCCATGGCCTGGTATTTCCACGGGCTGAAGAAGCACATGCTGGCGCGCAAGGCCTTCGGCTGCTTCCGCCACCAGAACCTGGCGCCGTCCAGCCCCTATCTGCGCGGCTTTTCCGACGACGTGCTGGTGCCGGTCAGCCGCTGGACCGAGGTGCGCCAGCCCGAGGTCGACACCTGCCCGGGGCTGAACACGCTGATCGCCTCGGACCAGGTCGGGCCCTGCCTGCTCGAGGATCCGGGCCACCGCGCGCTCTATGTCTTCAACCATTTCGAATATGACAGCACCACGCTGAAGGACGAATACGACCGCGACGTGGCGGCCGGAAAGCCGATCAACGTGCCGGTGAACTATTATCCCGACGACGACCCGTCCCAGGCGCCGACGAACCGCTGGCGCAGCCATGCGCATCTGCTCTACGGTAACTGGATCAACGAGATCTACCAGACCACCTGGTATGACATCGCGCGCATCGGAGAGCGGTGAATGGCGAAGAAATCCGACGAGAAGGCGCTGGCCGCAACCCATCCCGACCTGCCTTTCGTCGGCGCCATCTCGCGCTATCTCGACAAGGACGCGCCCGAGGCGTTGCGCAAGGCGATCCGCGACGCGAGTGGCGACGAGATCCTGGACGCCTCCTATCCCTATCGCGACGAGATGAAGGGCAAGGAATACGACGCGCAGATGGAAGGGCTGCAATTGCAGCTGGTGCGGCTGATGCGCGACGTGATCCATACCGGCAAGCGCATCGTGGTGCTGTTCGAGGGTCGCGACGCCGCCGGCAAGGGCGGCACCATCGAGCGGGTGCGCGAGAACCTGAACCCGCGCTCGGCCTATATCGCCGCCCTGCCCAAGCCCAGCGAGCGCGAGGCCGGGGAGTGGTATTTCCAGCGTTACGTGGACTGGCTGCCGGCCCGGGGCGAGATCGCGCTGTTCGACCGCAGCTGGTACAACCGCGGCGTGGTGGAAAAGGTCTTCGGCTTCTGCACCGAGGCGCAGCGCGAGACCTTCTTCCGCCAGCTGCCATCCTTTGAAAGCATGCTGGTCGACGACGGGGTGACCCTGGTCAAGCTGTGGCTGAACGTCGGCCGGGCCGAGCAGCTGAAGCGCTTCCTCGACCGCGAGAAGGATCCGCTCAAGCAATGGAAGCTCAGTTCGATCGACGTGGACGGGCTGGCGAAATGGGATGATTATACCGCCGCGATCCGCGACACGCTGCGGCGCAGCCATTCCGGCATCGCGCCCTGGACGGTGATCCGCTCGGACGACAAGCGCCGGGCGCGGATCGCGGCGATCCAGGCCATCCTGCGCGCGGTGGATTTCACCGGCCGCGACGATGCGGTGATCGGCAACCCCGATCCGAAGATCACCGGCGGGCCGGAGATCCTGGAACCATGATGCGGCTGCTGGCGGCCGTGCTGCTGGTCCTGGGACTGGCGCTGCCGCTGCAAGCGCAGGACCTGCCCGCGCCCGCCAGCACGACGGTCAACGACTTTGCCGCGCTGCTGACGCCCGCCGATGCGGCCGCGCTGGACCGGGCGCTGTCGGAGCTCGACCGCCAGACCGGGGTGCAGGGCACGGTGGTCACGCTCGACAGCAGCCACGGCGCCGGGCTCGAGGATTTCGCCACCCGGCTCTTCAACCGGTGGGGCGTCGGCCGGGCGGACCGCAACGACGGCTTCATGCTGCTGGTGCTGGCCCGGGACCGCGCTGCGCGCATCGAGCTGGGCGCCGGCTATCCGGGCGATGCCGATATCCTGGCCCAGGACATCATGCGCGGCACCATGCTGCCGGCCTTTCGCGACGGCCGCATGTCGCAGGGCATCCGCGAGGGCACGCTGGCGGTGATCGAGCAGATCGCCCTGCCCCAAGCCCAGGGCCGCGGCATCGAGGCCCCGCGCCGCAGCTGGCTCGCGCGGCTGTTCCCGTTCCTGTTCGGCGGCGCCTGGACGCTGATCCTGGCCGGCATGGGCTGGCGGCTGTGGCGCCGCAACCGCTGCCCGCAATGCGGCAGGCGCGGGCTGGAAACGACCCGCGCCCCGAACAGCCAGCCGCAGCCCGACGGCAGCACCCTGGTCTCGGACCAGGTGGTGACGCGGCGCTGCCCGCAATGCGGCTGGAGCGAAACCCGGCTGGCGCCGCTGGGCACGCGCAGCTTCTACGGCCCGGCCGGCGCGCTGCTGCGCCAGGAACGCAACCCGGCCTTCCGCGCCAGCCGCCCCGGCAGCTCGGGCTTCGGCGGCGGCACGTCGCGCGGCGGCGGCGCCTCGGGGCGCTGGTAGGCCGTCGGTTTTGCGGGGCACGGCCCGGCCGGCCGCCGGGCAAGGCTTGCGAGGTGGACCCGGGCCGGCTAGCGTCAGGGCCATTCCGCCACCCATCCGAAAGGCCCCCGATGAAACTCCTGCGTTCCTCCGCCCTTGCGCTGATCCTCGCCGGCACCGCCGCCCATGCCGCCGATTCCGAATTGACGGTCTTCGACTGGGCCGGCTTCGAGGAGCCGGTGATCTTCCAGGGCTATATCGACAAGAACGGCGACAGCCCGACATTCGCCTTTTACGGCGACGACGACGAGGCCTATCAGAAGCTCGCCTCGGGCTTCAAGGCGGACGTGGCGCACCCCTGCTCGCAGATGGTGTCGAAATACCGCGACGCCGGGCTGATCGAGCCCTGGGACACCGCGAAGATCCCGGCCTTCGACACGCTCGACCCGAAATTCCTCGACTCGCCGATCTTCAAGGACGACCAGGGCGTCTGGTATATCCCGACCGACTGGGGCGCGACCGCCATCGCCTATAACAAGGACACCGTCCCGGCCGAGGACGTGGCCAGCCTGAATGTCTTCATCGACCCGAAATACCAAGGCCGGGTGTCGCTGCCCGATTCGGCGGATGACGTCTGGGCGCTGGCCTATCTGGCGACCGGCACCACCGACTGGACCAAGGTCACGGACGAGCAGTTCAAGGCCGCCGCCGACTGGCTGCGCCAGGCGCATCAGAACGTCGCCGCCTATTGGGCCGACCCAGCCGAGCAGGCGCAGTTGATGGCCTCGGGCGCGGTGGACGTGGCCTGGTCCTGGAACGACGGCGTGGTGCTGCTGGAGAAAGACGGCTTCCCGGTCGGCTTCCAGCGCGCGCCCAAGGAGGGCAGCTCGACCTTCTTCTGCGGCTTCATCAACCTGAAGAACGGCCCGGGCAAGGAAGACAAGGCCTATGACTTCATCAACGCCTGGCTCGCCCCCCCGGCGGCCAAGGGCCTGCTGGACACCATCGGCTACGGCCATACCTCGACCGTCGCCATGGAGACGATCAAGGACGAGCCGGCGGTGAAGGAGGGCCTCTCGCCCATCGATGCGCCGATCCTGGCCCAGACCCCGAACGACCCGCAGCAGCGCGAGCGCCAGCTGCAGGAGTTCGAAAAGATCAAGGCCGGCTTCTGACGCCCTGAACCCGACCGGCGCCGCGTGATCGGCCCGGTCGCAGGGGTATTTGGAAAACAAAGAAGGCCGGTCCGCAGGCCCCGCCCTTCTTTGTTGGAAAAATACCCCATGGGGTGAATTGGCCCGCGAAGCGGGGCAAGAGGGGAACGGCGTTCCCCTCTGAAAACATTAAAAACAACAGCTTAATTAGGCTGATACCCCATCTAATACCATGCCGCAGCGGGAACGCAAGGTAACGGCAGAAACAGAAACGCTCCGCCTGCCGGAAAGCAAGCGGGGCGTCCTGATGTCAGTTCGGGCGATCAGGCGGTTTTGGCAGCCTTGATTTCGGCCTCGGTTGCCGGTCGCGCTGCGTTCAGGTGATCGAACTGCTTGGCTTGTTCCGGCGTGGCGTCAAAGACCGTGCGGGGCGGGATCTCGCTGTCGTCCGGCAGGACGATGCGGTTTTTCGCGTAGAGCTTGGGCATGGCTGGACTCCTCAGAAACCGGACAGGCGAACTTTGACGCTCGCGGCGCCGGCCGCATCTGTTGCCACGGTCGCCCGGAAGGTCCGGCTTTCCTCGCCCAGATCGCCCGCACGCTGAATGGTGCGGAACAACAGTTCGCCTGAGGTGCAATCAGGTGCGCGCGTGTCGCGGATCTTGGATGCCTTGGCCGGATTGCCGGTCAGGCGGTGCGGCAGCGACTTATTCATTGGTCTGCTCCTTTTGTTCATGTTTGGATTCCGGTTTGTTCTCGGAAAAATTCAGCCAAGCGCAGCCTCGCGCTCACGGTCAGCGGCGATTTCGGCGCCCAGCCGTTCGACGCTGTAACCCAAAGCCGCGACAGCTTGGCGGCGCGACAGCAACCCTTTTTCCAGCAGCAGGGTTTGCGCCTGCGCATCCTTCATGGGATCAACCCAAGGCTGCGCTGGCGCAATCCATTCGACAGCGGAAAGATTCTCGGTGATCTCGATTCCCAGATCCAGCGCCGCCACCGTCGCGACACGGCGCCAGACAGGATCGAGGAATTGCGGGACCAGGGTTTGAAACTGGAAACGCTCCACGCGCTGGCGGAAAAGCCGCCATCGCAGCGCGCAGGCTGCTGTAATTAGCTTGCGAAACATCGGCCGTGACCAGGTGGACCGGGACACCTGCGCCGGCCGCGATGCGATGCGCCATGTGCCGCAGGAACTCGCCCGCCTGCTGGCTTTGCTGCGGGGCGACGGTCGTGGCACGCCAGTTGCCGGGAAGGCGCAAAATCGCGCCGGGCTCCAAGGACTGCCCGTCCTGCAGCGGATTGTCGCCGCCCATTTCGCCTTCGTTCGTCAGAATGACGGAAAGCAGCGCCGCGATTTTGGTTTGCGTGAGCAGGCTGTCTTCCAGCGCGTCCAGTTCGGAAGCGCCAGCAGGATCGGCGCCAGTGCTGAAACGCCCCGCACCTGCCCCGGCCCCTTCGGATCGAAAACATGCAGCACATCGGCAGCGGGAACGTGAACGGGCGGCGCATAAGTCGCCTGCAGCGCGTCAGGCCGGATCGGATGCACATGGGAGGCAGTCGCCCGGCCGGCGTCGTCCAGTTCCACGCCCGCGGCGATGCTGTCGGTCGTCAGGTCGGCCAGTTGCTCGGGCGGCAGGTGCAAAAGCTGGTCGCCCTGCCACAGCAGGAAGGCTTCGCCGTCGATGCGCTCGGCGCGGGCAAGCTGCGCCTCTGCAGCCCGTAGAAGTCGGCCCGGCCTTGCGCGTCGGCGCGCTTCACCCAGCGGGCAAAATAGTTGTCCAGCAAGGCGCGCGTTTCCGGGTCCGGGTGCTGGCTGGTCGGCATGATGCCCGGCCCGATTGTGGCATCAGTCCAGCTTGCCACGGCCGCGGCAGCAAGAGCGTTGTTCTCGGCGACGTGGCGCGCGCGGCTGCGGATCGACGGACTGGCCGCAACCGTTTCCGGGCCGTAGCTGATGAAGCGGTTTGCGCCGCCGTTGAACCGGGCGCGGGCAGGTGTTGCCGCGTCATAGCTGCACCGCTGGGCGGGCGCGGGCGCAGAACGGCGAAGGATGCGCGACAGGATGCCCATGGGGATCAGCCTTTCAGCGCCGCCAGCACGTCGCGCGCGATTTCGGACGCCGGCAGGGTAAAGCGCGCGATTTCCGGCGCATGCGCTCGACCGGCCATTTGCGCGGCCCGCTGGCGGCGTTCTCGCCCGGCATCATCCGCAGCAGGCCGGGACCAATCGGACAGCGCACGGAAACGGCCATCGGTGCCCATGCAGACAGCAACGGTGAAGCTCTCGCCTCCCTGCGCGCGGCCCATGATTTCCTGCCGGTGCCCCGCAAGAAATTGCGTCAGCACCTCAACCGCCATGCGCCCGATGCCGAAGCCATGGGCAATCTGAACCATACGGATCGAAGCGGCTCCTGCATCGTCGTAAAGAAACACGCGGCCAGAAACATCGGCGGGCGGAAGGTGATTGCGTTGGGCAAGGTTCCGAAGCCCTTTTTCGTAGGCGGCGCGATCCTCGGGGGCGATAGCGTCCAAGCGGGCGAAGGTCTCGGCAATTTGGGCCAGGGTGTGCATGCGATTTCTCCTTGTTTGGCTTTATATCGACGCGAATCCCAGAGCTTCGATGGACGCCTGCAGGGAACACCGGCCTTGCAGGCGTCTTATCAGTCGGGGGGAACAATCCTGCTTCGAGGTTGGATAGTCCCGGCTGGCGCCCATCCCGGCCGTCGTGGGTTATCGGCGGGCTCGGGGATTCATCCTCCCCTCGGGCGCAAAGCCCAGCGTGCGCCCGCTCATGGTCACGCTGGGCTTTTTCATTCGAGGACTCACATGCCGAAAATCCCAGAAACACCACCCTGCCCCGCCTGCGCGCCAAACCAGCGGCAATTCATCAGATCATGGCGCAGCTTGTGGCGCGACTTTCAGCAGATCTCCGAAAGCCAGCGTTCTGGCTCGCCTGCGCCGAAGCCTCTGGAAAGCATCGCGAAGGCAGGGCAGTTGCAGAGCGGCATTTAGGCCCCGCCGATCAATTCAACCTGGAACGCTGGCAACGGTTGAATAGGTGGCTGCAATCCACATTTAGCTTAGTAAAAACAAATACTTGCGAATCGCAAAGCATCATGGCAGTCATGGGTCAATTCAAAGAAAGGTTGACTGATGAAAGCCACGGGTGAAAAAGCCGCAGACCGCGCAATCAGAATCGCGCTCAGCCTGGATCCGCATTCGATCGAGATTGAGCCGATCAGCAGGGCGTTGAAAGATGCGGTGAAGCGCAACGATCAGAAATGCTTGGCACGCTTTGCCTTCTGGGCTGCGACAGGCTATGAACACGTCATGTCCGGACTCAACGATTCAACCATGCCGAACGAATAATAGCAGGCGACGGTTTACGCGCTGCTTTGCTTGCAAGCTCTGCTTGCCGCAGGTCCAAGCGCTGCCCGATAAGCTGCCGTGCGGCAAGCGCGTAAACCGTCGCATCAAGGGTTTCGGCTCGCTTGCCCTTGATGCGCTCGAATCTCGCTTCCGGCTTGCCGCGGACATAGCGCACGATTCTGCGCTCGCTCGCGAATTGTTCAAAGAAGATCGGCGCCAATGCTTCGCCGAACCGAATCCCCTGCTTGCGACTGACGCGCGCGAACACCTGAGATTTCGCAGCATCAACGCCGGCAAGCCAAAGGTGCTGGTTGCCGGACTTCTGCAGCAGCGGCCGGCTAAAACCAGGAACGCCCTTGATCGGCACCACGCGGCGCCCGAAGCGCGGCCGGCAAAAGCCCATGACATGCTCCAAATGCCCGCCATCGCCCGAGTCCACGGCGCAAGCATCAATGCGCATCGTGCCGCCGTTGGGGTGCTGCCACGTCTCGCGCAACAGCGAGTCCAGATCCTGCCAAACCGCTTCGCCGTCAATAGGGCCGTAAATCACGCGATGCGCCAGAACGAACCAATCTGTTTCACCGTGCCCCATGATCACGATTTCAATCCGGTCATCCTGACAGTCGACTCCCGCAGTCAGCCAAAGCACCTCGGGCGGCATCTGGTCGAGGGTGAAGGGCTCGCGGCGGCCGAACAGCTCGTGCTCGTCCAGGTCCTCGCCTTCCGTTTTCCAGGGCTGGCCAAGGATCGTGTTGACGAACGGTTGCAAAGTCTCGGGGCTGCGCTTGGCCTGCATGAAATCGGCAGCCAGTTTGCCCCAGCGGGCATTGTGGTGCGGGCTCACCAGGCAATTGATCCGGAAACCGGCGTGGCCTTTCACCTCGGGCGCCGTCGCGCGCCAGCGGCCTTGCGCGATCATCGCGGGCTTGTGGCGTTCCTCGATCACGCAACCGCAGCCGGGACAGGTCCAAGCCGCTTTGTCGGTCTCGCCCTCGGGCCAGGTTATGTTATGCCATTCGACTTCATGGAAGCCGCAGCTAGAGGTGGCTCCGGAAATCTGAACAGCCGGGATAAGTGGGTTTTCCGCGTATGAGCCGGGCCAGAAATTGATCCAGTGGATCAATTTCCCGGCGATTGGGCAGCATGATGCTGCGAACGACAGATTGCGTCAACCCCTCTACGGGCAGATTTTCGGGCAGTTCGCCGAGAAGGTCAAAGAAGGCGTTCATGTGCGGGATTCCATAGTTGAGAATTGTTTGCAAGTAGTGACCACACGCGGTCAGGGCCCTCGCAGACGCCACCCGCCCGGGAAGGACCCCAGCGAACGCCGGCGAACAGGTGAACGCGGGCGAACGTCAGCGAACGCAAGGCGGGTTTGGGGCTTTTGATCCACGGGCATCTGCATCACCTCATAGCGAAAATCGAGGGGGCATCGTGGGGGAAAGGGGAAAGCCCTATAGGGCGCTTTCCCCGTTTTCCCCCTTCACCGATGTCTGCCGGGGTGGGGAAAATAGGGGATTTTCCCCCGTTTTCCCCGTCGGACAATTCGCCCAGATCTTCAAAGCCCAAGCGGTCGTCAGGATGAAATGTGCGATACATTCCATTTTCGCAGGTCAGAACTTCCTTGTCGGTTAGTTCGTTCAAGGCGCCTTTAACGCCTCTGCGCCGCGACTTCTCGTCCTTTGCCCCAGAAACGCCGGCCGCTACACAAGCGGAAATGAGCTTTTCACGGTTCACCGGCTCGCCGTTGCCAAGGGTATTGAATACCTGCATCGCGATTTCTTGCGGCCTGGTCAGCTTCACCGGCTCGGCAGGTTTTCCGATGCCCCATGCCATAACAGCCGACTCGATAGCGTCGCCTTCCTCATCCGTGCCAATGCGCACCCTCACAAGCTCGGCGTTGGCAAGATCATAGTCTGAACGGGCGTCACGCTGCTTGCCTACCCGAAGGGATACCACTCTGCCCCCATCGGGGCGGCTGACCTCTAGTTCGGAGTCAATGGCTGCCAACAAAGACGTGTGACAGCGCATCCCCTTCGCCCACGCCTTGACCTTCATCTTGTCTGCCGGGGTGCGCCACATCGATTCCAGCCCGTCCAGTTCCTCGATCTCGGCCCATTCGGCGCGCAGGACCGGTCGTGTCCTGTGGATCGTATCGGCAGCCAGCAGGATCGCCAGCCCCACCTCTGGGGGCGCCTCGGCCCTGACGCGGACAAGCAGCGCCGGCAGTTCCTCGGCCGACAACCATGAAAGCCGCTTCTGCCGACTGCGCGGCGCAAGCGCCTCGTCTATGTCGCGCGCCGGGTCGTGGGTCAAAATGCCTTCGGCCACCCCGAAGCGAAAAATCTGGCTGACTTTCCCGCGGATTCGTCGTGCCGCTGCAACAGAGCCGCGCCCCTCGATCTTGCGAACCACGGCCACCACGTCCTTGGGCGCGATCGTGCTGGCAACCCTGTCGCCCAGCGTCGGGAACACGTCCCGCTTCACCTTGGCATAATCCCGCGGAAAGTTGCAGGGTCGACCTTGGCGCGATGCTTCAGAAACCAGCGTTCCGCCAGCGCCTCGAATGTGTTGCCCTCGGCTGCAACAGGCCCGCGCTTGGCTGCGGTCGGATCAATGCCCTTCGCCAGTTGCGCCTTGGCATGGTCGCGCGCCATGCGGGCTTGCAGAAGCGTCATCTGCGGATACTGCCCAAGAGCCAACGTCTTCTGCCGGCCTTCCATCTTGTAGTTAAATCGCCATAGGCGCGCCAGTCGTGCTGACCAGGACATAGAGCCCATGCCCGTCGTTCGCCTTGAAAGGCTTCTCGCGCGGCTTCAGGTTGCACAGCTTGGCATCGGTTAGCGGCATGTCATCCCCTGACTCGTGCGTATCGCGTCCATTTGATACCATGTAATTGCTTCGGATGCCCACGAACGCCCATGGACGCCCGCGAACAATGCAGCCGCTTAAGCCATTGTCTTTAATCCATGTTCTCGCGCAGCAGAACCTTGGCGAATGCCGGCGAACATCCCGCAAGGCGAACAGCGTTCCCCTCCCTTGCGTGGCACAGGTACCGCGCCTATATTCGGCTTGTCCGGGTTCGCCCGGGCTATGGACATAAACGCGCAGGTAATAAGCGGATCGGACCCGGGGGCGGTACCCGGCGACTCCACCAGAGTCTCTCGTTGGGGGCACATGGGGTCGAAACAGGATCGACGAACGTCTAAAGCTGTTTGCTTTGTCTCGGTGAGCTACCACCGTCATCGGTGCAAAATGTACAGTTGCCAACGACAACCGTGCTCCGGTCGCTCTGGCTGCGTAAGCAGCTCGGGTAACCGAAACTCAAGTCCTTCCGCCTAGCAGCGTAAGGCGGGGCCCGCAGGAGCCTGGCAACAGAATCCTGCACCTTCCCTTTCTTCTGGAAATCCGTGGCGCAGCGTCCTATCTCGGGCCGATGCAAGGGAATGCCGCCATGAAAGACCTGACCACTTCCGAGGCCGATGCGCTGATCGCCGAGATGGGCCGCAAGGCGCGCGAGACCGCCGCCGTGCTGGCCGAGACCACGGCCGAGCGCAAGCATGCCGCGCTGATCGGCGCGGCCGAGGCGATCCGCAAGGCCGAGGATGCGATCCTCGACGCCAATGTCCTCGACATGCACCACGCCGAGGAAAAGGGCCTGAGCCCGGCCATGCTCGACCGGTTGAAGCTGGACCCGGCGCGCATCCGCGCCATGGCCGAGGGGCTGCGCTCGGTCGCGGCCCAGGCGGACCCGGTGGGCAAGGTTCTGGCCGAATGGGACCGGCCGAACGGGCTGCATATCCGGCGCGTGGCCACGCCGCTGGGCGTCATCGGCGTGATCTACGAAAGCCGGCCCAACGTCACCGCCGATGCTGCGGCGCTGGCGCTGAAGGCCGGCAATGCGGTGATCCTGCGCGGCGGCTCGGAAAGCCTGGAAAGCTCGACCGCCATCCACGAGGCGCTGGTCGCGGGGCTCAAGCAGGCCGGCCTGCCCGAGGCGGCGATCCAGATGGTCCCGACCCGAGACCGCGAGGCGGTGGCCGCCATGCTGCGGGCACAGGAGTTCATCGACGTGATCGTGCCGCGCGGCGGCAAGGGCCTGGTCGGGCTGGTGCAGAAGGAAGCCCGGGTGCCGGTCTTTGCCCATCTGGAAGGCATCTGCCACGTCTATGCCGACCGCGACGCCGACCTGGAGAAGGCCCGCCGCGTGGTGCTGAACGCCAAGACCCGGCGCACCGGCATCTGCGGCGCTGCCGAATGCCTGCTGATCGACTGGCAGTTCTATACCAGGCACGGCGCCGTGCTGGTGCAGGATCTGCTCGACGCCGGCGTCGAGGTGCGGGCCGAGGGCGAATTGGCCAAGATCTCCGGCACGGTGCCGGCCGAGCCCTCGGATTTCGGGCAGGAGTTCCTGGACAAGATCATCGCCGTCAGGCTGGTCGATGGCGTCGAGGAGGCGATCGCGCATATCCGCCGCTACGGCTCGGGCCACACGGAATCGATCCTGACCGAGAATGACGCCACCGCCGAGCGCTTCTTCAAGGGCCTCGACAGCGCCATCCTGATGCGCAACGCCTCGACCCAGTTCGCCGATGGCGGCGAATTCGGCATGGGCGGCGAGATCGGCATCGCCACCGGCAAGATGCATGCCCGCGGCCCGGTCGGCGCCGAGCAGCTGACCAGCTTCAAATACCTGGTCACCGGAGACGGGACCATCCGCCCCTGATGGATGCCGGACGGCTGCATCAGGACGACCGTCACCGCATCACGCTGTTTCGCGGCGCGGGCGGGGGGCGGCAGGCCGTCGTCACCTTCGAACACGGCCGCGACGTGGCGATGCGGGGCTTCACCCCGCCGTCCTGCCCGCGCTTTGCCCGGCGGCTGGGCATCGACGCGCTGGTGGTGCAGACCGCGCGGCGCGACTGGTTCCTGTCGCCGCAAAGCGCCGCGCTGGCCGAGGCGCTGTCCCTTGCCACCGCAGCCTATGCCGAGGTCACCGCCACCGGCTTTTCGATGGGCGGCTATGCGGCGCTGCTTTATTCCGCCGCCTGCCGGGCGCGGCGGGTGATGGCGGTTTCGCCGCAATATTCGATCGACCCGGCGGTCGCGCCCTTCGATCCCGGACGGCACGGGAAATTCGCCCGCATCGGCCAGCCCATGCCGCGGCCGGAAGCGCATGGCGACACCGGCATCGGCGGGCTGCTGCTTTATGATCCCTCCATCGCCGCCGACCGCGCCCATGCGGCGCGGGTGCGGGCGGGTTTTCCCGGGCTGACCGCCGTGGCGCTGCCGCATGGCGGCCATCCGGCGACCGGGGTGATCGCCGGCGGCACTGGCCGAGTGGCCGAGATGCTGGTTCGGGACCGCATCGACCCGCAGGCCATCCGCGAGTTGCACCGCGCCGCGCGGCGCGGCAATCCCGCCTATCGCCTGCGCCTGGCCGAGGCTGCCCTGCCCCGTCACCCGCAGCGCGCGGCGCCAGAGTTGCATACCCTGGCCGCCGAAGCCCCGCCCGGGCCGGCCATCGAGGCAGCGCTTTTGCTGCTGGAACGGGGCGATCCGCGCGCCGAGACCCTGCTTGCCGCGCGGCTGGCCGAAGAGCCCGATCTGCCGCCCCGCCTGCTGCGCCGGCTCACGCGCGCGCTCGACGGCGCCTAGAACGCGATCTCGCCGCCGCTTTCGTCCAGTTCCCAGCTCAGCGGCCGCCCGGCGGCGCGGGCGAAGCCGGCGAGCAGCAGGAAATGCACCTCGGAGGAGGCCGGCTCGGGCCGGGCCCGGGTCGCGTCCGGGTCGAGCCAGGACCACAGCGCCGGATCGGGCTTGGTGCGGCTCGATTCCGCCACCAGCCGCCAGCCCGAGGCGCCGCGGCACACCAGCACCCGCCCGCCCCAGGGCAAGGCGGTTTCCAGACACATCAGCGCCAAGAGGATCATCCGCGCCTCGGCCCGCGGCAGGTCGCCCTCGGCCTCGAGCCGCAGCTTGAGGCGGCCGCCCTTCTCGACATCGGCCAGCAGCGCCGACAGTTCGGACAGGCTCAGCCGCTGGTCGGGCGAGGCATGGCCGAAGGCGACGCGGAACCAGCGGATCCGCGCCCGCGCCGCCTCGACGCTCTCGGCGATCAGCTGCATCTCGGCGCTGCGGGCGATGCCGGGAAACTCGCCCGACAGTTCCAGCAGCTCCAGCCCGTTGCCGATGGCGCCAAGCGGCGAGACGATGTCGTGGCACAGCCGCGAACTGACCAGCGCCGCCAGCCGCTCTGGCTCGGTTCCGAAGGGCAGCCGGGGGTCGCGATGGATTGTCAGATCGTCCATGAGGAATTAGCCTGCAAAGCGCCGAAGGAAAGGGCGTGAGATGAATGAGATCCTGGAGCCGGGCATGATCGTGCGCCACCCGGGCGCGCCGGAATGGGGCACCGGCCAGGTCCAGTCGCGCATCGGGGATCGCATCACCGTCAACTTCACCCATGCCGGAAAGCAGGTGGTCGATGGCAGACATGTCAGTCTTGAACTGGTCACGGGCGATCCTTTCTGACGCATCGGGCAGAGTAATTCAACTTTTGCGCGAGTCAATCGGTCTTGGCGCCGCCCGTTCGGACGCGGTTGCAATGTCGTCCAGCCGCGCCTAGACACGGGACCGGATCCCCAACAGGCAGGCCATGCCCGGACGATGACGCCCGAAACCTCCTTCTTCGAAACCCGTCTCGCCACGGATGAGACCGACCTTCTGGCGGCGCAGCGCCTGCGCTATCGCGTCTTCGTCGAGGAGCTGGGCGGCGACGGCACCATGGTCGATCACGCCGACCGGCTGGAGCGCGACGAATTCGACCCGGTGGTCGATCACCTGGTGCTGGTGGACAACCGCCGCTCGCGCCAGGCGCTGGATCATGTCGTGGGCGTCTACCGGCTGCTGCCGGGCGACCGGGCCGAGCGCTTCGGCCGTTTCTATTGCGACAGCGAATATGACCTGACGGCGTTGCGCGCTGCCGGCCGCTCGCTGCTGGAACTGGGCCGGTCCTGCGTCGATCCGGCGTTTCGCGGCGGCTCGGGCATGTTCCTGATGTGGAACGCGCTGGCGGAATACGTGCTGGGCCGCGAGATCGAGATCCTGTTCGGCGTCGCCTCGTTCCACGGCACCGACGCGCAGGCCCTGGCGCAGCCGCTGAGCTGGCTGCACCACCACCACCTGGCCCCCGCGACGCTGCGGCCCCGCGCCCGGCCCGAGGGCTTCCAGGCGATGGACCTGATCCCGGAGGCTGAGCTCGATCGCCGCGCGGCCATGACCGGCATGCCGGCGCTGATCAAGGCCTATCTGCGGCTGGGCGGGCTGGTCGGCGAAGGCGCCTATCTGGACCGACCCTTCAACACCACCGACGTCTTCCTGATGGTCGACACCAGGGCCATGTCGGAAAAGCATCGCAAGTTCTACGAGACCCGGCAGGGCCAATGAGCGAGACCTCCCCGGGCACCTGGCACGGCGAGGCCACGCCGCCCGCCATCCCCCGCCCCTCGGCTCTGGGCTGGCTGCTGGTGGCGACGCGGGGCTTGGGCGTCGTCTCGGTGCTGCTGATCGGCGTGATCCTGATCCTGCCGATGCGTTGGGTCGAGCGGCTTTTCGCCGGGCCGCGCCGTCCGGTCAGCGGGCCGCATGTGCAGCTGGTCTGCCGGCTCTGCCTGTGGATCCTGGGCCTGCGCTGGTGCTGCGAGGGCAGGCCGCTGCGCGGCCCGGGCGCCGTGGTCGCGAACCATTCGAGCTGGCTCGACATCTTCGTTCTGAACGCGGCCATGCCGGTGTTCTTCGTGTCGAAAGCCGAGGTGGCCGGCTGGCCCGGCATCAATATCCTGACCCGCGTCACCGACACGCATTTCGTCACCCGCGACCCGCGCCTCGCGCGCCGGCAGGCCGAGGAATTCGCCACCCGCACCCGCGCCGGCCACCGGCTGCTGTTCTTTCCCGAAGGCACCAGCAGCGACGGGCGCCGCGTGCTGCCCTTCAAGCCGACCCTGTTCCAGGGCTTCCTCGATCCCGCCCTGCCCCGGGGCCTGGCCATCCAGCCGATGAGCGCGCATTACCACGCCCCGCCGGGCCGCGACCCGCGCTTCTATGGCTGGTGGGGCAGCATGGCGCTGGGTCCGCATCTGCTGGCGGTCCTGGCCGAGCCGCGCCAGGGCGCGGTCACGGTGCGGCTGCTGCCGCCGATCCCGGTCGCGGAAGAGACCCGCAAGACGCTTTCCGCCAAGGCCGAAGCGGCGGTGCGGCAAGGTTTCGGCCAGGATTGACGCGCCGCGCCGGTGGCGCCGCTGCCTGGGTATTTGCACAACAAAGAAGGCCACAAGGAAGCGCGCATCCCGAGGGAAGCCAGAGGATCGCCTTCTTTGTTGTGCAAATACCCCAGCAGCGGCGCCACGACCGCGTTGCCGCCTAGAGCGGCCAGAACAGCGGGATGGTCAGGCAGGCGACGATGCCGCAGATGATGTCCAGGGGCACGCCGACCTTGACGAAATCGCTGAACTTGTAGCCGCCGGGACCATAGACCATCAGATGCGTCTGGTAGCCGATGGGCGTCGCGAAGGCGACGGTGGCCGAGAACATCACCGCCACGACATAGGCGCGCGGATCGTGGCCCAGCGACTGGGCCAGCGCGATGGCGACCGGCGTCAGCAGCACCGCCACGGCGTTGTTCGACAGGATCTCGGTCATCACCAGGCCCAGGAAATAGACCGCGATCAGCGTGGCGAAGGGCGGCAGGCCGCGCAGCCAGGGCGCGACGAAATCCACCACCAGGGTCACGGTGCCGGTATGTTCCAGCGCCTCGCCCACCGCCAGCATGGCAAAGATCATCGCCATCAGCCGGGCATCGACGAATTCGAAGGCCTCCTCGGCATCGACGCAGCGCGTGATCAGGATGATCGCCGCCGCGACGAAGGACAGCGCCATGATCGGCGCCACGTCCAGCGCCGCCAGCGACACCACCGCCAAGAGGCAAAGCACCGCGATCGGCGCCTTCGAGCGGCGATAGGGCCGCGCCGAGGGCCGCGAGACATCGACCAGTTCCATGTCGGCGGCAAGGCGGCCGATGTCCTCGGGCGCGCCTTCCAGCAGCAGCGTATCGCCGACCTGCACCACCAGGTCGTCGAGCTGGCGGCCGATGTTCTGGCTGCGGCGATGCGCGGCCAGGACATAGACGCCGTAGCGGCGGCGCAAGCGCATGTCGCCCAGCCGCCGGCCGACCAGACGCGCGCCGGGCGAGATCAGCACCTCGACCGTCTCGGTCGCGACCGAGCTCAGCTTGTCGACCATCTGGAAGTTCTTGTTGGCCTGCATCTCGAGCAGTTCCGCCATTTCCGAGCGCAGCACCACGCGGTCGCCCGGCTCGAGCACCACCTCGGCCAGGTTGCGGCGCAGCGACAGGTCGCCGCGCAGCACGTCGATCACCCGCACGGCGTCGCGCTTGAACAGCGGCACCTCGTTCACGTTCATGCCGACCAGGCTGGAATCGGCGGGCACGGCGACCTCGGTGAAATATTTCATGCCGCGCCGGGTGCCGAGGAAACCGGCCAGCGAGGTGCGCTCGGGCAGAAGCCTCCAGCCGATCAGCGCGAAATAGGCGATGCCGGCCAGGGTGATGGCGATGCCGACCGGCGCGATCTCGAAGATGGAAAACGGCACCATGCCGGCCTCGCGCGCCACGCCGTCGACCAGCAGGTTGGTCGAGGTGCCGATCAGCGTCATCATGCCGCCCAGGATGGTGAAATAGCTGAGCGGCATCAGGAATTTCGACGGCGAGGTGCCCAGCCGCAGCGCCAGCTGGATGAAGATCGGGATCATCACCGCCACCACAGGCGTGTTGTTCATGATCGCCGAGGCCAGGATGACGAAGCCGAACAGCCCCGCCAGCGTCAACCGGGGATGGTCGCTCGCATGGGCGGTGACAAGCTGCGACATCATTTCCAGCGCACCGGTGCGCAAGAGGCCGCCCATGATCAGGAACATGAAGGCGATGGTCCAGGGCGCCGCGTTCGACAGCACCGAGGCCGCGTCCTTGAACGGCAGCAGGCCCAGCAGCATCAGCACCGCCGCGGTGCCGATCGCCACCACCTCGGGCGGGTTCCGCTCGCGGACGAATTCGATGAACATCACGACGATGATGGCCAGCATGGCGATGGCCGCATTCGTCCCGGTCAGTTCGAAACCCAGCATGAAGATCCTGTCCAGAGGCGCTGTTAATCACGGCCCTTTCGGTGGGGTATTAGAATTATTTTCTCCACCGCCGCAAGCGAAACAGCATGGGCTTTTCCGCTCAGGCGCCGGCGGGCGCGGGATCCAGCCTGCCGCCCCTGCGCAACGCCTGCACCGCGCTGGCCTTGCCGGTGCGGTCGTCGGTGGTCACCAGCACGCCGCAGAGCGTCGCCTCGCCCTCGGCCGGGGTGAAGCGCTCGCTGGCCATGCCGGTCAGGAAGCGGCGCAGCGGCTCGGTCTTTTCCATGCCGATGACGCTGTCATAGTCGCCGCACATGCCGGCATCGGACTGATAGGCGGTGCCGCGGTTCAGGATCATCGTGTCGGCGGTCGGCACGTGGGTATGGGTGCCGACGACCAGGCTGGCGCGGCCGTCGCAGAAATGCCCGACGGCCATCTTCTCGCTGGTGGCCTCGGCATGGATGTCGACCACCGTGGCCTGCACCAGCCCGCCCAGGGGATGCGCCTTCAGCACCGTATCGAGGGCCGAGAACGGGTCGTCGAAGGGCCGCTTCATGAAGACCTGGCCAAGCGCCTGCGCCACCAGCACCTTGCGGCCGCGCGTCGCCTCGAACACCCGGGCGCCGCGGCCGGGCGCGACCTTGGAATAGTTCAGCGGCCGGATGATGCGCGGCTCGGTCTCGATGAAGGACAGCATTTCCTTCTGGTCGAAGGCATGGTCGCCCAGTGTCACGCAATCGGCACCCGAATCGAGTATGAGCTTGGCGTGCCCCCCCGTCAGGCCCATGCCGCCGCTGGCGTTCTCGCCGTTCACGATGGTGAAATCGACCCCCAGCCGCTGCTTCAGCGGTTCGAGCCCTTCCGAAATGGCGCGCCGACCGGCGCGCCCCATCACATCGCCTAGATAGAGGATTCGCATGCCACAGCGTTAGGCCAAAGCCCCGGGACGCTCAACCCCGGTTCGCCGCTTCAGCCCAGCCACAGCCCCAGCGCCACGCCCGAAAGCGCCAGCGCAGCCCCCAGGACCACGCCAAGGGCCATCCCCCTGCCCCGGCGGACCGGCACCGCGACGATCTGCGGCTCGCGCAGCAGTTCGGGCATGCGGCGTTCCAGGAATTCGGGCAAGAGCGGCGCGAAGCGGCCCAGCACCTGGACGGCGCGGCCCAGGTCGCGCGCCGCGGCCTTGGGGCCGAGGTTGTCGCGGATATAGCTTTCGACCACCGGCCGCGCGACCTGCCAGATGTTGATCTGCGGGTCGAGGCTGCGCGCCACGCCCTCGACCACCACCATGGTGCGTTGCAGAAGAATCAGTTCGGTCCGCGTCGCCATGCCGAAGCGTTCCGTGACCTCGAAGAGATAGGCCAGCAGATTGGCCATCGAGATCTGGCTGGCATCGGCGCCGAAGATCGGCTCGCCCACCGCCCGCAGCGCGCGGGAGAACTCCTTGATGTCGCGGTCGCGCGGGACATAGCCCGCCTCGAAATGCACCCGCGCCACGCGCTCGTAATCGCGGCGGATGAAGCCCATCAGGATCTCGGCATAGACCCGGCGGGTGTATTCGTCGATCTCGCCCATGATGCCGAAGTCATAGATGATGACATCGCCGTTCACCGCGACCTTCAGGTTGCCCTGGTGCATGTCGGCATGGAAATAGCCGTCGCGCAGCGCGTGCTGCAGGAACAGTTGCAGCACCCGGGCGGCGATGGTCGGCAGGTCGTGGCCGGCGGCGCGCAGCCCCTCGACGTCGCCCATCGGCAGGCCCTCGGCCCAGTCGCTGGTCAGCACGCGCCGCGCCGACAGGTGCCAATGCGGCTTCGGCACCTGCATGCCGGTGTCGCCCTCGGTATTCTCGGCGAATTCCGAGGCCGAGGCGGCCTCGAGCCGCAGGTCCAGCTCGCCCATGACCACGGATTCGAAATGCGCCACCACGTCGCGCGGGCGCAGGCGGCGGGTCGCGGGCGACAGCCGCTCGATCATGCCGGCGGCGAAGTGGAAGGCGTCGATGTCGCGGCGGAAAGCGCCCTCGATGCCCGGGCGCAGCACCTTGACCGCGACCTCGCGCCCGGTGTCGGCGCGGCGGCCGCGATGGACCTGGGCGATCGAGGCCGCCGCCACCGGCTCGGCGAATTCGCTGAACAGCGCCTCGATCGGGCGGCCGAGATCGGCCTCGACCATGCGCCGGGCCTGGTCCTGGGGAAAGGGCGGCAGCCGGTCCTGCAGCATGGCGAGCTGGTCGGCCAGTTCCGGCCCGACCACGTCCGGGCGGGTGGAAAGGATCTGGCCGAACTTGATATAGGCCGGCCCCAGCGCGGTGATGGCACGGGTGACGGGCGGCAGGGACGGATCGCCCTTGTAGCCCAGCCAGGCGAAGGGCCAGCCCAGGATGCGGGCGGCGACGCGGACGCGGGCCGGAGCCTCGGCCGCGTCCAGCGCCACCTTCATCGCGCCGGTGCGCTCGAACGTGGCGCCGGTGCGGACCAGCCGCCAGATATTGTGCGGGCCGCGCATCGTTACAGCTTCCAGCCGGAATGCAGCGCGGCGATGCCCATGGACAGGTTGCGCCATTGCACCCGGCCGAAGCCGGCGGCGCGGATCATCTCGGCAAAGGTTTCCTGGTCGGGGAACTTGCGGATCGATTCGACCAGGTATTGATAGCTGTCGCGGTCGTTCGCGACGACCTGGCCCATCACCGGGATGACGTTGAAGGAATAGCGGTCATAGGCCCATTGCAGCATCGGCACCGGGATCTGGCTGAACTCCAGCACCATCAGCCGGCCGCCGGGCTTCAGCACCCGGCGCGCCTCGGCCAGCGCGTCGGGGATGCGGGTGACGTTGCGGATGCCGAAGCTGATCGTGTAGCGGTCGAAGCTGTCGTCGGCGAAGGGCAGCGCCATCGCGTCGCCGGTGACCCAGGCCAGGCGGTCCGCCAGCTTGCCGGCCTCGGCGCGCTTCCTGCCCTCGACCAGCATCGACTCGGTCATGTCGCAGACGGTGACGCGGGCGTCCCGGGCGCGTTCCAGGAAGCGGAAGGCGATGTCGCCGGTGCCGCCGGCCACGTCCAGCAGGTGCTGGCCGTCGCGCGGCGCCAGCCAGTCCATCATCGCGGTTTTCCAGACCCGGTGGATGCCCATGCTCATCAGGTCGTTCATCACGTCATAGCGCGAGGCCACGCGCGAGAAGACGCCATGGACCAGCCCGGCCTTGTCCTTTTCGGCCACGGTGCGAAAGCCGAAATGGGTTTGCTTGCTGGGGTCGTCGGTCATCGCGCTTGTCCATCCGTCGTTTCGCGCCCAGATAGTCCGAAAGCGCGCGGCGCACCATGCGACGAATGGAAAAGAAATGCCAGAACTGCCCGAGGTCGAAACCGTCCGCCGTGGCCTTGCGCCGCATCTCGAGGGCCATGTCATCGCCCGGGCCGAGGCGCGCCGTCCCGACCTGCGCTGGCCGCTGCCGCCGGACCTGGTGCAGGTGCTGACCGGTGCACGGGTGACGGGGCTGCGGCGGCGGTCGAAGTATATCCTCGCCGACCTTCAGGATCGCGGCAGCCTGCTGCTGCATCTGGGCATGTCGGGCAGGATGCTGATCGAGGGCGAGTCGCAGGGCGATTTCCACCGCGACCCGGCCATCCTGCCGCGCCACGACCATGTGGTGTTCTGGACCGACCAGGGCACCCGCATCACCTTCAACGACGCGCGCCGATTCGGCATGGTGGACCTGGTCGCGCCCGGAGCCGCGCATCCGCTGCTGGCGCAGCTGGGCCCCGAGCCGCTGTCGCCGGAATTCACCCCGGCGGTCCTGGCGGCGGCCTTCGCCGGGCGGCGCACGCCGGTCAAGGCGGCGCTGCTGGACCAGCGCATCGTCGCGGGCCTGGGCAATATCTATGTCTCCGAGGCGCTGTTTCGCGCCGGCATCGACCCGCGCCGGCTGGCCGGGCAGGTCACGGCCGCGGAAATCGCGGCGCTGGTCGGCCATATCCGCGCCGTGCTCGAGGAAGCCATCGCGGCCGGCGGCTCGTCCTTGCGCGACCACCGGCAGGCAACGGGCGAGCTGGGCTATTTCCAGCATTCCTTCCGCGTCTATGGCCGCGAGGGCGCGCCCTGCCCCCATGGCTGCGGCGCCACCGTCGAACGCATCGTGCAATCGGGCCGGTCGAGCTATTTCTGCCCGCATTGCCAAAGCTGAGCCCGGCCCGCGCCCGGATGATGGCCGGGAAAGCCGTCAGCCCCTGCGCGCGGCCCGGTCCCGGACCGGGTTCGACAGGATGCCGATCCGGTCGATCTCGACCTCGCAAATATCGCCGTGCTTCATGAAAAGCGGCGGCTTGCGGGCCATGCCGACGCCCGAGGGCGTGCCGGTCACAAGCACGTCGCCCGGCTCCAGCGTCATGAACCGCGAACAGATCGACACCAGCCGCGCGACCGGGAACACCATGTCGTCGATCATCGCGCTCTGCACCGTCTCGCCGTTCAGCCGCGTGGTCAGCCGCAGGCCCTTGCAGCCGGGCGGAAGCGCGTCGGCGCTGACGAAACAGGGACCGAAGGCGCCGGTGTCGTCGAAGTTCTTGCCCGCCGTCCATTGCGGCGACTTGAACTGATAGTCGCGCACCGAGGCGTCATTGAAGATCGAATAGCCGGCGACGTGATCCAGGGCTTCGGCTTCCTCGACGTCGCGGGCGCGCTTGCCGATCACGGCGACCAGCTCGCCCTCGTAGTCGAGCTGCTCCGAGACCTCGGGGCGCAGGATCGGCGCGCCATGGCCGATCAGGCTGGAGCTGAAGCGTGCGAACAGCGCCGGATAGCCCGGCTGCGCGAGCCCGCTTTCGGCGGCATGGTCGGCATAGTTCAGCCCGACGCAGACGATCTTGCCGGGATGGGCGATCGGCGGCAGGAAAGACACCGCCTCGGGGTCGACCGGCTGGCCGTGCTGCAACGCCCGGGCCGCATGGGCCAGCGCCTCGCCGCCCTGCCGGATCAGGCTCGGAAGGTCGCCGGGATAGCCGGCCTCGCTCGCAAGCAGGCCCCGGAGGCCGGCTTCGGTCTCGACCGCCAGGCCCTGCATGCCTTTGACGGCATAGGCGAAGAATTTCATGCGCTCCTCCTCGATTCGAGGGGCGGAGCATAGGGCGGTCCACGCCATCGTTGAAGCCGGGATCGGGGCTGGCAAAAGGGCGCGCCGGCGCCGCCGCGGACCGGAAAGAAGCGCGCTGGCCTTGCGGTCGCGCTTTTGTTACGAGTCGCGGTCAATTTGGTTCGAAAGGCGATGAGATGATGGCTTACCAGACCCTGACCGTCGAGATCGACGACTATGTGGCCCTGATCCGGCTGAACCGGCCCGAGGCGCTGAACGCGCTGAACTCGCAGCTGATGGGCGAGCTGGCGGATGCCGTGGCGGAGGCCGACCGCAACGAAAAGGTGCGCTGCATCGTGCTGACCGGCAGCGAGAAGGCCTTCGCCGCCGGCGCCGACATCAAGGAGATGTCCGGTAAGAGCTTCGTCGACGTCTATACCGGCAATATCTTCGGCGACGAGATCGACCGCATCACCGCGGCCCGCAAGCCGATCATCGCCGCGGTGTCGGGCTATGCGCTGGGCGGCGGCTGCGAACTGGCCATGGCCTGCGACTTCATCATCTGCGCCGACAATGCGAAATTCGGCCAGCCCGAGATCAACCTGGGCGTCATCGCCGGCATCGGCGGCACCCAGCGCCTGACCCGCTTTGTCGGCAAGTCGAAGTCGATGGACATGCACCTGACCGGCCGCTTCATGGATGCGGCCGAGGCGGAACGCTCGGGCCTGGTCAGCCGCGTGGTGCCGGCCGCGAAGCTGTTGCCCGAGGTGATGGCGGTGGCCAAGAAGATCGCCGAGAAGTCGCAGATCGCCACCGTCGCCGCCAAGGAGGCCGTGAACCGCAGCTATGAGACCACGCTGCGCGAGGGCGTGCTGTTCGAGCGCCGCACCTTCCAGGCGCTGTTTTCGACCGAGGACCAGAAGGAGGGCATGGCCGCCTTTCTGGAAAAGCGCGAGCCGCAGTTCCGCGATCGCTGATTGGGCTTGGCTTTCGGCCCGGGGCGCTGTATAGGCCCGGGCTTACATGCGCGTGGGCCCGCTTAAGGCAAGAATCATGACCGTCCTTTCGGGGACGGTGCCGTGGGGCTTTTGCGTGACAGAGATTACGAGAGAAAGACAGAACCCATGGCCAACACGCCCCAATCCAAGAAACGCGCCCGCCAGATCGAGCGGGTCACCGCCGTCAACAAGGCGCGCCGCTCGCGCATCCGCACCTATCTGCGCAAGGTCGAAGAGGCGCTGGCCTCGGGCGATGCCGCCGCGGCCGCCGAAGCCCTGAAAAGCGCCCAGCCGGAACTGATGCGCGGCGTCACCAAGGGCGTCGTCCACAAGAACACCGCCTCGCGCAAGATCTCGCGCCTCGCGGCCCGGGTGAAGGCGCTGGCCACGGCCTGATCGGCCGCCGGACCACCGCGACGGATGCGGCATTTGCGCAACTGTCGGGTGCAAGATTTAGGGGCGCACTCCTCTGGAGCGCGCCCTTTCGCATGAAGAGCCGCTGGTTTTCCTCCGGAAAATCAGTGGCTTGCAGGATCGCTTGCCGCGCCCGCGGCGCCGGCCAGATTCGATGCGGCAAAGTGACTGTCAAGCGCGAAGATCGGTTGCTGGGCGGCGGCGGTTCTTGCTAGCTTCGTCCCTGCGATTCACCATCGCGCCTGGGGGACATGCTTCAGCGGTCAGCACGACCGCCACCCGCTGGAGCGGCAGCAGGATCAATTAAGGATCCGCTACCGATGACGCGCAAGCCGGCTGCCACCGGCCTGCGTTTCGTGTCTGAACGTTTCGGCCGCAGGACGGCTCTGCGCGACGCTTCGGCGGCGGATGTCCTGTTGCCGAAATTTGTCCGTCGGGCCGGTGCAAGGCGCCTCATGCCGGGAATCCGGCAGAGATCGGGGACAAGAGACGGACTTGGGCGAGACAATGGACACAGTTTGGGGACAGGCGCGTGCGGAACTTCAGAAGATCGTCGGAGCCGACAGTTTCTCGACCTGGATCGAACCCCTGCGCCTGACCGGCGTCGCCGAGGGCACCGCCACCATCGCCTGCCCGACCCGCTTCCTGTCCGACTGGGTCTCGCGCCATTACAGCGACGACATCCTGAAGGTGCTGGACCGCGTCGGCGGCCCGGTGCAGCGGCTGAGCTTCGAGACCCGCAGCGCCTCGGCCCGCCCGCCGGCCGCCGCCCCCGCGGTGAAGCGCCCGACGCCCCGCGCCGCGGTGGACGAGGATCTGGCCGCGCCGCTGGACAGCCGCTTCACCTTCGAGAATTTCGTCGTCGGCAAGCCCAACGAGCTGGCCCATGCCGCCGCGCGCCGCGTGGCCGAGGGCGGGCCGGTGACCTTCAACCCGCTATTCCTTTATGGCGGCGTCGGCCTGGGCAAGACCCACCTGATGCATGCCATCGCGCGCGAGATCCAGATCCGCCAACCCGAGGCCAGGGTGCTCTACCTCTCGGCCGAGCAGTTCATGTATCGCTTCGTCCAGGCGCTGCGCGACCGCACCGTGATGGATTTCAAGGAGCTGTTCCGCACCGTCTCGGTGCTGATGGTCGATGACGTGCAGTTCATCGCCGGCAAGGACAGCACGCAGGAGGAATTCTTCCACACCTTCAACACCCTGGTCGACCAGGGCAAGCAGATCGTCATCTCGGCCGACCGCGCGCCGGGCGAGATCAAGGACATGGAAGAGCGCATCAAGTCGCGCCTGCAATGCGGCCTTGTCGTGGACCTGCACCCGACCGATTACGAGCTGCGGCTGGGCATCCTGCAAAGCAAGACCGACAGCTTCCGCGCGCAATATCCCGGCCTGCTGATCGCGCCGGGCGTGCTGGAGTTTCTCGCGCATCGCATCACCTCGAATGTCCGGGTGCTGGAGGGGGCGCTGCAGCGGCTGTTTGCCTTCGCCAGCCTGATGGGCCGCGAGATCACGCTGGACATGACGCAGGAATGCCTGGCCGATATCCTGCGCGCCAATGATCGCAAGGTGTCCATCGAGGAGATCCAGCGCAAGGTGGCCGAGCATTACAACATCCGCCTCGCCGACATGATCGGGCCGAAGCGGGTGCGCACTGTCGCCCGGCCGCGGCAGATCGCCATGTATCTGTCCAAGCAGATGACCTCGCGCAGCCTGCCCGAGATCGGGCGCCGCTTCGGCGGCCGGGATCACACCACCATCATGCATGGCGTGCGCAAGATCGAGGAATTGCGCGGCGCGGACCGCAGCCTGGCCGAGGATATCGACCTGTTGCGCCGGCTGCTGGAAGCCTGATCCATCCGCTTGACCTTGTGCGGAATTGTGCCAAATTGGCGCCCCGCGCCGCCGCGCAAGATCGACTTGAGGACCGACCATGAAATTTTCGATTGAACGTGCCGATCTGGTGAAGGCGGTCTCTCAGGCCCAGTCCGTCGTCGAGCGTCGCAACACCATCCCGATCCTGGCCAATGTGCTGATCGAGGCCACGCCCGAAGGCGTCAGCCTGCGCGCCACCGATCTTGATACCGAGATCGTGGACCGGGCCGCGGCCCAGGTCGAACGGCCGGGTGCGACCACGGTCTCGGCCTCGATGCTGAACGACATCGCCCGCAAGCTGCCGGATGGCGCGTTGGTGCAGCTTAGCCTGGACGCGGCCTCGCAGCGGCTCTCGGTGCAGGCGGGGCGGTCGAACTTCAGCCTCGCGACCCTGCCGCGCGAGGATTTCCCGGTCATGTCCTCGTCGGAATATTCGGCGAATTTCTCGGCTCCGGCGGCGGTGCTGCGCCGGCTGTTCGACAAGTCGAAATTCGCCATCTCGAACGAGGAAACCCGCTATTACCTGAACGGCGTCTACATGCATGTGGCCGAAGGCGAGGACGGCCCCAGCCTGCGCTGCGTCGCGACCGACGGCCACCGGCTGGCCCGCATCGACGCACCCCTGCCCCAGGGGGCCGAGGCCATGCCCGGCGTGATCGTGCCGCGCAAGACCGTGGGCGAGCTGAAGAAACTTCTGGACAACGACGAGACCGAGATCGCGGTTTCGGTCAGCGAGACCAAGGTGCGGTTCGCGACGCCGACCATCACGCTGACCTCGAAGGTGATCGACGGCACCTTCCCGGATTACAGCCGCGTGATCCCCTCGGGCAATGCCCGCAAGCTGGAAGTCGATGCCGGCGATTTCGCCAAGGCGGTGGACCGGGTGGCGACGGTCAGCAGCGAGCGCTCGCGCGCCGTCAAGCTGTCCTTGGACGAGGACCGGCTGGTGCTGTCGGTGAACGCCCCCGATGCCGGCGCGGCCGACGAGGAACTGCCCGTCGCCTATGCCGACGAGCCGCTGGAGATCGGCTTCAACGCCAAATACCTGCACGAGATCGCCAGCCAGATCGAGCGCGAGAATGCGGTCTTCCTGTTCAACGGCTCGGGCGACGCGGCGCTGATCCGCGAGGGCGGCGACACCAGCGCGGTCTATGTCGTGATGCCGATGCGCGTGTGACGCTTTCCCGGCTGCACCTGGCCCAGTTCCGCAGCTGGGCCCGGCTCGACATCGACCTGGACCACCGGCCCGTCGCCATCCACGGACCGAATGGCGCGGGCAAGACCAATATCCTGGAAGCGATCTCGATGCTGTCGCCCGGCCGCGGCATGCGCGGCGCGGCGCCCGGCGACCAGGCCCGCAAGGGGCCGGAGGTCGGCTGGCAGATCCGCGCCCGGATCGGCGAGCATGAGGTCGCGACCCGCGCCCTGCCCGGCCAGCCGCGCGAGGTGGCGATCGACGACAAGCCCTCGACCCAGATCGCGCTTGGCCGGCTGATGCGGGTGATCTGGCTGACCCCGGCCATGGACCGGCTGTGGACCGACGCCCCCGAGGCGCGGCGGCGTTTCCTGGACCGGGTGACGCTGAGCTTTGCCCCCGGCCATGCCGAGGATGCGCTGGGGTATGAGAAAGCCATGCGCGAGCGTAACCGGCTGCTCAAGGACGAGATCCGCGATGCCGGTTGGTTTCGCGCGCTGGAGGCGCAGATGGCCGAGTCGGGCGCGGCCGTCACCCGCAACCGGCTGGATGCCATCGCCCGCATCACAGCGGCGCAGGACGGGGCCGGCACCGCCTTCCCCTCGGCCAGCCTGGCGCTGCTGCCGGGCGAGGGTTTCGCGGATGATCCCGACCCCGCGCGCATCGCCGCCCGGCTGGCCGAGGGCCGCCCCCGCGACATGGCCGCCGGACGCACCCTGACCGGCCCGCATCGCGCCGACCTGGGCGCGCATTGGGGGCCGCAGGCCATGCCCGCGGCGCTGTCCTCGACCGGCGAGCAGAAGGCCCTGCTGCTGTCGCTGATCCTTGCCAATGCACGGGCGCTGGTCGGGGAAAGCGTGGTGCTGCTGCTCGATGAGGTGGCGGCGCATCTGGACGCCGACCGCCGCGCCGCGCTTTACGACGAGATCTGCGGCCTGGGCGCGCAGAGCCTGCTGACCGGCACCGGGCCCGAGCTGTTCGCGGCGCTGCGGGGCCGGGCGCAGTTCCTGGCGGTCGAGCGGCAGGGCGAGACCTCGAGCCTCGCCATGGGTATTTGAAGAGCAAAGAAGCCGGTTGCGCGTCGATTCGGGTCTTTGGGAAACGGTGAAACTCAGGGGTCGAGCATCAGGTCCACCAGCTCGAAGCGGGTGACGTTGACCAGGCCCAGGTCCGAGATGCGCAGTTCCGGGATCACCACCAGCGCCAGCAGCGAGTGCTGCATATAGGCGTTGTTGAGCGTGCAGCCGCAATCCTGCATCGCCTGGACGATGGCCTGGGCGGCCTGGGCGACCTCCTCGGCCGGGCGGTCGGACATCAGCCCGGCAATGGGCAGGGCGACGCTGGCGAGCTCTTCCCCGTCCCGGAAGACGGTGACGCCGCCGCCGAGCGCACCGAGGTGGTTCGCAGCCGCGGCCATGGCCTGGCGGTCGGTGCCGACGACGATCATGTGATGGCTGTCATGCGCGACGGTCGAGGCGACCGCGACCCGGCCCCGGTAGCCGAAGCCCGTGACGAAGCCGTTGACCACGCCGCCGGTACCGCGGTGGCGTTCGACCAGCGCGATCTGGCAGGTCTCGCCCTGGCCCTCGATCACGCCGTCGCGGATCGGCAAGCTGGCCTCCAGCGCCCGGGTCGGGGCCTGGTTCTCGACCACGCCGATGACGCGGACGCGGGCGCTGTCGCCGCTCGCGCGGATTTCAAAGTCGCCGGCGGTCAGGGTCTTGCCGAGATGCACCGAGTTGCGGGCCGTCTTTGGCCAGTCGATGCGGGGGCAGTCGGCCAGCAGGCGGCCGTTCTCGGCCACGACCGCGCCCTGGGCGATCACCGTCTCGATGGGCAAGGTCGTGAGGTCGCTGGTCAGGATCAGGTCGGCCCGGCGGCCGGGGGTGATGCTGCCGAGTTCGCGTTCAAGGCCGAAGTGGCTCGCGGTATTGATCGTCGCCATCTGGATCGCCACCAGCGGGTCGCAACCGCAATCGACGGCATGGCGCACCACCCGGTTCATGTGACCGTCATGGACCAGCGTGCCGGAATGGCTGTCGTCGGTGCAGAGGATGAAGAAGCGTGGGTCGAGCCCCTTTTCGGTGATCGCGGTGATCTGGCTTGCTACATCGTACCAGGCCGAGCCCAGCCGCATCATGCAGCCCATGCCCTGGCGGACGCGGGCGATGCCCTGCTCTTCCGAGGTGGTCTCGTGGTCGTCGTTGGCGCCGCCGGCGACATAGGCGTGGAAGGGGCGGCCGAGGTCGGGGCTGGCGTAATGGCCGCCGACGGTCTTGCCCGCCGCGCGGGTCGCGGCGATCTCGGCCAGCATCTGACGGTCGCCCGCAGCGACGCCGGGGAAGTTCATCATCTCGCCCAAGGCCACGATGCCCTCCCATCCCATGGCCTGCGCCACCTCGCCCTCGGTGATGGGCTGGCCTGTGGTTTCCAGGCCGGGGGCCGAGGGCGCGCAGCTGGGCATCTGGGTGAACATGCTGATCGGCTGGATCAGCGATTCGTCGCGCATCAGCCGCACGCCTTCAAGGCCCAGCACATTGGCGATCTCGTGCGGGTCGTGGAAGATCGTCGTGGTGCCATGCGGGATCACCGCCGCCGCAAAGCCCGCCGGCGTCAGCATCCCCGACTCGACATGCATATGCGCGTCGATCAGGCCCGGGACCATGAAGCGGCCCGCCGCCTCAACCACCTGCGTGTCGGGGCCGATCGCGGGGCCGGCGTCGGGGCCGACATAGGCGACGCGACCGTCCGCCACCGCCACGTCGATGCCGGGGATCACCTCGCGCGTGTGGACGTTCACCCATTGCCCGCCGCGGATCACCAGATCGGCCGGGGCGCGGCCGGCCGCCACCTCGACCAGGCGGGGCTGGGATTCGGTCCATTGCTTCAGCATCGCTGTCTCCTTGTTCCTGGCCCCCAGATTGCGGCAGGGTGGCGCGGAAGGAAAGGCGGCGTGATGGAATGGAGCGGCGAGGCCAGCGTGATGACCGGCGCGAGGCATGGCGAGAACGCCGTGATCCTGACCGTGCTGACGCGCGAGGCGGGACTGATGCGCGGGCTGGTGCCGGGCGGCGCCAGCGCCAGGCGCGCGGCCATGCTGCAACCGGGCAACCGGGTCAGCCTGCGCTGGCGGGCGCGGCTCGAGGACCAGCTGGGCACCTTTGCCGTCGAGCCGGGCCGGGCGCGGCCGGGTCTGATCGCCGGGGCGGATGCGCTGGCCGGGGTCAATGCGGTGACGGCGCTGCTGGCCTGGGCCCTGCCCGAGCGCGACCCGCATCCCCGGCTGACGGATGCGACCGAGCTGCTGCTGGACCTGATGGATGCCGGCGCCGATTGGTCCGAGGACTATCTGCGCTGGGAAATGCGGCTGCTCGATGAGCTGGGTTTCGGCCTGGACCTGAGCCGCTGCGCCGTCACCGGCGCGCGCGAGGGGCTGGCCTATGTCAGCCCGCGCTCGGGCCGGGCGGTGTCGGCACAGGCGGCGGGCGACTGGGCGCCGCGGCTGTTGCCGCTGCCGGCGATGCTGGGCGGGCGCGGCAATGGCGGGCTGGCGGATGCCCTGGCGCTGACCGGGCATTTCCTGCATGCCCGGCTGGCCGAGGTCCATGCCGGCAGGCCGCTGCCCGCCGCCCGCGCCCGGCTGGTGGCGCGGCTTACGGGGTCACGACCTTCCAGCGAATGGTGACATCGGGTCCGGTCATGACCAGCGCGTCACCGTCGCGCCGCGCCTCGCGCACCGCGGCCAGCGCCTGGAAGAAAGCGTGCTCGCCGCCCTCTTGCAGGCAGGCGCGGCGGGTGGTCGCCAGCGTGCCCAGGTCCAGTGCCGGCAGCCTGGCCCGGTTGCGGCCGGTGAAGCTGTTGCAGGGACCCTGCCCCGAAACCGCGCCATCCTCGGCGATGCGCAGCGTCGGCACGCCCGAGACCGCGACCCCCTCGACCGCGATCAGCGCGTAATCGCCGGGGATGGCCGCATCGGTTTCGGCTTCCGTCACGCAGGCCGCCAGGGCCAGCGGCAGGGCAAGCAGGATTGTCCGCATGGTCCGTTCCTTTTTGCGAGGGGGCGCGCCGCCCGGTCACTTCTCCTTGCGATAGCCCGGCTCGTAGGTCAGGTAGGTCGGCCCCTTGATGGTCAGCACGCCGCCTTCATAGGAGATGCCGTTGGCGCCCGAGAGCGCCTGGAAATAGCGCGATTCCAGCTGACCGGCCTTGCCCGAGCAGGCCGCTTCCGTCCTGGTCAGCGCGCCCAGGGCAAAACCCGGCGGCTCTGCGGTCTGCGGCGCGGAATAGTGGTTGCAGGGCGCCTGGCCCGAGATCGAGCCGTCGGCCTCGATGGTCATGCCGACATTGCGCTGCGGCACCGTGTCCGAGCCGATGCCGACCAGCACATAGGGGCCGGTCGGCACGTTCGAGCCGGGGGTCGAAGGCGCGGTCGGCTCGCAGGCGGCAAGGCCCAGCGTGGCGGCAATCGCCGCGGAAATCAGGGGGATGCGGGTCATTGGCAGCTCCGGTTCTGTTGTTGCCGCCATAATGCCTGAACGGCCCCCGCTGTCCAGCAGGGGCCGGAATTTCATCCTAGTCCAGTAACCTGCGTGCAATAACCTGGGCCTGGATCTCGGCCGCGCCCTCGAAGATGTTGAGGATGCGGGCATCGCAAAGCACGCGGCTGATGGTGTATTCCAGCGCGAAGCCGTTGCCGCCGTGGATCTGCAGCGCGTTGTCGGCCGAGGCCCAGGCGACGCGGGCGCCCAAGAGCTTGGCCATGCCGGCCTCGAGGTCGCAGCGCCGGCCGTGGTCCTTTTCCCAGGCGCTGAAATAGGTCAGCTGGCGGGCGATCATGATCTCGACCGCCATCATGGCGAGCTTGTCGGCCACGCGGGGGAACTCGATCAGCGACTTGCCGAACTGCTTGCGGTCGATGGCATAGCGCATGCCGATCTCGGCCGCGCATTGCGCCACGCCGACGGCGCGGGCCGCGGTCTGAATCCGAGCCGATTCAAAGGTTTCCATCAGCTGCTTGAAGCCGCGTCCCGGCTCGCCGCCCAAGAGGTTCTCGCCTTTGATGCGGAAGCCGTCGAAGCCCAGCTCGTATTCCTTCATGCCGCGATAGCCCAGCACCTCGATCTCGCCGCCGGTCATGCCGGGGGTCGGGAAGGGGTCGTCGTCGGTGCCCGGGGTCTTTTCGGCCAGGAACATCGACAGACCGCGCCAGTCGGTGCTGTTCGGGTCGGTGCGGGCCAGCAGCGTCATCACATGGGTGCGCTGCGCATGGGTGATCCAGGTCTTGTTGCCGGTGACGACCCAGTCCTCGCCGTCCTTCACCGCGCGGGTGCGCAGCGACCCGAGGTCGCTGCCGGTGTTCGGCTCGGTGAAGACCGCCGTCGACAGAATTTCTCCCGAAGCCAGCGCCGGCAGCCATTTCGCCTTCTGCGCATCGGTGCCGCCGCAGAGAATCAGCTCGGCCGCGATCTCGCTGCGGGTGCCCAGCGAGCCGACGCCGATATAGCCGCGCGACAGCTCTTCGGTCACCACCACCATCGAGGCCTTGGACAGGCCGAGCCCGCCGAATTCCTCGGGAATGGTCAGGCCGAAGACGCCGAGTTCCGCCAGTTCCTCGATGATCTCCATCGGGATCAGCTGGTCCTTCAGGTGCCATTCATGGGCATTGGGGATGACGCGCTCCTCGGCATAGCGGCGGAACTGGTCGCGGATCATCTCCAGATCCTCGTCCAGGCCCGAGGCGCCGAAAGTGGCGCGGCCGTGGTTGTCCTGCATCAGCCGCACCAGCTCGGCCCGGGCGGCGGGGGTATTGCCGCGCATCAGCGCCCGCGCCGCGTCCCCCGGCGTCCAGTCGAGGCCGAGGTCCGAAAGCCGCGCGAACTCGGTCTGGCTCATCGGGATGCCGCCGGCGATCTGGGTCAGATATTCGCCCAGGCCGATCTGCAGGATCAGCGCCTCGGCCCGGCCCAGGGTGCCGGCCTCGGACAGGCGGCCGGCCCAGGCGGACAGCTGGCGGATCGATTCGACATAGGTGGTCAGCCAAGACAGGGCATGCGCGGCGTGCTGGTGTTCCTCCAGCAGGTCGGCCTGCGGCTTGCCGGCGGGGGCGACCAGCGCGCGCAGGGCCTCGGTCGCGCGGGATTGCAGGGCCTGAAGCTCGGGCACGGTCTTGGCGGCAAGCTCCAGCAGGGCGGCGGGCGTGTCGGCGGGCATCGCGGGCATGTCCTTCATGGCGGAATCCTTTTGCGGCGTCGCAGCATGACTAGCCGTTTCGCGGCCGCAGCGCAACTATCATGCGCACCGCAGCGCCACAACGAACGAAAATGACCCGCCTGCCTCGGACCTTCTTTGCTCCCCAAATACCCCGGGGGAACGCCGCAGGCGTGGGGGCAGAGCCCCCGTCCCGCTTGCATCCGCCGCCCCCTGCATTATGGCTGCCTCATGTTCGGACTGGACCCCTTTCACCTGGCACTCGCCATCGCCATCACGCTGTTTTCCGGCTTCGTGAAGGGCGCGATCGGCTTTGCCATGCCGATGATCATGCTTTCCGCGCTGGGGTCGTTCCTGACCGCGCAGCAGGCGGTGGCGGCGGTGATCCTGCCGGTGCTGCTGACCAACATCCGCCAGGCGCTGCGCCAAGGCTGGCGGCCGGCCGCGCAGGCGACCTGGGCCTATCGCTGGCACATCGGCATGGTGGTGCTGTTCATCCCGGTCAGCGCCTTTTTCGCGACCCGGGTGCCGCAATGGCTGATGTATGCGCTGATCGGCGTGCCGATCACGCTTTACGCGGGCTGGCAGCTGGCCGGCCGCAGCCTGGCGCTGCCGATCCACCACCGCCGCCGGGCCGAGATCGCGACCGGCATCATCGGCGGGCTGATCGGCGGCATCTCGGGCATCTGGGGGCCGCCGCTGATCGTGCTCCTGCTGTCGCTGCATGCGCCCAAGGCCGAACAGATGCGGGTGCAGGGCGTGGTGTTCTTCATCGGCGCCGTGGTGCTGACGGCGGCGCATCTGCAATCGGGGCTGCTGAACGCGCAGACGCTGCCCTTTTCCGCCGCGCTGGTGGTTCCGGCGATCATCGGCATGGGGCTGGGCTATCTGGCGCATGACCGGCTGGACGTGGTGCAGTTCCGGCGCTGGACGCTGGTCCTGCTGGTGCTGACCGGGCTGAACCTGATCCGCCGGGCGCTGGAACTGCTGGGGCCGCCGGTGTAACCCTGCCGCCAAGACAGGAGAGTGCCGATGCCAGACCCCGCCCGACTGACCGCCGAACTGATCCGCTGCCCCTCGGTCACGCCCGAGGAGGGTGGCGCGCTGGAGCTGCTGGCGCGCGTGCTGGCCGAAGCCGGTTTCGAATGCCACCGCACCGACCGCAACGGCGTGCCGAACCTGTTCGCGCGCTGGGGGGCCAGGGGCGTCCGGACCTTCGGCTTCAACGGCCATACCGACGTGGTGCCGCCGGGCGACCCGGCCAGCTGGACGCATCCGCCGTTTTCGGGGGCCGAGATCGACGGCTGGATCTGGGGCCGCGGCGCCACCGACATGAAATCCGGCGTCGCGGCCTTTGCCGCCGCCGCCATCGGCTTCGTGACCGAGACCCCGCCGGAGGGCGCCGTGATCCTGGCCATCACCGGCGACGAGGAAGGTCCCGGCCGCGACGGCACGCTGGCGCTTCTGGACTGGATGGCCGCCAACGGCGAGCGCATGGACGTCTGCATCGTCGGCGAGCCCTCGAACCCCGACCGCATGGGCGAGATGATCAAGATCGGCCGGCGCGGCTCGATGACCTTGCAGATCGAGGCCAGGGGCGTGCAGGGCCATGCCGCCTATCCGCATCGCGCGAAGAACCCGGTCCACGCCCTGCTCGGGCTGCTGCACGATCTTACCAGCCAGCCGCTGGACCAGGGCACGGCGCATTTCGACCCCTCGGGCCTGCAGGTCACGACCATCGACGTCGGCAACCCGGCCTCGAACGTGATCCCGGAAAAGGCGCGGGCGACGGTCAACATCCGCTTCAACGATGCGCATAGCGCGGCCAGCCTCGATGCGATGATCCGCAGCAAGGCCGAGGCAATCGCCCAGGCGACCGGCGTCGGCTTCAACATCGCGACCGATGTCTCGGGCGAAAGCTTCCTGACCGCGCCCGGCCCCTTCGTCGAGCTGGTCGCGGGCGTGGTGCGCGCGGAAACCGGGCTCGACCCGGTGCTCTCGACCTCGGGCGGCACCTCGGATGCGCGTTTCGTCAAGGATCACTGCCCGGTGCTTGAATTCGGCCTGGTCGGCCATTTCATGCATCAGGTGGACGAGCGCGTCCCGGCCGAGCAGGTGCGCCAGCTGTCGCGCATCTATCGCCGCATCCTGGAGCAGTATTTCGCATGATCGAGGAAACCACCGACCTGGACACCTGCCGCGCCATCCGCCGCGCGGTCTTCGTCGTCGAGCAGGCCGTGCCCGAGGCCGAGGAATGGGACGGCCGCGATGGCGAGGCGATCCACCTGCTGGCCCGCGACGCAACCGGCGCGGCCATCGGCACCGCCCGCATCCTGACCGAAGGGCAGACCGGCAAGATCGGCCGCGTCGCCGTGCTGGCATCGGCGCGCGGCACCGGGGCGGGCGCGGCGCTGATCCGCGCGGCGCTCGCGCGGCTGCGCGCCATGCCGGGCATCAGTCGCGCCAAGCTGGGCGCCCAGACCCATGCCATCGGATTCTACGAAAAGCTGGGCTTCGCCGCCTATGGGCCGGAATATGACGATGCCGGCATCCCGCATCGCGACATGGCGCTGGAGCTTTGATGATCCGCCCGGAGCTGGCCGAAAAGCTGCGCCCCTGGGCCGAGACCGGCGCGGCGCTGGCCGCCACCGGCTTCGGGCTTTGGGTGTTCTCGCTGGGCGGCTGGCTGTTCTGGCCGCTGGGCGGGCTGATCGCCGCCGCCGCGGCCGCCTGGGCGCTGGATGCGCGCCGGCGCATGCGCTTTCGCCATGACGGGCTGGGCCCCGGCATGGTCGAACTGGACGAGGGCGCGATTCGCTACCTGTCGCCGAACCGGCTGCTGGGCGGCGAGATCGGCCTGCGCGAACTGACCGAGATCCGGCTCATGCGCCTCAACGGTCGCAGCCACTGGCGGCTGAAAAGCGTCGCGGGCGAGGCGCTGCTGGTTCCCGTCGATGCGCGCGGCGCGGAATTCCTGGCCGGCGCCTTCGCCACCCTGCCCGGCATCGACATGGGCCGCGTGGCCGCCGCCCTGGCGCCCGGGGCGCCGACGATTCAGACCGTTTGGACCAGGCCCGCGCGCGCCGCCTTGACTTGAGCCCCGGGCCTTGCCACCTGTGGCGGGCAAGGCAGAAGAAAGGCCACCGATGTCCATTCCCCAACAGGGCGGCGGCCCGATCGAGCGTCCCGAACAGCTGGCCGAATATCTCGCCTCGGGCGAGAAGCCGCGCGACGCCTGGCGCATCGGCACCGAGCACGAGAAATTCGGCTATCGCCATGCCGACCTGATGCCCCTGCCCTATGAGGCGCCCGCGGGCCAGCCCTCGGTCAAGGCCATGCTGGAGGGCCTGCGCGACCGCTTCGGCTGGACCCCGGTGCTGGAGGCCGGCCATATCATCGGGCTGGAGCGCGACGGCGCCAATGTCAGCCTGGAGCCGGGCGGACAGCTTGAACTCTCGGGCGCGCCGCTGGAGACCATCCACCAGACCTGCGACGAGGTGAACAGCCACCTTTCCGAGGTGCGCGAGATCGCCGACAAGCTGGGCGCTGGCTTCATCGGCCTGGGCGCGGCGCCGATCTGGACCCAGGACCAGATGCCGATGATGCCAAAAGGCCGCTATCGGCTGATGACCGATTACATGGGCCGCGTCGGCACGCTGGGCACGCAGATGATGTATCGCACCTGCACGGTGCAGGTGAATCTCGACTTCGCCAGCGAAGCCGACATGGTGAAGAAGCTGCGCGTGGCGCTGGCCTTGCAGCCGGTCGCCAATGCGCTGTTCGCGAATTCGCCCTTCCTCGACGGCAAGCCGAACGGCTGGAAAAGCTGGCGCGCGCATATCTGGCAGAACCTCGACGCGGCGCGGACCGGCATGCTGCCCTTCGCCTTCGAGGATGGCATGGGCTATGAGCGTTGGGTCGACTACGTGCTCGATGTGCCGATGTATTTCGTCTATCGCGACGGCAAATACATCGACGCGCTGGGTCAGAGCTTCCGCGATTTCCTCAAGGGCAAGCTGCCGGCGCTGCCGGGCGAGGTGCCGACGCTGTCCGACTGGGCCGACCACCTGACCACGGTCTTCCCCGAGGCGCGGGTCAAGAAATTCATCGAGATGCGCGGCGCCGACGGCGGCCCCTGGCGGCGGCTCTGCGCCCTGCCCGCCTTCTGGGTCGGGCTGGTCTATGACGACGCGGCGCTGGACGCGGCCTGGGATCTGGTCAAGGGCTGGGACGCCGAGACACGCGAAAGCTGGCGGCGCGAGGCCGGGCTCAAGGCGCTGGACGGCGCGGTCGGCGGCACCCGGATGCGCGATCTGGCGCGCGAGGTGCTGGCGATTTCCGAAGCCGGGCTGAAGGCGCGGGCGCGTCCCGGGGCGGGCGGGCTGGTTCCGGACGAGACGCATTTCCTGAACGCACTCAAGGAAAGCGTCGAGACCGGCAAGGTGCCGGCCGACGAGATGCTGGAGAAATATCACGGCGAATGGCAGGGCGACCTGTCGCGGATCTACGCCGAATATTCCTATTGAAAGCAAAGGGCCGGAGTAATCCCCGGCCCTTTTTCCGATGTCAGTTCTGGGTGGCGGGCGGCTGGTTGCGGCCGGCCATGAACTGGTCGAACTCGGCCTTGTCCTTGGCCTCGCGCAGCTTCTGCAGGAAGTCCAGGAACTCCCGGTGCTCGTCCTCGAGCCGCTTCAGCGTTTCCTCGCGATAGGCGTCGAAGGCATAGTTGCCGGTCGGCTGCGCGAAATCGCGCCCGAAGCCGCGACGGTGGTGGTGGTGATGATGGCGGTGGCGGCAGGAAAACATGCGTTTGCTCCAGATCATGTAGCCGAGGATGGCGAGGCCCACGGGCCAGCAGGCGATGAAGCCCAGGATCATGGCGGCGATCCAGGCCACCTTTCCGCGTTCGTCCAGCCAGTCCCGGATGCCTGCCAGCGCAGCGCCGATCCGGTCCACGACGGAGGGGCACGGGGCGATTTCAGTGTTCATTGCGGTCCCTTTCCGATGTGAATGTTAATCACATTTACATAGATGGAGCGCCGCAAGCGGGGTTCAAGTCCGCATCGGGAAAAAGTCAGTCCGGGATGATGCCCAGGCCGCGCAGATAGATCAGCGCGCCACTTTCCAGCATGTCGGCGGGGGCGATGGGCGAGCGCGCGCCGGGCTTGCCGCGGCCGAAGAGCTCGACGACGCCATGGCTCAGCGCCCAGATGTGGTCGGCGATCATGCCGGCGGGCGGGCGCGGGCCGGGCCGGGCGACGAAAAGCGACTCGGCGCCGCGCACCAGCACGCCGCGCGCCCGCTCGGAGGCCTGCTGCAAGGCGGAATTGCCGGCGATCGAGATGCCGGATTCGAACATGGCGATGTAGAAGCCGCGCCGCTCGGCCGCGAAGGCCAGATAGGCCTGGCCCATGCGCAGGAAGGCGGTCAGCGGCCGCGGCCGGCCATCGTCGAAGGCGGCTTCCAGCCGGTCGGCGAATTCCTCGAAACCCTGGCGGGCGACCTCTTCCAGCAATTCGTCGCGCCCGGCGAAATGGCGATAGGGCGCGGCGGCGCTGACGCCGGCCAGGCGGGCGGCCTCGGCCAGGGTAAAGCCCTGCGGGCCGCTGTCCTCGATCAGCTTGACCGTGGCCTCGACCAGCGCCTGGCGCAGATTGCCGTGGTGATAGGAGGAACGGGCCATGACCGGCCCTTACATGCCTTCGCCGAAATAGTCCCCGACCAGCGCACTCAGCGCATCGGCCAGTTCGGCCGCCTCCGCCCCCTTGGTGGTGACGCGGATGGTGCTGCCGCGCGGCGCGGTCAGCATCAGCAGGCCCATGATCGAATCGCCCGACACGCTCAGCCCGTCCTTTTCCACGGTGGCTTGGGCATCGAAACGCTCGACCGTCTCGACAAACTTGGCGCTGGCCCGCGCATGCAGGCCCTTTTCGTTGATGATCGCCAGCTCGCGGGTGACGGCCCCGTTGGTCAGGTCATTCATGAGGCGGCGCGGCTCGGCACAGGGATCACATCGGCAGGCAGGACATCATAGCTGTTGATGTACTTGCGCCCGGCGTCCTTGGCCAGCGTTACCGCATCCGCCACCGACAATTTGCGCGACTTGGCCAGCTTGACCAGCATCGGCAGGTTCGCGCCGTACAGGATCGAGCGGTTGCGCGCCGCGCAGGCCATCAGCGACAGGTTCGAGGGCGAGCCGCCGAACAGGTCCGTCACCACCACCACGCCGTCGCCGGCATCCACCGAATCGGCGGCCGCGCAGATTTCGGCCTGCTTCTGGCCACGATCGTGGTTCTCCTCGATCGTTACGGCCCGGATGCCGGTCTGCGGTCCCACCACATGCTCGACCGCCGAGAGATATTCCCGCGCAAGGCCGCCATGCGCCACGATGACAATCCCGATCAATTCGCTCCACCACGCATCAGCCGCCAAAACCCGCGCCCGTGCTGTGCGAGAGGCCAATCAGGCCATCATCACCAGGTGCCGGCGCCTTCTCGCGGCGTTCAAGTTCCCGATGTCTAATTGACACTTGCCAACCTGCTTTCGCAAGCGCATCAGCCATTTTTTCCGCCATTGTGACGGAACGGTGTTGCCCTCCGGTACAACCGAAGCCGATGGCCAGATGGGCCTTACCCTCTTCTAGATGGGCCGGAAGGGTAAAAAGCACAAGATCCAGCACCCGTTCGAAGAAGGGCGCGAATCGCGGATCCGACGCAACGTAACCCTGCACGGCACTGTCGCGGCCGTCCAATGGGCGCAGCGCCGGCTCCCAATGCGGATTGGCGAGGAAGCGGCAGTCGAACATCACGTCCACCCCGCGCGGCACCCCGCGCTTATAGGAAAACGACTGCACCGAGACCGCCAGCCGCCGCCCCTGTTCGGCATCGAACCAACGCGACAGTTCCGCCTTCAGATCATGCGGCGAGAGTTCCGAGGTATCGACCAGCACATCGGCCCGGGCGCGGATCGGCGCCAGCATGTCGCGCTCGGCCCGGATGGCGTCCAGGGGCGAGGCTTCGCCCCGCAAAGGATGGCGGCGGCGGGTTTCATTGAACCGTCGCAAAAGCTGCTCGGTGGTGCAGTCCAGGAACAGCACCTCGGGCGCATATGCCGGCAGCCGGGTCAGCTTGTCGATCAGCTCGATCAGGTTCGCGACCGAGAAATCGCGGTTGCGCACGTCCAGCCCCAGCGCCAGCGGCACCGGGCGCGGCGGCCCGTCCAGAAGCCGCGGGATCAGCGACAAGGGCAGGTTGTCGATGGCCTCATAGCCCAGGTCCTCGAGCACGTTGATCGCGGTCGAGCGTCCCGCCCCGGACGGCCCGGTGATCAGGACCAGCCGCTGCGCGCCTTCGTCGCGGCCATCCTTTTCCTGGCTGTCGAGATCGTCCATCGCCTCCGGCCCTTGATTCAGCTGTCGCGCAACTCCGTGTCCGCCCTACCGGAATCAAGATATTGCAAGAGCATTGACGCAAGATGAACGCGGCCGGCGCCAAGGACAAGGGGCAGGTCGCTGTCGAAAAGGCCAAAGCGGCGGTCGGGCGGCAGCCGCTCGGGTTCGGCCTGGTCCAGATCGACCGCCAGCGCCAACTTCACCGGCCCATGCGCGCGGGCGCGCAGGATGCCGACGCCGCGCGCCTCGATCAGCCCGCGCAGCGAATCAGGCGCATCGGCGATGATCGCGCCGGCCTCATACCGCAGCGCCGTGCGGTCATCCGCGACCAGCGCCGCGCCGAGCGCCATCATTTCAAGCGCCAAGCCGGATTTGCCTGCGCCGGAGGCACCGAGGATCAGCAGTCCCCGGCCCCGATGCGCGACGCAGGATGCATGCAGGATCATGGTCACCTCCCCTTGATACGGCCTCGAATCGCTCCACCCAAAGGTTGAGGCTGCCGCTCTTTGTGACGAAATCCCGACGGCAAAGCCATGTCCGGGCGACTGATAGCGATAAACCATCCTGGTAGCGCTAAACCTGACGATATGTGCGCTTTCCCCGGGAAAAGGGCGTGTTATAGGACGCGCAACGGCCGGTTGTCGGCCCGGAATCTTGCAGGAGCCAAGCTGTCATGAGCGAACCGCGCGTCAATCCGAACTGCCGTCTGGAAGACCAGGGAATCACCGGGCTCGGCCAAGTTCACTACAACCTGCTTGAACCGGCGCTGATCGAGGCCGCCATCCAGCGCGGCGAAGGCAAGCTGGGCCTGGGCGGGACTTTCCTGACCACCACCGGCGTCCATACCGGCCGCTCGCCCAAGGACAAGCATGTCGTGCGCACGCCCGGCGTGGAAAACGCCATCTGGTGGGAAAACAACCGGCCGATGGCGCCCGAGGCTTTCGACCGCCTGCACGCCGACATGCTGGCCCACATGAAGGGCCGCGACTATTTCGTCCAGGATCTCTACGGCGGTGCGGACCCGGCGCTGCGGCTGGACGTGCGCGTGGTGACGGAACTGGCCTGGCACGGGCTTTTCATCCGCAACCTGCTGCGCCGTCCCGAGGCGGCCGAGCTGGCCAGCTTCGTGCCCGAGTTCACCATCATCAACTGCCCGAGCTTCAAGGCCGACCCGGAACGCCACGGCTGCCGGACCGAGACGGTGATCGCGCTGAACTTCGAGAAGAAGCTGATCCTGATCGGCAACACCGCCTATGCCGGCGAGAACAAGAAGTCGGTCTTCACGCTGCTGAACTACATCCTGCCGGAAAAAGGCGTGATGCCGATGCATTGCTCGGCCAACCACGCCATCGGCAATCCGGACGACGCCGCGATCTTCTTCGGCCTGTCGGGCACCGGCAAGACCACGCTTTCGGCCGATCCCTCGCGCACGCTGATCGGCGATGACGAGCACGGCTGGTCGGACAACGGCATCTTCAACTTCGAGGGCGGCTGCTACGCCAAGACCATCAACCTGTCGGCCGAGGCCGAGCCCGAGATCCACGCCACCTGCTACAAGTTCGGCACCGTGATCGAGAACATGGTCTTCGATCCCGACACGCTGGAGCTGGATTTCGAGGACAACTCGATCACCGACAACATGCGCTGTGCCTATCCGCTGGAGCAGATCTCGAACGCCTCGCCCTCCTCGCTGGGCGGCATGCCGAAGAACGTCATCATGCTGACCTGCGACGCCTATGGCGTGCTGCCGCCGATCGCGCGGCTGACCCCGGCGCAGGCGATGTATCACTTCCTGTCGGGCTTCACCTCGAAGACGCCGGGCACCGAAGTGGGCGTGACCGAGCCGACGCCGACCTTCTCGACCTGCTTCGGTGCGCCCTTCATGCCGCGCCGGCCGGAAGTCTATGGCAAGCTCCTGCAGGAAAAGATCGCCGCCACCGGCGCGCATTGCTGGCTGGTCAATACCGGCTGGACCGGCGGCGCCTTCGGCACCGGAAAGCGCATGCCGATCAAGGCGACCCGCGCCCTGCTGACCGCGGCGCTGGACGGTTCGCTGAACGGCGTGCAGTTCCGCAAGGATCCGAACTTCGGCTTCGAGGTTCCGGTCTCGGTCCCCGGCGTCGAGGACAAGCTGCTGGACCCGCGCCAGACCTGGGCCGATCCGGCCGCCTATGACGCCCAGGCCCAGAAGCTGGTCGGCATGTTCAGCGACAATTTCGCGCAATATGCCGACAAGATCGACGAGGACGTGCGCGCCGCCGCCATCGGCTGAGGCATGGGGGCGCTGCCCCCGCCCCTGCGGGGCTCCCCCGGGGTATTTCTGGAACAAAGAAACACGGGCGGTCGCGAGGCCGCCCGTGTTTCATAGCGCGGCTTGCCAGTCGCGCACGGCTTGCAGCGGCCAGATCAGCATCAGCACGTTCAGCGTAAGCCCGTCGCGGATCAGCCAGGTGGTCAGGATCTCGAACCCCAGGGCAAGGGCGACCGAGGCCCAGACCGGCAGGCGGCTGGCCAGGACGAAGCCCACAATCATCGCCAGGATGTCGCTGACCGAGTTCAGCACGCTGTCGCCGTAATAATCGAGCGAGATGGTCACGGCGCGGTAACGCTCGATGATGGCATCGGAGTTTTCGACGATTTCCCACAGCGACTCGACCAGCGTGGCGATGGCCAGGCGCCAGCCGAAGGACATGCGCCGGGCGACAAGCCACAGCGCGGCATAGAACAGGACGCCGTGGATCAGGTGCGAGGGCGTATACCAGTCGGAAATGTGCTGCGAGTTTTCCGAGCTGACGGTCTTGCCGTGCCAGAGCTTGACATGGCCGCAGGTGCAGATCGGCTCGCGGCCGATCCACAGCAGCCATGCGGCGGCAAGCGCCAGGATCAGCGCCGTCAGGACATAGGGCAGCAGCCGCTGCAACCGGTTGTCGGGCATGGGCTATTTCCGGATGCGGCGGCGCTTCTGGGCGCGCTTGACCTCGGCCAGCCGGGCCTGGGTGGCACGCTTGCGCATCGGGCCCTTGCCCTTGCCGCGCTGGCCCGAGCCCGGCGGCAGCGGCCGGCCCTCGACCTCGAGCAGCTCCAGCAGCAGCCCGCCGGTCAGCGGCACCGCCTCGGACAGGCGGACGGTGACGCGCTGGCCGATGCCGATTTCCAGCCCGGTTTCGGCGCCCATCAGGATCTGCGCATCCGGGTCGTAGTGGAAATATTCGCGGCCGATCTCGCGGATCGGGATCAGCCCGTCGGCCCCGGTCTCGTCCAGCCGCACGAAGGCGCCGAATTTCTGCACGCCCGAGATGCGGCCCGAGAACTCGGCCCCGACCCGGTCGGCGAGATAGGCGGCAAGATAGCGGTCGGTGGTGTCGCGCTCGGCCGCCATCGAGCGGCGCTCGGTTTCCGAGATCTGCTGCGCGGTCTCGGACAGGTTCTCGATGTCCCCCTCCGACAGACCGTCCTTGCCCCATTTGTGTCCAAGGATCAGCGCGCGATGCACGATCAGGTCGGAATAGCGCCGGATCGGCGAGGTGAAATGCGCGTAGCTGCGCAGCGCCAGCCCGAAATGGCCCAGGTTCTCCGGGTGGTAATAGGCCTGCTGCATCGAGCGCAGCGCGGTCATGTTGATCAGCTCGTCGAAATCCGAGCCCTGGGCCTGTTCCAGAAGCCGGTTCAGGTGCCGGGTCTGCAGCACCTGGCCCTTGGCCAGGGTGAAGCCCGAGGCCGCGGCCACCTCGCGCAGCGCGTCGAGCTTTTCCACCGTCGGCTCCTCGTGCACGCGATAGAGCAGCGGGCGGCGCAGGCGTTCCAGTTCCTCGGCGGCGGCGACATTGGCCAGCACCATGAATTCCTCGATCAGCCGGTGCGCGTCGAAGCGGTCGCGGAAATTGACCGACTTCACCCTTCCGTCCGGGGTCAGCACGATCTTGCGCTCGGGCAGATCCAGTTCCAGCGGCTGGCGCCGGGCGCGGGCGGTTTTCAGCAGGCCATAGGCATGCCACAGGGGCCGGATCGCCGCATCCAGCAGCGGCGCCGTGACCGCGTCCGGGTTGCCGTCGGCGGCCGCCTGGGCCTGCTCGTAGCTCAGGCTCGCAGCGGAATGCATCATGGCGCGGTGGAAGCTGTGCGAAACCTTGTTGCCCTGCGCGTCCAGCCGCATGCGGACGGCGATCACCGGCCGGTCCACGCCCTCGTGCAGCGAACAGAGATCGCCCGACAGGATGTCGGGCAGCATCGGCACCACCCGGTCGGGGAAATAGGTCGAGTTGCCGCGCTTCCGCGCCTCGCGGTCCAGGGCCGAGCCCGGGGTGACGTAATGCGCCACGTCGGCGATGGCGACCCAGATGTCGGCGCCGCCGTCCTCGCGGATCTCGGCCGCCACGGCATCGTCGCGGTCGCGGGCGTCCGAGGGGTCGATGGTGATGAGCGGCAGTTGGCGCAGATCCTCGCGGCCCTTCATGGTCGCGGGCCTCGCGGCATCGGCCTCGGCCATGACCACGTCGGGAAAATCGTCGGGGATGCCGTGCTGGTGGATGGCGATCAGGCTGACGGCGCGCGGCGCCGAGGGGTCGCCCAGCCGCTCGGTGATCCGCGCCATCGGCAGGCCCAGGCGGCCGCGCGGGCCGGTCTGCTCGGCCTCGACCAGCTCGCCGCTTTGGGCGCCATGCACTTCGCGCGCCGGGACGACCCATTCCTTGTCATTGCCCTTGTCGATCGGCAGGATGCGGCCGCCGGCCTCGGGGCCGCCGGAGCTGGCGCGGTAGATGCCGACGATCTTGTGGCTGACCGTGCCGATGCGGCGGATCAGCCGGGCCTGGTAGTCGTGATCCTCGCCCCTGGTCTCGATCAGCCGGGCCAGGATGCGGTCGCCGGGGGCCAGCGCCGGGTCGGATTTCAGCGCGGCATAAAGGATGCGCGGCACCGGACCTTCGCCCTGCCATTCCATCGGCTTGGCGAAGATGTCGCCGTCCTTGTCGGGCGGCAGCAGTTGCAGCACCGTGACCGGCGGCAGCCGTTCCGCATCGCGGTAATGCCGGCGGCGGCGCTCCAGCAGCCCCTCGGCTTCAAGCTCTTTCAGGATGCGCTTCAGCTCGATGCGGGCCGCGCCCTTGATGCCGAAGGCCTTGGCGATGTCGCGCTTGGCGGTGGCGTCGGGATGGGCGTTGACCCAGTCGAGAATTTCGGTTCGGGAAGGTAGCTGTGCCATGACACCACGCTAGCACGGCCTCACGCCCTGCGGCAGGGGCAAAAGCTGTTGGAGCGGCGCGGCCGCTGGGCTAGGAATCGGGGCATGGACACGATGCCCGCCTGGACCGACACCGCCCTTTGCCTTCAGGCCCCGACGGCCGAGGGCGTCCTTCCCGTGCTGATCGCCGGCCCCGAGAATGCGCGAGGCACGGTCCTGCTGCTGCATGGCCGCAATGGCGCGCCGGCCCAGCCGCAGATCGCCGAGATCGCGCTGGCCTATCTGGCGCGCGGCTGGCGCGTCGCGGCGCCGGCGCTGCCGAATTCCTCGGCCTCGCCCGGATCGGGGCCGGCCTCCGAGGTCAGCTTTGCCCGCCATGTCCGGGCGGCGGCGGGGGTGCGCGACTGGCTGGCCGCGCAGACCCCGGGCCAGGTGCTGGCGCTGGCCGGGCACAGCATCGGCGGCTATGCCGTGGCGCATCTGGCGGCCGACAGGGCCGATATCCACCATGTCCTCGCGGTTTCGCCGCCGATGTCCGGGATGGTGCTGATGCGCGCGCGCGAGGCGATGGGCCCCGCCGCCATCGAGGAGGTGCGGCGCGAGGCGCCCGCCTATTTCACCGAGATGCAGACCGCCGATGCCGAGCCGGCGCTGCGCCGGGTCACGGCGCCGCTGGCGGTGGTGACGGGCGCCTGCGACGGGCTGGTGCCGCTGGCCGATGCCCGCGCCTATTTCGCCGCCGCGCCGAACGGGCGCTTCTTCGCGGCGCTGCCGGATCAGCATCATTGCCCGGCCGGGCCGGCCTGCGCATCGATGCTGGCGGCGGCGCTGGCCGCGCTTGGCGCCTGACATGGCCGCCCCCGATCCGGGCTGGATCGCGGCGCAGCGGCTGGCCTCGGCCCAAGCGATGCGGGGGGCCTGCTCGGCCACGCATCTGGTCCGGCGGCGCGAGGGCTTCGGCGGCGCGGTGCGGCCGGCGCCAGGGTCGGTGCTGGCCTCGCCCCGCATGGCCAGCTGGGATCCCGAGCCGGATTACTTCCACCACTGGATCCGCGATTCCGCCATCGTCTTGCGTGCCGTGCCGCTGGCCATGATGGCCGATCCGCAGGCGCGCGATTTCTGGCTGCGTTTCATCGCGGATTTCGTCAGCTTCTCGCTGACGCTGTCGGACCCCACGCGGCAGGGACCGCCGATGAACCCGCTGCGCGCCACCATCCGGCCGGGGCTGGAGAAATTCCTGCGCCCCGATGCCGAGTTGGCGGCGCTGTCCGGCACGGCCTGGCTCGAGGAGCCCCGCTTCGGCCCCGACGGCAGCCCGGACCTGGAGCAATGGAGCCGGCCGCAGGACGACGGCCCCGCCCTGCGCGCATCCAGCCTGATGGCGGTGCTGGACGCCGTGCCCCAGGCCGACAGCGCCGCCGCCCGCGCCCTGATCGCCCGCGATCTCGCGCATCTCGCGCGCGTCGCCGGCCGCCCCTGCATCGGCCCGTGGGAGGAGGCGCCGCCCCGCCGCAGCACATTCACCCTGATCGTGCAATGGGACGCGCTGGACCGGGCCGGCCAAAGCGCCGAGGCCGCCCGGCTGGCCGCGCTGATCGACCAGGCGGCCGACCCGGTCTCGGGCGGCTGGCGCGACAGCATCGAGGCCGCGCCGGGTTGGCTCGACGCCGCGACCTGCCTTGCCATCCTGCACGCCCGGCGCAGCGCCGGCCCCTTTGCCCTGACCGCGCCGCGCAGCCGCGCGACCGTGGCGGGGCTGGAGGCGGTCTTTGCCGAGCTCTATCCGATCAACCGGGGCCGCAACCCGCTGGCCATCGGCCGCTTTGCCCGCGATGTCTATTTCGACGGCAACCCCTGGTATCCGACCACGCTGGGCTTTGCCGAGCTGCATTACCGCATCGCAGCGCTGACCGGCGACACCGAGGCCTTCGCCAAGGCCGAAGGCTGGCTCGCGCTGATCCAATCCGTCGCGCCCATCCCCGGCCCGCTGCCCGAGCAATTCGACCGCCGGACCGGCGCCCCGACCGGCTGCCTGGACCTGACCTGGTCGGCAGCGGCCTTCCTGGAAGCCGCTGCCGCGCGCGAGACCGCGCTTCAGGCCATGGCGAGATAGGGCGCCGAAAAGCCCAAGGCGCGCAGGCCCCGCTGCACCTCGGCCCGGCCCGAGACCAGCCGCCAGATCAGCCCCGAGCGGTGGTTTTCCAGCCCGATCACGATCGGCGCCTGGTCGATCGCCAGCCGGCTCTCGGCCACCCAGTCGCGGGCCGGGCAGAAGGCATCGACGAAACCGGCCTCGCCCCAGATCCGGCCGCCCCAGTCATCGTGCATGTGACGCAGCACCGGCATCGCCTCCTCCGGGACAAAGGGAAACGAGGCCAGCGCGGCGGTGGGGGTGATCGTCCCGGTATCCTCGACCGGCGAATGCGCGACATAGCCCGAGGGGTCGTCGCTGGCGGTCAGGCCCCACAGGCTCTCGCCATAGCCCGCCCAGCCCTGCGGGTTCGCCAGGCAATGCGCGCGGTTGACCAGCGCATGCGCCCGGGCCTGCTGGCCGTAATCGGCATAGGCGTCGCGCAACCCGCGCGGGTCGATGCCCAGGAAGGGATATTGCGACAGGAACAGCGGCCCGCCCCAGTCCGGCCCCAAGGGCAGGGTCACGCCGCCGTAATCGCGCCCGTTCAGGAAGGTCGGCGTCTGCGCCCAACTGTCGTGATAGGAGCGCGCCGGGATCGGATGCGTGGCCGAGCCGGCGCCGAGGACGAAGACCGGCATCGCCTCGTTCCAGCCGCGGATCGGCAGGGCACTGGCGGGCCAGGGCCGGTCGGGCTGACGGTGCCACATGACCGCGCCATCCTCGCGCAGATGCGCCGCCCAGTTCACCGCGTCGTAGAGCGCCTGGATGCGGGCGGCCAGTTCCGGCGCTTCGCGGAAATAGGCCCCGGCGCCCAGCAGGCCCAGCATCAGGAAGGCGGTCTCGACCAGGTCGCCGCCGTCGTCGCCGGCCATGAAGGGCAGCACGCGGCCGGTGCGGCCATGCAGGAAATGCGGGAAGACGCCGTCGAAGCGGTCGGCCCCTTCCAGAAAGCCGACCAGCCGCTCGACGCGGTCGAGGATCTCGCGCCGCGGACGCCAGCCGCGCTCGGCCGCGACGATCTGCGCGAGCAGGCCGAAGCCGGTGCCGCCGGTGCAGCAGGTCTGCTCCATGTCATAGCCGAAGGCGCCGGCGCTGCGCTCGCGCGCCATGCCGCTGACCGGATGGCTCCAGTCGAGGAAATACAGCGCCGTGGCCTGGGCCACGCGGTCGCGCAGCGCGGCATCGTCGAGGCCGGTCAGTCGAGCCATGTCAGTGCCACCTCTTGCGTGTCGCGGCTGTTCGGGCCGACATGCAGCCCGACCATGCCGGGGTCGCGGACCCATTCCACCGTCTCGAGCGTCGGCGCCATAGGATAGCGGAACTGGTCGGCGGTGACGGCGAAGCGGACCTCGCGGGCCTCGCCCGGGGCCAGCGCGACTTGCTGGAAGTCGATCAGCTTGCGGCCGGGGCGGGTGACGCGGGCGACCGGGTCGCTGGCGTAAAGCTGCACGGTTTCCAGCGCCGGGCGGTTGCCGGTGTTCTCGATCCCCAGAAGCAGGGTGACGGTCTCATCGGCATGGGCCGCGTGGCGGCAGAGGATCGGGCGGCCATAGCGCACGGCGCTGTAGCCCAGGCCAAAGCCGAAGGGAAAGCGCGGCGCGTCGTCGGGCATGTCGAGCCAGCCGGTCAGGAACTTGCCGAAACGGCCGGGCCAGGGCCGGCCGGTGGTGTCGCAGGCATAGGTCAGCGGCACCTCGCCCGGATGCGCGGGCAGCGTGACCGCCAACCGGCCCGAGGGCTCGGCCGCGCCGAAGATCAGGTCGGCCACGCCCTCGGGGCCCGCAACGCCGCCGTGCCAGGCATAGAGCAGCGCATCGGCCTGGGTCGCGGCCTCGCCCAGGGCCAGCGGCCGGCCGGCAAAGACCACGACCAGCAGCGGCTTGCCGGTCCCGGCCAGCGCCGCGATCAGCCGGCGTTGCGGTGCGGGCAGGTCCACCGCCAGACGCGAGGAGGACTCGCCCGCGTGCTCCTTGGCCTCGCCCACCGCCGCCACCACCACGTCGGCGGCCAGCGCCGCCGCGACCGCCTCGGCCAGCAGCGCGGATTCCTCGCGCGGGTCGCGGGTCACGGTGGTGCCGTGGCAGTTCAGACGCGCCTCGAGCCAGGGCTCGTCGACGATATTCGCGCCCCAGCAGACGGTCGGCGCCTGTCCGGTCAACGCGGCGATGGCCCGGTCCAGCGGCACCACGTCCTCGGCCCGGCCCGAGACCGCCCAGGTGCCCAGCATGTTCGCGCGATCCGCCGCGAAGGGCCCGATCAGCGCCATCCGGCTGCCCGGCGCCAGCGGCAACAGCCCGTCGTTCTTGAGCAGCACCGCCGATTGCGCCGCCGCCTTGCGCGCCAAGGCCCGGCCCTCGGCGCGCGCAGGCGCCTTGCCCGCCATGCCCCGGAACGGATCGTCCAGCAGCCCCAGCCGCGCCTTGAAGGTCAGCACCCGGCGGCAGGCGCGGTCGATCAAGCGACGGACAGCGGCCGGTGACATCGCCAGCCCGGCCGTGCGCGCCGCCAGCCCCTCGGTCGCCAGCGCCGGCAATTCGTTCAGATAATCCTCGCCCACCATGTCCATGTCGATGCCGGCATGCAGCGCGCGCGCCACCGCGACCGGCGCCGGACCAAGCCCATGCGCGACCAGTTCCTTGACGCCGGTATAGTCCGAGACGACCAGCCCGTCGAAGCCCTGGCACCCGCGCAGCCAGCCCTCGACCAGCGGCGCGTTGGCGTGCATCGGCAGGCGGTTCACCGCGTTGAAGGCGACCATGACGCTGGCCGCGCCCGCCTCGATCCCGGCGGCAAAGGGCGGCAGATAGGTCTCGATCAGATCCTCCCAGGCCATCGACACATTGTCGTAATCGCGGCCGCTTTGCGGCGCGCCGTAAGCCACGAAATGCTTCAGGCAGGCGGCGACCCGCTCCGGCGTGCCAAGCCCCGCGCCCTGGAAACCCTGCGTCGCGGCAGCGGCGATGCGCGAGGCCAGCAGCGGATCCTCGCCCGGCCCCTCGGCCACCCGGCCCCAGCGCGGATCGCGGCTGATGTCCAGCATCGGCGCATAGACCTGGTGCAGCCCTTCGGCGGTGGCCTCGGCCGCGGCATGGGCCGAGGTTGCCTCGATCAGCGCCATGTCCCAGCTGCAGGCCAGCGCGATATTCAGCGGAAAGACCGTGCGATGGCCGTGGATCACATCCTCGGCAAAGAACAGCGGGATGCCCAGGCGCGAGCCCGCCAGCGCGCGCTCCTGCATCGCCCGGGCCGAGGCCAGCGACTTGGTGCCGAAGATCGCGCCGACCTGCCCCGCGTCCAGCCGCTGCGACAGCGTGGTCGGGGCCTGCGCCCCGGTCACCAGCCCCTGCCCGGCCGGCAAGAGGTTCAGCTGGCCGATCTTTTCCTTCAGCGTCATCCCGGCCATCAGCCGGTCGACGGCAGCCCCCTGTCCCATGCGTCCCCCGTTACCCTGCCGTCATTCGGCGGCGTGTCGGGCCAGATCGTAATCCAGCGGATCGACGGGCGACAAGCGGCCCTGGCCGTTGCGGATCTCCAGCACCGAGCCATAGAAGGGCGCGCCGTCCGGGCCATAGGGCAGGCTATCGCCATGCAGCACCGACAGCACCGCCGCATCGGGCAGATAGAGGGCAAGCGTCAGGTGAAAGTCGATCGCCGCCCCCGCATCCAGCGCCGCCGTCGCCTCGTCCAAGAGCAGGACGTCGGGCTTGGCCAGCAGGATGCGCGCCAGCACCAGCCGCTGCTTCTGCCCGCCCGAGAGCACGTTGCGCCAGTTCTTGCCCTGGTAAAGCTCGTCCTCCAGACAGGCGATGAATTCGCCCAGGCCGACCAGCGACAGGACCGAGGCCGCGGCGATGTCGGTCTGCTGCTCGGGGTGGTCGGGATAGGTCAAGAGCGCCTTCAGCGTCAGCCGGTCGGGCAGGTCCGGTTCCTGCCCGGCAAAGAACAGCCGCGCGCCCTCGCGCAGGGTGATGCGGCCGGCGCCATAGGGCCAAAGCCCGGCCACCGCCTTCAGCAGGCTGCTCTTGCCGCAGCCGTTCTGGCCGTCCAGATAGACCCGCTCGCCCGGATAAAGCCGCAGCGCCGGCACGGTCAGGAAGGCCGCGGTCATATGGCCGCGATGGTGCAGCCGCAGCCCGTCCAGCGCCAGCACCGGACCCTTGGCGCTGCGCCGGCGCTGGAATGCGCTGACGCCGGTCTCGGCATAGAAGGCCTGGCGGTCGCGCACCCGCTCGATGGCCCGGGCGAGTTCGGTCAGCCGGCCGGCATTGGCCTTGAGCGTGGCAATGGCCGGCATGACGTTGATGAACCACGAGACGTCGCCGATCAACTCGGCCGTCAGCTCGCTGCTGGCGACGAAATCGCGAAAGCTCATGCCGCCCGCCATATAGGCCGGCAGCGCGGGCAGATAGGCCAAGAGCCGGCTGGACAGGAAATTATAGGTGTTGGTGAACAGCATCATCCCGGCCGAAAGCCGGTTCTGCCGCCCCCAGGTCCGGTCCAGGTCGGCGTAAAGGCGGTGGTTGATGCGGCTTTGCGCGCGCTCGCCCCGGGCGATGGCCATCTGGCCCACGCGGTTCAGCATCGCACCCCATTCGCCGCGCCAGGCGCCGTCGCGGCGCTGGCGCTGCACGCTCAGCCGTTCCAGGATGCGGCCGATGCGCCAGGCGACGAAGGTCATCGCCGGGACATAGACCGCGACCATCGCCAGCCCCAGCAGCGCCGAGCCGTATGGACCCGGCCCCAGGTCGAGGCCCAGCACCGCCCCGGCGTCGGCGCCCCAGCGGTCCAGGAAGGGCACCGGCTGGCTGCGCTGGATCAGCGCGACCGAGACGAAATAGATCGAGGTCACCGCCCCCCAGAGCCCCATCGCCAGCCCGATGATGCCGCCATAGAGCCCGCCCGAGCATTCGTCGACGCGCTGGTCGATGGCATCGGGCATGCGCGAGCGGTCGCCCGCGGCAGAGCGGTCGCTCATCAGGTCCAGCGCGATGCGCTCATCGGCCAGGATCGCGCGGTCGAAGCGCCCGACCAGCCAGCCGCGCGCCCGGCGGTGCAGCGTGGCCGAAACGAAATGCCGCAGCGCCACGCCGGCGGCGCGGGCCAGGAAGATGCCCAGATAGGCGCCGCCAGCCAGCAGCACGATGCGCGCGGGGTCGACGCCCGGCGGCGTGTCATGGAAGCTGGCGAGCGAGGCCAGGAAATCCGCGCTGGCCAGCGCGACCCAGACGCTGGCCTTGCTGAGCAGCGTGGTCATCGCCAGCACGATGACGGTCAGCAGCCAAGCCTCGCGCCAGCGTTCCGAAAACCAGTACGCCGACACCAGACCCCAGAAGCTGCTCAGACGTTTCACCTGCCTTTGCCTCTTGCGACGTGCGGACACGGTCATGCTGTCCCGGGCGACGCATGGTCGCCTGCGGGCCGGATCCGGCACATGATGCGATTTTCCCTGCCGCCGGGGCGCTTTGCGGGCGCCTGGCGGCCTCTCCATGGACAAAGCGTAGCAAACCTTGCCGTCGGCGGTAAACCGCCGAGGTGATTTTTCGGACTGTATTATTCGCTAGGTGGTTGCTCTTCGGCGATTCGCGGCCGAGCTTCCGGTAGTTTTGGCGTCGAAGGCGCGGGATGGCCGCCCGTGGCGCGTTCGGCTGGCAGATCGTACGGGCAGTTGCGGAAAAAACTGTAATCCCTAAGAAATCGTCGATCCGAAGCGCCGCTCGTCCTGGACCATCTGCGGCCGATGCCGCCGCCTGGTGCATCGACAGGCGTAACCGCGGGCTGTGGCGGGCCGGCGCAAGATGTGTTGTCTGTTTGCCATGAGGTCCGGAAAACTGCCGAAAATGTCGTAACGAAAGCGAGCGGACGGCCGGGTCCACGCCGAAACAACCGGCCGCGACCGAAACTCCGTCTCCGCTATTCTGCCGGAACGGTCGTCGGGCCCCGAAGATATGCTGCGGTCCGGCAGCGCCGGCTGATCGGGCAGCTTCGGCAATCGGGGTGAGCAACGCGGCAGGTGGTCTGACCCAGCAGTTTCATCAGGACATGGAGTTCCGCAAGATCGGCAGCACGCCAGCCGGGCAGCGCAGCCATCGTCAGGTCATAGGCGGTCCGCGTGTCGGCATTGCTTCGGACAAAGCCGAAGCGGCATAATATCCTCAGGATATGCGTGTCCACCACGAAGGCCGGCATGCGCAATGTGCTGAAGTTGAGCGTGGAGGCCGAGACCTTTCGCCCGACACCCGGCAGGCGTTCCAGCCAGGCGAGCGCCCCGGGGTCGCCCAAGTCGCTCAGAAACGCCAAGTCGAAGTCCGGACGATGAATTGCGATGGCGGCCAGCGTCTTGCCGAGATGGCGCGCCTTCACGTCCGGAAAGGTGACATCGCCGATGAGCCGCTCGAGATCGGTTGCTGCCCCCATGTCGGACCAGCGGGGATAGGCCTCGATGAGGCGCCGATAGGCCCCGAGCGAGACTTCGTCGCGGGTGCGACCGCTGATCAGCGATTTCACCAGCTGGCCGATGGGCGTCCGGGCACAGGTCGGTTCAGCATGGCCGAAGCGGCGCCTCAGCCGGTCCCGCACCCATGCCATATCCTCGGTAGCCCAAAAGCTGAACGCCATCTGCATGAACCATATCTGGAACAAAATAGGAACATTTCAAGGCAGGAAAGCCGTGCTGCCCGGCAGGCCCGCACGGGCGCGGTTACAAAAGTCCGGCGCTCTGGAACATCCCGGCCCTCTTCTGGTTGGCAGGCAGGAGGTGCATCATGACCCGAGAACAAGCGACCCCGAAGGACAACCCCGCGACCGACCCCGAGCGGGAGAACGGCCAGGGAAAGCACGAAGGCATCCCTCACCAGCCGGAAGAGTTCCTCGAAGCTGATCCCGAACGCGGGAAGGAGTGGCCCGCCCAGCCGCGCGGCGCCAAGCCGAATACCGCGATGTGCGAGGACCGCAGCAAGCCCGGCATCGTGGACAAGGGCGAGGACTGCTGACCGCGGGCATGGAAAAGCCCCGCCCCGGGGCAGCCGGGGCGGGGCGTTTGGCTAGTTCGGCCGCTGCGATGATTCTTCCGCATCCAGCTTGGCGATCATGGCGTCGAACAGGCGCTCTGCTTCGTCGTCCGTCAGCGGCTCTTCCTTCTGCCCCTCAGTTTTGCGGTAGTTCGGGTCGTGCAGTTCGGGCACGAATTTCTGACCCATTTTCTCCCCCATCAACTGATTTCACGAGGATAGCACGGCAGCCGGCGAAAGCCCAATCCTGATCCACATGCGAGCGGCTTTTGGCTGGCAGTTGCTTTGACCCTGCCCTGCCTTCCGACCCCCCGCCGCTGTTGCTCTGCAACACGGGAGGTCAGACCGCTGCAGGTCCCTTGGTCATGACGAGAGTCCCATGGAAGGCTTGATGGGCGACGTGCTGGGCGTCGTCACGGGCCGGGGAGACACGGCAGCAGCCATCGCTGCGGCCCGGGCCTATCTCGATGACCGCTTTGCGTTGGGGTTGGCGTGATCCGGAAGCTTCTGACCCCGAGGCGTAGCGCGCGCCAGCGGGGTACCAGAATGTAGATATGTCTCATCGCATTGACATGACGGCATTTTTTAAGTGCCACGGCGGAGCTCGGCAAGATGAATTCGACGTTTTCCCTCCTTCTGGCCTTCCTAGGTGGTGTTGACAAAAGGGATTCACAGGGTGGCCTGATCGTGATTCAAGCTGGTACCTGCAATGGAGACCAGCTTGGCACGAGACCTGATGTCGGACGAGGAATGGGCGTTTCATGAGCGCTTCATTCTGGCCGTGCGCGCCCCGAACGGGCGCAAGCCCGCAAATCACCGCCTTGTTCTTGATGGGATTTTCTGGATCGCGCGGACCGGCTCTCCTTGGCGCGACCTCCCAGAAGAGTTCGGGAAGTGGTCCAGTGTCTACCGCCAGTTCCGGCGCTGGACCCTGGCGGGGTTGTGGGAGCAGATCCTCGAAGCGCTGAACGAAAGTCGGATCGTGCCGGATGCGCTCCAGATGATCGACAGCACCGTGATCCGCGCCCATCATCAGGCAGCGGGCGCAAAAGGGGGACTCCAAGACAGGGTTTTGGCCGTTCAAGAGGTGGTTTCACGACCAAGGTCCACCTGCGCGTCAATGCTGCCGGGCTGCCAATGAGGTCGGACATCACGCCGGGCCAGACATCGGACTACCTGGGCTTTGATCTGGTCATGGACGACAACCTGCCGGAGCCTTGCATCCTGCTGGCCGATCGCGGCTATGACTCCGACAAGGTTCGCAAAACCATGGAGGCGCGTAGCATCCTGCCGGTGGTCCCGATGCGCAAGTCTCGCAGGCTCCGTGTCGCTGTCGATCGCAGGCTCTACCGGCTGCGGAACCTTGTCGAGCGGTGCTTCAACAAGCTCAAGAACGATCGCCGTGTCGCCACCCGCTACGACAAGACCGCCGAAAGCTTCCTTGGCTTCATCGATATCACGTCGATCCGCCTCTGGCTCCGCCATTTGTCAACATGACCTAGCCCGGTTCTTCATGCCGCGGCACAACGCGCAGATGCGGCTGCTCAAGGCCCAGATCCATATTCTGCGAGCCCGCATCCCGGCGCAAAGGATCATCCTGTCGCCCGCCGAGAAATCCGAACTGCTGCGCATCGGGGCCGAGTGCGGGTACGATATCGACGGGCTCATGGAAGTGGCCAGACCCGCGACCTACAAGCGCTGGCTCGCCCAGATGCGCGCCGGCCGCCCATTCCAGGCGGTGGGCAGGCCGCGCCTGACGCAGGAGTTGCGCGATGTCGTCATCCGCATCGGGTCGGAAAACAGAGGTGGCTCCGGAAATCTGAACAGCCGGGATAAGTGGATTTTCCGCGTATGAGCCGGGCCAGAAATTGATCCAGTGGATCAATTTCCCGGCGATTGGGCAGCATGATGCTGCGAGCGAGGAGAAGACCATGGGAAGACGACCGCGCCGGAACCACAGTCCGGCCTTCAAGGCGAAAGTGGCGGCAGCCGCGATCAAGGGCGAGAAGACGCTGATCGAGCTGGCGCAGGATTTCGACGTGCACACCAATGCGGAGGTGCGGGAACTCAACGAGGCGGCCCGCGACCGGATGCGGGAAGCGGGCGATCTTGGCGAGGACGTGCGCGTGACGGTGGAGCGCGGCGAACGACACTTCGCCGCAGGGGATCGCATCATGTTCCTGCAAAACGAGCGCGGTCTTGGTGTGAAGAATGGCACGTTCGGCACCATCGAACAGGTCAGCACGCAGAGCATGACCGTGCAGACTGACGATGGCCGTTCCGTCGCTTTCGACCTCAAGGACTACAATCGCATCGACCACGGCTATGCCGCGACCATCCACAAGGCGCAGGGCATGACGGTGGACCGCACCCATGTTCTGGCAATACCGGGCATGGATGCCCACGGCAGCTATGTGGCCCTGTCACGCCACCGCGACGGCATGGACCTCCACTATGGCCGCAACGACTTCGCCGATCAGGACAGGCTTGCCGCACCTTGGCAATGTCACCATCGGCCTCGGTCAGCGCATCCTTGCGGTCGCGCCACATTCGGCCGGTGTAGTACATCTGCGAGAAGTAGTGGCTCATGCCCTCCGATCCGGTCCGATGGCGCTGGTGGATCCGTTCATAGAAGGTCTGACCGGACGAGCTGGTCGAGCCGATGTAGCGAAGATCGCCATGATGATCGACGAGGCGGTAGAGACCGCGTGCATCGCGCGGCGCCTGGGCGGTCGGGAGGGGTGTGGCTTCTAGAAGGGCGGACAACAGGTCTTCTGCCGCGAAACGCATAGTCAAAATCCGGATCAGTTGAAACTCAGCAAGCGGCAAAAGCTGCATTGGCCAGACAGCCAGGGCCAGCCGACAGGACGGCACGGTAAATGGGGAAACTGCGTTTGTCATCAGAGACTTCGCGCAAAACTCCCAAGACTTACCAACGACCACGCCGCCCGTGTCGCGTCGCCATCTGCTTTGAGGCGAGCCGGAACCAGCGAAACACGGGCGCAACGCGATCCGGTCAGTTCATTGAAATGTATGGGGATGGTGAATCCGTCTCGCCGAGAGCGAGGGGCGGGTGGAAAGAGACGGTGGGCGTTCGGAGACCGATCTCGCGCAGTCGGCCCGTCTCCGAAGGGCGGATGGTCCTTGCAAACCCCTTTGGCACATAAAGAAAAAGGCCCCGCGAGGGACCTGTTTTCGGGTTTGCAATGTACAAGTGGCGGAGGGAAAGGGCCTGAAAGACAACCTTCTCCAATTGTAACGCATTGATTGTATTATATTTTGTTGAACACGATCTCAGATCGTGCTTGGAAAGCATTGGTTTGGCGCATTGTTATGCCGTCAGGTGTCAGCGGAGGTTGACGTCCACACCGTCCCTGGGGCCCGAATGCGCTCGGCGCTTTCGTCTATAATGAGGGACGATCAGTCTGCCGTTCTGCACGCAAAAATTGATCTGCTGCGAGGTTATGTGCGTAAAGCAAAGAAAATGGCCAGAATAGCAGAAGGTTCGCCCTATCTGCGGCGGCTGGACGACAACTGGCAGCTCAAGAATTTCGAGGGACTCCCCATGCTTCAAGTCGCGCTTCTCTATACTGCAACCGCCGCGGTGTTTCTCGCTCTGGATGCGATAGGGATCCGGTTTCTCATCCGGCCGGTGTTCGAGCGCAATGTCGGCCATCTTCTTGCCGATCCGCTGCGGCTTGGTCCGGCAGCGCTGTTCTATCTGGGATATATCGCCGGGCTTGTGTGGCTGGTTTCCTGGCCCGCGCTGAAGGGCAACGATCCCCTGCAGGCGTTGATCGGAGGCATGGTCATCGGGCTGATGTGTTATGGTACCTATGAGATGACTAATTACGCCACGCTCGCCGACTGGTCGTGGGAGCAGGTCATCATCGATGGATTGTGGGGCATGCTGCTGACCGGATTTTCAGCCTGGATTGGCGTTCTGGCACTTTCGGGGCGATTTAACTGAACGATCAGCCCAAGCGTCGCAACAGGCGCAGCGAGAGCGCATAAGGCAAGGCCCGCACCAGCTTCATCACCCAGGTGAAGCGGCGCGGGAAATGGATCTCGAATCCCCGCCGCTGCATCCCGCGCAGCACCGCCTCTGCCGCCTGCTCGGGAGTGATGATTGCGGGCATGGCAAAGTCGTTTCTTGCTGTCAATCTGGTCTGGACGAAGCCAGGACAGACCAGCCGCACGTCCACGCGCGGTGCCAGTTCGACCGCAAGCGTTTCGGCCAGGTTGTTCACCGCAGCCTTGGTCGCTGAATAAGGCTGCCCCCCCGGCAGACCGATATAGCCCGCAACCGAGCCGAACAGCACCAACTGTCCACCGTCGCGCAGCAGCGGGGGGCATTGGCGGGCGACCTCGATCATGCCCAGGATGTTGACCCGCACCATCGCCTCGGCTTGGGCGGGGTCGATGTCGGCGACGCGACCGGGATCATAAAGCGCGGCGGTGCAGATGATCGCATCGAGCGGCGCCTCAAGCGCAAGCCGCTTCACCACCGCTGCCAGCGTTTCGGGTTGTCCCAGATCCAGCGGCAGGGCCTGCGCACCGCCGCATTCCGTGGCCAGCACCTCCAGCGCGTCACCATCGCGGGCGGAAAGGATCAGCTGCGCACCTTGCCCGGCCAGCGCCCGGGCAAGTGCAGCGCCGATCCCGGCGCTGGCACCAATGATCCAGATGCGGCGGCCTGCATGGCCCATCCTTCAAATCCGGAAGATCGGCTGCAACAGCCGCGGGATCAGCGCGCGAAAGCGCAGGGGCGCATCTGTTGCCGCCAGGCAGATGCAAGGCTCGCCTGGGCCGGCCACGGGTTGGTGGTCGATCTCGTCATGCGCCACTTCTACGTCGCCGCGATGAAATGCGCCCGCACTGTCGGAAAAGCTGCCCTGCAGCACCAGCGTCAATTCCTGCCCGCTATGCCCGTGTTCGGGCACGGCCTTGCCCGGCGGGATATACAACAACCGCAGCGAGCCTTCACGATCGGTGGTCAGGATCTGCTGGCGGATGCCACCGCCCAACATGCGCCAGTGCGGCGGCCTTCCGCCCAATTCGTGCATCACAGCCGAGGGAAACGGGCCAGAGGCGCGCGGGGGCGGTTTCGGCGCCGGTGCGTCCAGTGCCGCCATCATACGGTCGCGTGCATCGGCGCGCAGCTTTGCACCCTCTGCACCCAGCAAAAACGCGCCGCCGATCATGTCTACCGCCTCGTGGCGGGCGCGGCATTGGTCGCAAAGTGACAGATGCGCAGCCACGACCACGCCGAAGGCATGTGGCAAGGTTCCGGCGCGATACGCGTCAAGCATGTGGTCGGGGATGTGGTGGCGGATGGCGGTCATGGTGCGATATTCCTCAGTTCATGCCTGAGGCGTTCAAGGCCAAGCCGGATGCGGGACTTGATCGTGCCAAGCGGCAGCCCGGTCATTTCACTGATACGGCTATGGGGAACGTCGTTGAAATAGGCGGCGCGCAGCGCCTCGACCTGTTCGGGAGCGAGTCGCGCAAGTGCCTCGGCCAGGTGGCGCGCCTCCTGCTGCAGAGCGATGATCTGATCTGCGTCGGGTTCCAGGCTCTCAAGCTCGGGCATCTCGTCGGGTTGTGCCAGCGGGCGGCGGCGCGCCATGTCGATGCGCCGGTTCCGGGCAATGCCATAGATCCAACCGGCCGCGTCGGCGCGATGCGGGTCAAACTGTCCGGCCTTGTGCCAGACCGCAAGCATCACATCCTGCACCACATCCTCGGCAGTAACGTCGTGCAGCCCGCCGCGCAGCATCATCGCCTTGATCCTTGGGGCAAAATGGTCAAAGAGCCGTCCGAACGCCGCGCGGTCACGGCTGTCGCGGACAGCGATCAAATCTCGACTTAACTCGGAAAGATCACCCATCGGCTGCTGACTCACCACTGTGGCACCCACGGCACCGCTATAGACCAGTGGCGGTGCCATCGGACCGAGCGTTCTATAAGTGCAAGGCTCGACAGGTGCAAATGCAGTGTTCATGCCATGCAATACGGGTGACAAGGCGTAGCAGATCATTCTTACGGCAATTTTTCGGTTTGATTGATCCAAGGCCAGGTTCCACGCGTAACCTTGTCAAAGAGTTAGTGGAGTCCAGATGCCTTTTGACATCACCAACGGCGCGCCGCAGCGAATTGCCATCGTCGGCGGGGGCATATCGGGCTTGGCTTGCGCATGGGTTCTGTCGCGCCACCATCATGTTACGTTATACGAAGAAGCGATCCGGCTTGGCGGCCATGCGCGCACGGTTCTTGCCGGCAAGCGGGGCGATCAGCCGGTCGATACCGGGTTCATCGTGTTCAACCATGTCAATTACCCGCATCTGACGGCGATGTTTCGCGACCTTGACGTGCCAATCGTCAAAAGCGACATGAGCTTTGGCGTCTCGCTGGACGCTGGCGGGGTGGAATATGCGCTGCGGTCCGGCAATGCGCTGTTCGGCCAGCGCCGCAACATCGTGGACCCGCGCTTTCACCTGATGATCCGCGACATCCTGCGCTTCAATGCCGGGGCCGAGGCCGAAGTGGCGGCAGCGCCCGAGATGACCATCGCCGCCCTGATCGCGCGGATGCGTCTGGGTGCACGATTTCGCGACCATTACCTTTATCCGTTCTGCGGGGCGATCTGGTCCACGCCCGATCACGACATCGGGGCCTTCCCGGCCCGTGCGATGGTGCGGTTCATGCGCAACCACGGGCTATTGTCGCGCGGCCAGCATCACCGGTGGTGGACGGTGGACGGCGGCTCGATCTCCTATGTCGAGCGCCTGTTGGCGGCGCTGGTGCAGGCCGGAGTCGATCTGCGCCCCGGCACTTGCGTTGAGGCGGTCACGCGCAGCGGCGATACCGTAACCCTGCGCGCCAAAGGGGCAGAGGCCGAAAGTTTCGATCATGTCATCCTTGCAACCCATGCCGATCAGGCGCTCGCGATCCTGAGTGATGCTGACGGGACCGAACAGGCCGCCCTTTCGGCAATCCGGTTCCAGCCCAACCACGCTGTCCTTCACGCAGATCCATCCGTGATGCCGCGCCGCCGCAGATGTTGGAGTTCATGGGTCAGCCGGGGCGATACCGGGCGAGCGGGTGTGGCCGTCACCTATTGGATGAACAGGCTGCAGAATATCCCGGACGACGATCCGCTGTTTGTCACGCTGAACGCGGGTGACGGGATCGACCCGCGTTTGATCTACGATCAGGTAACCTTCCGTCATCCGGTCTTTGATCTTACGGCGTTGGACGCACAGGCGCGGATTGCCGCGATGCAGGGCAATCGCAACACCTGGTTTGCTGGAGCATGGCTGCGCAACGGCTTTCACGAAGACGGCTTTGCCAGCGCCATGCGCATCGCGCGGCGGTTGCTGCCTGTGGCGGTGCTGCCATGACCCTCGCCGCGCGGCTTGAGGCGGGTGAGGTGCTGGCGATGCCCGCGCTGGTGACCCATGCCCGGCGCGGTGCCCTGCGCTACACATTCCGTACCCATGCCGATCATCTGCTGCTGGCGCCTGAACATTTTCACCCGCCCCGGCTGATGGGGCATAACAGGTTTGGCCTGATCGCCTTTTACGACTCCGACCACGGCGGCCCGCGTGGCGCGGGCACCGGCGCCCACTGGGCCTGGGCGCAGTTCGGCGCGGCCGGGATCGCCCGCCGTCCGGGGCTGGTGCTGGTGCTGGTGACGCAGCCACGTTTCTTGGGCTACTGGTTCAACCCAGTCAGCTTCTGGATGCTGATCCAGGGCGACGCGCTGATCGCCGCGATTGCCGAGGTCAACAACACCTTCGGCCAACGCCACAGTTATCTGCTGGCCCGCCCCGACCTTGCGCCGATTACCGCTGAAACGGAACTGACCGCGCGCAAGGTGTTTCACGTCTCGCCCTTTCAGGACGTGGCGGGGGAGTATCATTTCCGCTTTGCCCTGCATCCCGACCGCATCGCCATCCGCATCGCACAACAGGACGGCGCGGGAGGCATCGACACCGCCATGACAGGGCGCCTGGTGCCGCTGACCACCCTCGGGGTTCTTGCAACAAGTTTTCGCCGGCCGGGCGGTGCGCTGCGGGTGATTGCCCAGATCTATTGGCACGCGCTGCGCCTGAAACTCAAAGGCGCTGCCTATCGCCGCGTTCCCACCCCACCCGATCAGGAAATCAGTCGATGAGCCTTGCGACACGCTCCCTCAAGTCCCGCTTTCTTTCCGCCCTTGAAGGGATCGGCGATGGAATCCTGACCCTTACCACGCCCGAGGGCACGCGCCATCGCTTTGGCAGCGCCGGCCCCGAGGCGGACTTGCAGATCCGCGACTGGCGGCTGCTTCCGCGTCTGGCGCTGCGCGGCGATGTGGGCTTGGGCGAAGGCTGGATCGCCGGCGAGTGGCACAGCGAGACGCTGGAGGCGACGCTGTCGCTGGCCCTGCGCAACCTTGGCCTTCGGGCCGGTTGGGGAGAGCCGGGGCGGCTTCAGGCCATGCGAATGCGGCTGGTCGACCGACTGATGCGGCCAAACAGTCTGCGTGGATCGCGGCGCAATATCCGCGCGCATTACGATGTGGGGAACGAGTTCTACCAGTTGTGGCTTGATCCCGGCATGACCTATTCCTCGGCACTGTTTGGTGAAGGCGATGATCTGCCGCGCGCGCAGGCCCGCAAGAACGCGCGCATCCTGGCGCAACTGACACCGGGCGAAAGCCTGCTGGAAATCGGCTGCGGCTGGGGCGGGTTCGCCGAAGCTGCTGCGGATCACGGCCATGACGTGACCGCGATCACGCTGTCGCCCTCGCAAAAGGGCTATGCCGATGCCCGGCTGGATGGCCGCGCCGAGGTGCGGCTTCAGGATTACCGTCAGGTGACGGGCAGCTTTGACAACATCGTGTCGATCGAGATGATCGAGGCGGTGGGAGAACGCTATTGGCCGACCTATTTCGCCACCCTCAAGGCGCGGCTGGCACCGGGTGGGCGGGCGGTCTTGCAGGCGATCACCGTGCCTGATGCCGAGTTTTCGGTATATCGCCGCCGCTCGGATTTCATCCGTCAGCATGTCTTTCCCGGCGGCATGCTGCCCTGTTCTGCGATCATCATCCATGAGGCCGCAAAGGCCGGGCTGCGCGTCCAAGACAGCCACGCTTTCGGCCCGGATTATGCCCGCACCTGCCGGATCTGGTGCGAGAGGATGATGCAACAGCGCCCGCGCATCGAGCGGCTTGGCTATGGTGACGCGTTCCTGCGCGGCTGGCAGTTCTATCTGGAGGGCTGCGCCGCTGCCTTTGCCACAGGGCGCTGCGATGTGGTGCAGGTGACGCTTGACCACGCGGATGCGGCGGCTTGAATGACGGCGCCCGGCATCCTCTGGCTGACCCGTGATTTTCGTCTGCATGACAACCCCGCGCTTCAGGCCGCCATTGCCGATGGTCCACTGCTGCCGGTTTTCATCATCGACCGGCTGACCATGACGCAGGGCGCGGCCAGCCGCTGGCGGCTGATGCGCGCGCTGCAATCGCTGGATGCCACCCTTCGGCAACGCACCGGCGGCAAGGGCATCACGATCCTGCGCGGCGAGGCGGATGAGATCCTGCCACCGTTGATGAAGCGGCTGGGAGTGCGCAGGCTGCACCAGTCCGACTGGCCCACATCCGAAATGCGGACGCTGCAAGGCCGCATGCGGGCGGCCCTGCGGCCTGCGGGTGCCGAGCTGGTCCTGCATCCGGGCCATCTTCTGGTGCACCCCCGGGCGATCCGAACAGGCAATGGGGGCGCCTATCGGGTCTATTCCCCCTTTGCGCGGGCAGTGCGGCAGCTCGGCCCCGATCGGCCCGCCGCTGACGCGCCGCGGCGGATCACAGCTTGCACCGAGCCGCTTCAGGGGCTTGATCCACTGAAACTGGATCTCGCTCCGGACCTGCACCGTGGCCGCGCCGCCTTGGAGCAGTTTGCCCCGCCTGCGGGCGAAGGCGCAGCGCTTGCCCGGCTGGACGACTTTCTCGACCGAGCCTCTGCCTATCCCGGCGGGCGTGATCGCCCCGATCTCGACGCGACTTCCGGCCTCTCCGATCATCTTGCGGTGGGAGAAATCAGTCCACGCGTGGTCTGGGCCAGCGCCATGCTGAGGGCCGAGGTGTCGCCCGAACACGCAGCCGGCATCGGCAAGTTCCTGTCCGAAGTGATCTGGCGCGACTTTTCCTGGCATCTGCTGATCGAGTTCCCGCAGATGCCGGTTGCCTGCTGCCGTCCCGAATGGGAGGGCTTTCCCTGGCGCAAAGACGCCCCTGAGCTGATCGGCTGGCAGCGGGCGGAAACCGGGGTGGCGCTGGTCGATGCCGGATTGCGCCAGATGTGGTTGACGGGCCGGATGCACAACCGCGTGCGCATGGTGGTTGCAAGCTGGCTGACCAAGCATCTGCTGATCGACTGGCGCGCGGGGCTGGCGCATTTCGCCGATTGCCTGACCGATTGGGACCCGGCCGCCAATGCGATGAACTGGCAATGGGTGGCGGGCTGCGGCCCCGATGCGGCGCCCTATTTCCGCATCTTCAACCCCGAGAGGCAGGCGGAACAATACGACCCTCAGGGCGATTATCGCCGGCGCTGGCTTGCTGGATTTGACGGTGCCTCTTACCCAGAGGCTGAGGTCTGGCTGCAAAGCATTCCACCGGCGTGGAACCGCGGACCTTGGCTCCCCGGTCCCCCATCCATGCTGGCCAAGGGGCGCAATGCCGCGCTGGCGGCCTTGGCACAGTTTCGCGCCACCATATCGGAGACCTGAAATGAATGACCGCAACGCAAGGATCATCATACTGCTGTTGGCTGTGGGTTTCGCCGTTTCGCCCGTCCTGTCGAATGGCTTTGGCGGCTTTTACACGGAAAGCTTTCCCGTGCAGGTGGACCGCTGGCCCGCCCAACCCGTTGGATGGGCCTTTTCAATCTGGGGGCTGATCTATTTGGGGCTGATTCTTGCCTCGGTATGGGCTCTTTGGCGCCCTGAAACCATACCGGGCTGGGGGCGCGCTGCCTGGCCCCTTGGCATCAGCCTGTTCATCGGCGTGTTCTGGATCGAGGCTGCCCTCCGTTCCCCATCGATCGCCACGGCGATGATCCTGGTGATGGCGGCGGCTGCGATCATGGCGATGCTGCGGGTCGGGCCCGGCTGGCGCGAATGGGCACCCATCGGGCTATACACCGGCTGGCTGACGGCTGCATCAGGGGTCGCCCTTTCGGTGGTGGCGACGGGATATGGCATATTGCCGCCGCGAACAGCCGCCATTGCGCTGATCATTTGCGTCCTGATTGCGGCTGTTGCGGTCGCCTTCGTCCGTCCGCACGTCTGGTCCTATCGCGCCGGTGTCATCTGGGCATTGTTCGGCGTCATTGTGGCCAATGCGGGCGCCGGCGACTGGCTGATCGCCATGATCTGCGGCGCGGGAATCATCATGCTCGCAATGTTCGACCGGTTCATCCCCAAATCCAGCCGCGGCTGATCGCTATAAAACGCTACCCCGGCTGATACAGCCGGGGTCTATCTGGTTTACATATGATCAACTGTGCCATTCGCCTCAGTTGGCAGGAGGCATGATCACCGCGTCGATGACATGAATCACTCCGTTCGAGGCCGCGATATCGGCCGTGGTGATGTTGGCGTCATTGACTTTCGCGCCGCCATCAAGCGTGAAGGTCACCTCGCCGCCCTGAACCGTGGCTGCCGACATCCCCTCGGTCAGATCCGAAGACATGACCGCACCCGGAACCACGTGATAGGTCAGGATCGAGACCAGTTGATCCTTGTTTTCCGGCTTCAGCAGCGTGTCCACGGTCCCTTCGGGAAGGGCCGCAAAGGCCGCGTCCGTCGGCGCTAAGACAGTGAAGGGACCTTCACCTTTCAGCGTGTCCACCAGCCCGGCCGCCTGAACCGCAGCAACCAGCGTCGTGAAATCGCCCGCGGCAACTGCCGTATCAACAATGTCCGAGGTCGCATCTTGCGCCATGGCGGCACCTGCCAGCATGGTCGTTGCCGCAGCCCCCATCAGAAACTTGCGTAGCATTCCGTTTCTCCATTGTGTCAAGTAGTGTTTCGCAGAGGACAATATCCGTACCCTCCATCGTCATTACGCAGGTCGCCCCCGGACGGATCAAACTTGCGGACAGGAAAAATTCGATTTGCGTGCGCGGATGTCCAAATCGACCAGCTCATGCCGGAAGCAGCAGGTGTGTCAGACATTCCCTGGCACTAGGTGTTTGATCCCACGGTTTGATGGTGCGATCCATTCGTCGGAATGGAAGGAAGCACTATGGGACAAGTTCGTCACGGCTGCGCCACGACCACGCACGCCATTCGAGCAGCAATACAGCGATCGCAAGCTTCGATCGCGGCACTGAGCCAGGAGTTTGGGATCAATCCGAAGACCGTGGCGAAATGGCGTAACCGCGAGACGGTCGAGGATTTGAAGACTGGGCCCAAGGAGCCCCGATCCTCCGTGCTCAGCGAGGCTGAGGAAGCAATGGTCGTTGCCTTTCGGCGTCACACGCTCTTGCCGCTGGACGACTGTCTCTATGCTCTACAGCCTTCGATCCCTCACCTGACACGGTCAGCGCTGCATCGGTGCCTTCAGCGGCACGGCATCTCGCGCCTGCCTGAGATCGGCGGCGACAAGCCGAAGCGTCAGCGGTTCAAGCGCTATCCCATCGGTTTCTTCCACATGGATATCGCCGAAGTGCAGACGGCCGAGGGCAAGCTCTATCTCTTCGTGGCCATCGACCGAACGAGCAAGTTCGCGGTCACCCAACTCGTCGAAAAGGCTGACAGGAAGACCGCTTGGGAGTTCCTGGAGCATCTACTGGAAGCCGTGCCCTATCGCATCCACACGATCCTGACGGACAACGGCATCCAGTTTGCCGAGCAGCCCAGGAACCGAAACACTGCCTACTCCCGGCCGATGCGCTTCGACATGATTTGCGAAGCCAACGGGATCGAGCACAGGCTTACCAAGCCCAACCATCCTTGGACCAATGGCCAGGTCGAGCGGATGAACCGAACGATCAAGGAGGCTACCGTCAAACGCTTCCACTACGACACCCACGACCAACTCCGCACACATCTCATGGACTTCATGGCTGCCTACAACTTCGCTCGCAGGCTGAAGACGCTCAGCGGTCTCACGCCCTACGAATACATCTGCAAAGTCTGGACTTCAGAGCCGGACAGATTCATCGTCGATCCGATCCACCAGATGCCGGGACTGAACAGCTAGTAATCTTCGCGAGCAACAGGCGGAAACGAGACCAGAACGCACAGGCCCGGATGATTATCGTTCAGTGTCAACACCGCGCCATGCAATTCGGCAATCGCCCTGACCATACTGAGGCCCAAGCCATTGCCCGGGGTCGTGCGACTCTTTTCGAGGCGAAAGAAGCGGCGGAAAACCTTGTCCCGTTCCTCAGCTGGGATGCCCGGACCATTGTCGGAAACCTGAAGTAGGGCGCTGTCATCCACCCTCGACAGCGTGACCTCGATCCGCGTGTCTGATGGACAGTGACGCAGGGCGTTTTCAACGAGATTTGCGATCATCTGGGTGAGGAGTTGCTGATCGCCCTGAACCATCGCGTCCTGATCTTCGATGTCAAACCTCAGCGTTTGACCGTTTTCTTCGGCGACGGGACCGTAGGCGTCTTCGATCCGGGCGAGGATCGGGGCAAGAGGGGTTGCGGTAAACCGACCTGACCGCTGACCGGCTTCGATCTGCGCGATCCGCAGCAGGGCGTGGAATGTCTCGATCAGATCGTCGGCGATCTCCACGGCTTGTTCCGCATCTTCCCTGATCTCGGAAGTCAGGTCGGGCGTATTCCGAAGCACATCCAGCCGTTGTTTGAGGCGCTGCATGGGCGTGCGAAGGTCATGGGCGATATCGGCTGAAATCTGTTTCTGGCTTTCGACCATCTGCTGAAGCTGTGTGATGGTGCGGTTGATTTCATCTGCCATACGGGCAAGGTCATCGCCATCGCTGCCAGTGGTGGGGACGCGTCGATCCAACTGCCCCAGTGCCACCGATTTCAGCGTCGTGGCGATCTGGGTCAGCCGCCGTTCGGTTTTGCGGCCGACAATGATCCCGGCCAGCAAACCGGTAAGCAGCAAGAGGATAAAACCTGCAACGAATCCGCGGCCTAAAACCTCGCGCAGCTCTTCAAGAAAATAGGTGCTTGTGCCCAATGTCAGCCGGTTCGGGCCGAGTTGCACCGAGTGAAGCAGATAACCCGTCACATCTTCATAGCGGGGCTTGTCGGCTTGGATTGCATTGACCGGGACGTAGTCGCTGCTGCCTTGCCGGTCGATGGCATTGACATTTCCGACCAGAACGTTGCCGTCCGCGTCCTGAAGCAGATAGATCCGATAATCCTCGAAGTTGAACCCGTCAAATCCGCCCAGCTTTGCCTGAACCGCATCCAGACCTTCGCTTTCGTAAAGATTGCCAAAACCGGCTGCATCGTCCGCAAGTTGGTCTAGCACCCACTCGCTGATTTCCCGATCCGCGAAGTGGTAAGTCAGGCCAAAGACGAGGGCAGTGATGATGGCGTAAAGTGCGGCGAAACGCAGAGACAACCGCGCCGAGGTCGAGCGCAGGAAGTGAAACATGCCGAGATTCCTAGCCATGCAGGCTATACCCGGCCCCGCGGACGGTATGGATCAACTCGATCTTGAAGGGCCTGTCCACTTTGTTACGTAGCCGGCTGATATGGGTCTCGACGACGTTGGTTTTGGGATCGAAATGGAAATCCCAGACTGATTCCAGCAGCATCGTGCGGGTCAGTACCCGGCCAGCATTGCGCATCAGATATTCCAGTAGCTTGAACTCGCGAGGCTGCAGGTCCAGAGAAATGCCCGCCCGCGTGACCGTACGGCGGATCAGGTTCATTTCCAGATCGGCCACCTGTAAGACGGTTTCCTCGGCTTTCAGCGGCGGCCTGCGAGTCAGCGCTGCCAGCCGCGCTGACAGTTCCTGAAACGAGAATGGCTTGACGAGATAGTCGTCCGATCCCGCCTCAAGCCCCTCGACCCGGTCATTGATCCCGTCCATCGCCGAAAGGATCAGGATCGGCGTCTCGACTCCTGCGCCGCGCACGGATTTGATCAAGGTCAGCCCATCCAGACCTGGCAACATGCGGTCAAAGATCATCACGTCGTAACTGTTGTCCAGCGCCGACAGGAAACCATCGCGGCCATTGTCGCAGTGATCGACCAGATGCCCCTGCGCCCGGAGGCTGGAGGCAATGTAGTCGGCCGTTTCGGGATGGTCCTCGACCACAAGGACGCGCATGGCTGCTGCTTTCCGTATTCTGTCTGCCCGCAGGGATAGCCCACTGTGCGGTTGGGTCAAGACGTCGGGACATTACGGATTGGTATAGTTCCGGCAACGGCCCGGACAGATCGTTCCTGGTAGATAGCTGCTGACACGAACCGTCAGCCGATCGAGCAGGACAAGATGACAACAATAGACGAGGCCCATGTGCGCCAGCACGCGGCGGCGACCCGAACCCGCCCAAATGTGCGACCGACGCTGTGTGATATGCAGTTGGATAGCCCGACCCGCCGGTTTCTGGTGGCAGTTCTAACGGCGTTCGGGCTTCTGCGGCTCTGGGCAATGTTTGCCGTACCTTTCTCCGACACGACCGAGGCCCGCTATGGCGAAATCGCCCGCAAGATGGTTGAAACCGGGAACTGGCTGACACCGCAATTCGACTATGGCGTGCCGTTCTGGGGCAAGCCGCCGCTGCATACCTGGCTATCGGCAGGGGGAATGCAACTGTTCGGCGTGAACGAAGCGGCCGCTCGGTTGCCGATCATGCTGACCGCTCTGGCGGTTCTGTTTCTCGTCTGGCTGTGGGTGCGTGATACCGTCGGGCGCAATACGGCGTTGGTTGCGATGACGGTGCTTGCGACGATGGCGATGTTCTTTGGCGCTTCGAGTTTCGTGATGACCGACATGCCGATGGTTCTTTGCACGACGCTGGTCATGGTCGGATTCTGGCAGGCGGTCGGTGATGGCAACAGGCGTTGGGGTTATGGCGTCTTTCTAGGGCTGGCAATTGGAATGCTGGCCAAGGGGCCGGTGGCGGTTGTGCTGAGCGGCATTCCCCTGATGCTGTGGCTGGCCCTGACATGGAACTGGCACCTGCTGCGCTTGCTGCCATGGGCGCGCGGCATGGCATTGCTGATAGCGCTGGTCGCGCCTTGGTATGTCGCCGCCGAAATCGCCACACCCGGATTCCTGCGCTACTTCCTCATCGGAGAGCATGTTCAGCGTTTCCTAACCCCCGGCTGGCAGGGCGATCTGTACGGGTCTGGCCATCGGGAAGCCAAGGGCATGATCTGGCTGTTCTGGCTGATGGCAGCCCTGCCATGGAGCTTGGTTGCCACCTTGCTACTGACCCGCCTGGACAAGACGGTCACAATGTTCCGGCAGGATCGCTCGGGCTGGCTGGTTTATCTGTTGCTCTGGGCATTGTCGCCTTTGCTGCTGTTCACGCCCGCATCCAATATTCTCGCCGCCTATGTCCTGCCCGGCCTTCCAGCTGCCGCTGTCTTGCTGGTGGTGCTGTTCACGCAGGTGTTCGAGGCCCAACCGAGCCGTGCAACTCGAACAGGATTTGCCATCGCGACATCGGTAATCTTCGCGTTTTTCCTGGCGCTGATCTCGGGCGCGGTTTTCGCGCCGCAGAAGATCCGATTGAAATCCGACAAGCGGCTCGTTGCGGCCGCCAGCACAGCGATGCCCGATGCGCCGCTCTATACCCTCGGCGGGCGCAGCTACTCGGCCGAATTCTATTCGCGGGGCAAAGCGCGCGCCATTGATCCCGCAGATTTCGCGCGACTGGCCGGCAGCGGTGCATCGGCGGCTTTTTCGGTGCCTCCGACCATGGCGTTGGAGGCGGCGACATTGGGTCTTGAAAACTTGGGAGAATATGGGCGGCACGTCCTGTTCGTCACCCGACCGACGAACGAGGTGAAATGATGGGCCGCATGCAGGATATCAGTCGCGAAACGGCAAACATGAGGCCGCGCGCACTCGATTCAGGGCCATTGGCGCCCGATCTATCCTTTGTCATTCCGGCATATAACGAGGCAGAAACAATCGCGGAAACGCTGACACGGGTGTCGCGCAAGGCGCGCAGGCTGGTGCTGCATTCCGAGATCGTTGTCGTCGATGACGGCAGCAGCGACGAAACGCTGGAACTGGTCACATCCGGCCAATGGGACCTGCCGGTTCGCCTGCTGCGTCTGTCGCGCAATTTCGGCAAGGAACAGGCGATCATGGCTGGGCTGCGTCATGCGACGGGCAAAGCCGTGGTAATTCTCGACGCCGACCTGCAAGAGCCTTTGCGCTATGTCGATACGATGCTGGAGCGCTACCGAGAAGGCTATGAGATCGTCTACGCCGTCCGCGCCCATCGTGATGACGAAAGCTGGTTGAAGCGCCGCTGCACCGCCGCTTTTTACCGCTTCCTGAATATCGGCAGCGAGGTGTCAATGCCTGCCGGAGCGCGGGATTTCCGGCTGATGGATCGAAAGGTGGTCGATGCGCTTTGCGCCCTGCCCGAAAGAAATCGCTTCATGAAGGGGCTTTATGCTTGGGTCGGTTTCCGCTCGCTTGCCATCCCGGTCGAGTTGCAGCCACGCGGCGGGGGCAGCTCCAAGTTCCGCTTCCGCGGGTTGCTGAAACTGGGCATGACCGGGCTGACCGCTTTCACCGACTGGCCATTGCGCATGTGGACCGGCATCGGAATGATCCTTGCCATGCTGTCGATCCTCTACGGGCTGTTTCTAGCCAGCCGCACGCTGCTGCTCGGCCATGCTGTGCCCGGCTGGTCCACGCTGGCAGTGGCGATCTTCTTCTTCAGTGGTATCCAGTTGATGTCCATCGGTGTGTTGGGCGAATATCTGGCGCGGGTCTTCAGCGAGGTGAAAGGCCGCCCCGGCTATCTGATCGCCGAGGATGTCACGATTGCCGCGTCACGCGAATGTTAGGCGAGGTCGTGCGGTTCGCCCTGACCGGGGGTGCAGCAACGCTTGTCCATCTGGGCGCCGCGATTGGCCTTGTCCAGTTTGGCATGCTTCCGCTGATGAGCAACGCCGTTGCTTTCGTGATTGCCTTCATGGTCAGTTTCTTGGGTCACCATCTGTTCACCTTCGCCGGACATGGCTCGGCCGCGACCCAGACCTTCGGACGGTTCGCTGTGGTGGCGGCAATCGGATTTCTAGCAAATGAAACCGTCCTGTTCCTATTGCTGGGCATCGGCTTGTTTCGTCTCGAAGCTGCCGTTCTGATCTCGACCGTCTTTGCAGCTATCTGTACGTTCATCCTGTCGCGCACTTGGGCGTTTGCAGGGAGCGGTTGTGCTCGGGGCTGCGATAGGCCGAGCGGACGATCAGCGGCTTGCCGAGGCGATCACGCAGCGCCTGCAGTCTGTCGAGCGGCGGCGCGTTGACGAGCAGCTTGCCAGTGCCGCGGCAGGCGATTTCGGCTGGGCTGAAGTTCGGCCAGCGCCAGGCACCGTCGGGCACGTCACGCCAATGACGGTAGAAGGTCGTGGTCATACGCGTCCTCCAAACGGAAAAACCCGCCTTCGAGGGCGTGTGTTCTGAACAATTGATCGACGGCAACGCGCATTACGGCCCGCTGCCAAAGATCCTGAGCTTGAGAACGATGCCGGCGAGCAGCGTCAGCATCACGCCGGTTGTGATCATGCGGACTGCCGTCTGCATCGCGGTGCGGCGCACCAGTCGGATGCAGTCCACCAGGGAGCGGAGGTCGCGGATGTCGAGCGCGGCTTCATCGCCATCGAGGCCAAGGTCAGCGAGGGCCCGTTTCGCACCTTGCTCGGCGGCCCGGACCAACAATGCTTCCAGTTCGGCATCCGACCGATCAGAACTGTGCGGTGTCATCGGCGCCTCCCGCATCCTACGCCTCTCACGCCTCGGCCAGCATCTCGAGATAGGCGCCGCCCTCACTGGGCCGAGGGTCTTCCTTCAGGTCGAAGATCACCGCATCGATGACGGCGCGCCATTCGGAGGTGATGGCGCGGGTCTCGGCGCTGGCACGGACCGTCAGGATAGCCGGCGACTTCGAGACCAGCCGTGCCTGCATGACAGCCTCGGAGCCGCGCAGGTAATGGACATGGCACCACAGGGTGAAGCGATCTTCCCATCCCTGGATCAGCATCCCGTCCGGATCGCGGATCATCACCGCCTCCTGGAAGGTGGCCCTGCGCCGCAGGCGCCCGGCAACCATGCTCACAGCCTGATCCTGCGATAGGGGGCGAGCAGCGCATCCACGGCCACGGGCAGCGCCGATGGGCTGGTGCCCGGACTGACGGCCGCCCGGTTCTCATACCAATGGGCGATTAGCAGCAGCATGGCCTGGCGGATGGCGACGGGGATCTCGGCGGGGGCGCCATAGCCCGCGGTGAAGGTGATCGCCGCAGGACGGCCAAAGCCCGCGAGGGGTCGCAACAACAGGCGTTGGTCCCGCCGGTCGATCCAGTAATCGAGATCGCCGCCCGCGGCATCGGTGAACACGGCGCTGTCGATCTCGCTGTCGGGAAACGGCAGCAGGATGGGTCCGGTGACGGCATCCAGACCCATCTGCCAGTTTTGGGTCACCAGGCAGCGGCCGAGGATGCCGGCCGGCCCGTCGAGCCAGGCGGTGGCAGCATCGATATAATGCTGGATCAGCAGGTCCTCGTCCTCGTGATCGACCCGAAGCTGCGCCTTGGCCTCTTCCAGCGTGATCGGCGTGGCCGCGGGCGCGGTGATGCGGGTCAGCGTGAACATGGGCAAAAACCCCCTGAGGCAGGGCACGGGCGGTCTTCACCGCCCGCGCAGTTATTGCAGCATCGAACTCAGGCCTGATCGGCCTGCGGGTTGATCCGGCCGTGACCCTTGATCACCAGGCCGGCAATCGGCGTGCCGGTGGCATGGGTGCCTTCAAGCGCCGCCAGCAGCTTCAGGTAGCGTTTGGTTCCGACATAGCCGAAGCGGTAAACGGCGGCGGTGGCGTGGGCCTCGACCAGCGCCTTGATGATGCCGCCTTCGCCCACGGTCGGGACACCCAGCAGGTCGGCTGCGGTCACCGCCTCATAGCTGCTGTCGTCATCGGAATGGGTCAGGATGAACTCGATCCTGTTGGTCGAGGTGAAGGTGATGCCGCCCGCGCCAATGGCGAGAATGATCTCGGCACCGTCATGACCGCGCAGATCAATGGCCACGGGGGTGCTGTCGTCGGTGAGCGTGGCCACGTCGATGGCCGCGGCCACCGAGAGACTGGAATGCAGATCCTTCATCGGATCCTCCTGTGCAGGAATGTGGGTGGGAAGACGCGGGCTGAACGGCTCTGTTGCACAAATCGGCTTAAGGCCGAGGTTCCCCTTTCCCCGGACGGACTTATCCCACAGCTTCCGTGACGGGTATTCCGAGCGCGGTGTAGCCGTTCAGGACGGCGATGCGGACCTGGAGTTCGGCGACCTGTCGGTCGAAGTCCCGTGCCATGAGCCGCTGGCCCAGCAACTTGATACAATGCATCTTTGTCTCGACGCGGCTTCGGCGGTGGTATCCACACCATCGTCGCCAGAGCGCGCGGCCCAGGTATTTCGCCGCGCGCAGGGCCTCATTTCGGGCCACGGCTCCGGCGGTGATCGTCTTCCAGGGCTTCGCGTTCTTGCGGGGCGGGATGACGGCATGGGCACCGCGATCTGCAATCGCATCGTGGCATTTGCGCGTGTCGTAGGCGCCATCAGCCGTAACGCTACCGATTTCCTGGTCCTGCGGGATTTGGTCGAGAAGGTGGGGTAGGATGGGCGCATCACCGATGTGGCTCCCGGTGACTTCGACGGCCCGGATCTCCAACGTTTCTTCATCGATCCCAAGGTGGAGCTTGCGCCAGACGCGCCGTTTCGGGCCGCCATGCTTGCGTGCGTGCCACTCGCCTTCACCTTCGACCTTGATCCCGGTGCTGTCGACCAGCAGGTGCAACGGCCCCTTGGAGCCGCGGTAGGGGATGTTCACGGCCAAGGTCTTCTGGCGGCGAGATAGCGTGCTGAAGTCGGGCACCGTCCAGTTCAGGCCGACCAGCCGTAGCAGGCTCTCGACGAACCCGGTCGTCTGCCGGAGCGCCATGCCGAACAGCACTTTCATCGAGAGGCACGTCTGGATAGCGGCATCGCTGTAGGTCTGCTGGCGGCCACGCCTGCCTGTCGGCGCGGCATCCCAGCTCATCTCGGGGTCAAACCAGATCGTCAGCGAGCCCCGGCGCTTGAGTGCTTCATTGTAGGCTGGCCAGTTCCTGGTCTTGTAGGTCGGGGGTATGGGTCTGCTCATGCATCCCAGCTACCACCCTGGATTCGCGAGATGAATCCCTCACGCGATTTGTGCAACAGAGCCCAGTATAAGTCATTGATTTTATTTGATGCGCACAGCTGCTACGCTGGAAGAGCGGGAGTCCGTCCGCAAAGGTTGGCTCTATCGTGATGTCGGCAACGATGAGCGGCAGTCGGCTGCCTTGATCTTGGAGAGCACCCCCGATCATCCACCAGCCGCCCTCGGCGCCAACAGGATGACGGCCGCACCGGCGAGGCAGATTGCGGCACCTGTCAGGTCCCAAGTGTCCGGGCGCTGCTTCTCGATGAGCCACAGCCAGAGGAGCGAGGCTGCGATATAGACCCCGCCATAAGCTGCGTAGGCCCGCCCCGCAAAATCGGAGGGGGCAAGGGTCAGGAGCCAAGCGAAGACGGCCAGGCTCAGGAGGCCGGGGACCAGCCAGAGCGCGCTCGCGCCTTGCCGCATCCATGCCCAGACCGCAAAGCAGCCCGCAATCTCGGCCAGAGCGGCACCGATGTAGATGGCGAGGGTGCCGGGTGCTTTCACGATGCCGCCTCGCTCTCCGGATGCTGGTGATCGGTTGCGCATAGCGAATGGTCGCCCAGAACTTCAATGACCCGGCAATCGGCAATCCGACCGCCTGCACATTGCACGACCATGCGCTCAAGTTCGCCTTTCAGCGCAGTCAGGCGCGCAAGGCGGCTTTCAACCTCGGCCAGCTGCGCCCTGGCGATGACATCGGCGGCTGCGCAGGATTGATCGGGTCTGTCAGAGAGACTCAGAAGGTCTCGGATAGCGTCCAGCGGAAAACCGAGCTCCCGCGCATGGCGGATGAAGGCTAGCCGATCCAGTGCCGACTGCCCATAGAGCCGCTGGTTCCCGGCACTGCGATCTGGCTCCGGCAGGAGCCCGATCTGCTCGTAGTAGCGGATCGTCGGAACCTTCACGCCGGCCGCTTCGCCCAATTTTCCGATGGTGAGCATCAGATTTCCTCTTGAAGCTATAGCTACTAGAGACCTTAGGTTCCCGACTCAGCAAATACAATGTTGCCCGCTGGGCGGGTTGGAAGGGCGTGATGACGGCGAACGACAGTGCAACCTACGAATGGACGGTTTCCGGGATGGACTGTGCGTCGTGCGCCGGCAAGGTCCGGGGTGCGGTCGAACGCCTGCCTGGCGTGAGCGACGTCGATGTGGCGCTAATGACCGAGCGGCTTCGGCTGACTCTGGATGAAGGGCAGACCCCTCGCAACCAGATCGAAGCAATCGTCAAGCGGCTCGGCTACGGGATCGCGGCGAAAGGATCGAGCCCCGATCGGAAAGGCTTCGTGCTGCCGGACGATGAGCAAGCGTCCCGTGCGGACGGCTCGCGAGATGCCGCAGGACTCGAGCCCAACGCTGGATCGACAGGGCCCGAGAGCGGTCCCGGGCCCGGTTCGCGTTGGTATCAGACCGCGAAGGGCAGACTGGTGATCGGCACCGGTCTCCTCCTCGCGGCGGCATGGGCCGTGAAACTGCTCGCCTCCCAGGATGTGGCAACGTGGGCATTCATCCTCGCGACGCTCATTGGTGTCGCCCCTATCGCACGCCGCGCCGTCGCGTCCGCCAGAGCGGGGATGCCGTTCACGATCGAGATGCTGATGACAATCGCCGCCAGCGGCGCGCTCGTCATCGACGCCGCCGAGGAAGCGGCGCTCGTCGTCTTCCTCTTCGCCGTCGGGGAGGTTCTCGAAGGTGTTGCGGCGAACAAGGCCCGCGACGGGATCCGGGCGCTCGCTCGTCTGGTACCGAAGACCGCGATCCTGGAGATCGGCGGCCGGACTCGGGTGATACCAGCCGACCAGCTGCAGGTGGACCAGATCGTTCTGGTGCGCCCGGGAGACCGGGTCCCGGCAGATGGCGAAGTTATCGAGGGCACCTCGGGCGTCGATGAGAGCGCCGTCACGGGCGAGAGTGTGCCGAAGCTGAAGGAACCCGGTGCCTCCGTCTTTGCCGGCTCCATCAATTCCGAGGCGGCGCTGCGTGTTCGGGTCACCAAGTCGGCCGAGGACAACACCATTGCCCGTATCATCCGGCTGGTCGAGGAAGCGGAAAGCGCCCGGGCCCCGACCGAGCGCTTCATCGACCGTTTCAGCCGCATCTACATGCCGGCCGTCGTCGGAGTTGCGGTGCTGGTGGCCATCGTCCCGCCCCTCGCGTTCGGGCAAGGCTGGGATACGTGGATCTACCGGGCGCTCGCGCTTCTCCTGATCGGATGCCCCTGCGCGCTGGTGATCTCGGTACCGGCTTCCATCGCCTCTGCGCTTTCTTCAGGCGCGCGTCGCGGGCTGCTGATGAAAGGAGGCGCCGTGATCGAGGCCGCGGCGGCCACCACGCATGTCGCATTCGACAAGACCGGAACCCTGACCCACGGACGGCCGCGCGTCACGGACGTGGTGCCGATCTCGGGATCGGAGACAGAGGTGCTGGCGCTGGCTGCCGCCGTCGAAGCGGGGTCGAGCCATCCTCTGGCGGAGGCGATCCTGTCCCGCGCGGAAGCTGCGGGAGCGCCGTTCCTGGCCGCGACCGCCGCCAAAGCGCTTCCGGGCAAAGGGGCCGAAGCAGTCGTTGAGGGTGAAACCGCCTGGGTGGGCTCTCCACGGTTCGCCGGGGAGCGCGGTGTGTTGGACGACCACGCGCTCCGGGCGGTGGTCGGCATGGAAGATGAAGGCAAGACAGTCGTCGCGGTCTTCCGCCGGAGCCAGTTGGTCGGACTCGTAGCGCTCCGGGACGAACCCCGAGAGGATGCCGCCCGCGCGGTGCAGCAACTCAAGGCGCTTGGCATCGCGTCTGTGATGCTGACCGGCGACAACCGGCGCACGGCAGCAGCCATTTCCGCTGGGCTGGGCATTGAGCATCGCGCCGAACTGATGCCTGAAGACAAGGTCGCGGCGGTCCGCGAGATGATGGCCACGGGCCATGTCATGATGGTGGGCGACGGCATCAATGATGCCCCTGCACTCGCCACCGCCCACATCGGCGTGGCCATGGGCTCGGGAACGGATGTCGCGCTCGAAACCGCGGACGCCGCGATCCTGCGCAATCGCGTGACCGATGTGGCCGGCAAGATTCGCCTTGCTCGCGCAGCCATGGCGAACATCAGGCAAAATGTGGCGATCGCGCTCGGCCTTAAGGCGGTGTTTCTGGTGACGACGATCCTCGGCATTACCGGGCTGTGGATCGCGATCCTTGCAGATACCGGCGCGACGGTGCTCGTCACACTGAACGCGCTGCGGCTTCTTGCGTTTGATCCGGAACGTGAGGCCTGAGATCAGATCATCGGCAGGGCGATGGTTCCGCTGCCATGCCGCAGGGCCGAGCGCTGAGAACATAAACCTCGGGGTACTGTTCCGCCGCGAGTGCTCAACATGCTGCAACTGGAATCGGGCTTCTGCTCGGTTTCGCGCTGGTGGCCGCCATCTGGTCGCGCACCACTACGGGGCTATTGGCCGTCCGGGGCGTGAAGCCGAACTCGAAAGAGAGACCGCAGGCGGCGATCATGGTGGCGTTCGTCGGGCTGCTCGCGCTCCACACGATTGAAATCCTGGCTTTCGCCGCAGTCTACAGGGCGCTGCAGGGCTGGGGCGTGGGAGGCTTCGACGGCAGCTACGACCCATGCTGGAGCGGCCTGATCTACTTCTCCGGCGTCAACTTCGCCACGCTCGGGTACACGCAGATCGAGGCAACCGGGCCGATACGGATGGTCAACATGATGCAGTCGCTCGGCGGCTTCATGGTGCTGACCTGGTCGGCGACGTTCCTCTAACTCGGTCTGCGAACTGGCCTGGCGCGAGTAGCAGCCGACGACCATGGGGAATGTCAGTTTGCCTCCGACACCCTCTCTTGGTATCGGCGCTCGCGCTCTGGCCATGTGCTCTTGATGTAGTCGAGAACGGCGCGGATGTCCGCGTCGCTCAGCACGTCTGCGAAGCCGGGCATGTCGCTCTCGTATCCGCCGCCGACCACGGCGGCGGTGCCTTCCCTAACGATGCGGAACAGGACATCGTCAGGATGGTGCCAGGTGTGGCCGCTGGCGTCGTGGGGTGGCGCCGGCAACCGGCCGGACGGAAGCGGCGAGCGCCAGCCCGGCTGGCCCTCCAGTTCCGCGCCGTGGCAGGCGGCGCACTGATCCGCATAGATCTGGCGTCCTTGCGCGATGATGTCCGCCGACGCCACGGCGGTGGATGCGGTACCGGCATAACGCCAGCCAGCAAAGACCGCGAGGATCACACCTCCGACGACCAGACCGATCACGACAGTATTTCGGAGAGCTTTTTTCAAGACGTCTATCGCCGATCACTGCGGAATAACATTCGCGTTTGGTCGAGACCACGTTGTGCCAGCGGCGAGGCGCCTGCGACAATGGACATTCTCGTGAGCAATGCCTATCTTTGCAGCATGCTCGAACGTGTCGTCACCATGCTTGCCATACTCGCGATCACCGTGGTGACGACGGTGACCTCCGCGCATGCGACACGCATGAGCATGAATTCCGGTGTGGATCACGCGATGCATGTCGCCGACATGATGCACTCTCCGGTCATTTCGGGCTTCGACTGTGACGCTGGAGAGCACTGTGGATCGGCCGATGCCGAGATGTGCGAGTTCGTATGCGCAGGCCTCTCTGCCTTCCTGACGTCGGCAGGCGAGGAAGCCGGGCACGCCTACGGCGCCGCCAGTCATGACGTCCCGTCCGCGGCAATCCACGTCAGCCGTGCGCCGGGACTGAACGAACGACCTCCCAAGCTCCGTCTCCTCTGAGCGCGCCCGGGCAGACGCCCGAGGCGCCCCATCGGTATTGATGAACGGGACGGAAGTCCCGAGGAGACGACCATGAACATGCTTTCTCGACGCGGCTTTCTTGCCGCAAGTGCGGCCGCCATTGGCGCTGCACACTTGCCCCGCATCGCCTTCGCGCAAGGGGTGGCGCCGATCAGCCTCTCCGCTGCGACGCGCACGCTCGACATCGACGGTCGCGCTGCCACGGTCTTCGGGCTTGCCGGCCCCGGCGGTCAGGGACTGATCCTCGACCCCGGCCAGAGGTTCCGGGTCGATCTGACCAACGACCTGGACGTCGGTACCATCATCCACTGGCACGGACAGATCCCGCCCAACGCGCAGGACGGTGTGCCGGACATGCCGATGCCCCTCCTCGCACCGGGTGAAACCCGATCCTACGACTTCGAGGCACGGCCCGGCACGCACTGGATGCACAGCCATGTGCCCACCCAGGAGATGCAGCTGCTCGCCGCGCCGCTGATCGTGCGCTCGGCCGAGGACGTTGCTGCCGACCGGCAAGACGTCGTGATGTTCCTTCATGACTTCTCCTTCAAGGCCCCCGAGGAGGTTCTGGCCGAGATCGGCGCAGGTCATGGCGGCGGGCACGGCGCGGGCCATGGTGCCGGTGCATTGCCCGATCAGGGCGCTCCCATGGGAGGCATGGGGGCGATGCAGGGCATGGATCACGGGGCCATGGGCCATGGCGCCACGGGCGGCATGCCGATGGGCAACATGCCCCGAATGGGCGGGATGATGGGTATGGGCGGCCAGATGGGCGGCATGGCCATGGACCTGAACGACTATGACTGGGACGCCTATCTCGCCAATGACCGGACCCTGTCGGACCCGGAGGTGGTCCAGGTCGAGCGCGGTGGCCGTATCCGGCTTCGGGTCATCAACGCCGCTGCGGCGACGGTATTCTGGATCGAGACCGGCGGTGCCGAGGCGCGGCTGGTCGCGGTAGATGGGCACGCGGTCGAACCTCTCGCCGGCACGCGGTTCGGTCTGGCAATGGGCCAGCGTCTGGACATCGAGATCGACCTGCCGCACGAAGGCGGCGCCTGGCCGATCCTCGCCCTGCGCGAAGGCGCGCGCGAGCGCACCGGCCTGATCCTCGCCACGCAGGGTGCCGAAGTGCGGCGTCTCGATGCAATGGCGGATGCCGAAGCGCCCGCGTTCGACACCGATCTGGCGCAGGAGGCGCGCCTCATCGCGCTGGACGCTCTGCCGGATCGACCCGTGGACCGCAGCCAGATGCTGATGCTGGGCGGTTCGATGCAGCCGTACGTCTGGACGATAAACGGGGCAGTCTGGGGCCAGCACCAGCCGATCACCGCACGCAGCGGTGAGCGGGTCGTGCTGTCGTTCCACAACATGTCGATGATGGCGCACCCGATGCATCTGCACGGCCATGTGTTCCAGGTCGTCGGGCTGAACGGGCGTCGGGTCGCCGGTGCACTACGCGACACGGTTCACGTGCCACCGATGTCGATGGTCGATGTCGCCCTCGATGTCGGTGAGGCCGCCCGATGGATGCTGCATTGCCACCACATGCCGCACCTTACGACGGGGATGATGACCGAATTCGCGGTCACGGCGTCCGTCTGATCCCAGCGGGTCGTCCGGACATGGCGCCCCGCCCGGCACCGATCCTGGTCTGTCCTGCCCCATGTTGTCGTGAGGGCCGGCCAAAAGACGCACCCTGCGGGTAAAAATCAGGAGGATGAGATGATGAACTGGAACGACATGGGCCCCGGAATGGGTTTCGGAATGGGGTTTGGCTGGCTCTTCGGCCTGCTGATCCTCGTGCTGCTGGTTTTGGCCATAGCAGCGCTGATCAAGTATCTTCGGAAATAGAAAAAAGGAGTTGGCAATGACCTACACGATCAATCGAATGTTCCCCGACGCCGGTATCGACGACGTCGACGCTCGCGCGCGGAAGGCCCTCACCGACCACGGCTTCGGCATCCTGACCGAGATCGACGTCAAGGCGACGATGAAGAAGAAGCTAGATGTCGAGATGCCCGCCTACCGCATCCTCGGCGCCTGCAACCCCAAGATGGCGCATCAGGCCATCGGGATCGAACCGCGCGTCGGTGCGATGCTGCCATGCAACGTCATCCTGCGCGAGGTCGACGGTGGCGTGGAAGTCAGTGCCATCGATCCTGTGGCGTCGATGCAGGCGATTGAGAACGCCGAACTGACGGCCGTGGCGGGCGAGGTGCGCGACCTCCTGGCGAAGGCCGTCGCGGCGGTCTGAGATGAGCCTGCGCGTCACCATTCTCGCGGGCCTTGCGATCCTCGGCATCGGACTGCTCGCTGTCTGGCAGTTCGCGCCTTCGGTGTTCGCCGAGGCGCGCAGCCTCCTGGAGCCCGAGCGTCTGGAAACGCTGGTGGCGCGTGCGGGTCTCTGGGGGCCGGTCCTGATCGTCACGCTTATGACCATCGCGGTCGTGGCCAGCCCAATCCCGAGTGCACCCATCGCACTGGCGGCCGGAGCGGCCTGCGGACATCTCTGGGGGACCGTGCAGGTCGTCATCGGCGCCGAGCTCGGGGCGCTGATCGCCTTCGGTCTCGCACGGGTTCTGGGGCATGACGTCCTGCGGCGGGTGTTCGGGGACCGCGTCGATGCCGGGCTGCTCGGCTCGCAGAACGCGTTGACGGCGACGGTTCTTGCCAGCCGCCTGATGCCCTTCGTGTCCTTCGACATGATCAGCTACGCGGCCGGACTGAGCCGATTGCACGCCTGGCGTTTCGCCTTGGCAACACTGGCGGGGATCATTCCGGCAAGCTTCCTGCTGGCCCATTTCGGCGGCGAGGCGGTGAGCGGAGATCTGGGCCGGGCGACATGGGCAGTACTTGGCCTCGGCCTCTTGACGGGCCTGCCACTGCTTTGGGTAGCCATGCGGCAAAAGCCTGAAAAGGGAAATCCATGACCGGAAGCGAGTACCAGAAGAACAGCATCACCCTTTCCGGTGCGGTAGCCATGGGCACCGGCGTGATGATCGGCGCGGGCATCTTCGCGCTGACCGGCCAGATCGCCGAACTCGCCGGGCCTCTCTTCCCGCTCTCGTTCGTGGTCGGCGCCATCGTGACCGCCTTCAGCGCCTACACCTATATCAAGATGTCGAACGCATACCCGTCTGCGGGCGGCATCGGGATGATCCTGAAGAAAGCCTACGGACCGACGACGGTCGCGGCGGGCGCAGCTCTCCTGATGGCGCTGTCGATGGTCATCAACGAAAGCCTCGTCGCTCGCACCTTCGGAACCTACACCCTGCGAGCCTTCGGCGGCGATCCGGACAGCATTCTCGTGCCGGTCCTCGGCGTGGGGCTGATCGTCTTCGCCTATCTCGTGAACGTCTCTGGCAACCGGTCGGTCGGGCTGCTGTCCATTATCATGGCCATTCTCAAGGTGGGCGGCATTGCGCTGTTCGGGGCGGCCGGTCTGTGGGCCAGCGGCATTTCGTTCGAAGCGTCGGGCGGAGATTTTCGTGCGGGTGGGTTCGTGGCGTCGGTCGCGCTGTCCATTCTCGCCTTCAAGGGGTTCACGACCATCACCAACAGCGGCGCCGAGGTGACCAATCCGCATCGGAACGTGGGCCGGGCCATAGTCCTGTCCATCGCCATCTGCGTCGTCGTCTACCTGCTGGTCGCATTCGCGGTCGGCTCCAGCCTGCCGCTCGATCGCATCGTGGCGGCGAAGGACTACGCGCTGGCTGAAGCGGCCCAACCAGCCCTCGGGCAAACCGGCTTCTACCTGACGGTGGCGCTTGCGCTGGTGGCAACTGCCTCGGGCCTGATCGCCAGCGTGTTTGCCGTCTCGCGGATGCTGGCGATGCTGACGGACATGAAGATGATCCCGCACAGCCATTTCGGGATGCCAGGCACGATCAAGGACCACACACTCGTCTACACCGTCGTGATCGCAGGCTTCCTGACGGTCTTCTTCGACCTCAGCCGCATCGCCTCGCTCGGGGCCTTCTTCTATCTGGTGATGGACATGATCATCCATTTCGGCGTGTTCCGGCATCTGCGCGAAGAAATCGGCGCTCGGGGCTGGGTGTTGCTGACGGCAATCGCACTTGATGCCGTGGTGCTGGCCGCCTTCGCCGCGATGAAATGGCAGTCCGACCCCTTGATCGTCGTCCTGGGTGCGATCGGCATGGCGCTGGTGTTCCTGTTCGTCGGAATCTTCCTCGCACGGAATCCCGCCCTGGAAGGCGCTCACGACCACCATTGAAAAGAGCTTGAGCTTCCAACGGCTGGAAGCGGCAAGCTGAAACAAGAGATCGAAAGGCTGGCAGACTATGGAGCACGATCACCATCACGCGGCGCCCGACATTCCGGCGGGGGCGAATACCGCAAAGGACCCGGTCTGCGGGATGACGGTCGCGGTCAAGCCGGACGGGCGTCACGCCGAGTTCCAGGGAGAGACCTTTCATTTCTGTTCGGAGAAATGCCAGTCGAAGTTCAAGGCGGATCCGTGGTTCTACGCCTCGGGCCGGGCCGCCGGACAGAAGAAGGCTGCTCCGGCCAACGTCCAGTACACCTGTCCGATGCATCCCGAGATCGTCCGCGATGCGCCGGGGTCCTGCCCGATCTGCGGCATGGCGCTGGAACCGATGGTGCCGTCGGATGAGCCCAGCGAGGAGCTGACCGACTTCACGCGTCGGATGTGGATTTCGGCGGCGGCGGCGGTGCCGCTCATCATCCTGACGATGGGTGAACTGGTCGCGCTGCCAGTGCGCGACTGGATCGGGCATCAGACCGCAAGTTATCTCGAGTTCGTGCTGGCAACGCCGATCATCCTCTGGGCCGCCTTGCCTTTCTTCCGGCGCGGCTGGGACTCCATTGTGAACCGCAGCCCAAACATGTGGACGCTGATCAGCATCGGCGTGGCGGCGGCCTACCTTTACTCGCTCGTCGCGACGTTCCTGCCGGGGGTGTTTCCGGAACAGTACCGGATGGGCCACGGCGTCGGCACCTATTTCGAGGCGGCGGTGGTGATCGTCGCGTTGGTCTTCGTGGGCCAGGTGCTGGAACTCCGAGCGCGAGAACGCACCGGGGATGCGATCCGCGCGCTTCTGGATCTGGCGCCGAAGACCGCGCGGCGCATCCTGCCGGACGGCACTGAATACGATGCGCCGCTGGAGAACATCATGGAGGGCGACCGGCTGCGGGTCCGTCCCGGCGACGCCATTCCGGTCGACGGCACGGTGATCGAGGGCCGCTCGTCGCTGGACGAAAGCATGCTGACCGGCGAGTCAATGCCGGTGGAAAAGGGGCCGGGGGATGAGGTGACGGGCGCCACGATCAACAAGAACGGCTCTCTGGTCATGGAGGCAGGCAAGGTCGGGTCCGATACCGTGCTGGCGCAGATCGTGGCGATGGTGTCGAACGCGCGGCGGTCCCGCGCGCCGATCCAGGGGCTGGCCGACCGGGTGTCGGCGATATTCGTGCCGACGGTGGTGGTCATCGCCATCGTCGCCTTCGTGGTCTGGCTGATCTTCGGCCCGGAGCCCGCGCTGGTCTTCGCAATCGCCTCGGCCGTGTCGGTCCTCATCATCGCCTGCCCCTGCGCGCTGGGGCTGGCGACACCGATCTCCATCACCACGGCGGCGGGGCGCGGCGCACAGGCGGGCGTGCTGATCAAGGACGCCGAGGCGCTGGAGCGAATGGCAGGAGTCGATACGCTCATCGTCGACAAGACCGGCACGCTGACCATGGGCAAGCCGAAGCTGACCGATACGGTTGCGCTCGGGGACGTCACCGAGACCGACCTGTTGTCGCTGGCCGCAGCGCTGGAGCGTGGCTCGGAACACCCGCTGGCTGAGGCGATTGTCGAGGGAGCCGAGGCGCAGGGTGCGCCGCGTCAGGAGGCCACGGACTTCGACGCCGTCACTGGCAAGGGCGTACAGGGCCGGGTCGGTGGGCGCGCGGTGGCGCTAGGCAACGCGGCGATGATGCGGGAGATGGGGCTCGACACCGCGCAGGCCGAGTCAAAGGCCGACACCCTGCGCGCCGAGGGCAAGACGGCGATGTTCGTCGCGCTTGACGGCGCGCTCGTCGGCATCGTGGCGGTCGCCGACCCGATCAAGGAGAGTACCGCGCAGGCCATTCGGGAACTTCATGCCCAAGGGCTAAGGGTGATCATGGCGACGGGCGACAACGAACGCACGGCGCAGGCGGTGGCGGGCAAGCTCGGCATCGACGAGGTGCGCGCAGGCATCCTGCCCGAGGCCAAGAAGGACCTGATCGACCAGTTGCGCCGCGACGGCCACAAGATCGCCATGGCGGGCGACGGGGTGAACGACGCCCCCGCGCTCGCCGCCGCCGATGTCGGCATCGCCATGGGCACCGGGGCCGATGTTGCGATGGAAAGCGCAGGCATCACCCTGCTGGGCGGCGACCTGATGGGCATCGTGCGGGCGCGCAAGCTCGCCCGCGCCACCCTGCGGAACATCAAGCAGAACCTGTTCTTCGCCTTCGCCTACAACGCGCTTGGCGTCCCCATCGCCGCCGGGCTGCTTTACCCTGTCACCGGACTTCTGCTCTCGCCGATGATCGCGGCGGCGGCGATGAGCCTGTCGTCGGTCTCGGTGATCACCAACGCCCTGCGGCTCAGGCGGGTCGACCTCTGATCTGCCAGCCCACACATCCAACCTCGAAAGGAACATCAGATGACCCAAGACATGTTTTCCCGCCGCAAGCTCCTGATCGGTACAGCTGCGCTGGCGGCTGCGTCGCCCTTGAGGGCTCTGGCGCAAGGCGCCGGTCCGGCGATCCACGTGATGAAGGACCCCAACTGCGGCTGCTGCTCGGCCTGGATCGAGATCCTCGAGAACGACGGCTTCGCCGTCACGACCGAGGCGAGCGCCGGGACGCTTCTGATGCGCTACAAGCTGGACAACGGCATCCCGCAGGAGATGGTCTCCTGCCATACGGGTCGTGTGGATGGTTACATTATCGAGGGTCACGTCCCTGTTGCCGACATTCGCCGTCTCCTGCTGGAACGCCCCGACGCGGTCGGCCTCGCAGTGCCAGGCATGCCCTACGGCTCGCCCGGGATGGGACCGGAAAGCCAGCGCGAGGCCTACGACGTGTTTCTGATCCGGCGCGACGGATCGAACGAGGTCTTTACCAGCTACGCTGCTGCCTGACCTTGAGGCTCCAATTCGGCTCTTGATCAGGGGCGAGAACACATACGGACCTGATCCCGGATCACGGCGTAGTCGCTCAGCATCTCGGCGATGGCCGACCCGTGCGGCAGCCGCGCGAGCTCCTCGGCTGCGCGCGCCTGGAACTCGCGGCTGTACTCTACCACGGGCGGGCAGACGGTCGCGATGCCGGGCTCAGAACCGACCGTTGCGCAGCCGCTCAGCAAGCTCGTCGCGAGACCTAGGACGACGAGCCGTCGCCTCGAGCATCTGGCGTTGGACATCATTGGCTTTCTCCGTGGTCTGAAGGCGTTCAGCGAGGCGTCCCGCTCGCTCGCCGGACCGCCGAAGCGAAAGCAGGAACAGGAGCAGGGCGAGGATGATGGCGCCGTAGCGCAAAGCGGCCCGCATCCATGGGCTGGCGGCGAACCCGATCAGGAGCGGGGCCATCACCGCTGCCCTCGGCGCCAGTCATCGAGACGCGCGTAGATCGTGACCGCGATGCCGCCAAGCGCCACGGCGATGAATACCCAACGCAACGTGTCGAGATACGGCACAAGCGGCAAGATCGCGGTCTGGGTCTCGGCCAGCACCTGCTGCGCCACCTCGACGCCCGCCGCGCCCAGCGTCGCCACACCGGCTGCCCCGCCGCCCTTCATGGTGCGGCTGTCAGCCAGCACCTCGCGCGCGGGCGGCGTCTCGGCTGCAAATGCCGTCGCCCGGACCGGGAACCGCTCGCCCCACTGCCGCGCGGGCCCGAGATCGACATGGATGAACCCCGATCGCGGGTAGAAGCCGAAGCCGAGGAATCCGACCTCGCGCGCCGCAGCCTCGAAGGCCACCGGATCGTGGTTCGCCATGGCGATGTCGAAGGCGGCGCCGTCGAGATGCTTCGACCGGCCCGCGCCCCCCACGGCACGGTTGTGCTCTGGGCTGCGGTAGGCGGAGCGGACGATCAGCGGCTTGCCCAGCCGGTCGCGCAGCGCCTGCAGCTTGTCGAGCGCGGTTTCGTTCACGAGCAGCTTGCCGGTGCCCCGGCATGCAATCTCGGCGGGCGAGAAATTCGGCCAGCGCCAGGCGCTCTCCGGCACATCACGCCAATGGCGGTGGAAGGTCGTGGTCATGAGGGTCCTCCGAAACGAAAAAAAACCGCCTCGAGGGCGGGTGCGGTTGGGCTGGTGAACGGGGGTGTTGAGCGGCTACGGGCCGCCGCCGAAGATCTTCAGCTTGATCGCTATACCCGCGAGCAGCGCCAGCATGACGCCGGTGGTGATCATGCGGACGGCGGTCTGCATCGCGGTGCGGCGGACCAGCCGGATGCAGTCGACCAGCGAGCGCAGATCGCGGATGTCGAGCGCGGCCTCGTCGCCGTCGAGGCCGACATCGGCCAGCGCACGCTTCGCGCCTTCCTCGGCCGCCCGCGTCAGGATCGCCTCGAACTCGGCGTCGGGCATCCGCACGAAGCCGTCGGATCGGGGTGGTGTCATCGGATCCTCCTTCCGCCGCTCAGCCGACCTTGCAGCCCCAGAAGGACGTGTGGTCAGCGGCGAAGTAGCCGTCCGCCACCCGGAAATACCCCTGCAGCTCGACGGTATTGCCCGCGTTGAGCGGGACCATGGTCTGCAGCCAGATGGCGGTGCCGAGCGAGACATGGGTGGCGGAGATTTCGCCGAGGGAGCCGCGAATTTCGGTCGTGCCGTTCAGCACGAGCCGACCGCGCATTCGGGCCGTGGCGCTGGCGTTGATCTTGTAGAGGAGCGTCGCGCCGAAGAGGTAGGTGCCATCCACCGGCGCGACGAAGTGGTTGTTCGCGGCATCGAAGGCGCCCTGATCGTTATAGTCGGTGTTGTTCAGGCCGATCTTCGTCCAGGTCCCGACGCCGACGTAATTGTCATAGTTGGTCCAGGCCTTGAAGCGGGGCAGCTGGGGCTGATCGACGATGCCGGTGGCGTTGTCGACGCTCAGCCCGTCGAAGAAGGTGCTGCCGTCGGCGGAGACCGCGAGGCGGAAGCGGTCGGAGCCGAAGAGGCCTACCAGCGCGCGGGTAGAAAAGCCGGTCTGCAGCGTAAGGCCGAGATCATCGCCTGCCGCCTCCTTGTTCATGGTATAGAACAGATTGCCGGTCCCACCCTCGGCCACGGTCTTCGCCGTCCAGAGCGCGGCGTTCAGCTTGGCCGAGAACGGGTTCGATGCATCTGCGGTCGTGCCCAGCCCGAGCAGCGCCATGTTCTGCCACGCCGCGGGCGTGGTCCCGATCCAGCCCGCGCCGTCATAGACCAGCAGCAAGCCTTCATCCTCGACCCACGCCCGCCAACCGGTCCGGGGCGGCAGGCGCAGCCAGGCGCCGTCCGTCCAGAGCACGACGTTCAGATCCCAGCCCGCCCAGTCGCCAGACGCGCCCGAGGCGACGATGTAGCGGTCGCCATCGGCGGGCGAACCGGGCGGTGCCGTCAGATCCCGGTCGAGCACCGAGAGCTGGACGAGCCCGTCGAGGATCCGCAGCGCCTCGTTGTGGGTGACATGCTTCTGGGCCTGCGCCGCCAGGATGTAGGGCAGCAGGAGATGGGTCGTGGCGTCGGACATGGGATGGCCTTCAGAACGTGAGTGTGACGGTTTTCGGCGCACCCCGTCCCACGAGGGCGGAGAGCTGGTAGATGCGTACGGTGAGGCCGTCGCCGGGGCCGAGCGGCCCGCCCCAATCGGCGGTCTGCTGGGCGGCCGTGTAGACTGCGCTGGTTGTGGCGGTGCTCAGCACCCGCTTCACGGATGCGCCGTCGAGGATCTCCAACTCGTAGGCTTCGAGTTCCTCGGCCAGCGGCACCTCCAGCCCGGCCCAGCTGTCGGCGGCGAGCGCCCGGGACCGCCGCGTCCAACGGATGGTCAGATCGCCCGGGTTGCGTGCTGTCCGCCATGGCTGCTCGACATGGACCGGGGCGAAGGGAACAAGCCCCCGGCCAGTGGGGGTGAAGCCCAGCGCGGCATAGCTTGCGTCACTGACAGAACGCGCGGCCGAGCCGACCCGCCAGTTCCAAGGCAAGCCAAGGTCAGCCTCGGCGACGGGCAGCGAGGCCAGCGTGGCGTCCAGGACCACAACCCGCGCTCCTGCCGGGGCCGGGTTGCCCATCGCATGTTCCGTCCCGCGCTGGCCGCGCAGGAGGCGGGTCAGGCGATAGCGGCCGGGCGCGATCAGTTCGACCGCGCCCGCCTGGACGATCTCCCACTGGCCAGCGGCACTCTCGACCGCAAGCGCATTGGCCCCGCCGAACAGGGCAACGTCCGTTACGCTTTCCAGCGTCCCGGACAGCAGATCGACGACCAGCGCGTTGCCGAGATCAAAGCGCGAGGTCGGCCCCGGAAAGAAGTCGAAGGCCAGCCTGCCGATCCGCGCGCGACTGCCGAAGATGGTCAGCAACGCGAACCCGTCGGTGGATGCGCTGCGGAAGACCGCGATCTCGCCCGGCCAGGGGCTGGCATGCGCGGCGATCAAGGGGCGATGCGCGGGCTGATCTTCCGAAATCTGCGGCAGGTCCAGCATCACCACCTCTGGCGTGCCGAAGACGACGGGGCTCGAAAGCGAGGCCGGTCGCGGATCACCGGGCGGCAGATCGTAGGCGGCGCGGTCCTGCCGGACGGCCTCGATCCCGCGCGCTTCGGCATCGGCGACGGAGACGAGGCGGAACTCGACCTCCCGGCCGTCATGCGCCAGCCGGATCACGTCGGCGGGATCGAGAGCGAGCCGCGAGGGCGGAAGGCGGAAGGTGGCACTTTCCCGGCCGATCCAGGCTTCCATCAGCGCACGGCGGCAACGGCGTTCGGCTTCCTCGGGCGGGATGGCCATCGGGAAGGACTCGGAAGCGATGCGGGTCGTGTCGACCGTGATGCGCCGCGCCTCGACCAGCGCCGCATCGTAATCTTCGTCGGCGCGTGCGACCTGCCACTTCAGGGCTTGCGGCAGTTCGGTCTCCTGACCACGGGTCAGTTCGAAGGCTTCGCCCTCACGGCTGGCGACCAGATCGTCGATGGCCAGGGTGGCGACCGAGGCGCGGCCGCGCATGACGAAGCGGATCACGCCCTCGGTCTCGATGGCGTCGAAGCCGAAATGCCGGGCCAGCGTGGAAATCGACGCACGGGGGCTTTCCAGCGCGCCGATGACATAGCCTTCGACCGCGCCCCAGAGGCCCGAGACGTCGATGAGGTTCTCCGCAAGCCCGGCACGCAGGCAGAGGTGGCGCACGAGGGCCGCCAGCGACACCGCGCCGAGCCGTCCGGTCAGCCAGTGACCCAGCCGCCAGTTCGGCCCGTCCGTCCAGACGCCGGTCAGTTCGGGGAAGAACGGATAGGGTCGCGCATCCCAGGTCCAGGCGGCGCATTCCGGAACATGGACCATCCGGCCACCGTAGACGGACGACGTCGGGTTGTTCGCCCCTTGGCCCCACCAGAGATAGCTGGCTTCGAGATAGACGCGCTGGATCGCATCGTCGCGCCAGCCGCGGGAGAAATACGGCGTGAAGCTCTCGGACGACTTCGGGTCGAAGAACACGTTCGGCTGGTTCGTGCCCCGATCGATGGCCGGGCAACCCAGTTCGGTGAACCAGACGGGCTTCGATTGCGGCACCCATGCCGTCGGTGTGCCGCAATCGACGCCGCCCGGCCGGTTGAAATGCGGGTTCGACCACCAGGCGCGCAGGTCCTTGTAACGGAAGACCCACGGTTTGCCCGCGCTGCCATCGGTGATCGGGGTGCGGAGCTGGGCCGACCGGTCGGCGGCGCTGGCGTAGAACCAGTCGAAGCCCTCGCCGCCCGCGATGTTGGCCTGCAGATAGCCGCGATCATGGATCGCGGACCAGCCCTCTAGGGCATCGGCATGATCAAACCCGTCGCGCCAGTCCGACAGCGGCATGTAGTTGTCGATGCCGATGAAATCGATGTTGGCGTCCGACCAGAGCGGGTCGAGGTGGAAATGGACGTCGCCACTGCCGTCGCCCGGCTGGTGGCCGAAATACTCCGACCAGTCGGAGGCATAGCCGACCTTGGTGCCCGCTCCGAGGACCGCCTTCACATCCGCCGCCAGTGCCTTGAAGGCGGTGACGGCAGGATAGGCGCTGGCGCTGGAGCGGATGGTGGTGAGGCCGGGCATCTCTGAACCGATCAGGAAGGCATCGACGCCCCCGGCCGCTTTGCAGAGATGCGCGTAGTGCAGGATCATCCGGCGCAGCGACCATTCCCCGACCGGCCCGGTCCAGCTGACATGGGTGCCTGACACGCTGAAGTTCGCGGGCGCCGCTGTGCCGAACAGGGCTGATACCTGCGTGGCGGCTGCGGCGGTCTTGTCCACCGACCCTGCAAAACCCGCAGCCGGGGAACAGGTGATCCGCCCCCGCCAGGGGAATGTCGGCTGGCCCAAGGCAGCGGCATTGGCGCTGTAAGGATTGGGCTTGGTGTTGCCGGGCGGCACGTCAAGCAGCAGGAACGGATAGAAGGTGACCCGCAACCCGCGCGCCTTCATCTCCTGGATGGCCTGCACCACCGCGAAGTCCGAAGGGGTGCCGCCGTAGACCGGACGATCCTCGGCGTCACGACTGACCAGATGCGCGTTCGCCCGCGCCACGCCGTTGACCGTCCAGACCTTCGGGCTGGTGACCTTGGTCGTCACCTCGACGCCCGGCTTGATCGTGCAGTTCCCCGCGCGCAGATCGTTGCCGAACCAGGCGACGACAAGGCTGACGCTCTCGACGGCCGGGGCCATGGCTTGCAGCCGATCGAGGGCCACGACGATGTCGGCCTCATCCGGCAGCGCGTTCAGGTTCTCGGCCGAGGTGGTGCCGCCGGTGGTCTGGCCTAAGACTGTGGTCGTGGCGCCCACGGTCTTGCGGACCGCTTCGGTCGCATAGGTGAACTCGCCCGAGGCGGGGATCATGGTGACGGCCTTCACCAGCCCCTCGGCCGTGTCGGGATCTGCCAGCGGCCGGAACACCTCGAACGACAGTTGCGGCAGGCGGTTGCCGTAGGTCGCCAGCGGCAGTTCCTCGAAGACCACATAGGCCGTGCCGCGATAGGCGGGGGTGTTGGCGGCACCCATCCTGGCGGCGATGAACGGGTCAGGCCCCTGCGCCTCGTCGCCTGGATACCAGCGCCAGGTGATGCCGGTCATGTCGAGCGGCTTGCCGTCGGCCCAGATGCGGCCGATGCCGGTGATCGGGCCTTCGCAGAGCGCCACGGCGAAGGACGCGTAGTAGAGATACTCGGTGGTCCGGACCTTGCCGCCACTACCGCCCTTGCCGCCGCCTTGCGTCGTGGTCTTCGTCTCCTCGCGGAAATCGGTGGCCCAGACGATGTTGCCGCCGATCCGCATGCGCCCATACAGGCGCGGGATGATCGCGCCTTCGGTGGCCGAGGTGATGCGCAGGCTGTCGAGGCGCTGGCCCTCGATCTTCTGCGCGGGGGCCAGCGAGGACACGATCCAGCTGTCGACCACCGAACCGATGGTCGAGCCGATGAAGCCACCGATGGCGGCCCCGGAAAAGCCGAGGATCGCGCCGCCAAAGGCTCCGCCGATGGCGGAACCGACGGCGCCGAGGACGAGCGTGGCCATGGGAAAATCTCAGCGTGCGGGGAACAGGAAGGCGAAGGCGATGCGCCGCCGCCAAGTCGGTGTCATCGCTTCCTCGATCACGCCGAGGCGTTCATAGGCGTGGAGGAAGGTGTCGGGGCCAGTCAGGATCCCGACATGCTTGGCGATGGCGCGGGGCACTATCCGGAACAGGACCAGTGCGCCGGGTGGCGCATCGGCCGGTGCGATCTCGGGCATCATCGCCCGCGCCCCATCGGCCAACACCTCGCGCGGCCCGGTCTCGCCCCAATCGCGGCTATATGGCGGGATCGGAAATGGCTCCGGCCCGACCACCTCGCGCCAGACACCGCGCGCGAGGCCGAGGCAGTCGCAGCCGACCCCGCGCAAACTGGCCTGGTCGTGATAGGGTGTGCCGAGCCATGACCGCGCGACGGCGATGACAAGAACGGGATCAGCGGTCCGGTGTGATAGGGTCACAGCACCGCCCCCTCATGGCCGCCATCCTTGGTGGCGTAGCGCAGCACGGCATCTTGGCCCGGGATGTGCGGAAAGCCGCGAAAGTTGGCGACATTGGCGAACTTCGTCCCGCAGGTCGCGATCCGCTTGTCGCAACCCGCCCGGACCACGAAGGTATCCGTCGCCGTGATCGGTCGCACTGGTGCCTCCAGCAGGGTCAGGATCGCCACGCCGTCGACCAGGTCGTGCGACAGCACCTCGATCCGCCGTCCGGCATTCGCGCCGCTGGTCCATTCGACCAGCCCGAAGGCGAACCAGCCCGCCGCGAAGGCGCCGAGGCCGGAAGCGGTGAAGGCCCGATCCCGCAGCACGTCGATCACCGCGCCGGTGCCCTTGAAGGCCGGGGCATCGGTGTTCACGCCGCAGCGCGCATCGCCCAGCGCGGCGTCGCAACTCGCCTGAAACGTTCGCCCTACGGTCTGGCCGAGGACATGGGCCAGTGACCGGACCTCCGCCACGAAGGCGAGCCTCCCACGCCGGATCTGGCCGATGGCCCCGCGCCGCAGAAGCACGCGCTGCGAAGGGGCCGACCAGTTCACGCGCCAGACCTCGACAGCCGCGTTGTCCCAGCGCCCGTCGAGGATATCGGTCTCGGTGATCCGGTCGGAGGACAGCACGCCTTGGGCGTCCTGCGCATCCACGGAGAGGTCCGAGCCGGATCGGACTTCGGAGGCTGTCAGTCCGCTTTCCGGTTCGAACTCTGTCCCGTCGAACGACAGGGTCCGGTCATGGTCTGTGAAACCGAAGGTCACGCCATCGGCGCGGGTGATGCGCCAGCACCAGGCCAGAGTGGTGGCGCCTTCGTCGAGATGGGCTTGCAGCGCGGGCGGAAGGGATTTCACTTCCGCCCCCAACCGCGCAGGAGGGCCACGGACGCCAGCAGCGAAGACACGACACCACCGGTCGCGCCGGTCAGGGCATAGATATTGAAGGGGCGAATATCGAGCGTGCCGGTTGCGAGGTCGAAATCCGCCAGCCCGGCCAGAGCGAGGCCGGAGGCGGCAAGGCAGGCCAGATAGACGAGGCCACGTGCAAGGGTCCAGTTCATGATGTTGCCTTTCCTTTGAAATGGTCCAACAGCCTCCGCCACCAAGACGGAGCGACAATGGTTTGCGTCGGCACCGGCACGCTTGCGGGGCGCAGCAGCGCCAGCGCCTCGTCCTCGGTCAGACGCCGGATCGGTCGCGAGAAATCGACGCGTCCGCTGCGATCCACCGACCAGACGGGTATGGTGCCGACGGGATAGCGGCCCGTTGCGAAGAGATCGCGCTCGGCCTCGCGGCGCGGGCTGATCGCGGCGGGTTTGAGCCAACCCATGAAGGCTGTTGCCGCAGCTGCCCGGTCGCCCGCGTTCAGGTGCCGGGTCAGCGCCGCCTTGGCGATGCCGCCCGTGTTGTAGTGAAACGAGACCAGCGCATCGAACTCGTGCGGCTCGAGCGGCACCTTCACGGCGCGCAGGACGGCGGCCTCATACCGCGCGAGGTCGGCCCGGAAGACCCGGAACGCCTCGCGGATCCCGGCATCGAGATCGGCAGGCATGCCGCGCGGCATCGTGGCGGGATCGGGTGCCCCGGCGGCAGCCGTGTGGCCGATGCCGAAGGTCCAGACCTGTTTCACATCCGTGTAGGGTCCGGGCACGATGCCTTCGTGCCGGACGAGGGCCAGCAGGCCCCGGTCGGTCATCTGCATGGAAATTACCCCAGAAGCGAGAGGATCAGGATCAGAACGGCGATGGCGATGCCGACGCCCAGCCGGTGGCGGAAAGCCTGGCCGGGATCGGCCGGGTAGCAGCGCAGGGAGCGCGCGAGGCGCAGAAGGTCATGCATCGCCATCACCTTTCCCGGCATGGCGCAGACGGGCGAGCAGCACCTCGATGAAGGCGGGACCGAAGACACCGACCAGATAGGCGGCCGATCCGGCCGCGCCCCCGGCCGGGATCGCCTCGGGCGGCAGGCTGAGCCAGCGAGTGATGATCGCCATCGAGAGTGCCCATCCCGGCCGCGATCAGCCCGCCGAGCAGGATATGGCGCAGCGCGTCACGCAGCCGCATCTTCGTGGTCAACGCGTTGGTCGCGCCGCCGAGCGCGCCCCAGGCGGCGAGGATCACCGCCGTGGAGGCGAGCAGTTCCTTCAGCGCCGCCGCCAGAAATCCGGTCTCGTCATTCATCGTCGGATCTCCAGAAGCGGGATGGAGGTGATCGAGCCCAGCCGCTCGAGGTCGAGCGTCACGTCGAGCGCGTCGGTGTCGAAGCGGACCGGGACATCGAACTCGAAGCCCGCAGTGATGGCGACGCCCGCGGCCGGAGCTGTGGTGAAGGTGATGAGACCGGAAGTCGTGGAAACCGACCATCCAGAGGCTTGCGGCGTGCCATTCAGGGCGATTGTCACCGTCCCGGCGACGGGCTTGGTGATGGCGCGCGACCAGGACTGCGCGCCCGAGGTATAGCGCTTCACCAGTTGGAATGTCGTCGTCGCGCCGTCGCCGGTGGCAATCACCTGATCGGTCGGTGCGGGTGTCCCGGAGGGCAGACAGGATTTGTGATCGCCCCAGTCCTTGAAGCGGAAGCCGTGGAGGCGGCCATTCCTTGCCTCGAAAAAGGCGACGACCGCCGCCAGATCGTCGGCGCGGCGGATGCCATAGGCGACGTCGTAGCGGCGGCGCGAGTTGGTCCAGCTGGCGTTGCGCTCCTCGGCCCCGCTTGCCAGTTCGACGATCTGGGTGCGCCGTTCGGGACCGCCGCGTGCTCCGCGGCTGATGTTGTCCGGAAACCGGACCTCGTGAAATGCCATGGCTGATCCTCACATGCCGCGCCGACCCAGCGACACGGCGCGGGCGATGTCGCTTGCGACCTGCGTGCGGGACTGGCGGAAGCTCTCGGCGTCGCGGGCGTTGATCGTGACGTTGACGGTCGAACCACCCGCCTGGCCGTAGCCAGCCGCCTCGCGCCGAGAGAGCACCCGCTCCCCGCGCTGCAGGATCGCGGGCACCTCATCCGGCCGCAGCCCGGCCCAGCCCCCGTCGTGCATCCGCGGCGCACTGGCGAAGGCCAGTGCCGGGACCATCCGGCCGGGACCGGGGGCGCCGACCACGCCGCCCGAATGCAGGATGTTCGCGAAGATGCCACCCGCGCCGCCCAGCGCGCCGGAAAGCGCGTTTGCGATGGGGCCGAGGATGAAGCGCCGCGCTGCCAGTTTGGCGAGGTCGGCGATCATCGAGGTGACCAGATCTCGGAAGTCGAGTTTGCCGGTCTTCACGAAGTCGCCGATAGCGTTCTCGGCGCTCTGAAACGCCCCGACCAGCGCGCTGCCGATATCCCCGCCGATGTCTCGCGCCTTGGCGGCATAGTCGGAGAGGGCGGCGGTGACGGCCTGCCAGCCGGTGAGGGCCGTGTCCGCGCCTTGGGCTGCAGCCGCCCCCGCGTCGCGTGCAGCGCCGCCAGCGCCATCGGCCGCGGTGGCCGTGTCGTTAAGCCCTGCCTTGACAGCATCGGCCGAAGCGGCGGCATCGGCGAGCGCGGTCTCGGCTTCGGCCCCCGTGCCGGTGACGGTATCCTTCAGCGCCTGCCAGCTGGCGAGCGGCCGCTCTGCGGCATCAGCCAGCATCCCGGCCGCCTCGCGATAGCCGTCGGCCCGGGCGCGGGCATCCTCAGCCATGGCCCCGAGCCTGAGATCGGGTGGCTCGAGGTAGGTCCGCGACAACGCGGCCGAGAAGGCATCTGCCGCCGCAGCCCCTGCAGCCGTTGCAGCCCCCTCGAACGGATTGCCGATGCGGCCGAGTTCAACCGGATCGAGGATGCCGATCCGCACGCCACCTTCGCCGGTCGCCCATTCGGGCAGCAGCGCGAGGGCCGCGTTCAGCGTCTCGATGAAGCTGTTGATGCGCGTGACGACGCCGTTCAGCATCGCCTCGACGCCCGAGATCAGCCCGTTCGCGGCCTGAAACGCGAAGTCTCCGATGGCGCCCGGCAGACTGCCCCAGATCGCGACCGCCGCGTCATAGGCCCCCTGGAAGATCGCGGCCGTCCGGTCGCCGAAGCTGACGACGCCCGCGATGGTGCCCTCGAGGGCCGACAGTCCGGCCGCTTTCAGCCCCTCCCATCCGGCCGCCATGCGCGCCAGCGCCGCGTCCAGCGACAGGCCGATGAGCGACCAGACTTCGCGGGCCAGATCGCCGAGCAGCCGGAAGGCTTCGCCCACGCTGCCGACCCGGGCGACGAGTTGCGAGAACTGAAAGACCAGCTCGCCTGCGCCGACGATCAGAGCGCCGATGCCGGTTCGGATCAGGGCGCCACGCAGGAAGACCAAGGCTGTCGCAAGACCGCGCACGGATAGGGCTGCGGCAGCCATTCCCGCGACCCAGCGCCCGCTCATGACAGCGGCGAAGGTTGCGGCATACGACGCCAGCCTTCCAAGGTTGCCGATCAGTCCGTCGATAGCCGAGCGCAAGATCCCGCCATCGGAGGCGAGCGCCACGAAGGCATTGGCCAGCGCCTCGATGGTCGGAGCGACAGCCACGGCGATCCGGTTGCGCAGGCCGTCGAACACGAGGGATACGGTTCCCAGTGCCAGTTGCGTGCGGCGCAGGGCTTCCAGCGCATCGCCATCCAGCACCGCGCCGAGGTCGGATGCCTGATCCCCAAGTCGGGCCATCTCCGCCCCGCCGTTCCGCAGAAGCGGCAGCAGGCGCGTGGCGTCCGATGCCATCGCCTCCAGATAGAAGGTCATTTCCTGCTGGCTCAGACCCGCGCGTTCCAGCGTGTCGACGTAAAGCTGCAACGCCTCGGGGCCAGAAAGGCGGGCGAACTGGTCGGCCGTCACACCCACACGCGGGGCCACATTCTCGAAGAAGTCCGCCATCGGCCCGCCGCCGGTCTGCAGGAAATCTCCGACCCGGTCGTTCACGTCCTTCAGGATATCAGTCAGCTTCTCCTGTTCGATGCCCACTGTCCGCGCCCCAGCCGACCAGCGCTGCAGCGCCTCCGGCGTCGCATTGGCGACCTGCGCGAACTGCCGGATCTGGGCGGCACTCTCGGCGGTAGACCTCACGATCAGGCCGAGCGAGGCTGTGGCAGCGGCCGCGGCGGCCCCGAGCGCCAGGCCCGCCCGGCGTGCAAAGGCGGCCAGCCGCGTATTCGCCAGTTCCATCTCGCGCGAGAGACGGCCGAGGCCCTTCGCCCCGGCCTCGCCGACACCCTCCAGTTCGGCGCGCACCTGGCGGCCGCCCACGGCGGCGAGCCGTACGGAGACGCGTTTCTCGGCCATGGGATTGGGCTCCAGATAGGGTCAGCCGCGGTTGGCCGCGATCTGTTCGTTGACGCGGCGGACCATCACCGCCTCAATGGCGGGCAGCAGTTCGGCGATGGCGGGCAAGGAGATGCCGAGGGCCGCGCCCAAGGCCAGCGCCGCGCCCAAGTCCCAGCCGATCACCGCGCCGGGGATGACCCGCATCTGCCCGCCAAGCCGCTGCGCGAGGTCCCAGACCTGCGCGCCCTCCAGCGTCAGCGGCCGGTTCAGCCGCGCGGGGCAGTCGGGACAGGGTCCTGCGCAGGCCGTGCAGTAGCCTTCGCCCCCACCGAAGGACCAGTCGGCAAGGGCGCAGAGCCGTTTTTTTCCGCGTACAGCAGCAGCGCCTTCGCAACGTAGTGGCTCTGGAACGCCTCGAAGGCGGGCCAGAGGTCGAGAAGCGCGTCGATGGCCTCGGGGCTTGGCTCGATGGGATTGCCATCGGCGTCGCCGATCCCTTCCCATGCGAGGATCGCGCGCCGCGCCAGCGCCTTGGCCATGGCGAGCGCGGCTTCCTCGGTCGCGGCCCCCTCGGGCAGGTCGGCAATCGGGGGATCTCCCCGCGCCGAGACCATCAGGGCCGTGGTCAGCGGGCGGAGCTTCACACGCACGCCGGGGATGAGGTCGCACCACTGCGGCGCGTTCGTGAGGTCGAGGGTCAGCATGGCAGGCCTTCTCAGTAGGTTGCGACGGTGTTGACGAGGACGGCGGTGCACATGCGGGCGGGGCTTGTGGCCTTGGCCGCCTGCCAGTCGAAGGTCGCCTGGATGCCCTGCGGGCCCGGGATCTCGATCCGAGGTCGCGGCAGGTAGACGGCGTGTGCGGTGAAGGTGAAGCTGGCGTTGGCACCGAGGCTCCAGGCGAAGACAAGTTCGCAAGGCGTGCCGTCGATGGCCTGCGTGATCAGCGCAGTGTCGGCGAAACGCACCTCCACCCGGCCGGTCAGGGCGGCCATCCCGGGGTCGGCGCCCTCGATGCGCCCGTCCGAGCGGATGGTCTCGATCCGGTCGAGGCCGTTGGAATAGGTGATCTCGGCCGAGATGACATTGCCGAGCGGTGTGCCGTTGCGCGTGATCGCCCCGTTGAAGTGCCCGAAGCGCTGCAGCGCCAAAGCGGTCGGCGTGCCAGCGGCCGTGGTGGCAGCGACGTTTTCGCCCTGTGCCACCAATCGGGCGGTGGCGGTCAGCAGACCGGACCGCGCCATTTGCCACGACAGTTGGTCGCAGACGCAGCCGGTATACATCGCATAGCGCGGCACCTCGGGCATGGCCGTCTCGATGGCCATGCTCGGCAGGGTCCAGTTCCCCGACTGGAAGGTGTGGGTCTTGGGCGTGGTGCCGGTGGTCGTGGGCTGCCCGAAGGCCGCCTTCAGCCAGAGGCCGAAGTTTTCGACGTCGATCGGCACAACCACGTCGCCATCGGCCGTGACCGCGTCCTTGATCGGGGCCAACGGGTCGCGCCCCTGGCCCAGCAGTTCCGAGGCGATCAGCGGCTGTTCGGAGCCGAGTGTGGTGCTGGCGAAGGGCACCGTCCGATAGCCCGAGGCGGGCGCGGTGCCATAGACGGTCTCGAACGCAAGCGCCATCTGCGCCCGCGCCCCATGGGCTCGTGCCATCGTGTTCTCCTGTCGTGTGAGGGGTCAGGCCAGCGGATCGGCCGTGGAATAGTGCAGGACGACGGGGATCACCGCCGCCTTCAGGCTGGTGGCACCCTCGACCGGAAGATCAACTGGGCGCGGCGCTTCCGCCTCGATCCAGTCGCAGAGGCCGCCCAGCGTGCGATCTGCGGCGAGCGCGGCACCGATGCTGGCGCAGAGGGTGTCAAAGGCGGCGTCACGGGTGGTGCCCTGCACGACCGCCTCGATCTCGGCGCGGTGCTGGTAGTGATAGCACAGTGGCGACAGCGTGACTTCGGGCGCACCTGGTTCGCCATCGCGCAGGATCATCAGGCCCTCGACCGGCATGCGCTCGGGCAGCACGTCCCCGCGCAGAGCGGTGGCGGGCAGCGCCGAGAGCCGCGCGTGCAGCGCGACGAGGATGGTTTCGCGAGGTGTCATGGGTCGGCCGAGTTGGAAATCGCGTCGAGCACCGGACAATCGGGGACTTCGGCGCCCGAACACCTGGATGCAGTTGTAGCGAGGACGGATTCGATACGCCGAAGATCCGCGATCCTCGCGCGGACATCGGCAAGGTGCCGCTCCGTCCGTTCCTTGACCTCGGCGCAGGTCGGCGCGGCGCCGTCGCCGAGCCCCATCAGCCCGCGGATGTCCTCCATCGAGAACCCGAGTTCGCGGGCGCGCAGGATGAAGCGGAGGCGTGTGGCGTGTGCGGCGGAATAGACCCGGTAGCCGGCGTCCGTGCGGGGCGGGTCGGGCAGCAGGCCGGTCTTCTCGTAATAGCGGATCGTCTCGATGTTGCAGCCGGTCGCCCGGGCCAGGTCGCCGCGTGTGAAGCCGCTCTCGCGCTCGTGATCGGTCATGGGCAAGTTTCCTCTTGAGCCTGTAGTTGCTACAGACCCTACACCCATCGTCAATCACAGACGAGAGGTGCGCGACATGGCGCTGACAGACGACAGAACGGACAGCACGGGCGCGGATCGCCCCGCCCGAAAGGGCTGGCTCGCGGCGGGCGGTGTGGTGGGCGCCTTTCTCGCCTCGGCCTGCTGCATCGGGCCGCTGGTGCTTCTGACTCTCGGCATCTCGGGCGCCTGGATCGGCAACCTGACGGCTCTGGAGCCTTACAAGCCGATCTTCGCCGTGATCGCGCTCGGCTTCATCGCGGCGGGTTTCTGGCAGGTCTATTTCCGCAAGCCAACCGTCTGCGAACCCGGTTCCTACTGCGCAAGGCCAGCATCGGCGCGCATCACCAAGTCGGCTCTCTGGGCCTCCCTGATCCTCGTTCTCGCAGCCCTCACCATCGACTGGTGGGCCCCGCTTCTCTACTGACCCCGAAAGGACATCCACATGAAGAAGATCCTTGCACTCGCCTTGTTCGGCCTGACCGCCGTTGTGCCGATCACCGCCATCCCTGTTGCCGCGCAGACCGTCGCCGCCGAGCAGACCGTCACCTTCGCGGTGGACAACATGACCTGCGCGCTCTGCCCAGTCACCGTGAAGCGTGCGATGGAGGGCGTCGCGGGCGTGCGCGCCGTCGAGATCGACTTCGATGCCCGCACCGCCACGGTGATCTTCGACACCGCCGCGACGAGCGCCGACGCCATCGCGACCGCGTCGGCCAATGCAGGCTACCCGGCGCGTGTCGCGGGCTGACGAGATGACCGAGCAGTCCGACCGCAAGCTGATCGCGACAGGGATCGTCGGCACCGTCATCGCGGCGCTCTGCTGCTTCACTCCGGTGCTGGTGGTGCTTCTGGGTGCCGTGGGCCTGTCGGCCTGGCTGGGTTGGCTCGACTACGTTCTGCTGCCCGCGCTCGCCTTTTTCGTCGCGCTGACCGTGTACGCGGTCTGGAGACGGCAGCGGCGCCAGACCACTCGAACGGATGGATGACTTGATGAAAGACGATTGCTGCGCGCCCAAGGGCGATTTCGACCTTGCCGTGATCGGCGCCGGATCGGCCGGGTTCTCGGCCGCGATCACCGCCGCCGAGGGAGGCAAGCGCGTCGCGCTGATCGGCCATGGCACCATCGGCGGGACCTGCGTGAACGTGGGCTGTGTGCCCTCCAAGACGATGATCCGGGCCGCGGAAGCCCTGCACGGTGCGCAGACAGCACATCGGTTCCCGGGCCTGAACAGCGAGGCGCAGGTCGCCGACTGGTCGGCGCTGATTGCGGCCAAGGACGATCTTGTCGCGACACTGCGCCAGAAGAAGTACGCCGATCTGCTGCCGGGCTACGGCGGTGTGACCTATCTCGACGAGGGTCCGGCGCGTCTCGTCCTCGGCGGGGTCGAGGTCGGCGGGCGCAGGATCACGGCTCCCAAGGTGATCGTCGCGACCGGTGGCCGACCCGCCGTGCCCGACATCCCTGGGATCCAGGACGCACCAACGCTCGACAGCACGTCGCTGCTGGAGCTGGACCGGTTGCCCGAAAGCCTGATCTTCCTCGGCGGCGGCTACATCGGCGTGGAGCTGGCGCAGATGATGGCGCGGATGGGCACCCGCGTCACCATTGTCTGCCGCTCGCGCCTGCTGCCGCGCACAGAGCCGGAGGTGTCCCGGGCGCTGACGGAGACGCTGCGCGCCGAGGGCGTCGCGGTTGTCGATGGCGCGACCTACGACGCCGCACGGCGCGACGGGGCCCGTGCGGTCCTGACGGTGACGGTGGACGGCGCAGACCGCGATCTGACGGCCGACCGCCTCGTCCTGACGACGGGACGCGCAGCCAACACCGAGGGGCTGGGCCTCGCGGAGATGGGCGTCGAGACCGACGCGCGTGGCGCGATCCGGGTGGGCGACGACATGCAGACCACGAAGGCCGGCATCTTCGCGGCGGGCGATGTGACCGACCGCGACCAGTTCGTCTACATGGCCGCCTATGGCGCCAAGCTCGCGTCCCGCAACGCCGTTCTGGGCGGGGCGGAGCGCTACGACAACGCCGCGATGCCGTGGGTGGTGTTCACCGATCCGCAGGTCGCCGGCGTCGGGCTGACCGAGGCGCAGGCGCGCGCCGCGGGTCATGACGTCAAGACCAGTGTGCTGACGCTCGACAACGTGCCCCGCGCGCTCGCCGCCCGCGACACGCGCGGCCTGATCAAGCTCGTCGCGGACCGGGCGACCGACCGCCTCCTGGGCGGCGTGATCATGGCGCCGGAGGGAGCCGACAGTGTCCAGACGCTCGCCATGGCGCTCAAGTTCGGCATGACGACAAAGGCGCTCGGCGAGACGATCTTCCCCTATCTGACCACGGTAGAGGGGCTGAAGCTCGCCGCGCAGACCTTCGACAAGGATGTCGCGAAGCTGTCGTGCTGCGCGGGGTAACCCGAGCCGTCGGTTTCGTGGCTGCCGAGCAAGATTGCGCATCGATGCGATCACAACCTACCCCCCACCCAGTTCGCCACGATCAGCCCCGGCACGCTGTCCAACGCCCGGTCTGCATCCCGCGCCAGATCCAGCCGCTTCGGCAGCTTGACCTGCGGCACCAGCAGGAAGATCGGCGCAGTGACCTTTCCGCGCCCGGTCTTCGACCGCGACACCACCGCCTGGCCTTTCGTGTTCAGCCGCCCCTCGGCGACCAGCAGGCTGGGGCCCGTCCGGCGATAGACGAAACGCAGGCGGAGGCCGCGTCGCCGCTCCCATTCACCGGGGGTGATCCGGCCGCCGCGCAGGGATTTGCCCGCCGCGGGCAGCGGGATCGCCAGCCAGAACCCGTTCTTCGATCGGATCAGCGGCCCGGTGTCATGCGCACCGACGATTACCGGCGCCTTCGACCAGACCAGCGCCGCAGCCTCAAGGCTCTCGCCCGACCTCGGGAAGTTCTGGCTCCGGATCGAGTTGGCGAGCCGTGTACCAAGCCCCGCGCCGGTGATCTGCAACCGCCACGCCGTCTTCAGCCCAGTCCCGGCCTCGCGAATGGCGGCGGTGACGGCCCGTTCACCCGCCGCGACCTCGGCCGCCATCATCGCGACGATGTCGGGATCGATGTCGAGCTTCAGTTTCACGCGGGCCTCAGGTCGACGGTCCAGACCAGCCGCTCGCGGTCGCGGACCGGCTCGCCCTGTATGAGGAAGGCGTCGCCGTCGATCTCGATGCGGTCGCCGGGACGCGGGTTCGCCACCTCGGCCACGCGCAGGTCGATCCGGGTGGTTTCGGACCAGAGCCGCGCGTCGCCGAAGTCGGTGACCGCGTCGGCGCGACGGGCGACGGCACGCACCAGCACGGGTGTACCGCCGTCGGCGATGTAGACCGCGTCCCGGCCGATGTTCGGATCGGCGAAGAGCGCGCCGATGGCGGCGGCGAAGGCCGACATCAGAACGTCGCGTTCAGGCGCACCCGGCCGATGGTGTCGCCGGCGCCGCTCGCCACCGCCTCGACGGCCGCGCCGATGAGGGTGTTGTCGGTCGCGACGGTCGTGGTGCGCTTGTTGGTGTCGTCCCAATAGACCTTGGCGCCAACCGTCCACGCCTGGGAGCCGACCTTGGTGATGTCGAACACGCCGACGAGCGCGGTCTCGACGGGCTCGCCAATGGCGGCGGCACCCGCGGCGATGCCGAAGATGGAGCCGACGAGCAGGCCATCGCCGGAGGCGACGGCATAGGGCGCGGTCAGGGTGATGGTGTTGCCGGGCTGGACGTAGGTTTTCATGATGGGGATCCTCGTGGAAAGACGAAGGGCGGCCCGTCAGGACCGCCCGTGTGTCAGGGTTCAGGAAGCGCGCCTTACGCGCCCGGGTTCTTGTAGAGGCCGCGCCAGTCGATGGCCTTGGCTCCGAAGTCGAGGCGGCACTTGATCTCGACCCCGTCGACGTCGAAGCCGTTGCGCGTCTCGATATAGGCGCCCTGCTGGCCCTCGAGATAGGCGTACTCGATGGTGTCGATCTGGTTCGGGCTGGCCGCCAGATACCAGGCGGTCTCGCTGGCGGCGTCGAGCCGGGGCTCGCTGATCGGCGCCAGCGTCCTGATCGACTGCGGCACCACGCTGGACGTCGCGGCGGGCACGAGGTTCTGGGCCACCAGCTGTTCGGCTTTCAGTTCCAGTGAGGCCGGCACGATCAGGAAGGCAGGCCGGACGTTCAGCACCGTCTTCTTGTCGAGGCCGGTCTGCTTGGCCATCGCCGCGCGCGCCGCTCCGACGCTGCTGACATCGAGCGCCGCGCCGGTGCCTGCCAGGTTCTTGTGGGTGGTGTGGAAGAGCGCATTGCCGTCGGCCATCGCCGGGTTGGCGGTGATGATGCCCCAGACCACGTCCGACTCCAGCTGGGCGATGGAGTTGCCGTACATCGCCGGGATGCGGGTGAAGGCGTCGAGATCGTCGTTGATCAGCGTCTGACGGGTGATGGCGACCACCCGGCCATAGGTCTTGACCTTGTAGCTCTCCTTGCTCTCGCCCAGCGTGCCGCGCTTGAACTCGCCGCTTTCGCCGACCTCGAGCAGCTGCGGGGCTTCGCCGAGCTGGACGCGATGCATCGCCTTGAAGTCGGTCGCCAGCACCTGGCGACAGAACAGCATGAAGGTGCGGGGATAGGCCTCGTAGGCCTGCCGCAGCGTCTTGTTGGTGACGGCCGACAGGATCTCGGGGAAGTCCGAGGTCGAGTGCAGCGCGCGCGTCGCCACCTCGTCACGCGACAGGCCGCGCGTGTTGACCCCGGCATTGCCGAGGCTTTCGCGGGCGAGCTCCAGCAGCGTCATGCCGCGATACTGGCGCGCGGCGTCCTCGAGCTGGAACAGCGTTGGGCTGTAGCGGTGCAGCAGTGCGTTCGCCACCGCGTCACGGCGGGTGATGCACTCGTCTCGGCCGCCGAGCGGGACGGAGACATGGGGGAAGTTCCGGGTCTCGTCGGATTTCGCGGCGACCTGGTCGAGGATCAGTCGGCGGGACTCGTCGATGCTGACGCCGCGCTTGACCAGATCCTCGGCGAAGCCGCGCTCGAGGTTCAGCCGCCCGGCCAGATCGTAAATGGTGGAGACGCGGTCGCGCTCGGCCTCGCGGGCGCGGGTGGCGACCACTTCGGTATCGGGCGCGGGAGTTACCTGCGTCTTCTGGCTGCGCGTCTCGCTGGCCGCGACCTTCGGGTCGGGCGCAGCCGGTTTCGGCTCGGTCATGGGGGTGTCCTCGGTTTCGACCGGCGCGGTCGGCTGGGTGTTGGCGGGGGTTGCGGCGTCGCTCGCCGGGGTCTGGGTCGTGTCCGTCATCGGGATCGGTCCTTTCGTGGTGGAAGGGGCGTCCCGGCGGTGGAGGACGCAGTCGTGAAGGGGGTGCTGGGCGCGGAAGCCCGCTGCTGGGTCGGCTCCGACCGCGACGGCGGAGACCTCGAAGGGCGTCCAGTCCACCGCGCGCCAGAGCTCGCGGGCGCCATCAGGCTTCGAGATATCAAACCGGTGGACCTGGTAGCCGATGGAGACGGCGCGGATGTGCCCCGCCTGGATGTCGCGCCAGATCGGCTCGACATCGGCACGCTCGCTGATCCGGACCAAGGCGATGCCGCGACCGTTCTCGATCCGGGCCGAGCCCGGCACGACCGAGCCGATCACCGCGTCGAGCGTGTCGAGCTCGTGCACCTTCAGGAACGGCGCGCCCGCGTTCAGCCGGTCGAGCCGGACATGGGCCGGGTCGAGGCTGAGTTCCTCGTCATAAGGCTCGCCGAAGAAGGTGGCACGGCGGACGCGAGCCCCGGCCGACCAGACCACCTCGACGGTGCGGTTGTCGGCATCGGCCGTGTTCGGCGCAAGCTCCGCCGACCGGCGCATGGCCGGCAGTTCGATCATCGTGTCCATGAAGGTCAGTCCTGTTGGTCGGCCTGCGCCGGGTCTGTATCCGCGTCGGCGGTCGGGTCGTCGGCGTCTGGTTCGTCGGCGGCCGGATCGTTCGCCGGATCGCTGGCCCCGTCTTTGGATTGTGCGCTGCCGGTCTTGGTGACGCGGCGAGGGTCGCTGTCGAGGACCAACCCCAGCGCGTCGAGCTTGGCGTTGGTCGCCGCGATCTCGGCCAGCACGGCGTCGGGGTTGCGGCCCTGCCGGGCGATCACCTCGGCCAGCGTCATGGTGCCCGAGCGGATGGACAGCAGGTTCGCCATCGCGTCCTTCTGCGGATCGACCGCCTCGAACTTCGGCGGCGACCATTCCACAGGCACGATCGGCGACGGGATCTGCCCCGCCGCCCATGCGGCTTCCGTGAACCACCGCCACACCGGGGCGCAGAACATCGGGATGAACAGCTGCCATTGGACGGCGTCGATCTGGCGGCGGAACTCCACGAGACCCGCCCGGATCGAGGAGTAGTTCACTTGGGACAGGTCCCCCGTCAGCAGCTCGTAGGGCACGCGGAAGCCTGCCGAGATCGTGTGCAGGCTCGCGCGCTTGTATTCGCCGTAGCCGCCCGTCGCCGAGGGCTGGTTGAAGCGGATTTCCTTGCCGCCGCGGGCATAGGCGATCAGCCCCGGCTCGAACTGCTCGACCCGGTTGCCATCGGCGTCGACCACCGAGGGCGCGATGCCCTGCTGCGCCTCGTCATCGCCGAAGACGATGGCGGTGACGCAGGCCTCGGTCTTCTTGCGGACCAGTTCCGCGACCTCGTAATCGTCGAGATCGCGCAAGCTGCGGATCACCGGCGCGCCCCAGGGAACCCCGCGCGCCTGCGTGCGCTGCTTCTCGTAGACATGGGCAATCTCGGCCGCCGGGATCGGGCGGCTCTGCAGGCCGTTCTTCAAGGCCCCGTAGGCGTCGCCCGGATGTTCGGCATGGAGCCAGTAGGCCCGGCGCTTGCCGAGCGGATCGAACTCGATCCCCTGCACCAGCCGTCCCGCGCCGATGGCGCCGGATTTCGTGGCGTCGAGGAAGTCGGCCTCCAGCACCTGCAATTGCAGCGGCACCGGCAGGCCATCCGACGACCGGCGCAACCTGCGACGGACCAGCACCTCGCCTGCCTCGACCATTTCGCGGCAGATCAGCGTCTGCAGCCCGTAGAAATCGAGCTGGCCATCGGCATCGCAATCCGCCGTCCAGCGTTCGAACAGGGCGTCGACCTTGCGGTCCAGCTTGTCATCGCCACTGGCGGCCCGGGGCATGATGCCCGAACCGACGATGTTGTTCACAAGCACCGCCACGGCCTTGGCCGCATGCGGGTTGTTGCGCACCAGATCGCGCATCCGGTCGCGCAAAAGAGCCCCGGCCACGCCGATCTCAGTGTCCGCAGAGGATCCCGGCGCGCGCCACCCGTCCGTGCGCCGCCCCTTCGACGCCCCTTCATAGCCGCGCGTCAGGGTCTCGAAGGCCTGCCGCGCCAGCACGCGCCGGGCCGCCATGCGCGGGGCGACGGAGGCGATGGCATGGTCCATCCAGTTCGCGGGCATCAGCGATCCCCGCGGGAGAAGCCCGCCAACCCGGCCACAGGCAGCGGCCGCGCCGTGCCCGCGATGGCGCGTTCGATGGTCCGGATGCGGCCCAGCAGATCCTCGGCCGAACCATAGTCCACCGATTTGCCGTCATAGCTGACCCGCGTCGTGCCGCTGGCATAGGCCCGGCGCAGCGCCGAAAGCTCGGTTTCCGTCCAGTCTGCCATCTCAGAACCATCCTCCGCGTCGGCCAAGCCAGTCCGACTGCCGTTTTCCCTGGGGTGCGGCTTGCGGCCGATTGACCCGCCCCGCACTATCGATTTCCGTTGGCGCCGCCCCGAGCTGATCCTCGAGGTCGCGCCATTTCTCGTCGGTCCAGCGATCCGCGCCCGCGATCCAGGCGGCGGCGCGGGCATAGACCCGGCAATCCAGCGCCTCGTTGCGTTCGCGCAGCTTCTGCCATTCCAGCCGGGCGAAGCCGCGCTTGGTGCGCACCGTCACCAGCTGTTCTGCCACGAACTGCTTCAGCCATTCATTCTCGACCCAATGCGGCAGATGCACCGATCCCGGTGGAAACGCCGCCCCCTCAGACATGTCTTCCTCGGTCGGGCGCTCCAGCCGCAGGAAGCGATAGGTCTCGGCCTTGAAGGTCGACACCGCCACGGTCCAGAGACGCGCCCCGCGCCGCAGACGTTTGCCGCCCTCGGTCGCATCGACAAATGTCGGCCCCGATACCGGGCTCGAACGGTTGAACCCCTCGACGCCTTTCACCGGCGACACCTGCCCAAACCCTTGCGCCCGCGACCAAGAATAGACTGCCGGAGCCTCGTAGCCGGTGTCGATGGCAAGCCGGGCGATGCGAAGATGCGCGCCGCGTTTGTGCGGCCAGGACCGGTCCAGGAGCGCGGTCAGTTCCGACCAAGCGTCATGCCGGTCCGGCCCGCCTTCGATCACCACGTGATCGACCAGCCAGCTTTCGAGCCCGCGGCCCCAGGCCCAGACATCGACCTCGATCCTGTCCTTCTGCACATCGGCCCCGGCGGTCAGGAACAACCCGCCCGCTGGCACCGTGCCGGACGTCCAGCGCTCGCGCCGGTCGTAGAGCCGCTGCCAGTCCGGGGCTTCCCCGGTCTCGACCCATGTCTCGCCGAGGATGGTGTTGCGGAACGCCTTGATCGCCTCGTCCGACCCCTGTGCCGCGTCCCATGCCCGCACGATCCGCTCCCAGCTCAGCCAGCCGATCGGCGAATAGAGCGCCGAGAGGTGATACCCGACCGTGGTCGGATCGGCGGCCGTGGCGGTCGCCCGCCATTCGCCGCCCTCCAGCATCGCCGTCTTGTGGTGCTCCGCGATTGCCGCGTCGCAGCCTTCGCAGTGATACTCGGCCGTCTCCGGACGACCCTTCTGCCACCGCAGCCGGTCGAACTTCAGCCACTGCACATGGCCACAGTGCGGGCACGGCACGAAGAACCGGCGCTGGTCGGACGCCTCGAACTCCCGCTCGATCCGGCTCAACCCCCGGATCGTCGGGGTCGAGACCAGGAAGACCTTGCGCCGATGGGCGAAGGTCAGCGACCGCGCTTCCGCCAGCGTGACCGGATCGCCTTCCTCGTCGGCCGAGGCGGGATAGGCGTCGACCTCGTCGAGGAAGATGTACCGCGCCGGGGTCGAGCGCAGCCCGACCGCCGAGTTCGCCCCCGTCATGATCAGGATGCCGCCCGCGAACTCCTTCGACAGCATCGTGTTGCCCGCGTCGCGGGACCGGGCCGGTTTGACCCGCTCCCGCAGGTCGGGGCTCTCGTCGATCAGCGGGTCGATCCGCTGGCGCGAGTTGCGCTTGGCCAGTTCCACTGTCGGCTGGACCGCCAGCATCGGCCCCGGCGCCTGGTGGATGGCGAACCCGATCCAGTTGTTCCCGGCCTCGGTCGCGCCGACCTGCGCCGCCTTCATGAACACGATCCGCTGCATGGGATCGCCCGGCGACAGCCGGTCCATGATCTCGCGCATGTAAGGCGTGCGCACCGTCCGGTACCGCCCCGGTTCGGCCGAGGCGCGGCCCGACAGCATCCGGTGCCGGTCCGCCCATTCCGAGACGGTCAGGTCGGGGTCTGGCCGGAGCCCGTTGCCCCAGGCGCGCAGGATCTCGCCCGCGCCATCGAAGTCGGTCAGGGCCTTATCATCATCGGACGTCGGGCCGGACCTCGGCAAGCTCGTCGAGGTGGGCACGGACATGTTTCTCAAGGACCTTCTGCATCACGGCTGGCTCGACGCCCAGTTCCGCCGCCATCAGCGCCGCCGCGCGCGCAGGCCAGTTCACCCACGCGTCCCGCTCCTCCCGCGCCAGCCGGAACACCAGCGACAGCGCGCGCGCCCGCTCTATCAATTCCCCCTTCAGCTTCTGAAGCCGGATGCGCCGTTCCTGCGCCTTCAGCACCTCGTTCGCCGTCTTCGCCTGCAGAAAGGTCGTGCCGCCGCCGACGGCGGGGACTGCCAGCCCCTGTTCGCGGAGCGTGTCGCCGACGGCCGCCACCGCCGCCTCGGGAACGGGCTTCAGCTTCGGTTCGGGCGGCTTGCGGGTCTTCGAGGGGTCCGTGGTTTCCGCCCGCCTGGCATCGCTGGCGGCCGCGTTGATGCTGCCGTCGGGATAGAGCACCAGCCGCTCGGCGGTCTTCGCCTTCTGGATCGCGCCCCGCGACAGCCCGACATGCGCGGCGTACTGGCGCTCGCTCATGCCCTGCATCGATGGCTCCGATTGTTAATAGAAAACAATAATTTAGCTCTCACCACAATGCTCTGAGGAGGAGGCAGGCAGTGAATGGCATACACCAGAAAAACCATCTGAACTCTGAAAACGAATCACAGATTCGTGCTAAACTCGCTTCGTAGCGAAGGAGACAACAGGAAAAGGTTCAAGATGAGAGCGCTTTTGATGGCTGCCGTTGTAACTATCCCGCACATCGCTTCAGCACAGGACTGTTACACCGCAACAGATGGGACCTACATCTGCCCGGCACCAAGTGGAACAGAGAATGCTGAAATGTTCGTTTATCCCGATAGCACGCTCACGATGCCTGGGGCTGACGCTGGTACAGTGACTTCGGTTCCGGGCGGGATCAGCATTGATTTTGACAATGCTGATGTTTCAACTACGGGCAATCTAGACAACACGTCAATAATCGAGACGGGCGAGTAGCGTTTCGAGTGGCTGCATTGCGCCTTGCCTTGCTTGGGTTATGTATTGGCCTGTGTAGTCAGGCTTTGGCTGATGATGTAAAGGTCTCATTGACCGTTCGTGCGTTTATTCCAAAAACGTACGTTGG